>WNGL01016847.1_pt1 | contig 16550 bp, 15 predicted proteins | sample 5400591 | NCBI WGS metagenome assembly WNGL01 (sample SAMN13153377, study PRJNA577476) | soil metagenome | isolation source: 80 cm soil or saprolite under Garry oak tree replicate 1 | place: USA:California | collected 2016-06-15
CGCCGACTTTGACGAGGCGATCCGACTCGATCCCAAGTTCGCCGACGCCTACAGCAACCGGGGCAAGTTGTACCAGCTGCAAGGGAATAACGACCGCGCCATCGCCGACTTGAGCGAGGCGATCCGGCTCGATCCCAAGTCCGCCGACGCCTACTACAACCGGGGCCTCGCCTATCTCTACAGCGGCGATCTGGCCAAGGCTTTGGCCGATGTTAGCGAGGCGAGCGAGCTGGATCCGCAGGATGCGTATGCGCTGTGGGCCGATATCCTCGCGCAGCGCAACAATGCCGCGAGCCGTCTATCGCAGGCGAGCGCGCAAATCGACATGACTCCATGGCCCGGGCCGATTATCCGCATGTTCCTCGGTCGGATGCCTCCGGAAGCCGTGCTCGCCGCCGCCGATGATCCGGACGCCAAGAAAAAGAAGAGCCAGGTCTGCGATGCCAATTTCTACAGCGGCGAATTGGCGCTGCGGCTCAATGCGAAGGACGAGGCGGTGCGCCTGTTCCGGCTGGCGGCGACCGTTCGGATCTCGGAAATAAAAACCGCGTCCGCCACGACGGTGATTCATCTTCATATCGTCGAGCGAGCCGGGTCCGCTGCCATAAGCAATGCCCTCGGCGCGGACTCGGTCGAAGATGCCGTCAAACTCTGCTTCATCGACTTTGAAGGCGTAGTGGTGACTCTCGAACTTCGTATCATTGTCGAAATCGAGGGTCAGCGTGTCGTTGACCCGCAACGGCGCGAAGTGCGAGAGCGCACCTTCATAGCGCAAACCCAGGATCCGGGCGAGGAAGCGCGCCGATGCTTCCTTGTCATGCGCCGGGACGATCGTATGGTCGAGCACAATTGCCATCGGCACCTCCTTGCGGGTGACTCCGTCATTGCGTCTGAGATAGGACGCTGCGTCGCCGATTTTAAGGCCCGCCGAGCTCGGCGTTTGCCTTCAAGCCGCACCGCCGATGATCGAGCAAGCTCAATGGTAGTGGATCGTAATCGTCGTTACTTGATCGCCGGCATGGCGATCGACAAACCCCAGAAAGGATGAGAGCAGTTTGCGCTCATCCTCGGGCGTCGCAGCGCGGACCTTGGCGGTGACGGCCTCGGACGCGCCACGGCTGAGCTGAAGCGTGCCCTTGAACTTCTTGTGCTTCCACCGGGCGGCGTGCTGGCTCTTGCGCCCAACCCGGACGTAGGTTCCGCGGCCGCCTTTCCGGATCGCGGCCTCTTTGGCGACGAGAGTTCCATAAAGGCGTGCCCGTGCGCGTGGAACGATCTCGACGATTTTCATGAGCGCCCCCTGCCTCGCTTGCCTGTGGGCAAAATATACAACGACCGCCCCCCGCAACACTACCCGGGAACGGTGCAGGACGGGCCGGCGAGGCCAAGCGAGCATCGCCGCAGTGCCGCCCCATTCCGACGGTTTCGTTGTCGCATGGGCGGGCGTTGGGACGTCGCTCTTGCGCGGTTTTGCTGGATTTCGTGCACGGTTGGCGCCGTCGTCCTGCCGACGCCGACCGCACGCACGCAGGACGGTGCGTTGACCGCTTGTCGGTTCGAGGTCGCCGGCACAGGAAAGGTTCGTGCGATCACCGACGGGCGCAGTTTCATCTTGGAGGACGGACGCGAGATTCGCCTCGCCGCCATTGAAGTTCCGCTCGCGCCCGCCGCCGCCGAATCCGGGCCGCGGGCCGAGGCTGGTCTTGCGGCCCGCGCGGCACTCGAATCGATGCTCGCGAGTCAAAGCGTCGAGTTGCGCCAAAACGCTGCCGGCGCCGATCGTTACGGCCGCACGCTCGCCATGGTCTACGTCATGCGCGACGGCGCTCAGCAATCGGCCGCGCACGAGATGCTGGCGAGAGGATTCGCACGGGTTGCGGCCCATGTCGGCGATCGGCCTTGTGCCGAGGAGCTTCTGGCCCAGGAACGAGGGGCGCGCCGCGCCAAGCTTGGCCTGTGGAGTGAACCGTATTATGTCATCGCGGTGGCCGAGAACGGGGCGCAGCTTGCGGCCGAGCGCGGCCGTTTCACCGTGGCGGAGGGGAACGTGTTGTCGGTCCGCGAGAGTGCAGGCACGATCTACCTGAATTTCGGCCGGCGATGGTCGCAGGCGCTGACCGTCACGATCTCGAAGCGCGATGAGCGCGTCTTCGCTGCCGCCGGCGTAGAGCCGAAGAAGCTCGAAAACCGCCGCGTCCGGGTGCGCGGATGGGTCGAGGAGCGCAACGGCCCGCGCATCGAGGCCACCCGCCCGGAGCAAATCGAGATCGCCGAGCGCAACTGACGGAACTCGAAGAACGCCATCGTGGACGCGGCAGTGAGACATCCCAGCGTTCTCGGCGCCAGACGGCTGGCGCCGGCCGGCGCCGCTGCCGCGTTCGCTCTCCTGCTCGCGGGCTGCAGCTCGTCGCTGCTCACGATGGGCGCGCCGCCGGGCTCGCTGCCCGAGGCGCCGCGGCAGGCCCAGCAGCAACCGCAGGCCCCAACCTCGCGCGAGCATCAGCGCATTCTCGCCGCCTATAACGGCGCCTACGACGATCCCAAGCTCGAGGGGCTGCTCAACCAGACGGTGGCAAAGCTGGTGGCGGCATCCGAGCGGCCCGACGTGCATTATCGCATCACCATCCTCAATTCGCCGGCGGTCAACGCCTTCGCGCTGCCGAGCGGGCAGCTCTACGTGACGCGCGGACTGATCGCGCTGGCCAACGACACGTCCGAGCTCGGCTCGGTGCTCTCGCACGAAATGTCGCACGTGATCGCGCGTCATGCCGCCATCCGCGAGGACCAGGAACGCCAAGTGGCGCTGGTGAGCCGCGTCGTGCAGGATGTGCTGAGCGATCCGGAAACGGGAGCGCTGGCGCTGGCGAAATCGAAGATCGCGCTCGCAAGCTTCTCGCGCGCGCAGGAATTCGAGGCGGACGGGATCGGCGTCGGCATTGCCGCGCGCGCAGGCTACGATCCTTACGGCGCCGCGCGCTTCCTCACTTCGATGGGACGCAACGCCGAGCTGAAATCCAACCCCAGCCAATCGCACATCGACCCGCGCGCGCGCGATTTCCTCTCCTCCCATCCCGCGACGCCGGAGCGCATCAGGAATGCGCAGGCGAGCGCCCGCCAGTTCAACGCGCCGGGCGCCGGCGAACGCGACAAGGCGGCCTATCTCGCCAGCGTCGACGGCATGGTCTACGGCGAGGATCCGAGCGAAGGCTTCGTGCGCGGCCGCCGCTTCCTGCATCCAAGGCTCGGCTTCACCTTCCTGGCACCGGAGGGATTCGTGCTCGACAACACCGCGCAGGCGGTTCTCGGCGTCAAGGAGGGCGGCGGCCAAGCCTTGCGGCTCGATGTCGTGCGCGTGCCCGCGGAACAGACGCTCGCGGATTACCTCAACTCCGGCTGGATCGAGAACATCGACCCCAAATCCGTCGAGGAGGTCGTCGTCAACGGGCTGCCGGCCGCGACCGCAACCGCCAAGGGCGACCAGTGGGTGTTTCGGCTCTATGCGGTGCGGTTCGGCAGCGACGTCTATCGCTTCATCTTCGCCTCCAAGCGCACGACCGCGGAGGTCGATCGCGCCTTTCGCGAATCGGTCGGCACCTTCCGTCGGATGACGCTGGCGGAAAGCCAGGCGGCAAAGCCGCTGCACATCAAGATCGTGACCGTCGCACCCGGTGACACGGTCGAGCGCTTGGCGGGCCGCATGGCGGTCCCTGACCGGCCGGTCGAGCGCTTTCGCGTCCTCAACGGGCTTGGTCCCAACGATCGCGCGAACCCCGGCGACCACGTCAAGGTCGTGGTCGAGTGAGCGATATCACCAATTAAGGCGCGCAAGCACGCAAATCCGTTTGCGTCGCACATTTTCCCTTGACTCGTGTAACGAGAATCTTCCAGAAAAGAATATTCACCAAAATTACGTCGGCCGGTGTGGGGCGGTGCCGCCGCTCGAGACGTTTCATGGCCGGACGCGAGCGCCTCCGCGGCCTGCGGCGGAACGCAACCTGCGGCTGCGGGAAACCATCGGCGGCGCAGTTTCATTGTTTCCGGATTGTTATTTACAATGGCTTTCGCAACTCCAACGTGTCGGCGGTGCGAGTGAGCATCCAAAATTCTTTTGACGGCCCCAGGTTGTGAGCCAGTCGCCAAGCTCCCCGGTCCTTGCATGGCGTCTGCGCTCGCACGTTGCGAGGTGAACGCATGAACATCGGTTTCGTCGGGCTGGGCGCCATGGGCGCCGGCATTGTCCCGCGGCTCATGGCCGCGGGCCACGCGGTCACGGGCTGGAACCGGAGCAAGCAGAAGGCCGAGCCGTTGATTGCCGCCGGCATGCGCCTGGCGCCGACGCCGCGCGCGGTCGCCGCGGCCTCCGACGTTGTGTTCTCGATCGTGACCGACGCGGCGGCGGTGCGAGCGGTTGCGCTCGGCGGCGACGGCATCATCGCCGGCCTGAAGAAAGGCGGCATCTATGTCGATATGAGCACGATCGCGCCGGACGCGAGCCGCGCGATCTCCGCCGAATTCGCCAAGCAAGGCGTGGCCATGCTCGACGCGCCGATTTCGGGCAGTCCGGTCACGCTGGCGCAGGGCAACGCCGCGGTCATGGTGGGCGGCGACAAGGCGGCCTTCGAGCGCATCGAACCGGTTTTGCGCGCCATCGGGCCGAAGGTGACCTATATCGGCGCCAGCGGTCTCGCGGTGCAGATGAAGATCGCCGTCAATCTCCTGCTCATGGTGGAAGTCATCGCCTTCGGCGAGGCCGTCGCGCTCGCGGAAAAAGGCGGGGTCGCGCGCGAGATTGCGGTCGACGCGATCCTCAAGAGCGTCGCCGCCTCGCCGGTGCTGGCCTATCGCGGGCCGTTCATCCTGGACGGGAAGATGCCCGCCATCCCGCTCGCCGACGTCACGCTGCAGCAGAAGGACATGCTGCTGGCGCTTGAGCTCGGCCGCAAGCTCGGCAGCCCGGTGCCGCTGGCGGCGGCCGCAAACGAAATGATGAATGCCTGCCGCGGCTTGGGGCTCGATCATCGCGATTTCGTCACCGCGCACGACGTCTATCGCCGCCTGGGGGGACAGACGTAATGCGCCGCCACAATCAAACCGACACGGGCCTCATTGGCGTCCACGAATGGTGAAGCGAGCCATGCGAAAGACCAAACGAAAAATCACCCGCGCACGCGCGGCCGCAAAGCCCGCGAAAATGTATCGCACCAATATGCGCGACGTGCCGAAGGTCGCCGGCCTCAAGCGCAAGGACGGCTGGGTCGACATGCAGGTGCAGTTCCTGATCGACAAGGCATCCGCCGGCGCCGATCATGTCATCGGTTGGACCGTGCTCAAGCCGGGAGCGCGCCACGAGCGGCACCGCCATCACAATTGCGACGAGTTCTTCATCGTGCTCCAGGGTCACGGCCATATCTATACCGACCACGGCCAGGCCCCGTCGGGCGAAGGCGACACCGTCTATTCGCCGCGCAAGTGCTGGCACGGCTTCAATAACACTTCGAACGAGGACGTCGTGCTGGTGTGGGGCTGGATGGGTGCCGGCTCGATCGAGGCCTCCGGCTACGAAGTGGCTCCGGACGATCATTGATGTTTCGGCGCGCCGCTTGGCCCAGATGATGGAGATGGGGTCATGAATCTCTGGGAGGACGCGCGCGTTGCGCGCGGTATGCGGGCGCAGCTCGCGCTGCGGCGCCAACGTCTCGACGCCGGCGACGCGCCGTTGGGCTGGAAGGTCGGCTTCGCCGCGCCGGCGATGCTCAAGCGCCTCAACATCACCGGGCCGCTGGTGGGATTCTTGACGCGCGCTGCCCGGGTTCAATCGGGAGGGAGCGTATCGCTTGCCGGCTGGGTAAAGCCCGTCGCCGAGCCTGAAATCGCCGTGCACATCGGCCGCGACGTCTCCGCCGGCGCCGACCATGCGACCGCCAAGGCCGCGATCGCCGGCATCTCGCCGGCGATCGAGCTCGTCGATCTCACCGCGCCGCCCGAGGATCCCGAGCGCATTCTCAGCGCCAACATCTATCAGCGCCACGTGGTGTTGGATGGCGGCGGACCGGCGCGCGCCGGCAGCGCGTCCGACGGCCTCACTTGCCGCGTTATTCGGCGCGCCAGCGAGTTCGCACGCACCAGCGATCCGCAGGCCAATACCGGGGAGTGGGTCGGCATCGTGCGCCACGTCGCCGACGTGCTCGCGGCCTTCGGCGAGCAGCTGCGCAGCGGAGAAATCATCATCACCGGGTCGGTGGTGCCGCCGCTCACGATCGAGCCGGGCGAGGACGCTATCGCGTTCGAGGTCGACCCGGTCGCGAGCGTCGCCGTTCGCTTTTTCGGTGAGTTCAAGACCTGAGGGCATGTGCCCGCGCGTGCGAAACATTGTCGCGGCCGGCCTGATTCTCCCGCCTGCGAGTGAGCGTTGCGCTTCTTCAATGGAGCGACTAGCGTTCCCTCGCATTGTTCCACCTTGCGAGGATTATTGAAGGATATGTCGAAGCTCTGTCCCTCTCTCGTCACCCTCGTTGCAATTCTCGCTGTGGCGGTGCCGCCAGCACAGGCACAGACGCAAGCTTGGCCGCAGCAGCCGGTCCGGTTCATCATTCCGTTCGGTCCGGGCGCCGGCGCCGACATCGGCGCGCGCCTTATTCAGGACCGCCTGCAAGCACGCTGGGGCAAGCCAGTGGTGATCGAGAACCGTCCGGGCGGCGACAGCATGATCGCGATCCAGGCCGTGCTCGCCGCCAACGACGATCACACGTTCCTATGGGGCCCGAGCGGTAGCTTCCTCGTCCATCCGTATCAGTACAAGAAACTGCCCTACGACCCGGCCGATCTCCTGCCGGTGGCGCGCTTCTCCAGCACCATTCTCGGCGTCGGCGTGCCGGCGTCGATGAAGATTGCCACGCTCGCCGATTTCGTCAAACGTGCACGCGCCGAAGCCGGCAAGTTCAATTCGGCCGCGGTTCCGGGCATCACCGAGCTGGCGTTCGACTACTTCGCGCACAATGCGAAGATCACGACGACGAAGGTTCCGTATAAGGACATCGTGCAGGCCGTGAACGACCTCGCCGAGGATCGCCTGCAGATCTATTCGGCCTCATACGCCATCCTGCGCCCGCAGCGAGAGGCCGGCAGGATAACGGTGCTGGCGCAGATGGGGCGCGAGCGGGCACCGAGCCTGCTCGACATTCCGACCGGCATCGAAGCGGGTTTCCCCGAACTGGAAATGGACGGCAATGTCGGCCTGTTCGGAAGCAGGGCCCTGTCGGCGGAATTGCGTGAGCGCATCGGCGCCGACGTGGTCGCGGCGTCCAACGACAAGGGCATCGACGACAAGCTCAATGCGACTGCGCAGACGCCGAGTCGCGGCGGAGCAAAGGAGTTCGTCGCCTCGATCGAGCGTCAGCGCGCCCAGATCGCCACCATCGCCAAGGCGCTCGGCATCCAGCCGACACGATAGCAGTAGAAAGGTGAAGCGCTGCGTCTCGCGGCCTGCCTTCGCACCACTCGTCCCCGCTAAGTAATCCTCTCGGGGGACTTCTCGTCCTCGAATACCGAAATGACCGGCGGCGTTCCGCTCAATCCCAGCTCCTGCCACCTCGCCACCACGTTCTCGTAGGCCTCCTTGGACAACTTGGTGCGCTTGGAGAAGGTCTTGATGAAGCGGTAGTCCATGCAGGCATTGATCAGGCACTTCGATCCCCACGGCCTGATCTCCGGCGGGTTCAGGCTGGGATCGAGATAGGTGCTCCAGGTCTCGCGCAGGATGTCGATCGACTGCGCCGGGCGCGAACGCGTCGCCATGGCCCAGAGCACCTGGTTGACATTGGTCGGATCGACGTCCTCGTCGACGACGATGACGTATTTTCCGAAATAGGCTCCGGCCGTGCATTGCGCGGCGAGCGCCATCACCTGCGGCGCATGGCCGGCATACATCTGCTTGATCGAGACCACGGTGATGCCCCAACCCGCGGCCTCGGGGATCGACCACACGCCCTTGATGCCGGGCACGCCGAGTTTCTGCAGGTCGGCCCAGATGCCGGCGGAACGCAAAGCCGCCCAAAACAGTCCGGCCTCATTGGCCGCGGTGTCCGCCATCAAGGCGCAAGTCAAGGTCGGATTGTCGCGGTAGCGAACGCGCTCCACCCGCATGAAGGGCGTCGCCCCGCTCGGCCGGCCGTAATAGCCGGTGAACTCGCCGAACGGTCCTTCGGCGAAGGTCTCATCCGGATAAAGGAAGCCTTCGAGCACGATCTCGGCGCGCGCCGGCAACGGCAGGCCCGTGAGCTCGCTGGTGAAGACCTCGATCGGCGCGCCATTGATGCCGGAATAATAATCGTATTCGCATTCCGTTTTCGGCAGGCTGGTCGCGGCAACCAGAAACAGCAACGGATCGATGCCATAAGCGGCGGCGATCGGCATCGGCTTGCCCATCTTCCACCACTTCTCACGATCGATACATCCCGCCGTCCAGCGGCCACATGCGTTGCGCGGGAAAGATGCGGATATCGATGTCGTCGCCCTCGACGATGTTCTGGTTGCAGATCGCCTGATCGGCCGAAATCTCCTTCGGCGGCATTTTCCGACCCAGCTTTTGCTGCAGAATTTGCACCGCCTTGAGCGGATGATCCACCGGCTGCTCGCCGATCATCAGGCAGAAGCGCGAGAGGTTGCATCCAATCATGTTGTAGAGCGCGCGGTGTCCGGGATGGCCCTTGATGTTCTCGAACAGGAGCGCGGGCGACTTCTCGCCGCCGACGAGATACGTGATCGTTGCCGCTTCGAGATCGGGATCGACTTCCGCGGTGATGCGCTTGAGCTCGCCGAGGGCTTCAACCTTCTCCAGCCAAGCATCGAGATCGCTCGAGTTGGCACCGCGAGCAATCGTCTTGGCCTCGGCTTTCGCGCGCTGTGGTTCGCCGCCGGCCGCGCCCACCGTGACGCTCATGTCCATACCCGTCTCCCGTCTTGTTCTGTCGCCGATCGACGGAAGTTTAGCGCGCTTTGAGGTGAGGTGGATACGGGTCGGCGTGAACGCGCGCCGGCATGGGGCCAAAGGGCGCGGCAAGAAAAAGCCCGGCGCATCGGCCGGGCGCTGCTCGCTCGTGATGCGGCGCGGCGATCAGAGGCCCGCCATGACGCTCTCGAGGCCCAAGAGATGGGCGAGCGATTTGAGCTCCCGCCGCTGGTCGTCGCTGAAGCTCATCACCAGCGGGAAGCCAGCGGATTTGAGCCCCTCGACATTGACCTTGCTCATGTCGATCGACGCCATGCGGCTGCCGCCCTGCGTCGACTTCTTGCTGTATTCCATCTTGCGCAATTCGGCCTCGACCGCGGGCCAGTAGCGCTCCTGCTCCGGCGTCAGGTTGAGCCTTTTCTTGATGCCGGCGATCTGCGAATCGTTGAGCACGACGTTGGACCGAGGCTTGGCGGGCGGCTTGGCCACTGCGGAAGCCAGCGCCACTTTGGCGGGCGCCGCAGGTGCAGCCGGCTTCGGGGTCGCCTCGACCATGACCGGAGCGTCGGCGTCGGTGGCCGCATAGGTCGGCCGCGGACTGAACAGGGTGATCCCGCTGTCGGCCGACGCCAGTGCCAGCATTCGCGACACCGGCTCGACCTCGGCGTCCGCCCAATCCGCCGGGAAACGCAAATTCACGCTGTCGGAAGGCGCCAGGTCGGCTGGCGCTATGTCGCCGACGGCGGCGACGATTGTGGATGATGCGACCGTGGATGATGCCGGCTGCGGCGAAAGGCCCGCCCGCGCATTAAAGCCCGCGGCCAGACCGCCCACGCCGGCCCCGCCCAGAATGGCAAGGCACGCCAGCACGCTTTTGCTGATACCCCAAGACCGCCCCCGCATGTCCCCCCGCACTGCTGACCCCGCACCGAATGTGGCTTCATCTTCTTTGCAAACCGAGCGTAATTATGGCTGCGCCGGGACATTTCTTCGGCGGCTTTCTCCTTGTCCAAGAGGAGGTTAGCGCCCCCTTCGCGCGGCCGGCAGGCATAACAAAGCCCGGCGTCGCCGCCGGGCTTTTGGGTTTGCTCTGGAGAGCGGGCGAGCGCTTATGCCGCCTCTTCCTCCACTACCACGTCTTCGTCCTCACCCTCGCCCTCCGCGGGCTTGGGACCGCGGCGGGGACCCTTGGCAAGCGCGGCTTCGATCTCCTTGATCGCTTCGGTCTCGGTGATGCGCTGCACCACCGAGATTTCGCGCGAGAGCCGGTCGAGCGCGGCCTCGTAGAGCTGGCGCTCCGAGTAGGACTGCTCGGGCTGGGTCTCCGAACGGTAAAGGTCGCGCACCACCTCGGCGATCGCAACGATGTCGCCAGAGTTGATCTTGGCTTCGTATTCCTGCGCGCGGCGCGACCACATGGTGCGCTTGATGCGGGCGCGACCCTTCAACGTTTCCAGCGCGCGCCTGACCAGCGGCGGCTCGGCGAGCTTGCGCATGCCGACGGAAGCGATCTTCGCGGTCGGAACCCGCAACGTCATCTTGTCCTTGACGAAGTTGATGACGAAGAGCTCGAGCTTGGCGCCCGCGACCTCCTGTTCCTCGATCGCGAGAATCTGGCCCACGCCGTGGGACGGATAAACGATGAACTCGTTGGTCCTGAAGCCCTGACGCTGGGTCGTCTTCTTGCTGGTCATTCCGGGGGAAACTCCTTCATCCGGCTTGCGCCGGACGGGTGTCTTGGCCACGGGGGCCCCACGGCGCGTCGCCGCGCGGGGAGATGCCCTCCGGCGGACGCCCGCTGAGGTTTTCTTCGTCCGCCGGCTCATGGCGGTGGTTCTCTTCGACCGATGGCGCGTTTTTCCTGCCACGGCTTTTTGCGTGGGTCTCACGTCCCTGGTTGAGGTTCCTCGGAAACGACCCGAAAAATAATGCTCCCCACCGGGGAGCGGCTCGGGTGCGATGTTTTGCTCATTTTCTAACTATATAGCACATTTTCCGCCAAAATCAAAGCCTTGCGGCGCTGCAAACTCCCGATTCCGGGCATTTTTGCATTACATTTTCGTCACGCCTGGTTAACGGGGCACTTAGTCGCCGGTTCCGGGGTTGGGGGAGAATTGCGTTTCCAGCTTGTTGGACACGTCCTCCCAGGCCTTGGCGTCGGCCGGAGGCTCCTTCTTCTGCGTGATATTGGGCCAGACTTTCGCAAAATCAGCGTTGAGCTTCAGGAGGTTCTCCAGCCCCGGCTCGGTATCCGGCTTGATCGCGTCGACCGGGCATTCCGGTTCGCAGACGCCGCAATCGATGCATTCGTCGGGATGGATGACGAGCATGTTCTCGCCCTCGTAGAAGCAATCCACCGGGCACACCTCGACGCAGTCCATGTATTTGCACTTAATGCAACTTTCGGCGACGATGTAAGTCATTTTCCAAGCTCTCCGGGCGCGCTGACTAGCGCATGGGCTCCTGGCAAGCAAGAGTTGGCACCTTGCGGACCGGTTTGCCAGCCGGCCAGACCTACCGCGGCGCCCTAGGGGTCGTCCTCGCCGCGCTTGCGCCCCGCCGCAGAACCCGGCGAGGGCTCGAGCGTCTCGCACAGCGCGCGGGCCTCATCCGCCGAGCCGCGGCGCTCGGCAAAGGCCACGACTTTGAGTACGCGGACCGCGCGGTCGAGCGCGACCGTCACCACGTCGCCGGGCCGCACCGCGCGGCTTGGCGCATCAACGCGGCGGCCGTTGATGCGCACGTGACCGGAGGCGGCGAGATCCGCCGCCGCCGCGCGCGTGCGCACCACCCGCGCGTGCCAAAGCCATTTGTCGATCCGCTGCCGGTCCAAGCCGGGCGCGCCTCAGCGCGGCTCCTTGGTGTTCGCCTCGAGCTGCTCCTTGAGCGCAGCAAGCTTGGCGAACGGTGAATTCGGGTCGGGCTCTCGATCGCGGCGGTCCCTGCCCTCGCCGCGGCCCTTGATGTATTTCGCGCGCAGCGCTGGATCGCGATCCGGACGATCGCCGCGCGAGGCCCGCTCGGCGCGCTCGCCGCGCTGCGGCCGCTCCCCACCGCGCCGCGGTTGCTCCGCTCGCGGTGGGCGAGGAGCGCGCGGATGCCGTTCGGTGCGGTCGGGACGGCTGCGCGGGTGCGCGTCGGGCGCGGGCGAAGACTCAGCCGTGCCCGCCGCGGGCGCTGCCTCGCTGTCGGCGCTGACTGCGGCCGTTCCGACAGGAGTGGCCGCAACGAGCTGCGCCCCCGGCTGGCGTTGGGGGCGACGCTGGCGCGGACCACGTTCATGGCGCGGCTTGCGCGCATGCTCGTCGCGACGGACCGGCCGCCAAACCTCGATGAATTCCTCGGCCGCAAATTCCGTCTTGGGTGCGACCTGCGACGGCGGCTGAGACACCGCGACGTCCTGCGCCACTCCTTCGGCCTGCGCGGAGACGGCAAGGGTTGGCGCTTGTGCGACGCCGACCCCCGGCTCCGCCGCGTCGGCGAGCACCGGCGCGCTCGACCGCTCGACCGGCTCGTTCGGCGCAGATGCCGCCGCTTCGACCACCGCGTCTTCGACCGCCGGCGCATCTGCCGTCGCTGCCTCCGTCGTTTCGACCGAAGGTTCGGGGCTCGGTTCACCGTCGACTGCAGGCGCCGGCGCAACGGCGTCATCGGTCGAGGCAGCTTGCGGCAGCGTGGCTTGCGCGGAGCGCGCCGCCGGCGGCGTCGATTCCACCGGCGCCGGCGGCAATTCGGCCGCCTTCGGCCGCTTTTCCATGCGATAGCCGAGCGAGCGCAGGACCGAGGCGAAATCCTCGCCCGAGCAGCCCGCAAGCGACGTCATGCCGACGGTCACGGTGAATCCGAAGCCCTCGATCGCGCCGGGCGGCTTCGCGCCCGCTGCGCCAGCGCGCCATGCGAGCGCCGGGCGGATGAGATCGGCGAGCCGCTCCAAAATATCGACCCGCACGGCGCGTGCGCCACACACCCGATAACCCGCGGTGCGGTAGAGCACCTTCGCGATCTCCTGGTCGGCGGCGATCGAGGTGCGGCCGCTGGCGGCGAGTTGCTCGATCGCTTCGAGCCCCTTTCTCTCCGAGCCGCCATGTTTGAGCGCCCACAGTTGCGTCGCCAGCACCCGCGGCGCCGGCTTGAGCAACGCCGGCAGATAGATGTGATAGGCACCGAAGCGCACGCCGTATTTGCGCAGCGTCGCGCGAGCGGGCTGGTCGAGGCCCTTGACCTCGTCCGCGACCTTCTGGCGATCGAGCACGCCGAGCGCTTCCGTGAGTTGGAACGCTACGCCGCGCGCGATGCCGGTTATGTCTTCAGCGGCGGCGAGCCGGAACAGCGCCTCCAAGAGTCTCTCGATGTGGGACTTGAGCCACAGGTCAAGTCGCGCCTGCACCGCGTCGCGCGGCGCGCCGGAGAGATGCTCGTCGGCGATGATGCGCACGCGCGGCTTGAGCGCCTCCTCGCCGGCGATGAGCTTGCCGACGGGTTGCCCGAGCCACCTGATGGTGCCGTCGGTTGCGAGCACGAACTGCCCGTCCGCCGCTTGCGAGAGACGCGTTGCGCGCGCGTCGATTTCTCCCGCCAGCGCCTTCTGCGCGGCGCCGGCGAGCGCTTTGGCTTCGGAGCCCGCGGCCGAGGCGGCGGCCGTGAACATGAATCCGTCGAGCCGGCCGATGGCGTGACCCTCGACCACGACCTCTCCGCTCTTGCTGATGTCGGTCTCGAGCACCGCGTTCTCGCGTAGCCGGCGCATCAACACGCTGGTGCGGCGATCGACGAAGCGCTCGGTCAATCTATCATGCAGCGCGTCCGACAACTTATCTTCGACCGCGCGCGTGACGCCTTGCCAGTGCTCGGGGTCGACCAGCCAGTCCGGACGGTTCGCCGCAAACGTCCAGGTGCGGATGTGCGCGATGCGGTTCGACAGCGTGTCGATATCGCCATCGGTGCGATCCGCCTGCTCGACCTGGCGTGCGAACCAGTCGGTCGGGATCGTTCCTTCCCGCATCAGGAAGCCATAGAGCGTCGTGGCGAGCTCGGCATGGGTGGCGGGCGAGATTTTGCGATAGTCGGGTACCTGGCAGACGTCCCACAGTCGCTCGACCGCCGCGCGGGTCTTCGCGAGCAAGCGGATATCGTCGTCGCGCGCCGCGTGTTCCAGCACCAGGATGTCCTCGGCAATGGGCGCGCGGGTGAGGCCATTCTGTTTCGGTGTGTCTGCGAGCGAAGCCTGCAGCGCTCCGACCGACGAGAAGTCGAGCACGGTGTTGCGCCATTGCAGCACCTTGATCGACTCGAACGAATGGCTTTCGAGCGCCTGCGCAAGCTCGGTTTCGAACGGCGGGCACCTTCCGGTGGTGCCAAAGGTGCCGTTGCGGGTGGCGCGCCCGGCGCGGCCGGCGATCTGCGCCAGTTCGGCCGGATTGAGCTTTCGAAATTGGTAGCCGTCGAATTTGCGGTCGGAGGCAAACGCGACGTGATCGACGTCGAGGTTGAGCCCCATACCGATGGCGTCGGTAGCGACGAGGTATTCGACGTCACCGGACTGGTAGAGCGCGACCTGCGCATTGCGCGTGCGCGGGCTCAGCGCCCCCAACACCACGGCTGCGCCTCCGCGCTGGCGACGGATCAACTCGGCGATGGAATAGACTTCCTCGGCCGAGAACGCGACGACGGCGGAACGGCGGGGAAGCCGAGTGATCTTTTTCTCGCCCGCGAATGAGAGCTGCGACAGGCGCGGTCGGGTCAGGACATGGGCGCCGGGGAGGAGCCGCTCGACCATCGGCCGCACGGTCTGCGCGCCGAGTACCAGCGTCTCCTCGCGTCCACGGCGGTTGAGCATGCGGTCGGTGAAGACATGTCCGCGCTCGAGGTCGGCGGCGAGCTGCACCTCGTCGATGGCGAGGAAGGCGACGTCGAGGTCGCGTGGCATGGCCTCGACGGTCGAGACCCAATAGCGCGGGCTAGGCGGCTTGATCTTCTCCTCGCCGGTGACGAGCGCGACGGCCTCCGCGCCCACGCGCGCCGCGACCTTGTTGTAGACCTCGCGCGCCAAGAGCCGCAGCGGCAGACCGATAATGCCGGAGGAATGACCGATCGGCATCGACGGGCGAAATGGAGCGATGACTGACGTTGCTGCCGCGTGATGCTATCCGTCACGCGGCGGCGAGCGCGGCGAAATCCTCAAAGGATAGCAGCCAACAGATCGTGCCGCGCGTTCAGGTCGTTGCCATCCGTTCAAGCAGCGCCTCGAGCCGCGCGTGCATCTCGATGGAGGGAACATACCTGCTTCCACCATGTCCGGCAAACACCCATTCGAACCGGTAGTTGAGTAATTGCTTGAGGGATTGCCGTTGCTCGGACCACGACCACCAGCAGTATTGGCGGAATGCTTCGAGATCATCGGTTTCGAAGTTCCAGGCAAGCGAATCTCCGGTGAACAGACAACGTTGGTCGTAAAGATAGGCGACGCTGCCTTCGGTGTGCCCGGGAATCGGGATGGCGGTGAGATCGGCGTCGATCTCGACCGGTTCACGTCCCGTGAGGATGCAGTCGGCGGAAGGCGCGGCCGCTCGGTCGGCCTCATGAATCCACACGCGCGCGGCGAAATGCGCGCCATAGCGTCCGGCATCACCGACGTCGTCGCGATGGGTCAGTAGAATGTCCGACAGGCCGCCCCAATTCTCGAATTGAGCAACCACGGCGCGGGTGAAGCGCGGCCCATCCAACATCACATTGCCGCCCGGTCGCCGGATGGCAAACGAATGGGCGCCGTAGGCGGATTTGGCGTTGTAGCCGAGGCGGTAGATTCCTTTGGTCATCTGCTCCGGAAATACGCCATCCGGCACCCGAGCATGGCTTTCGCTCCGCACCGAAGCGGTCGGGCAGAGAAGGCGTGCGCGCCATGCCATCATTCGCTCGTCCGCCGTTTGCGGCTGGCGTGCGAACACCGACTGCCCGCCGCGCTCGACGATCAGTCCCGGCGCCGCCGTGCGGGGCGCCGCAATCGATGCAGCGCGTGTCGACGTACCAATCGCCGGGAGCGTTCTCGGGATGCCGTTTGCGCATCAATCGACCGCCTATCCCCCCAGAACAAGGCTTATCCGTACGATACCGCCCCGGGAAAGGTCTGTGCTTAACCTGTGGAACGAGTCTCGAACGAATCGCGCCCGAATCGCTGACTCGGTCGTTGTCGGAATTCGTTCACGGCCACATCTGGTGGCACGGCCTTTGCGCGCCACAAAATCGTGTAAGCGGTCAAAAAGGCGGGGGGCCTTCGATGCTGGAATGGATTAACGGCGAGACCTGGCGCTGAATTTCGGGGAATGGAGGTCGGCCGAGACGGCTGCGCCCGGCAGCGTCATTGGGTTTTTGCCGTCGCCTTGCTCGGTTGCGGCATGGAAACGAACTGTGTCGCCTGCATGACCCCGAGCCCGATGGGGGTTGGAACCGAAACCCGATAGGGCACCATCACGCGCGTGCCGGCGATGGGGGCAAGCCAGAGCTCGATGTCGCGCAACTGCACGAGATACTTGATCGCGGTGCGCTCGGGAACGTGACCCGCGATTGGCGCGAAACGCACTGCGCACACCACCGCCACGCCTTGGTA
>WNGL01007020.1_pt1 | contig 16547 bp, 12 predicted proteins | sample 5400591 | NCBI WGS metagenome assembly WNGL01 (sample SAMN13153377, study PRJNA577476) | soil metagenome | isolation source: 80 cm soil or saprolite under Garry oak tree replicate 1 | place: USA:California | collected 2016-06-15
CAAAAGGTCGTCATACATCTGGTGGGCTTCAGTCATGGTGGCACCTCCACGAATCCATACAATCGGCCATGCACTCTTATTCCTCTTTTCGAGAACTCTTATTGTTTTTTAAGGTGGCTTAAATTTGTCAGCCAATCAGCTGCTCCTTACGTAAAGGAGACAACCCGATGCCAAGTATCCCGACGCGCGAGAATGGAAAAGCATGAGCGAACAAGAACCGACGAAACGACGGCGAGAGCGGACGCCAAATACCCGCACGACGACCAGATATCAGATCAGCGATGAGTTGTGGACCGTGCTCTAGCCCCTGCCCGCGCATGTCAACACGCATCGCAAAGGCTTCGGACGAACGCAGGTGCCTGATCGAGCCTGTGCCGACGCGATCTTCTACGTGCTGCGCGCCGGCTGGAAGTCGGTAAGCCCTTGATCAGACCGAGCTGTGTGCACACTCGATAACCACGAGATCTGTGAGAGCACTCAGCTTCTTTTGTCAAGGCTGGGCTCCCGTGCTGTTCCTCTGGTAGGCTCAGGAGTCTGCCCGCTTATCCGCTCGGCGCGTTGCTTGATCCCTAGGAGCATCTTGCGTTCCATAATGAAGCCAGTCGGCTCGAGGAGGAGCAGCAGAAAGATCCCGCCCGGCGTCAGTGGCATGCGAGAACGCACACGCGATACCAGGCGTGTCTGTCTCTCCTCCAGTGGGTAGAGCGCCCACACCCAGGTCAGCCCAAATGCAGGGTCCTGCGGATTCCTGAGCAGGATCAACAGCGATTGGTTCGGTTCGAGAGCCTTCACAGGCCAACTTGGGCCAGCACCCAGCGGAATGACATCGCCGACCTTCAGATGCTGAAACTCCGGGATGATCCGATCCGCACTGGGACGGTCAAGGATGCCGAAGAGACGATCCAGCCAATCGTAACTGTACAACCCACCTCGTTGATACCCCATCTGCACCAGCCAGGGCCATCTCTCTTCTCTCCTCCCAATCGTCAGTTGGTTCTTTCTTCTATTACGTTTGAGGGAGCTTCCAGTTATGAGTGGATTTCAGAGGGCTTTTCTCGACCCCGGACGAATGCTTGACCTATCTCAGAATTTAGCTTACAATCGGCGTACCCTATGGATAGCATTGCACCGAACATGAGGACCACATGCAACAGCTCACTCAGAGAGGTGGATGGCCCTCCGTTGTGTTGAAACAGACGGTAGAGAAACTGGATGTCCAGCAAAGACTCGTCGCGCTGATACGACACCGCACACGCCTCGTGCGCCTGCTGCTCGTGCTGCTGGTCATCGTCACTAGCGGCGCGTTTGTGCTATTGCATTATTTCACCCGCCCCCGGACCTATGCCGGCTATGGTCAACAGGCGATCAGCAACCTGCTCGTGGACTTCTATACGCACGGCTACTGGAAAAATTGCGTGTCTGGTTGCACTGCCTCCAACACGGACTGGGGCGCGGACTCGCTGAGCGAGACGCTCTTCCTGCGCTGGTCGATCCACCATCACGATCCGAGCATGGTGGGGTACTTGAGGACGCTGGCGGCCACGGCGCCCACCTGGAGACCTCCATGCCGGACCCTGCATGGCTGTACCCAGCCGTGGAGCGATCAGCCGCTGTGGGATGCGGTCACCCTGGGCCACGAATACGAAGCCACCGGGCGCACAAATCTGAGCATACTGTTCAAGGAAGAGGCCGCCTTCCACATCGTCGACGGCGCCGACCCCTCCATTTACCACTTCGGCGCCTGTCCGAGCATCCCCTACCAGGTGCCGGGCAGTGGCCCGACCCGCCTCAAAACCCTGGAAAGCACCTCGAATTACATCAAGGCCGCGCTGCTGTTGTATCGCTTCACCCAGGACGGATCCTACCTGCGCAAAGCCGAGACCGCCTATACCGCGGCTCGCCAGTATTTCCTGGATCCGGTTCTGCCGCTCTACACCGTCTATGTTTTCGACACCGGCAAGAGCTGTTACCAGGTGCCGGGCCGTTTCTTTGCCTCGGTCAACGGCAACATGATTGACAATGGCTTGCGGCTCGCCCAGGATAGCGGCGAACAGACCTATCGCGTGGAGGCGCTGGCCACGGCCCAGGCGGTGGCTACCTACTTGTCGGACGCCAACGGCGTCTTTGCAGACTTGCAAGCCGAGAATGATATCGTCGAGCCGCTGATCGCCGCGATGGACGAGGTCGCGACCCGGGAGCATCAGGCCTTCGCCAGGACGTGGCTGCTTGCTGCTGCCTCGGCCTCCGCCTCCTCGCTGAAGCCAGATGGCACCTATAGCCGCTTCTTCGATGGGCCGCAGCAGGTAGGCACCAGCACCGCCTGGCAGTCCAATGGCGGTTACGCGCTGGCTGTCGCCGCAGTCGGCCTCGATCCAAGCGGCACTCCTGCCACGACCAGCGCCTGGGCCTGGGCCGGGAGCTTTCCCCTCTCGATCACCACGGCCTCGCTGCCTATTTCGATTACCTTCACCGGGGCAGGCATCGCCCTGATCGGTACCCTGGGGGAGCGGTGCTGCCAGGCCGGGCACGCTCGCATCTTCATCGATGGCAGCGAGACCGTCGACACGACCGGGATCTGGCAGAACAAGTCGAGCTCCGGCGCGAGCCTTCCTAACACGGTCTTATTCGCCTGGCGCTGGCCGACCGCGGGCAGGCATACGATCCAGCTCCTGCCAGGCATCTACGATGCGAAGGAAGGGGGTTCCTTCATCGACATCGCCTTCGCTCTGATTACCTCGTAACTGCGCGAGCTGTGCTTTTCTCTCCCACACAAGGGTGCTTTTCCCTGCTGGCCAAAGCATGATCTCCAGGGTGCCTCGCTCGCCCGGCTTATGGAAATGCAATGCTGAGAGCCGGGATAGATGCCCAGGGTTCCTCAGCCTGTTGAAGCGCGATGACGCTGCGCGTCAGACAGAAGAAAGGTACTCACATATATTTCAAGCAAAAGCGGTAAAAGTATACGGCGTACCGCAAGAAAAAGTCACTTTCCTGCTGAGCTTCATGAGAAGAGCAGCATTTCTTACACGAATGTTCTGCGAGGCCTGCCAGTTCGTAACGCTTTCATAACGATCGTGAGACGGCTCTGTGGTATTATTCCTAGAGAAAAAGGATACCGGACAGTCGTATCCATCACTTCTTAGTCATCTGCTCCTGCCGCAGATCGAGAGAAGGAGGAGAGCCGATTTCCTGGTAAGGGAAAGATGCATGAGCCGATCGGTTACTGAACACAAGAGTGCAGGCGGAGCGGTGGTCTCCAGCGCAGCACATACGCGCTTGTCTGGTTCCAGGCTCATCCTTGCGCGAGTCACATGGGTAGCAGTGGTCACCCTGATCGTGGCGCTCTTCCTTGTCATGCTCCCTGCCTACTATACATTCCTTCAGACCGTCTGCACAGGCGCTACGTGTGGTCCCACGCAACCCACCCCTGCTTCCGCTCAGGGCATCCAGAAGCTTGGCCTCTCCCTTGGCGCCTATGCCACCTTTACCCTCGCGCTCACTCTCGCCTCAGAATTACTCTGCATCGTCGTCAGTGCGGTGATTTTCTGGCGCAAGTCCGATGACTGGATGGCGCTCCTGGTTGCCCTGGGGGAAGTGGCGCTAGGTATCCTGTACGTCACCTTTACCTTACAGGGGAGCCACTCTGCATGGCAAGTGCCCGCCATCGTCTTGACGGTACTGGGAAATGGAGCGTTTTTCCTGGTCGGCTCACTCTTTCCTCATGGGCGGTTTGTTCCACGATGGACGCGCTGGCTGCTCCCCTGCTGGGTTGTATCAGGATTGGCCTTTCTCTTCTTCCACGATGTCTCTTTCATGTATCTGGTCTATAAGTTGGTATGGCTTGGAGTGGTAGTCTTGCTGGTGATCGCACTATTTTACCGCTATCGTTATGCTTCCAGCCCGCTACAGCGTCAGCAGACGAAGTGGGTCATCTATGGTGGAAGTGTGGCAGGTATCATCGAAGTCGGGTTGACTCTGCCACTGTATCTGTTCCCTTCACTTAGGCAAGCTGGCTCGTTCTATCAGCTTGTCATTGCACCTGCCTATATCTTAGTTGTGTTCCTCGTCCCGCTCTCCATTGGCCTTGCCATTCTGCGCTATCGGCTCTATGACATTGATCTCCTGATCAATCGCACGCTGGTCTATGGCACGCTCACCGTCTCGCTCGCGCTCGTCTACGCCGGGCTAATCATCGGCTTACAGGCTCTCATGGGGGCAATCATAAAGCAGAATAACGATGTGGTGATTGTGGTCTCGACCCTGACCATTGTCGCGCTCTTCCTGCCCTTGCGCCATCGTATCCAGAACATCATCGATCGCCGCTTCTACCGCCGCAAGTATGACGCGGCCAAGGTCATGGCCGCCTTCAGTGCTACCTTACGCAACGAGGTGGACTTGAGCCAGTTGAGCGAAAACCTGCTCGCTGTTGTGCAGGAAACCATGCAGCCGACAGGTGTCTGGCTGTGGCTGCGCAAACCTGAAGGGAGGTTCTCCCATGCAAAGTCAAAAGAGGAACGGCAGAACACCTGAGGAAATGGACCTCTCAGTGAACACTGACAAAAAGAGGATCGGCAGGTATCACATTCAGGCTTTCTGGATATTGCTCACGACGTTTACGCTCTCTTTAGGCTATGAGGTGTACCGAGATATCGCGCAGGCTGGAGTTTCCTCATTCGATACCTTTAACCCAGCCCTGGTTATCTTTTACCTGATTGGCTTTGGCATGACCGTGCTTGTGCGCACCAATCAGCGCTGGGCCTGGTGGCTTGTGCTGCTCTTCACACTCGGGTTGATCGCTTTGGGCGCCTTTTACTACGACCCGGTCATCTTACCTGCTCGTCATCCTGGTCCTTTCGATTGGTTCGAAAGTGTTGCCTATCTGGGATTGCTCTTTATTGCGACTTTCCTCTGCTTCCAGCAACTTCGAGGTACCATTCTTGTACCAGGCGAGCATCCTTCATCATAACAATCGAACCGCTCTCTCCTTGCCCTTCACTTCCTTCCATCTGGCTTTCAGAAGGAAGCAGGAGAGGAGAGAAACGTGTAGGTGAAGGAAAGAGCTCTGTTTCCTTGGTGTTCAGCTCAGATTCCCTAATGAGCAAGTGGAAGGACATTTCTCATACTGATTAGCTTTGAAAGAGACTATTTCAACACTCTGCCCTCTCATGCGAACCTGCAATCCGTAATGGTCAGCCGCTTCTTCGATCAAGGCAGCAAGGCGTTCTTCCTTGCCCACAGGGTCGATAGCTACTTCAATCTCTTCCATATGTTTGCCAGCTCGATCACGATGGTTGCAAACGCGCTCGCTCTACTGAGCAGCACGTTTCGCACTCGATGTTGAGTAAGGTGAGCTCCTCGCCCTCGCTCTCCATCGGTACTTGCTTTGAACAAGTGCTGTTTGGAGTCTTCACTGTACTATGCCCAAGAATCATCAATTCCCGTTTCAATCGGTCAGTCACTTTCCCTTGCTATGGAAAGTGGCCAATTGCTACGCAAAGGAGACAGCCATGTATCTGACACGAGCGCCACCCGAGCACTGGCGCATGCACCATGCGCTCCCAGAACGACCATTCTCGATCAACAGTGAAAGGGCGGTACACCCTGCCAGGTGTGCCGCCCTCTTTGTTTTTCACTCCACTTTGTTGCAAGTGAGGTTACTATGATGATACCAGATGAACCCTTCAATTTCAACCATGCTGGCGCATTCAGCAACTTCGGCGATCAAGAAGTCCGCTTGCGTCATCTCCTACGGCAGCATGCCCTGCCAACCGTGGAAAGTGGCAGCCACCTGCTCTACGCTTGCCCAATCTGCAAACATCCCTGGTACAAAGCGGATAGTTGTGAGTACCCACGCCTGACATTGGAGCAACTGGCATTCCTCGGCGCAGCTTTGCATACCGATGTCCATGCGCTCCATCTGCTTCCCAAAGCACTCTGTCCCATCTGTAGCACCATATACCTGGGCGGCATGTTCTCCTTTGGGGAATATCCTCATCACAGGGGCTATCACTTCCTATGGGAAAGCGCATCACCACGGCAAATCCGGCTTCTGGCGATGGTCTGCCGATCTGAGGGACTCACCCTGGATCTGCTTGTGCAGATGTCGCCTACAACGCGTACGGAACCCAGGTGTGAGATGCGTGCGGTGCTCGCCTGGCTGGAGACCTGTCCATTCCCGGAGACAGTCCAAGCGTATACCGACGAGCACAGCCAGCACCTTGCCCGGCGTTGTCCTCCAGGGAGCGCACCTGATGGCAGTGTACACCTGTGGCGTGGGTATGCCTGGGAGGAGAGCTGCCATCTGCTTGGAGGCAATGTGCTGGTCTCGCTGGCGGTCGCTCTCCACCCGCTGGCTCCATCCCCGTTTGTCAGCTTGCTCATAGGCTGGCACGTACTGGCGCGAGCCATGCGCACGGTGCTGTGAGGAGGCGAGCACATGACCATCACTTCACAGACCACCAGGCAGGGAAAAGTGATCTACCTCCTATCGCCCTGCGACCTGGGCGATGCTGTAGAGCGTGGGGAACGCCTGCGGGCCTATTGTCCCATCCATGGCAGCGACCATCAACGCTCTCTCTCGATTGACTCCAGCACCGGCTGGGGCTTCTGCCACTGTTGCCATGCTATCGTGCTGCTAGAAACCATTAACCACACGATCTCCGGCAAACGAGGAAGCAGGGATGAGCGACGCGGAGCTGGCGGCGAGACACTCGCTCCACCATCATGTGTCGATCCTCTTTTCCCATCCTCTTTACGATCAGACGCGGTACGACATATGCGCTCTGCGACACCTATCCCACACTGGCAACAAGACGAAGTGGCCGCCCTCCTGGCTGTCGCGCCCCTGATGCGCGAGTCCCTGGCTTCATCCCAGCAGGCACAGGGATACCTCAACGAACGTGGTATTCCTCCGGCCATCGCGCATGCGGCACGCATCGGCTACGTATCACGTTCCGCCTGGGAGCGAGCTCCAGTGTCAGCGGAGCAACTGCTGCTCTTGCAGCGCTGGATCGGGCGCATTGTCTTCCCGCTGGGTTCCCCTGATGGACAAGGGTTCATCGGGCGCACGCTGCTCAGGTGGGAGCCAGGGATGGACGAGAACGCCCACAAGGCCGTGCTCGACAGGCCAGGCGCTCCCAGACGTTGGGTCAAGACCAACCCGGCAGGCTGGTTCGGCTTTGATGCACCAGGGCACCTCACCGAATGGGTTGTCCTGGTCGAAGGCGGCTTTGATCGCCTGGCACTGCTGGCCGCTGGCTTTCCAGCCAGGACCGTGATCGCCCTGGTCGGCACCGCTGCCCGACCAGGGTGGTTCGTGCGATCGGCCCCACAGATCAAAGGCGTGGTACTGGCCCTTGACGCCGACGAGAGTGGGAAGACAGCGATGGCACGCCTTGCCGGCGAGTTCCGGCAGGCAGGACTCCCGGTCACGCTCTGTCCACCGCCCCACGACCGGTGGGGCAAGGACTGGAGCGAGCGCTGGCGCAGGCTCGGCCCACAGAGCATATGGCCGCTCTACGAGGCTTTTGCACAACACCATACAGCGAGATACGAAAGGAAATAACCATGCACACGCATCAACGCTATGCCGTCTATCATGCCAACGACCTGTTTGCGATGGCTCTCCTAGAGGCGTCGCACTGGTATAAAGATCGGTCCAGATATTATACCCATGTGGCCGATGTGGAGGCACCGCTTGCGCAGGTGTTTGCCCTCACGAACCACATCGACCACTCCTGGACGAGCAACCCGCAGGTCGTCTGGCACCTCACCACCGCTCCGCTAAGGTCCACGTCGGTCGGAGACGTCATTATGTCCTATGAAAGCGGTCAAGCCTGGCTCGTGATGCCCATCGGCTTGCAGGAACTCCCGCCAGACAAGGGGACTTCTGCAGGCGATGAAGGAACAGCAGGCGCATCCCGCATGACGCAACAGGATACGCATTCCAACGACGTGGGCTAATCCCCACATGCCTTCCCGCATCCTCCCTCAGCTCACCTCCCTGCTCTTCACTTACCTGCCTGCTCTCATCTCGTGTGATTCCATCTGCCTTCCCTTGCATCCGTCTCCTGTCCTCCTTCGGCGTGGAGAAGAAACAGCTCTGGCAACCAGATGGGAGAGAGCGCTTGCAGGGTGTGCAGGCCGGTGCATTGGGGCAGGATGCCTTGAGCACATCAGAAAGGACATTCTCTCATGAGCATACCTTCAACCACAATAACGCTTGATCTGCTGGTCGAGCACCTCCGCGCACCCTTTCCACCGGCAGAGATCAAATTCTTACCGAAATCTCCCGTGCAGCGCGGCGACACCTGGGTCTGCCTGGCACTGCCGTATGCCGACAAACGCGCCTATGAAGATCGCCTCAACGCCCTGGTTCCCGGTCGCTGGAGTACCCCACCGATGAGCCCGCTGGTCGCCAGGAACAAGCTGGTGATCCCTGTCACCCTGGTGATCTGCGAGATCGCGCACACCGATGTAGGCGAAGCCTTCCTCACCAGTCTCTCACGCAAAGGGGAGCCGCGCGAGGAGGAAAACGCCGCGACGGAAGCCTACTCGCAGGCATTTCGTCGCGCCTGCGCCCAGGTCGGCCTGGGCCGCTATCTCTATGACCTGCCCAAAGCGTGGGTGCCCTATGACCCACAGAAGCGAGCGATTGCGCTCTCTGAGGAGGAACTGCGCCAGCTGGCGGAGCGGTTATATCGCAAAGCCGGTCTGCTCCCTGCCGCTCCAGCAGCGGGGTTGAATGGGGCAGCAGTCTCTCGTCCAGGACCAAGGCAGCCAGCATCGGCCCAGGAGAGCACCGGAGCACCACCTGACCCTGCGCTGGCGCAAGCACCGGTGGAGCTTTCCTCGCCGCACAAGGACGAAGAGCGTACTACTGCCTCAGCACAGGTGCCACAGGCTTCCGCTGCCGTCAGTGAAAGCAATGGGAACCTGCATGAGGTCTCCGCTGTCATCAGCCCCTACCAACGTTCCTGGATCGAACGACAATTAGGCGGTGATCCGTCACGCATCGCTAAGGTCTGCCAGTTCTACCAGGTCGGGACGCTGGACGAACTCTCCGGCCAGCAGACGGTCGACCTGATCAATCGCCTGTTCACGCAGCAGGCCGAGGAGCGCCAGCGCCGGACACCGGCACGGGGAGAGCGTCCCGGCCAGCCGAAGGCGAGCAAGGCGGTGGCCCGATGAGCACACTCGATGGCACTTTGCCGGTACGGCCCTTTCATCCCAACCGCTTCTTTGGCACGGTGCAGGTCGATGGGCAGCACCCACGGGTAGCGGCCCTGGCCTGCCACGAACTCGATGTGGTGGCCATCAGCCTGGTGGGCTACGACACCAGTGTCAGCGCGGCACTCGCCAAACTCTGGCAGCGCGAACAACTGGCCTTTCTCCTGGCTGATGGTGTGGAGTGGCATGGCCCGCTGCGCCTGCAACGGTTGCCCATCGGATACAAGCAGTTTTCGACGCATCTGCCAGGCACCAGGGAGGTAAATACCATTGCCCTGCCGCTTTCCGCCCACATCGCGGAGGGCATCCTGCACCCACCTGATCTGCCGAAGCCGAAAGAGGAAGTGGAGTCTACCTCTGCTGCAAGGAGGGCAACCTCTCCGATCCAGGTGGCAGAGGTGGACCGGACGCGCTTCGTTCTGGGCAACTGGGACGAACCCACGCCACACAAGCGCAGTTTTCTCGGCCAGTTGTATGCCATGCGCGTGATGTTTCTGCACCGCGACCACGAGCATCCCGCGTGGGCCGACATCTGGGCCGATGAGCTCTGGAGTCGCGGGCTCTCTCGCCAGTTGATCCGGCCCTTGAAGGCACTAGGCATGAAGGCGTGGCTGCTCTCAGGTGACCTGGTCGCCTGGTCGCAGCTCATCAAACACGGGGTGCGCAGCGGCTGGCTCCCCTGGCGGGACAGCTAGATAGTCGTATGAGGAAGTCAGCTGACTTTCTGCGTGTGCGCCACCGCGCCATGTCTGTATACTGCACTGCTCGGTTGTGCTGCAGCATCTCACCCTGCACTACAGAAGGGTGAGATGCTGCAAGGTCTGTACATCCCGCATCTCCCATTCCCCTTTTCTTTCGTCTGTTGTTTCTTTTCCCCCCACATGTCGTCTCGGTCAGTGTCACTTCCGCTCCAGCCTGTTGTAGCTCCAAGGTGGTGCAACGCATGCTACTGACCAGCCTCCATGTGGGGCACTACTGTGTGTTTATAGGAGGTAATGCATGGCACATGGTACCCTGGTCAATTTGAGTCGATCGTCGTTTGTCCGTACACCTCCGAAGCTGGCTGCGCGCATTGTCCGCTGCCTGCTCAGCTTCCCATCGTATGAGGAAGCAGTCAACATCCTGGATCCTACCGTAGGTGAAGGGGATCTCCTCTTCCCGTGTTGGGACATCCCCAACGCCCGGCTCTTCGGGATCGAGATCAGCGCCGAGCGGGCACGTGAGGCTCAAAGCCGACTCCCTCATGCCACCATTGTCACCGCCGCCTTTGAGGGCGTGCATATGCCCCAGGGCTCGATGAGCCTGATCCTGGTCAACCCACCCTACTTCTTGCAAGATGGCAAACGCGCCGAGTACCGCATCATCGCCGATGCCGGTGACCTGCTCATGCCCGGCGGCGTGATGGTCGCCATCGTGCCCGCTCGCTCTGCATGGGATGGCACAATGGTCAACCACTGGTGCAAGTGGTACGACCAGGTACGTGTGTGGAAATTCCCCGACCGTGCGTCCGACGAGGATGAGAGTGCGTTCGAGGACTACACCCAGATCTGTGTTGTGGGCATACGCCTGCCGTCCCCCCGTGTGCCGGAGGCGGCACACAAGAAGCGGCTCTCCGGGTTTCGCTGGCGCAAGCCCGAGAAGGCCGGGCAGTCGCCCTGGGAGCAAGGACTGCCACCGCCTGAACTCCCTGAAACGGTGATTGCTGACCCCTATCCTGTCCCTGCGGCGCGGGTCGTTCCGACGCTGGTGGTGCGCAATGCCGATGAGGCCACCCTGCTCTACGCGCTCTCCAGGTCCGGCGCCCATCTCTCGCCTGCCTGGCAGGCGGCGACCACCTGGCCGGAAGAGGGGCTGCTGGGCTCGTCCGCCATGCCCTATACGGGCGAGGCGCATGTCGCAGCAGAGTTCCTCACCGGCGTCCTTGATGGGGAAATCGTCACCGGGCCAGGCAGTGGGCCAGAGGCGAAACCACACCTCTTCACGAGTTTCGTGGGTCAGGAATGGGTCTCGATGACGATCGACGCCGAGGAACGTGAGAAGCTGCGTGAGCGCGGCGTCGTTCACGTCTCCATGCGCCAGACCCAGGACAAACCCATCCTGGGCGTGCTGGATCTGGAGCAGGGCACCTCCCGCTACCTCCAGGGGGATGAGGTGTTCGCGTTCCTCCAGCCGTGGCTGCACACCCTGGCGGCGCGGGTCGTGGAGAAGCGCATTCCACGCTACCAGTTGAACCCGGAAGACTGGGAAATCCGTGTGGTCTCCCAGTTCGGCACCGATAAGCAGTTGCCCGGCGCCGCTTTCCCCGGCCTGGCTCCTGCCCAGCAGCACCGCGTGTATGCCATGGGACGCTCCATCGACCTCACAGGACGCACGGCCATCCAGGGCGAACCCGGAACAGGAAAAACGCGCTTAGCAGCGGCCACGGCGGCTCGTATGGCCTACCGCTGGCGCAGGCGGAATAGCGAGTTTCGCCAGACCGTGCAACCGGCCTGGATCGCGGGTTTGAGACGGGCGTGGCTGAAGAACCCATCCACCCTGGCCCTGCTCGGACTTGAATCCGTTAGAGACCCACGCACGCGGCAGATCATCGCCTACCGGAACCGAGAGACAGGACGGCTGATGGCACCCGAAGCGGCAGGGCCGACTGCCCTCCCGGTGCTGATCTCGACCCCGCTCAAAGTCACCAAAGAGTACGCCAGGGAGATTCGGGCGGCGTGGCCGGAGGTCGAGGTGCTCTTCATTGAAAAGCACACGGACATCATGCGCTGGCTCGAGCGCTGCGCGACGAGTGCTGCGCCCGCCGTGTTCGCCATCTGTTCCCACTCGACGACGCGTGCCTTTGGGCGGGAATGGCACCCGGCTGTGCTCGAACGGACCTCTACCTCTGTCGTTCCTGATCTCGAGCCAGATGAGGCCCTCAAAGCTTCGCTGGAGGCGGTCTATGACCAGAAGGATCGGCTGGTCGGGTATCGCTCGAGAGACGCTGGGAACCTGCTCACCAAAGAGGTGAAGGTGTCGCACATTTACTGCCCCGCGTGCAGCGTCTCACGCCGCTATCCTCCAGGTGGGCGCGTCGGACGCATCGATGCGGTGCCAGGACAACACGATCCGTCCGGTGGGCAGGAACAGGGCAAACAGGAAGGGCAAATACATGCGAGCGAAGACCAGGACCGGGAACAGGCGCGGCAGAGCGAACCGGTGACCAGCCTCACGTGGTTCCGGCAGAAGCCGCGTTGGTGCTCCTGTCCCACCGACCGGCGCAATGAAGAGCGGCGTAGTGTGGGTAAGCCCGTGCTGCGCGCACCACTCTGGCAAGAGCGGCGCTTAGCGGCGACCGAGCGGAAAAACCCGCAGCTCCCCTTTGCTGCCTGGTCGCACGCCATGACAAGCCTGGTGGATGCTGCCAGGGAAACAGAGGCCACAGGAGGAGTGGCGAAGCTGGTGAAGGGAGTGCAGGAGCATGAATCGGTGCTGGTCAACCTGATTGAAGCGATCCTGCACGACAGGCCAGGGCTTTCCCACCTCCTGGGCACGCTAGCCACGTGTGGTGGGGCCTCCTGTGTGAGCGTGTTCGAGACCATGCAGCGAGACGAGCAAGCGCTGGCACAGGTCCTTGTGAGGGCGGTGAAGCGGGATGATCCAGCGCTGGCAGACTTGCTGGCCGAACTGGAGCAGCGTGGGGAGCATGCGCTCGCAGCGTTGTTGGTTGAGCTGGCGAAGCGAGACACACGCACGCTTGCGAGTCTTGTGGATGTCGCCAGGTGCGATGTGGAAAGCTTGTCGTCCTTGCTCGAGGTGGTCAAGCAGGATGAGGCGGCGCTCGTGCAGCGGCTCCTTGCGACGGTGAAGCGCCATCCGCCGGCGTTGGAGCGACTGGTAGAGGCGATGCAGCATCAGACGGAGTGGTTCCCGCTTCTCTTTAGGGCCATGTTTGAGCAGCCACATCATCCGACACCCTCCACGACTGCCAGGGCACACAAGGAGGGCAAACGCAAGCTGCCCAGGGGCGTACGCCTGGAGACCTCTCCGCTGCCGAGGGGTATGAGCCGTTGGAGGATGAGTATGGCGCGGTCGCAGCGTACCGGCTATCACAGGGAGGACCTGAGCTGATCCCTGTCTCTAGCAGGTGGTCCAGGCGTGTGGTGGGCTATGCCTCATCGCGCACCGGGCAGCTTGTCACCAGGACGAGTTCGTACGGGTTTCGGCTGCCGCCTGCAGATAGTTTCAGCCCCTACGACTACCTCTACCGGTTCTTCCGGGGCTGTGTGGCGCTCTCTGTGGTAGACGAGAGCCATAACGGGCGCGGGCGCGACACCGATATCGCCCACGCTCATCACCTGGCCATGCTCTCCGCCCAGGCGCGAGCACTGACCAGTGGGACCCACTATGGCGGCGATGTGCTGAGTTTCTACCACTACTGGTACCGCTATAACCCGCAGTTCTGGGTAGCGCGTGGCTATGGCTGGAGGGATGCCGAAAAGGCGCTCTCCGCCTATGGGGTGGTCCAGGAATGGACGAAGGAGTATGAGACAGACGCGCGGAAGGGCTCAGGCAAGACCACCGTGCAGGTCTCGACCATCCCTGCGCCAGGGCTCTCAGCCAAGCTCATTCCATCGCTCTTGGAGGACCTCTGCTACCTCACCGTGCTGGATGTCGGAGCCTACATGCCACCGCGCATCGAGATCCCGGAGATCGTGCCGATGCGTGACCCCGAGGTCGAGCAGGCGCTGGAAGAGGCAGCACATGCGGTGAGGGAGGCAGAGCAAGCCCTGGCCGACCTCCGCAAGCAGCGCCAGCAAGTGCTGCTCCATGGCGAGAACAACGGTGTCTCCCAACACGAAACACTGGCGGCGTATGACCTGCAAGAACGGGCAGCCAGTGAGCAGTTACAAGCAGCTCGGGCACGTGAGGAGGAAGTGAAGGCATGGGCTCTGCCGCGCCACCTCGCACACCACTACCTGAGCCTCGTCAAACGTCTCGATAAGCTGGCCCAGGAACGCAACCAGGCAGCTCGCATGGCAAAGGGCACCGTGCCACGCTGGTTTGCAGCACTGCCCTGTGAACGTCCTTTTGAGGTCTGGCAGACCGAGCGCAGCGATTGGGGCGACACGCTGGGCAAACAACTCATCGTGCGCACGCCAGCGCTCGCGTGGGAGCACCTCTACCCGATGGAGAAGCGGCTCATCGAGATCGTGCAGAGGGAACTCGCCGAGGGCCGTCGGTGCATGCTCTACTTTGAGCAAAATGATCTCCGCAGCATGGCCAGACGCCTGGACTGGGTGCTCAAAGAGTTTCATCCGTGGACGCTACCCAACAACGTCGAGGCCGAGGACCGTCAGCAAGCCATCATTGACGCTGTCTCATCTGGGCATCAGGTGATCATCGTCCCCTACCGGCGCGTCAACGAGGGGCTCAACCTGCAGGAGGCGGTGGACACGATTATCTGGTATGAAATGGCGATGAATTTGTTCATGCTGGACCAGGCGAGTCGACGGGCCTGGCGACTCGGTAAACGAGAGGAGGTGAGAATCTACTACCTGGTCTACGCAGGCACCGCAGGGCACGCCAAGCTGCGCAAGCTGGGTGGACAAAGCGGCGCTGCCGCTGCCTTCGCGGGTGAACCTGCCAGGGGCGCGCTCATCGAACATGCGGGAGCCGACAAGACGACCCTGGCAAGACTGAGCGCCAGTTTGGAAACAGAACTGGAGGAAGACGAACCTTTTGACCCAATGACGCTCATGCAGGCTGATGATGCCGAAGCGCTCAAGGAGGCCTTCGCCAAACGCGGGGAAGAGCTACGCGAAGCCCTGAGACGCGGGCGGCAGTGGTTCGGCGCGGTCGATACCTTACCTGAGCGCCTGGCCGCCATCATCGCGGAGGGAGGCCCATCCGTCTGGGCGTATGATCCAGCAGAAGCGGACTTCGCACCGGTGCACATCGTGGAAGCTGTCCCAGAGCCTGGACGAATGCCCCTTGAGGAGCCTGCTGTGCCCATGCCTGCCATGACGATGGCGGATATAACTCCCGCACCTACAGCGGCACTGCCTGTCGAAGCCGAACTGACATTACCAACATACCGTCCAGATGGGGAGCTTGCGCCGTCACATAATGGTCATGGCAGAAACCCCACCCTTGTCTTTGGCCTTGCAGACCACATCCTGCTGGCGCGCAGACGCCGCTCCCAACCGCGCAACGCTCTTCCACACCAGAAGAACCGCACGGAGGTGCTGTCTATCCCAGCGACCTATGAGATAGGCGAACCACACGTCACCGATTCCTCTGGGATAGTCATGCTCTCCCTGTGGGAGCTGACTTCCCACACAGACGAAGACGCGGCTGTCATCGCGCCTCCCGTTCCCGCAACGCCTTTGCAGAGGCCATTGTGGGCTGAGTAGCTCGCCTCAGCCACGCCTTCACTCTTACCATTGTTTTCCCAACCCCTGTTTCACTTCGCTCTCTGTACCTGTGTCATGCCTGCCAGCTACCACACAGGACAGCACCATATGCAGTGTAGCACGGACAGCGATGTCATTGCAAGCAGCATCGCCCTGATGTCGGAACGTCTGTGCCAATCAGCATGCTCGCGCGTGAGATGGGGGCAAGAAGTGGATGGGTCTACACCCACTCCAATGAAAGAAAGGATATATAGCTATGCCAAGAAAGCCTAAACAACAGTCGTTGCTTGAGGGAGACGTGCAGCAGGTGGATGAAAAACTGCTTGCCCTCCTGCAACGATTGGGTATCACAGCGCTGCCCCCACATGAAACGATGCTCCTTCCCCTTGAGCGCATGGTCGTTCCTGGGGCGGCACTCCTGACCCGACCGGCGGCACGGCTCGTCAAAAGCATCCAAAAAGTCGGTCTCCTCCATGCTCCAGCACTGGTGCTGCGCTCCGGAACCACACCGCATGACCCAGAAGCCACCTTTGAAGTCGTCCTGGGACGCCGGCGCATCCTGGCAGCCAGGATGGCTGGACTCTCGGTCGTCAAGTGCGAGGTCTACGCCTCGGGCACCCCGCAACTGGGCGCCCTGCTCGGACTCATTGAGAACGAGCAACGCTCAGCCGCCTGGATCAAGGAGATTGAGGACCTGCGTCATCTCATCGACGAAGGAGTTGGCATGACCCTGGATGACCTCGCGGACTTCGGGTTTCACCGGGGGCAGCTCTCCGAACGACTGAAAATAGCGCACCTACCTGACCCCATCCTCACGCAGCTCTTCGCTGGCAAGGTGAGCCAGGAGGTGGCAAAGCGTATGGCCCGGCTCAGTCCAGTACACCAGGAGCAGGTGGCAGAGCTGGCACAGGAAGGCGAAGACCTCAC
>WNGL01004787.1_pt1 | contig 16541 bp, 14 predicted proteins | sample 5400591 | NCBI WGS metagenome assembly WNGL01 (sample SAMN13153377, study PRJNA577476) | soil metagenome | isolation source: 80 cm soil or saprolite under Garry oak tree replicate 1 | place: USA:California | collected 2016-06-15
AGAATCGCGTCCTAGCAGGTTGTCGCCGAGATGGTTCTATGCGATCCTGGTGGGAAAAGATCCGGTGCAAGAGTATCTAGCTGGAGCAAAGGTCTGGTGTAGCATTCTCCAGTAGCCAGAAGATGAGGTAGGAGAGTACAATAGATTCCCCACGCTGAGAGGTGAACATATCTCTCTCAAGAGTAAGGAAGATCAAATAGTATAGAATAATCAGGATGTGCTTCAGCCCCCACGCGCTGTTATCCCCCTTTCCTGCAATGCCTGTTTGTGCCGCTTTACGTCCATGTTATGATGCTGTTATGCCGATATTATGTCGCTTTATGGCGGGGATGAGGAGTCACTCGGCTGTCTTCAGTGTGCAAAAGCGATGGGACGTGACCTGTGGCTTGTCAAGAGGCGACGATCCGGGCTGAACAGGCACTCCACCGTTTGCTCGGGTCGTCGTGCAAAGAGGAGAGAGACAATGAGCCGCAAGAGACGAGCTGGTGCGCAGCGGAAACGCCGCTCGGATTATGGGACCTGGAAAAAAAGCGGGCGCGACCAGGATGGTATGCTCTTCGTTGCACAGCAGAAATTCGTCCGCCTCGATACGTTGGCGGAGTTCTTTGCCCCCGGATATGAGCGGGCGGTCGATCCACCGAAGCAGCACCAGCACGATCAGGCCCCGTCGGTGGGGGATGCCGATGGCGGCTCGCCGCAACCGGCGGCGAAAAAGCAGCGCGGGGGGAAACGGACTGGCCTGCCTTGGCCGAAGGACACCAGACACCGCATGATGGCGGTCCAGCGCATCGCGTCGCACTGGGCAGACCCGATGGGCTTTGCAGAACTCTGGCAGCCCTGGGCCAATCAACCGCCCTGGGTCCGCATCACCCAGCCGGGCCTTGTGGAGCTGCACCTGGATGTTGACACAGAGGGTGAACCCTACTGGACGGAAATCCCCTGGCCCGAGGATAAGAAGCTCCGTGACGATGGACACGAATTTCTCTCGCACACGCACCGCATCAATATGGTGCGCATGGCGCTGGCGCGGGGCGACGTGCCGGATATTCCCCAAAAGCATACCTGGCACAGCGAGCGGGAGATCGAGGCCACGCTTCCCAAAAAGGTCCGAGGGGTGAGGCTGCCGCATAAAACCGATGGCTATGTTGAGCTGGAGGTAGATTGGACGTGGCAATTCGAGCGCAAAGACGGGGATATCGACATCATCCAGCTCCCGCGCGGAAGCCGCATTGCCATAGAAGTTGAACTCTCGCGGAAGCGCTTTGCCGCGTATGAACGCTTCATCCTCCCCGATCTCTTGAAGTTCTATGATTTTGCGCTGTACTTTGCGACTAAAGACGCCTACCAGGCCGTGGTTGATGCGCGTCGGAACTCCCTGCCCACCAACGATCTGCGCCGGCGCATTCGCATTCTCCTGCTCGAATAAGGCACAGCGTTACAAAAGCGACTCCATCGGGGAGCCGTGTCCTCCCCATGGGCACAGATCGCCCCGTGCTTCGCTAGAGCGGATGGGGACATGCCTTACACTCCTGGAAGCCGGCGCGTTCGTGGAAGAGGGTATAGAACTCGTGTTGCCCCTGCCGATCGAGTGCGCTGGCCACATAGCGGCTGTTATAGAGCCATCGCCCGCGTGTCACGGAGAGTTTTCCGGTTTCCGCCGCGTGATCGGTGGCCTTTTCTGAGATGCTGTGTGCATGGCCGAAGGCGTGGAGCGGAACGAGCGTGCGCGGCAGCCTTTTGCCCTTCGTCTTGTTCGCCTGCTTCCTGGCCGAGTTCCTGAGCGGAGAGGATGCAACCGTGGTCTTTGCTGCCGAGGCTGGAGATGATGCATGTTTCACCGGTGCTGCCGGCGTGTGCTCACGCTGTGGGGGTACCGTTCGCTCCTGGTTCGCCAGAAGCCGCTGGAGGTCAGCTTGAAGGTCGGCAAGGACCTGACGCGTCTCGTGGTGCTGCGTCTCGAGCGAGTCGAAACGCAGCGTTATTCGCTGTTCGAGCGCGGCCAGGCGCTCGTCCACCGTGGCGATGGTTGCTGCTGCCGGCGTTTCGGGCGCGCTTTCCAAATCAAGTGGCGGTAACTCCCTTCCATGCTCGGCGGCGAGCTGCCGAACCTGGTCTTCTGTCAAATAGCGTTGGCGCGGGTCGGCCTTGTCGATTTGCTTGCGCGGGTCAATATTGGCTTGCTTTAACCACCTGCCAAACGTCTTCGGATCGACGTGCAGCAGCTCCTGACAGCTGCGGAAATTAAATCGGCGCATCTCTCAATACTCCTGGGGAGATTATAGCACCCATAGGAAGCCCTGGGTATCCAACTATCACCATCGTATCTAGCAGGAATACGCTGGATATCGCTGGTGGTTCCCACCCTCACTCTTTGACCTGGGAAATCATGGGAATCCTGCGTCCAACAGGGGAGTCTCAGGGGAGTCGTAGAGACTCTTTATGTTGCCAGGGAAGAACAGGATTCACGCGGAATCACGTGGGTCTCCGGTGGATGCCAGGGAACATTGAGAATCGTGGCGGAACGCGGTATAGTTAGGGGAGAGGGACGTCAATGGACGTGCTCTTCGGACCACTACGTAAGAAAGGAGAGTGAGCATGGCGGCTCCCGCCCCAGCTCCACCAACATCACCAAACCAGCCTGCGGCGCTCCAACAGCAGGAGTTGCTGCCCTCTTCGCCGTCCCAGCCCCCTCGCGGTCGCGCGGCCCACTGGGGGACGATCTACAAGCGCATCGGACAACTCGCGCTGTGGTACCTGCTCGGCCCCGCCCCGTTCCTGGCGCAGGCGATCAAGGACGAGACTACAGCGCCCACCTGGGACGCCAGGGAGCGGCAAAAGAGCCTGGACGGCTCCGCGTTTCTCTATATCCTGTTATATGTTCCACTGATCTTGTTCCGCGGCCAGGTCGCCTGGCTCTGGACCGGCCTCTTCTTCGTTTTCTCACAGTGGACGCACCTGCCGCTGCTGGTCTGGCTCGGACAGGCTGCTCTCTGGCCCCCGACGCCCTCGACCATGTTGTATCGCTGGGCGCTGGCGCTACCACTGACCCAGTTCATCGCGTGGATCCTCTACCGCGTCCAAAGGAAAAAGGGAAGCGCGCCCACGCCCAGGCGTGTCCTGCTCCCGGAAGAACTGGCGCGCCTCCCACGCCCGCGCACTCCTGCCGCACAGAAGCCCAAGCGCGCCCCTGGCAGCAGCGTCCAGCTCATCGCGTCTTCATCGACGGCCCCACCTCGACGGCGCACATCCACCAGCACGAGAAAAGCGTGCAAGACAGGAGATGCCGAAGGCGCGCCCACTCCCATCGTGCCATCGGCAAACTCGCTCTGGGGACAGGTCAAGTGGGACCAGGTCCCGGACACTGATCCGCTCAAACAGGCCGCGCTCCAGGAGGCCGAGCGGCTCCGGGTCCCACAAAGCGCTAACGAGCGAAACGGTCAGCGCACGAAGAGGCTGGTGCCCCCGCTCGTCATCGCGCAGCCGAAAGGAACAACATCGCCCGCGTCGCCAAAGCAGCCCGACTCGTTGGTCGAAGACGAGGACGGCTACGACTGGCATCATGGCGAGGGGAGTCTGAAGCTGTAAGCAAGTATGAGTAGAAGGAGCAACGTCCAATGGGTCGTGTGCAGATTCGCCGGTTGTGGATCGCGAGCCTCTTCGGTGCGCTGTTCAGCTACTGGTTCGGGGGCAGTATCATCCCCTACGTGTTCACCCAGGTGATCCCCTGGCTCTGGATCGGCTTTGTCCGGCTCCTCAGCCATATCGCCTCGATCATCCCCATGCCTGTGCTCGGGTCGTTTCCCGCGCCCTGGTCCGATCTCATCGCGCCCAACCTAGTGCTCGGACTGATCTGGCTAGCCTACTATATCATCGTCTATATCCTGGCGAGCCGGTACTCCACTAAGCGCACGCCGCGGGCTGTGCGCGTCGAATATGACTATCAATATAACATGTATACCGGCTCCTATTCCTCTATCCCGAAGCAGTCTGTGCTCTCCCCGGCCTTTGCGGGAGAGCTGAAACACCAGCTGGTCGAGCGTTGCTACGAAGAGTACCGCAAGGCTATCAAGCGCTACGAGCCGGCGCGCGTTGCTGAACTGAAAACGCCGCCGACGTTTTACTACCGCCGAGGGTGTAAGATGGAGTGGGTGATCACGCCCGATGGGAAGCTCTACCCGACGTTGCCGGAGGAACTGCTGACGCCTGAGAGCATCCATCTCTTACTCCCGCTCCTGGCGCATCTGCTGGCCTGGTACAACAGCGACGACTACGACCTGCGCCTGAGTTACGACCATTACGCGGATGCTGGCGGCTCCCCATCGATCTGGTTCCTGTTCCTCACAGGGAACTTCTTGTGGCTTCCCGTCCTCTGCAAGAACCAGCACGCCTGGGAAGCGTGGCTTATCCAGCGGGTCTATGACGCCGACGAGTTCGCGGTGCATCTCGGTCAGGGTCCGGCCTTGGAGCATATGCTCCGCTACTTCGATGCGGAACTGCGGCGCCGCGGCCAGATTGACCGGAGTGTGCCCACCCTGATCTCCCGCATTGGACACCTGGAGGCGCTCAACAACAAGGAACGAGAGGAAGTGCGCAAGCTCGGCATCACGCCTGAGGAGCCGCCACTGGTGAAGGGAAGCCTGCCACCCCAGCTGAATCCTGGAGCAGGCAGAGAGAGCAAGTAGATGGAGTGACTCCGGGTCTGCGGTCACATACCAGCTCGCGAGCGGCAACGGGGACAGAAATACCGCATCACGTTTTGCGCTGCGGTGCCGAGTCGTGACCCCGGATGCGCTAGCACATCTCCTGGCCAGATCTGGAAACGTGATGACGATCTTGTGTCACAGTCCATCAGGTCTCGCTTACGCGGGATGGCAGGGCTGGGGTCACAGAACGCAGGGTCACTGACGGCGACAAGTGGGAGAGACGGGCCGTTGATGAGGAGGCGCAACACACCATCTTCGCAAGCAAACCATCCCCAATGATAAAAACCACCTAAGCCCCTCCGCCCCGCACCAGTACCGTCACACCTCCCAACTCGCGAGCAGTTTGTGACGCCGCTGACACTGTCGCATAGGCGGGCCAGGCCGAAATGTGTGACCTGTCGCGTGTACCATCTTGATCTCGCGCGACCTGTTCTTGCTCTAATTCTTCTTCAGGGAGAGATCAGCACTCAATGGTTTTCCCAATGTTTCGACGACGGTGAGAAGGCCTTGTTCGCTGTCGTACTTGAGTGTGCCATATGCAACTTGGGACTCCTTATATGAACCATGCTGCAAATCGACAGGGATACGCTCTTTTACACGGACTGTCACCAGGGTCCGCAATTTCTCCACTTCGTGCCTGAGACCCACCGCATCAATGATGTAGCAACCCGCTGGGAACTGGTATTCGTTGGGGGTAATATAATTCCCTGGATTGCTGTAAGTCTTCATGATCTCTTCGATCGCTGTAGGGTTTTGCAGGATATCGAGGGCGACCTTCCACAGAGTTCCTTGCAACTCTTCCTCGTGGTTATAGAATTGTAGCAAATTTGCGTCAAGGTTGGATGCATCTAGTGGAGGAAATACGGAAAGTCCCATTACCTGTATCTCCGCCAATGCAACCTGCACCTGAGTGAGTTTGCCTGCGACCCGCGTCCAATCAACTTCTTTCGCTTCTTCAAAGGTGAGTGTTTCGATGCAAAGTGCTACAGCCTTGTGTTTCGCGCTAGCAGTGAAGCCAGATTTAGAAACGAGCACGAGTTTATGAGCCATCTGCCCGTGCTTGCCATACATCTGGTCAATCCACTCAATAGTTTGTGGTCGTGCGTGATCCCGACACTCTATAATCCTCATACAATAAGAACCCGTGCCAGTTTCGATCACGATATCAGCCTCGCGCTCATCGCCTGTTGCCCAGTCAGGAAGGAGCTTCGATTCGGTCACGAGTGAGTTGTCATTCAGTTGCATTTCGATTGCATGGATCAATTGTTGAAATCCGTTCGTCCGCTTTGGCATGATCTTTACTTGGTCGCCTCCCTCTATTCCCTTTCTTGACTCTGCCATAGACTCCATATTACGTCGGCTGACACCGGACGCAAGGTAACAGGGCTCCAAAGAGTCGTTTTACTAGAGCGCTGACGAAAGGCGGTGATCGTCTAGGTGTAAGCCATCCGAGTTTTCTCGCTCTTGGTGTGGCCGAACTTTTCATAGATCCACGCGCCGACGCCAAATTCGATAGCCTGTGCAGGGCTGGCCGGGGTGGGAATCGTGAGCGCTTGTGTCATACCGTCTCCTCGCGCTGCCCGACAATGGGATCAGGATGCGCCTGAAGCACCTGCCCGGCGAACTGCAAAAGATCAGTACAGAGGCTTAGGGCAAAGGCGACCTTCTCTCGCAGTGGGATATCTGTGCCATAGTGCGGAGCTGGGGCTGACCAGCGCCAGGCTCCGGTAATCATGGTTCGGAGCATTCCCGGCGTCAAGCGGTCGTCGGGCCATGCAGTACTGAGCCGATTCTCGACCTCCTGGAGCCAGGAATCGAGATATCGTCCTCTCGCTGTGGCGGCAATCCCCAAACAGCACAGAGCATGTGAGGAATCCCCTCGACGACTTGCCGACAATTGACTAACGCCTGCTCGTACTCACCGCTCCGGTAGCACTGTATCACTCTGTCCAACAGGCGCATGCATTCGGCCCAGTGTTGCGCGTCTTGCGGCAAGCGTGGTTCAGGCAGCTCTACCAGCCGACGCGCGCCAGCATCTAAGTCGCGTAAGACGGTCAACCAGTGTTCGCGCTCAATGCCGAGGTAGCCCGAAGTGGTACTCTGTACCGGCACCACCGCCCGGCCCATATAAGCCAGGCCCCCAAGCCAAACCGTCAAGTTCACTCGCTCCCCTTTACGCTCCTCCTCGATGGCCTCGATCTGCATATCGGTAAGAGGCACCTGGAGCCGATATTGGGGAGTAGGCCAAATGATCTGTGAGGGAATGAGCAGTCTGGCGGTAGAATCAGCGACATTGCCGTAGCCAACCCAGGCTTTGAGCGAGAGCAGGCGCAGCGAGGCGGAGGCTTCATCCGGCGTAGGAAGTGTGTAGGGCCGGAAGAGCATTGGGCCAAAGATGCCCCGGCCTCCTGCAACCTTTGCAGGATCGACCTCGACCTTGATTGCAGGGCCCTGCAAATGGTGATAAGTATCCCACGGTTTCAGGTACCACTCAGTGAACGGCATACGTAGTCAACTCCTTCAGCCACCCATACGAGAGCCTGTGTGTCAGGCTGTACCAGGGTGACATCTAAAACTAAGACCGATTAGTTCTGCATCTTAGCAGCCCAAAAAGAAGACTGTCAACACCACAGCCGAAAGTCATAGAACAGAGATTCGACGCGCTGAGAAGCCCCAGAATGCCCCTGAAATCAAAAAGACGTATGATATGATCCCCCGGCCGATTTGAACTTTCTCGCCCATCTGCGTCTATCAGTATACATGTAAATTTGGGAATTCCATGGGCGCAAATTTGATAAATCTGTGGGTGGCTCTGGCCTCGAAAAGAGAGCAAGCCACTCGTTGAACTATCCTGCTTCCGCTCATGGAATTCCCAAATTTATAATTGTGTTGCAGCCCTGTGTCCGAATTATCAAATTTACCCGTGTAGCTCCTGATTCTACGGTGAACTACTCTCTAGTAAAATTTCTCGGTGAAGTACCTGTTAAAGTGCTTCTGTAAGAAGTGATAATTGATTCTTGTAGTCCATGGAAGCTCCCAGAATTCATAGCATGCCAAGTAAATCTTAGTGAGGTGCGAGTTGCCAGTGCTCGGCATAATACAAAGCATGTCACATGCTTCTCTTGGCGTCATGCCTTGCGCGATTGCTCGCAACATTGCTTGCTGACGCTTAGTCAGGTAATCCATAACTTTCCGACATCGTTCCTGCTCCAGGGCATCTAGCAGATAATGAGAGCCTTGCGATTGAAGCGCATTCTGCACTTGTTGTTTGCTCTTTTCTCTGGCAGCCTCAAGAGCCTTTTTCACGTTTTCAAGGGTAGGGAGTAGATTTCCTTGTGTGTTTGTCTCATCAACCGAGAGATAATGTAACAAGAGTTCATCAATCGCATACGTTCGAGTATTTGCATCGCACTGAGCGTCAAGTATGCTAATCATCTTGTTCGTGGTTTCGATGATATATTCTGTGGTCTTTTTCTGAAGCTCCAGGCGTTTCTCCTGAAGCTCCAGGCGATGTATCTCTGTACTATTTTCGGTCACATCTGCACTTGTATCAGAGAGGAACTCTTCAGGAAAAAACTCTTCAGTTTCTTTATTAAAGAGTTTACAGATTCGCTCTCTCCAGTAGGGAATGGGTCTATGTTCGCCTGTTTCCCATCTGCTGACTGTTACTCTCGACACTTTTAATGCGTTTGCCAGATCTTGTTGTGACCATCTGCGGCGATTTCGTTCTTGCTTTAAAAGATAGGGAAATGGATGTGTTACCATAATCCAAATCTCCTTTTGGAGGTAACACCCTTTTTCCCAAAGCATTGCCCATCTATTTCCGCAACGTGTCCTGCCCGGATGGTTACATCTATTTTTTGCTCTTTACCCCAGACCGAGACAGTGTAATTTCCAGGTTCCAACGCACTAAAAACAGCAACATGGATAAAAGATTTGCCAATCTTGCGCTGGATGACATTCGACGCTACAATTGGCTTCTCCGCGTTATCAAAGCCTTGATAGAGATGAATAGTTGAGCCCCTTAGCCCTTTATTGACCGTGACAATGAGCGCTCCTTTGCGCTTACTTACACCCAGGTTAATTTGCGTGCTTGGCTCGCGTTGTTGTGGTAGAGGTGTTGCTGGGTTTAACACAATAGGAGGTGTCGAATACCATTGGAGCAGCGGAATGATAACCCCGAGGGCAGCAAAGATAACCAGGAGTATGTTTAGCAAAGATCCTGGAAGCGGACCAGGTATGCTAAACATTCTGATAATAGCTCCGCTGATCAAAATGAGTAAAGAGATACTCAGAAGCAAAGAACTTTTCTGGTCGGGCCGCTTGTAGCGTTGCGGCTCCTGTTGTTGTGTCACTGTCGTGTCTCCTCATACTGTTCATGTGTTCTTTTTTCAAACAGAGCAGTATGAAGCGGCACAACTTGAGAGTGCACGCGATAATAAGACTGAACTAAACTGCTCTGTCACACCCGATAATCATCGTGGCCGCACCTGCAAGGGATCACAATGATTAATCTCTGAAAAGTATAGCGGAATAATCGGATTTAGAGCAATCTTTTTTATATCGAGTATGTAACAACACTGTATCAAATTTTGTTGCTACATTAGGGGATCGCATCCTATTTTGTAAGGAGAAAAATGGGTATTAATTTGGATGTCTTTGCTGGATGACCGCGCTATACTCTTTATGACAAGAAAGCGCTGGCTACTCTCTCTGTCACACCTGGCTTTTCTATTGCCGCACCTGCAAGTAAGGATAATAGGATAGTTATGTAAAGGTAAAAGGGTAGCCAGTATCTCTCGCTTCTAAGAGGTTATGTGGGTAACTGCTCTTTTTATTCTGCCCCTCCCATCCTCATTGTAAATTTGGGAATTCCATGAGCGGAAGCAGGATAGTTCAACGAGTGGCTTGCTCTCTTTTCGAGGCCAGAGCCGCCCACAGATTTATCAAATTTGCGCCCATGGAATTCCCAAATTTACAATACAGGCCTCCGACATCTTCACCTCCCAAAATCTCCGCTCAACCTGGAAAAGCTTACTATGGGTCGCTCCTCTGTATCGGTGGAGCTGAAAGCTTGCCCGGGTGAATGGGAAGCATTGATACTCTCATGACTTCTTGCTGATCGGGTCCATGAATAAGACGGATAAATGACACATAGACGAATGCAACGAGTGCGACTACCCCAAAAACACTGAGAGATATTCCTGCCAATTGAATATCCAACGTGATGCTTGGGAATACACTTAACACTGCCCCCAGCAAACCAAGCAGGATTGCCACCCAGTCGAGGCGACCCCTCCAATTTAGCCACGAGAAGTACCGGGCATTTTTAGTGAGAATGCCATCCACCCGTCTGGCTTCTAACGTGCTTTCTGGATAAGAGCAACAAGCCCTCTCGTATAGAGCACGAGCCTCTTGTTCTGTCTCAACATGAAAGCCATAACTAAGCACTTGTTTGCCCTGATAGATCTCCTTGACCTCCCAAAGCGGTGGTATTTTCTTTTCCATTTGTTTCCTCTAAACCTCTACTTAAAACCAGCAACGCGCCAGAGCGCGATTCTGACAGCGCTTTGGGCCAAGATGGTAGCAGACACCCGGGGGAGATAAAACCAGCTAGCCCCCACAGGATTGCTCACTCCGCCCCAAATGGCCGTTTTGGCTCAGGCGGGTGCTCGTTATAGCGCGCGATCTGCTTGTCGCAGAGTTCCACCGTATGCTCATCGGGAAAGCAGTGCAAGGCAATCCCGAATCGGACCACTTTCACCACTGGCTGCTCTCGTACTGCCTCCCCATGCGGCACGCCGGCCTGGTAGAGCAGCCCGGCGGCGTAAATCGCCATCTGCTGGTTGTTGGCCCGCAGTTCCTCTTGCCAGAATGGTTTGCCGGTGAGTCTGCGTGGCGCGTGCCACACATAAATGCTAAACGGAAATTCCATGATACTAGTATAAACGTTCGTATTCCTCAATCAGCCATTTCATCCGGGCGATATTCTGAACCGTCATTGACCAGGCGCGTGACGATTCAGGAAAGCGACAGGGTGCGACAGTGTCGCCGCTAAGCCCTCCCTGGCTACACTGTCATCTTGACCGCTTTGTGGCACTGTTCTTCGGCATTACATGGCACCCTTGTAGAAGACTACGTCTCTCCCCACAGGGCAGAGCTTTGCTGGGTTTCCTTCTTCGATCAGTATATATCGGAATATCGAACCTCCAGTTTGACAGATGCTGAGCACTATTTTACAATAAAGGCAAACTTATCTTCCTCATGCATCTTCGTATACTGAAAGACTTGTGCTCTGTTGCAACGAGACCCACAGGAGGTGCTCAGTCATGCAGGAGTCACTGGATGCTTCGCTCGTGCGTATTCGCACTGGCGATGGGGGCGTGGTCGGTGCAGGCTTCCTAGTAGGGGAGCGGCAGATCCTCACCTGTGCCCATGTCGTGAGCCAGGCGCTTGGCTTGGCCGATCACTCTCTCAATGCACCACAAAGTATGGTTTCGCTTGACTTCCCTTTTGTTGCTCCGTACACCCTCTTCACCGCCAGGGTTGTGCAGTGGTGCCCTCTGCTTGCCGATGGGCGTGGCGATATCGCTGGGCTAGAACTGCAAGGTACGCCGCCAACGGGAGCCGAGGTGGTGCGCTTTGCCCCAGCCGAGGACATGTGGGAGCATCCCTTTCGCGCCTTCGGCTTTCCTGCCGGGTACAATGACGGGGTGTGGGCCACCGGACGCTTGCTGGGACGGCAAGCGACGGATTGGGTGATGATTGAGGATGTGAAGGCGCAAGGTTTCGCGGTTGGACCGGGCTTCAGCGGTACCCCAGTGTGGGATACACGGTTGCACGGCGTGGTGGGCATGGTAGTTGCGGCAAGCCGACCGGCAGACACTAAGGCCGCGTTTGTCCTTCCACTGGATGTGCTGGTGGCAGCATGGCCACTCATCGAACCTATCGCCCGTCCGCGCATCTTCCTCTCGGCTGCTTCTGCCGATGCTGACTTTGCCACTCGCCTTGCCACCGACCTTGAAGTCCGCGGAATCGTAGTCTGGAATGAACAGCATGTGCCTGCTGAGGATAATACCGACAAAGATGAGCGCATACGGCAAGCCATTCGTGCCGCCCAGGCCATCGTACTTGTCGTCTCTTCTCAGACACGCTCCTCGCGCACGGTCAAAGAGCATTTGCATCTAGCCGACCTCTATAAGCGGCGGCTGATCTTCGTTTGGGTGGGCGACGACGCCTCCATCCAGCCACAGCATTATGACTGGCCCAGCACCGTCTGGATAGATGCGCACAACACGCGGTACACCGCAGCCCTCGATGCCATTGAGGTCAGCTTGAGCCAGCGCAGGTCCATCTCGGCATTGTTGGGCCCTTCTTATGCGGCACCAGAGGAGGAGCCACGCAATCCCTACAAAGGCCTGCAAGCCTTTACCACAGACGATGCGGGAGATTTCTTTGGCCGTGATCGCCTGGTCGATGCGTTGGTCAAGGACGTGGCGGGAATGCTAGTTGCAGAACACTCCACCACCAATAACGAACGCCTCCTCACCATCATCGGGCCAAGTGGCTCGGGCAAGTCGAGTGTAGTGATGGCTGGGTTGCTCCCAGATTTACAGGGCGGAGCAGTGCCTGGAAGCGAGGCATGGGTCTATCTGGAGCCAATGGTACCAAGCAAACATCCCATCGAAGCCCTCGGACTCACGCTGGCAGCACACTTTCCTGATCGAAGCTTCACCTCTATACGGGAAGACCTGGAGGATGATGCCGCACGTGGGTTGCATGTGCTGGTGATGCAACTGGTGAAACAGCGGCGAGCCAGCGTTATGCTGCTGGTGGACCAGTTCGAAGAACTTTTCACACAAACGGAGTCCGAAGACGAGCGACGACGTTTCATTGACCTGCTGCTGACAGCGGCTAGCGAGTCACGAGGACCGCTGCTCGTGCTACTCACGCTACGAGCCGATTTTTACCACCGACTCATGCAGTACCCTGAACTCTACCACCTGATAGAGGCACATCATGAACCTGTACTTCCAATGGTGGTCGACGACCTCCGGGCAGTCATTGAACAACCGGCTGCGCTGCCTGATGTGCAACTGACCTTTGAGGGCAACTTAGTTGGCGACCTCCTCTTCGAGATGCAAGGGCAGGTAGGAGGCTTGCCGCTGTTGCAATTCACTCTTGAGCAGTTATTTCAACGACGCAATGGCCATCGCTTGACACTCCAGGCCTACCGTGAAATCGGCGGAGTCAAGGGCGCATTATCGAAGCACGCTGAGGCGACGTACGCTGCATTACCCTCGGAGGAGCACCACAAGCTGGCGCGTGCCTTGTTCTTGCGCTTGATTGACCCTGGAATAACAGAGCAGGACACCACCCGACGCCGCGCTGCTCTCTCAGAGCTATCCCTCCCCGATCCTGCCCAAACGACTCTGCTCCGCGAGGTGACTGATATCTTCATCGCCGCACGCCTGCTCACCACGAACGAGATAGCCGGAACCACCACCGTCGAAGTCAGCCACGAGGCGTTGATCCGCGAGTGGGCACGCCTCTCCGGCTGGATGCGTGAGGCACGGGAGGATATCCCCCTCCAGCAGACCCTCAGTAAGGACGTGGCCGCCTGGAAGCAGCGTGGTCACCCAAAGGATCGTCTCTATCGCGGTTCCCAACTCAAAGAAGCGAGAACATGGGCTAAGCGAAACACCCCAAGCAAAGATGAAGCCGCATTTCTGCAAGCTAGTGCCGTACGGCGCATGCGTTTCATGATCAATATGCTAGCAGTTTTTCTCCTGGTGGTGTTAACGATAGGACTAGCAGCAAGTTGGCCCTCTCTTTTGCCAAAGCCTGATCCTACATATGTCACTACGCTTCATGACGATGGGCCGGGGTCACTGCGCTGGGATCTTGCGAATGCACCTCCAGGAAGTACAATCTCGTTTGACAAGAGTCTGTGGGGGCACACCATTCTGCTGACCAGGAATCTGCCAATTGCCAACAAGAACCTGAGTATTCGTGGTCCAAGTGTGGGTAGGCTCACCATCAGCAGCAGTACTCATCAAGTCGAGGTGCTCCCTGGTGCTTCCATACGCATTCTCGATCTGACCTTCAAAGGCAGCAAGTCCAATTCCGCATCCTTGTTGAGGAATGAAGGTACGCTCACCCTAACCAACAGCACCGTCTCGGGCAATTCTGCTCCTGGACGAGGCGGCGGTATCTACAATGATACCGGAGCGACGCTCACCCTGACCAACAGCACCATCTTGGGCAATTTGGCTTCTGGACGAGGCGGCGGTATCGTCAATCTCGGCACGCTTACCCTGACCAACAGCACCGTCTCGGGCAATTCGCTTTCTGGACCAGCCAGCGACGCCGGCGGCGGCATCGCCAATTTCAACACGCTCACGCTGATCAACAGCACCGTCTCGGGCAATTTTGCGTCTAACGGCATTGGTGGCGGCGGCATTGCCAATTTTGTCGGAGCCACAATACTCACGCTGATCAACAGCACCGTCTCGGGCAATTCTGCGTCTAACGGCGGGACCGGCGGCATCGCCAACGGAGCCATTCTCACCCTGACCAACAGCACCGTCTCGGGCAATTCGGCTTCTGGACAATACAGCGTAGGCGGCATTTACAGTGCGGGGACGCTCGCCCTGACCAACAGCACCGTCTCGGGCAATTCGGCTTCTGGACAAGACAGCATCGGCGGCATCCTCAATTATGGCGGCTACAATGGTGGCAAGCTCGCCCTGACCAACAGCACTGTCTCGGGCAATTCGGCTTCTGGACAAGACAGTGCAGGCGGCATCGAGAATATTATTGAAGCCACGCTCGCCCTGACCAACAGCACTGTCTCGGGCAATTCGGCTTCTGGACAAGACAGTGCAGGCGGCATCTACAATTATGGCAGCAAAGCTGATATCACCTTTTGTACCATTTACGGCAATAAAGCCGCTGGCAACGGCGGAGGTCTCTCTACTGTGGACGGTCAGGATGTTAACGGGAACAACCTACCTAGCCAGGTGAGCATAAGGAATAGCATCGTTGCCGGTGACCACACTCCTACTGATCCAGACATTTCAGGAAGGCTCACTTCGGATGGTTACAACCTGATCCAAGACATCTCCGGTGCAAGCTTCACTCCAAACAAGCAACATCTCACCGACATATTAGGGGATAAGTTCTCCAACTTAGGAATTGATCCTTTATTGCGAGATAACGGCGGACTGGCCAAACCGTATACATTCACGCATGCATTGCTCCTGGGCAGTCCGGCTATCGACATTATCCCACTGGAAGTATGTCATGCCAACGGCAAGAGCGTCACTATCACCGCCGATCAACGTGGTATGAAGCGACCAGATGGAAACGAGTCTGCCTGTGACATCGGGGCATACGAATACGTGGATTCATCCACCTGATCTGCTCCGCGATGTACTCACCCTCAAGGTCAAGGCGCGGTTTCGTCGTGCGTTCCCTTCCAGCGCACCGTCACCCCGAAATTCGCCGTGGCGCTGGCTGAAGCGATCACGGCGCCAGCCATGGTACTCAAATTGACACCGAAGGTGACTTCGATCTCATCAGGTTTGCTGGCCATGTCCCGAAGTTTCTCAACGACTGTTTTGGTGGCTGGCAGGACCTTGTTGAGGGCATCCTCAAAGGTTTCCCTGGCTTTCTCGATTTTGTCTTCACGGCCAGCACGGACGGTGCCCCCCGTTTCTGGTTCGTCAATCTCGACAACGATACTGCCGCCCTCTTCGAGGAGAAATTCTACTAGGTGTTTCATGCTTATCCTCTATTTCTCTTGACGCTTTCAGACTGCTTCCTTCACCGTAAAAGAACAGAAAGCTCTTCCACTCTATCTTACTATAACAGATGAAGAATTTGGGGAAGCATCCTCTCCTTCCAGAGAAGAAAGTGAGCAAGTGACAGAGGACAAATGGGTGGAGAACATCAGATGTAACCTGACATGGCTGAAGAGGCATTGTCCTTATGCTGAGCAGGCAGAAGCCGGATACAACGATCTTGTTTCCTATCGTACCTGGTAAATTGGCTCAATGTTCGGAGAAAAATGAGCGTGGATGGCCTCTGTGTCCGAAGATTCACCCAAATTTTTCGTGGGTGAAGGTTCGGACAGATTTCCATGGCCTGACGTTTTGCAGGAGAGTAGGCCATTTTTCAAGAGAAAGCTGCAATACAGGTTTCCATCTGCTGTTAAGCTCAGTCCGCTTCGGGAGCGGATAGTTGCTCGTCTGTCCGAAGATTCGGCCTGATTGCCGACTATTGGACCTAATTTGTCCGAATATTCACCCAATTTACCAGTACCTTCTTGACTACGTGGTAAATCAACTGAAGGGCTGACCGATTTTGCACTCAAGGGTGGGAATTTTCACTGAAGGATGGAATTGGACACTTCGCTGTCTGGAAAAACCGCTCCAGAAGCGAATCGCCACCTACCGTTTTGTAAATTCAGTACAATGTATTTCCAGAACCGGCCAAATTTGCGCTCAGTATTCGGACGCAAGCCCGGCCTGGAAGAGCTGTCCGAACATTCGGGTCATTTTTGCTCACATCCATAGCGCCTGGAATTACCAGAAACGGTTCATGGTCAACGGCGAAAGACGGCGGTTTCTCAACCAATCAATGGTGGTGCTGCTTGTTTTTGCTCATACAAACGGGACCCGCTTTACGCATGAAAAGGGGTTCTCCCTCAATTTTGGGGATTGCTGAGTTTATAATGCCAGCTGGTTCCATTTTTTCATGCTCAAAATACCTATCCCAGTCGGCATTACGGAAGGGCTTTCCCCAAATCTGAGGATGATCCTGAAAAGTGTCCCA
>WNGL01013060.1_pt1 | contig 16541 bp, 13 predicted proteins | sample 5400591 | NCBI WGS metagenome assembly WNGL01 (sample SAMN13153377, study PRJNA577476) | soil metagenome | isolation source: 80 cm soil or saprolite under Garry oak tree replicate 1 | place: USA:California | collected 2016-06-15
CAGCGTGATCAATGTGCCATTCTCATCGCCGATACGGAAAATATCACCTCGCGCGAATGTATGGCGGAATGGCTCGTCTCCCCGTATTTTTCGGCCCTGGTACAACAGCCCGTTCAGCGTTCGTGGTTTATCCGGATGGGGATGGATAAGCACGAATTGGCTGCCCTGGCGTACTATCTGAATATGCTGATTCGAGACAATACCACCATCTCTAATAGTAATATCGTTGCTGGCGTCGCGCCCAATACTGATCACATCTTTCGTCAGGGGGTAGTTCTGCCTGCTCCCAAAAATATTGCTGCTCACCTCAAGCGAAGGTATGCCCGTTGATCCTGGCGCAGCGATTTGTGTTTCATCAGGTCGACCACCCAGCCCGGCAGTGTGGTACGGCGGGAACTGTACCTGCTGCATTGGCGCAGATTGATACTGCTGAGGTGGAGACATGGGTTGATACTGCTGAGGTGGAGGCACAGGTTGATATTGTTGAGGTGTTGGCATGGGCTGATACTGCTGTTGAGGCTGACCCGCGTACTGTGATGGAGGAGCTTGCTGCTGATATGACGGTACAATCGGTGGCCGCTGAGCTGCTCCGTACGCGTCAGCGCGAAATTGAAATAAGAATGTGGTATCTTCTCCCAGACCAATGGTATTTCCGTCAGCAATAGTTGCCTGCTGAACCTGTTGATGATTCACGGTCATTGTGTTCTGAGGGGAGAGTTTCTCAATGCTCCACATGCCGTTATTCCAGATAATACGGGCATGTGACCTGGAAATTTTCTGATCCCCCTTAACCACGATGTCATTGGTGGACTCTCGGCCAATCGTGGTAACTGGCTTAGTGATGGCGAATGTGTTACCTGCCAGTGGTCCTGTAAGAAATTTGATGGAGCCAGATGCTGGTGGGTTATTTGCTGCGTTCACTCTCTAATCTCCTGCCTGTTTGCCTGCCGGCGTCTTTTTAAATACAATTCAAGATGCAATACCTGCCCTCTTGCGCTCAATTATAATATAGAGCTTAATAACTGGCAATATGCCTCGCGCGTCCCGCGAGCGTAGGGACCCGATAATGCACATGAACAAAATGATCGGAACATCCGTGGGGCCGATTTATCGGCCCCACGGATGTTCCGATCAGGTCGTCATCGCCTGGGCATTTTGTGCGAGAGCCAACCCCAGGCGCGGTTGCGTTGCGACATACATCCCCTCGATAGCCGTTTCATTCGTCATCGAGGAGCGCAAGAAAACTTTATGATAGACCTGGTACATTGCCCTGGCCCGCTCGGCTTCTTCGGTTGGTAGCTGCCCCGCCAGGCCATCTATTGGCAGTTCCTTGGGTATATTCACGATATCTAACTGATCTTCGACGCCTGATACGACGAACAAAAATGCCTCATTGAGTGCGGAGGCGTCGCTATAATCGTTGTGCGTAAGCTGTTGTGCTTGCCAGGAGTAATTTGCGTTCCCTCTGTACTGCTGGTACAGCCCCGATACAATTACCATCAGGCGCAGATAGGCGTGGCGATAGCTATGCTCGTAGAAATGCAGCGCCCGCTCTTCTGTGACTTCACCACGCATCATACTGGCGATACTCGCTGCCGCTAACATAGAACCGTGCGTGGCCAGGTGCACCCCCGTTGAAAGGAGCGGATCAATAAAGCAAGCGGCATCCCCAACCATGAAGTAGCCCGGCCCCGAGATTTTATCGGACATGTACGAGTAATCTTGCTCAGCCTTCATCTGTTTTGAGACAAATGTGCCGGACTTCACAAGATCAAGGATCAGCGGGCACTCGTTCATCGCATCAAAGTAGATTTGCTCAAGGGATTTATCCTGCTGCCTTTTCTCCTTGAAGGTCGTCTTGTGAAGCACCAGGCCAACACTCATCGTGCCATCGTGCAGGGGAATACCCCAGAACCAACCGTCAGGTACAGACCCGACAGCGATAGCTCCATAGGGCGCGAAGGACATTTTGCCAGCTCCCTTCCAGTATCCCCAGATGGCCACGTTTTGAAATGCGTCGTGATAATGCCGGTTCTTGAGATAGCGCATACCCATTACACCGGCGCGTCCCGTGGCATCCACGAGTGTATCAAAGGATATTTCACCGGTATTTGTATCGTCGGGCCCCTGTGCCCACATCGCGCTGCGCGGCCTCTCGCCATCAAAAGTGAGGCTGCGAATCTCAGTGCCCTCGTAGACTTTTACTCCCTGACTTTTAGCATGTTCCAGTAGTAGCTGATCAAATTCGGAGCGTATTACCTGGAAACTATACGGGTGACGCAACTTCGTAAAGTCTAATTCCCATGATTCATCACCCCAATCGAAATAGCCTCCTTCCTTGCGCTGAAAGCCGTATGCCTCGATTTTCTCTCGCGCGCCGATGAGATCGAATATTTCCAGGCAGGACGGGAGGAGCGACTCACCAATATGGTAGCGTGGGAAGACTTCTTTCTCAATCAGTGTGACATCGAAACCTTCACGAGCCAACAACGTGGCTGTGGTAGAACCGGCTGGCCCGCCTCCGATTACGAGAATCTGGGTGGATGTATTCATGTTTTCTCCTTGAATGATGGTAAACTTACATCTTTAACGCTGGACAGACTACGAATTTGCATGTAGAGTTGTATCAGCTAATCCGACGAGCCTTTAACGTACGCCCGCCCTCTTATTCCTGATTATCTAAAGCATAACATACTAATTGCTCTCTGGCCGTTACTTCAGCCACACTAGGGAAGTGATTGTATTCACAAGATCACGACTACTGAAGAAATTCAGAACCGGGGGGCCACGGTTATTGTCAGTTACATCAAACTAGGCGCCTTCTCTTGCCAGGAACTCCTCAATCAGCGGCGTGACGGCCTCGGCTTGTGAATACATAAAGAAACGTTCTCCGCCAGCAACAAGATGATAACCAGCGCAGTTGGGCAGTTGCTTCGACAGCCAGTGCGTTTTGACTTCAGGCGAAAGGGCGTCATCATAACGATTGATGAGCAGAATGGGCATGGTCAACCCATCCAGGCGCTTCCGCATATCATAATAGTGAATGACGGGAAGTACAGAGAATTTGTATACAAAAGGCCACAACTCTATTTTACAAAACTGTTCCTCAACCAGGTGACGCGGGAGTTTAGGCGTTACTTCCGCAGTGGCAACCTTCGGAGCCATAATATAGTTGACAACCGTGCGACGAAGAAACCAGGCGGGTAGTAGATGCTCAACCGGTAAGCGCACAAAGAGTTCGTGCAACAGCCAGATAAAAGGATGTGGCGTGATCTCGTAATCTGCCCCTTGCGCGATGATCACCAGCGAGCGGCAGCGCTGCGGGTAGCGTACTGCAAATTCAAAGAGCACCATAGCCGCGTCGCCATGTGCCACAAAATCAACAGCCTCCTCCAGCCCTAGAGCATCCAGCGCCTGACGCAACTCTTCTGCCCGCTCTACCAGGCCAACGGTTTGTGTGCGTGTCTCGTGTCGCCGGTACATAATGACGCGTCGTGACTGGCTGATTGCCCGTACCTGGCGTGCGTAGACAAATTCAAGGTGCTCGAGAATGGGCACAAAAACTAACGGGTCGCCATTTCCGATATCTATCAGCGGCATATCCGTTGTGCCAATAGTCTTCCTGTGCCACAGCGCCTCGATATACTCTACATCTCTGTGGAACGTGTCATCATCAATGAATGTTGAAGTGGTAGTAGTAGTAATGGTGCTCATCCTTGCCTCCCGAGTCAATCGTTCCCAATAATTGATACTCTGCCAAACCTGTTGCCAAATTATATAATATAAGAACCTCTTTTTGTAGGGCTTTTGCCAGGCAATGTATGATGGACACGATGGACACGAGGAATATACATGCAAATACATGAAAACGAAAACCAGGTCAGCCTGCACCGTGCGCTGGTCAGTCAATGGATTGAAGCCTTTAATGGACACAATGTCCTTGCCATCCTCTCATTATACGCGGACAACGCCGAGCTATATGACTCTGGTATGAAACATCCCCGGCGCGGACGAGCTGAGATAGAACAGTGGTTTACCACCCGTTTCCAGACCATGCCCTCAATTACCTATATACCGGCGAGCCAGCTCTACACAGAAGCACAGGCCGCCGTCACCTGGACGGCTCGCGGGCGCAGCCCCCGCCTGTTGGGCCAGAGCTGGCTATCCCGCCCCTTTCAGGTTGACGGCGTAAGCATCTTTACCCTGCAAAATGGACGCATCCAAAAACAACGAGGCTATTACGATCACCTCTCTACCCTCGAACAGATTCTCCCCCCACTTAAATGGATATTACCACGTCGCCTCTGAAAAACCATGCGCCCATCATCTCATCCCCCAAAAAAAGTTTCAGGCGACGTTAGTCTTATGGTACCTGATTAAAGAGCTTCTAAATCTCCTTTTCAAAAGATTGTATAGTTTTCGATAGTGCTTCCTCGTTGTAGACGGTTGCGTAGAAACATCTCTTTGAATATTTCGGAGACTTGAGATGAGTTCTTCTCAGTCATCAGAGCAACATGCGCTAAATGTTGAGTTTGAATATCCTGCGCCTCTTCTCTTACTCGAACGTGGGTTACACTCCGTCCGAGAAGGGCGTTATGCTGAAGGCGCCGTGTATTTTACTCTGGCTCGCGAACAACTGGACGGCGACCATACCTCCCTTGCTGCTGTGCTGGACGCGTTCACGCAGGGCCATCTTATCTATTGGAACGCTCAACAGGGGCTTTTAGAGGCGAGCAAACTCTTTGTGCAGGTTGATACAGAGCAGCATGCGCGCATAGCCACGCTAGAAACACTGCTTCCTGCCCTGGTAGAAGAGTCCAGGGCTGTTCAGGCGAAATCGCCTGGCGTGGACCAACCCCCCATAAAAAATCAAAGCCCTCTCTCTCATCCAGCAGCGAGCGTGCCATTGAAAGACGCTCAGCGCCATTCACACTCGCCAGCAGGAATTGCAGTGAATGACCCGCTGCCCGCTCTCCACATTACCTGCTTTGGTGGTTTTGCCGTCAAGAGATCCGGGCTTCCCGTAATACTCTGTTCCAACCGCAACGGGCAGGCCATTCTACGCTATCTCATGACCCAGCAGGGATACCGCGCGTCGGTAGACGTGCTGATGGCCGCGCTTTGGCCGGAAGAGGAGTCGGAAGTAGCGCATCATAAACTACAAGTTGCCGTCAGCGCCCTGCGTCGCTCGCTCAACAACGGCTTTGATTGTGATCCCGGCGGTGGCTACATCCTCTGTAAAAATCGCGTCTACCAGCTCAATACGCTCGTTTCCTTGCGCACAGATGTCGACGAATTCCTGGCTTTCTATCAGGCAGGTCAGCAGTCTGACGGCGATAGAGCCGTCGCGCAATTTGAGAAGGCCTGCCAGCTCTATGCTGGACCCTACCTCACCGAAGACTTATACGCTGACTGGTCTTTTATGCGCCGGGAGCAGTTGAGCCATATCTATCTGTCCATGTGCGGCACGCTTGCTGACTACTACCTGGAGGCGGGCCGCTACGAAGATACAGTCAAATGGGCGACAGCGATTCTCAAAGAAAACCAGAGTGACGAGGCCGCGCACCGCCAGTTGATACGAGCCTACTTTGCCCTTGGCCGCCGTAGCGATGCCCTGCGACAATTCCATCGCTGTCAATATATCCTGAACGAAGAATTGGGAGTGCAGCCCATGCTCGAAACCATCGAGCTTTTCCATACAATCCTCAAAGGCGAGCTTTCCTGAACGCCCTCGATAGAACGAAAATAGAACCTGCATAGAACGTTCGTAGAGCAGCCCATGCTACAGTGTGCAGGAGATACCACTGGATGGGGCGGAATCTGTATACCCGGGTATTTCATCTGTAGAACACATCGGACCTGGATGGATGGTAAAGATGAAATGAGTAGTAAAACGTTCTCCATGCTAGTGCGGTGTTGGTACGACCTGCAGGCTGAGGCTACCCAGCTACAGCTTGTGCGGGCTGATACAGCAGAAGAAATACGCCTGGAAGACGGGAATTTTCTGTTGAGAATCTCGGTAGATGAAACTACGTCTGTAGGTCGCTGCTTTATCCGTCACCTTGCAAGTGGTCGTGAAGCTTATGTGCAGGGCGGACCAAACCTGCACATATTCGTACATTGTAGCTCAGCAAGCGTGTAACGGAACCTTCTCTTGTAACTTGTAGAAAGGTGCGCACGAGATTGTACCGGGAGGGCAACATTATGACAACACGTGCCTCGCTCAATGGCACAAGCGCAGCCGAGATGGAATTTGAAGCGGCTCAGGAGAGCAGCCCATACTCTACTCCTGAAATGGAAGAAGAATGGGAGATGCATGAGGGAATCCCCTATTCGAGTCCCGAGATGGAGGAGGAGTGGGAGGCTCAAGAAATCCACGAAGGCAGCCAGTACAGCAACCCCTACTCCAACCCGGAATGGGAGGAGGAGTGGGAAACACCGGAAATGCACGAGGGCAGCCAGTATAGCAACCCCTACTCCAATCCCGAATGGGAGGAAGAATGGGAAGCTCAGGAGGCTCAAGAAATGCACGAGAGCAGCCCCTACTCCAACCCAGAGTTTGAAGAGGAATGGGAGTCCCACGAGGGGAGCTATTATAGTAATCCGTATTCAAACCCTGAGCTGGAATGGGAGTCCCACGAGGGCAGCCAGTATAGCAACCCCTATTCGAACCCGTACTCCAATCCCGAATGGGAAGAGGAATGGGAAGCGCAAGAAGCTCAAGAGTTGCACGAGGGCAGCCAGTACAGCAACCCCTATTCGAACCCGTACTCCAATCCCGAATGGGAAGAGGAATGGGAGACACCAGAAGCTCAGGAAATGCACGAAGGGAGCCTCTATAGTAACCCATTCTCTAACCCAGAATGGGAGACCCATGAGGGGAGCCTCTACTCCAACCCTGAGCTGGAATGGGAGATGCACGAAGCAAGCCAGTATAGCAACCCCTACTCCAATCCCGAGTGGGAGCAGGAAACCGATCGCTTTTTTCCCCTGGTTGCAAAGGCAGCAACAAAACTTCTACCACACGCAGTAAGAATCGGAAGGAACCTTATCAGAGGAGGAAGGCGTAGGCCCATGCCCCGCCGCTCCGCGGCTCGCCGGCCAATTGGAGCACGGAACCGGCAAATATCCGGTCTGTTCCACCAGTTAGGCAGAATCTTTGCGCAGGGAGAGAGCGAAGCAGCTATCCATGAAGCCCATCTCTTTGGCGCCAACGAGTTTGAGACAGAGGTTGCCGCCACCGAATCAGCCCATGAGGCGGCTTTAACTGAAGTGATGGCTGCGGAGGCATCGCATACAGAGAGCGCGGGCGAAGCAGAGGCTTTATTGGGCGCGGCCCTTCCTATATCAATGAGGGTCATGGGTGGCCGCATAGGCATTCGCCGTCTCACTCCCACGTTACTGCGCGCCAATGCCAGTCTCGTGCTGAATCTCCACCGGCAGGGTACTGCTGGCCGTCAACTTCTGCGTGTCATGCCCAGTGTTCAGCGTCGCACAGTCGCCACCCTGGGAGCAATGCAGCGCAGCGGGCAACCGGTTACGCCCGCGGTGGCTGCGAGTGTGATGAAAGGTCAGGCCGCGCGCGTTCTGACAACGCCTCACGTTTGCCGTCAGGCGCTTACGCGTAACATGATTGTGCGTCGACAAACTGTCGCGCCCGGCGCTCCAGGCGTGCGTCCCGGAGTGAGGGTTCCGGGTAGGCCAGGCTATCGTCCTGGAATGTACAGACCGGGTATGCGTCCTGGCATGAGGGGTCCGGGTAGACCAGGAATGTACAGGCCAGGTATGCGTCCCGGCATGAGGGGTCCGGGTAGACCAGGCTATCGTCCAATGTACAGGCCGGGTATGCGTCCTGGCATGAGGTCACCGGTGGGAATGAGAAGGGCCGCGGGGATGAGGGTACCAGGTGGGCCAGCTCGTATGCGTCCACCCCTGGCAGGTCAGCGCCCGCGCCCTTTTATCCCAGGCAGGCCGGTGACCCGTCCGCCGCATGGCATACCAGGTAGATCAGTACCTCGCCCTCGTCCACGCGTGAGGGCTTGAAACTAAAGGAAGAGTGAGGTCTCAACATGGCAATTTTTGAAGCACCGATTGCTCACGAAGCTGTCCATTACAGTAATCCGGAGAGCCACTACAGCAATCCCGAATTTGAATATGAGTACGAGGATGAAGCCAATCCCTATAGCAACCCGGAACTGGAGTACGAGGGGCTATTGGGCAATATCATCAGCGGCATAGGGGGACTCCTCGGCGGAGGAGAAGTTGGCCAGGAATTTGAATATGAGTACGAGGATGAAGCCAATCCCTATAGCAACCCGGAACTGGAGTACGAAGGGTTATTGGGCAATATCATCAGCGGCATAGGCGGCCTTTTTGGTGGCGGCGAGGTCGGCCAGGAATTTGAATATGAGGACGAAGCCACGGAAGAGGAATTTGAAGGGCTGCTCGGCAATATTCTCGGCGGTATTGGCAGTCTCCTTGGCGGCGGTGAAATCGGCCAGGAATTTGAGGATGAGTATGAAGCCGATCGCTTCTTCAAAAGAATTGGCCGGGCTATCAGGAGAGCCTCCCGTGTAGTAGCTCCGATCGCTAAAAGGCTAGCGCCCATTGCCACAAGAGCCCTCGTCGGTATGATTCCTGGTGTGGGGGCCATAGCCGCTCCAATTGCCGGGCGACTCGTCGGTTCGCTTGTCAGCGAAGCCGAGATGGAAGTGACGGAGATGGAGAATCATTTCACCAATATGTACGCTGAAACCGGAGAAGCGGAGCACCCGGAAGTTCACGAAGCGCTGCTGTCTGAGTTGTTGGCGGCTAATGCCGTTGGCGCTCAAACCGAGGCCGAAGCTGAGGCCGAGATTGGCGCGACCATTCCCCTGGCTATCAGAGTGATGCGTGCGCGGCGTAACGTCCTTCCAGTAACTCCCGCTCTTGTCCAGGCGAATGTGCGCTTGGTGAAAACCTTGCGTCGACAGGGGCAGGGCGGTCGTGAGCTTATGCGACTTCTCCCAACCATCAATCGCCTCGCGGTCGCGATCCTGAATCGGGCGGCGCGTCTGCAAAGGCTGACCTCTCCACTCGCGGTAAGAGCTATGGCTGTCGCTACCAATCGCGTCATGAGCAATCCGCGCAAAGTGCGCAAAGCAGTTCAGCGCAATATGGCACTGCGCGTCCGCGCGCAGACAGCGAGACCACGTGGTAGATTACCTCTGCGTCCTTCGCCGCGCAGACGAGGGGTGCGACTATAACCGGCACACAACTCAAAGTATAGTAGGAAGCAACCATCATGGCAACGACGGGAGCTATAAATCAAAATACGCGCAGTAGACAGCGGCCTGATGAGCCTGGTGACTGGGATGAAGACCTGGATCAGATTCTGGCGGCTATTGAAAGTACTCCAATAGCAGGTCGAAAGCGCCGCGCTGGAAATCCGAGCAGTCCAGGTGTGTCAACTCCCCGGACAGCTCGCAGCGCCATCCCTCGCACCGGGAAGACCAAAAAAGGTAAAGTGGCGCCGACTCCCGGCGAGCAGCGTTTGCTCGATAACTGGCTGACCATTCAGGGGATCAACCTTGATCGCCACGCCAAATCGCTGCGTCCATTCACCAAAGATGAGTTTGGAACCGGTCCTGCCGCGCCAGGCGAGGCGCACATCAAAGCTGTCAATCGCTTTATCGACGGCCTGCGCGTCAAACTGGACGAAATGATGCGCTGGGTTGGAGCTGCCGCGAATGCGGCGAAGCGCGAACCCACCGGCGAACGTCTGCGCGTAGTTCTGGAGCGCAAACAGGTTGCCAGCAACCGGGTGCTCTACATTGAAGGCATCTGGGACTACTACTTTGATATATTCGTTCAGCGTCTTTCTAGCTTTAGCGAGCGGCTGCTCTCGGTTGATCGTATCGCCGCTAACTGCTACGAGGACCTCTATGTTGGCATAGGGACGGCACAGCCAGTACCAGGCCTGTTACCTTTCAGCTATGCGCAGAGCGGTTTCTCACCGGCTACTTACCGGCGAGGTGTGCCGCTGCCCAGGCTGAAATTCAATAAAAACCTCTTTCCACTGATTATGCTGCCGCAACATCGTCTGGATAATGTCTGGGCCTTGTCCAGCGTCCTGCACGAAGTGTCGCATAATCTACAGGCAGACCTGGGCCTGTGGGACGAGATGCCAGGTCACATCTTCCGGCGTCTGACGGAGGAAGGGCGTATTGCTCCCAGGGTAGCGCGGGTCTGGGCGCGTTGGCATAAAGAAATGATGGCCGATATGTTCGCGCTTCTACTGGGCGGTCCTGCTGCCGTCGAATCACTGATGGACGTGGTTGGGCGCGCGCCGGCCAGCACGGTGAAGTTCAATCCAATGGGGGTTCATCCTACCCCTTACCTGCGTGTGCTGATCAGCCTGATTTTAATGCGCAGGATGGGGTTTGAGCAGATGGCCGGTGATTTACAGCGCGTCTGGAAGCGACTCTATCCGCGTCTTACACCGGCAGACATTCCCCCGCCCATCATGGAGACGTTCCAGAAGGCCGGTGAGCTGGCTGTGGATACTATGGCCTTCCAGCCCTACCGGCAGTTCGCCAACAAGGGCCTCGCCCAGGTGCTCAAGTTTGGCCCAATGGAAATGACTATCGTTGAGCAGGCCGGGCGACAATTGGCCGCCGGTCAGGAAATCGGCGCCGTGCCCGCCCGCTTCATGATCGGAGCCGCTCGCTTCGCCCTTGATAACAGGCTGGCAACGCCACAAGCAATTACCGACAATTTTTACCGAACATTAGGGAGGCGATGAGATATGGAAGATCTTCTGGTAAATCTACAAACCGGGTGGAAGCAACTGGTTTCTGTGAGTCATAGATGGCTCACCCATTTGGAGAGTAAACTTGCAGGTTCAGACAAAGAGAAAAAACACGCGCGGGAGCTGATAGCAAATAAGAAATCGACGCTCACAAGCTATGACCAGTTGCTACAGCAGGCGAGCCCTGCCACTATTGCAGACCGGAGAGATGTAGCCACCACGGTAAAAACCTACTTGCAAGTGACTGAGACCAGGCATACCGAGCTTGCAGAGCTTAGCAAAGCTGATCCTGATGCTGCTCAATATGCCGTGGAGGTTCAAAAGCGCCGCGTTGCTTTGATGGAACAGGTGAGGGTAATACATGGTACAACTCTGGTTCACTATGCTACGCCCTCTGGTCCGCCAGCAGGCGCGAGTCCACCGCCAGCTCCTCCAGGCTCTGGCTCCCCTGGCGGTGGTAGCGCATCGTCTAGAGTAGCGACGCCTGCACTTGGCGGGGCAAATCATGTCAGTAATTTGTTTCTCGACACAATGACGTGTCTGAAAGATCATCCTATCAGCACCCCTAATGTGGTCACACAGGCACTCTTTGACATCACCCAGCAGTTCTTTGATAACGAGAGTTTTTCTTCGAACGTGACTTACGCTTTGAGCGACGACGACATCAATGCGCTTACTCAAAGTTGGAGTGCGGTAGTTGCAGTCTTTGCCGATCCAGCCAACGCATCCACTTCATGTGCCTCAAACTTAGATGATCCTGTCCAGTTAGAATCGGATCTTTTCCTGATACACGATCAACTGGATACCCTGTACGACCACCTTGAAACTGACGTAACTCGGACGGACGAAAGTATTCTGTCGATTAGCATATAACCAACATTGAAGAGGTAAGCCATCATGGGTAATACAAACCTGAATGTGATCCGCACGCGAGCTGTGCAGATGAAGTCGTTACGGTCACGGTTGTTGATACAACTCTTCGCGTCCAATCCTCCGTCAGGAGGTAATACGAACACGACGATCCTTAATGATATCGCTAATAGTTTTAGCCGCTTTGCCGCCTATCAACAAACGGCTTTCGATAGTGGAGCCTCTCGTTCAACTAGCAGCAGTGATGCCAGCTCGATGGAACGCCAGGTACAGCGTGCTTTTAATCAGATTCTTGGAGGAGCGACCGGGCGAGGCCCTGATAGTTTTATGAAAGCGCTCAATGGTGCTTTCCCAACCACATTGACAAGTGAGGGTCAACAGGTGGCCTTCACGCCATCCCGTGGCATGGTTTCACTCTACAATAATGGAGGCTCCAAAAATGGAGTCTATAGCAGTGGAAGCACGTTGGCAGATGGCTATGCTGGGACGATTTCGGCCAGGCAGGCGAATCTGTATCGTGAAGCCAGCATCATAGCAGCAGATGCCTTGCGGGTGCTGGATGGTCTGACACCCTTTGTTCCTGTGGCCGAACTCGATCAGGTCGAGGCTTTGCGAGCGCTGGTACGCTCAGAAATAAATTCTCTGGTTAATGAATTCGGGAGAGTGGAGGAACCACGTGTGGAACGCGTACTCTCTTACTTTTCCGCCTTGAATACACATGTGGCCGGGTTTGGCAGGCGTGCTTTCCTTGTCAATCCAAATCTGGCTGTAACGGTTGATGATGAGGCTCAAACCGCCGGATTTGAGTTGCTCACCAATTATGCTTCGACTCTACGCAAAACTTGGGACACCTTCTTCAAACTCGACACGTCACCTGTGACCCTTTCATTAAGTGAACGGGTCGAGCGCGCAAACATCTTGTTGCCCGTTATTGCTCAGGTGAATAATGACTTTGAAGCTGCAATGGACTCAGTTGGTTTCGCAGAGAGCGAGCGGCGTTCTTTGGCTGCTCGATTTGATACATTGAGAGGTACAGGTGTCAATTTGTCGGCTGGTGGAATTACTACCTCTCAGTCTCTCGTTTCGCTGGCAACTTCTATCGACCTGGCACTGCCTGATTTTACTGTTTACGATCTCACTGAGTGGATAGATCGTTTCGCCAACTTCGAAGGTCCCAGTAATCTAGCCGACTCTGGTCAATTTGGGCTGGACTTTGTGACTGACCAGGCTGACAGGATTTTCTGGGTCATCGCTCCTGTAGTAGCGCACCTTGAACTTGATAAATTGGGTGTTTCGTTAGGTAGCTTGAATCTTGACCAGCTTCTATCGAATGAGCGAGTTCGCTTTGCGCTTACTAACTTGTTGAGCCAGCTTGACTCTCTGGCCGATCTCTCCGTTCCTGGCGGGAGCGAAAACCTGCTGACGTTCTAGCAATAATAGTCGGATTTTCATGAACGTCAACCTGTAATATATAGACGATGGGAGGCAATCGATGCCCAACAAATCAGATTACGATCAGCGTAACGACCGTATCGCGGCTCTGCTTCAGAACAGTATTGAGGCGCTGGGGCCGGATCTGGTCGCAAATCCAGAACTGGCCGAAGTGCTCAATCGGATGGTTGATGACCAGGTACGTAAGTACGATGCCTCTCAAAATGGCAAGAATCAGGCATCCGATGGCGGTTTGGCCGACCTGATAGGCCTGGGGAAGGACGCCCCGGCCAATCTTGGTCAGGCTCAGGTCTCACCAGGGGTCGTCGACTACGACGATACCGTCATCAGCGAGCGCATCCTGGCAACAGCGGACCTGTACTACATCTACCTGCATGAACGGCTCGGCGTGTTTCGCGTGATGGGCAAACTCCAGGAGCTTTTCAAGGCTGGCACTCTGCGCATCTCGAGCGGTGAAGGCGCCTACGGTCTCTACCGCTTCGATAAGCACGGCATTTTGCGCTACCACATGCGCGATCGCCTCAGAGCGTACAAGCGCGTCTTTGGCTACACTCGCTCTGATCCGGGGCCAGGTGCGCGTTCCAATCCAGAGTTTCATGGCCTCTTCCAGCACTTTATCGCCGAAACAGCCAAATACTGGCGCGATAAGCGCATCAGCGAAGTCATACGCGAGCGGGCAACCGATCCCACCTTTGGCTCGATCGCCATTGTGCGCCGTGCAGGCCTTGACCTGCGTAACAACATGAAGAACTCGTCGTATGGCTACGTCAACGTCTTGCGCATCGAAACCAGCCAGGCCCTGGCAGAGTGCTTCAAAGTCCTGGAGTCGCCGGATGTCAAGGCCCAGTTCGGCGCGCAAAACGCCTGGGACGTGATAGAGTTGGTGCTCTGGCAGTACTTCCACGAGGCTGTCTACGCCAGTACCATGAACCGCATGGCCATCACCGGGCGCGATATTATTCGCTGGCTGGCCGAGCCATTCGTGCTCAGAACCAACCGCACGGATTTCGAGACCCTGCTGTACCGCATTGCCGAGCCTGCTGAAGAGTGGATCTCCAGCGAAGAGGGTATGCGCCTGACCCGTCCAACCCCGCCGCCGCGCGGTGTCTACATGCCAGGCCCGCCGCCTTCGGGACCGCGCCCGTTCTCAGGCGCGCGCCGCGACCCTGTATTCAGTCGCTCAACGGGCTTGATGCCCGCCCCGCCAATAATGGGGTAGTTATGGATGGTGCGTGGGAGCCTGTGACGAACATACATTCATCACAGGCTCCCACACTCTGATGAGCTTATGGGAGAAATCTATCTATGAATATGCACAGCCCTCCATTGTTTGCTGCTCCACTCGCTCATGTTATGACTGAGCATGCAAATATTGGACAGCATCCCAGGGTGAATACGCCCTTGCCGAGGTCGGGTCCAGGCTTCATCAGTTCTGTGCCGGCACGCCAACAGTTTGGTCTGCCTGAAACTATTCACGCCCTTCTGGCTATTGGCGCCGCCTGGCAAATTGCTCATCCTGACGGACCTGTTCTGAACATCAGAGACATCAGTTTGCAAGGCGGCGGCCCCATGTCGGGCCACAAATCTCATCGTCAAGGTATTGACGTTGATATTCGTCCTGTGCGCAATGATGATAAGCAGGAGCCGCTCACTTTTCGATCTCCTGCTTATGCGCAGGACCTTACGCAGCAATTGGTGGATATCATTCGTGTGAATGGCATCCTGCGCGTACAGTTCATTTTCTTCAATGATCCCACTATCAGGGGTGTTCAGCATTGGCCTAATCATAACGATCATTTGCACATTCGTTTCTTCCCACCCGGAATACAACCCCCATCTCCATCACCGTCAAACCAACCCCCGGTACTACGGCGTGGTTCGCGCGGGTCGGCAGTGCGAGATTTACAGACAAGGCTCAACGCCTGGTTAATTGCATCTCGGCCTGCTTTGGAACAACTGGTGGTGGATGGCGATTTTGGCTCGCGAACCCTCGCCGTTGTTCGCTCTTTTCAACAGTCTCAAGGCTTAACGGTCGATGGAGTGGTGGGACCGCGGACATGGGCGCAATTGCTGCGGCAACAAGCGTCACCGTCGTCAGTTCCAACCCTGATCGGACAACCTGAAAGTCCGCCGTTGCAGTCAACGCTCTACGTAAATATAGACCTGGGGCGTGAAGGTCCAGGCCCTACTCAACCACCTATTCCAGCAAAGTCGGGCATCTTTATCCCAGAAAACTATAGGCCTCAACAACGCGTCGATTGAATGAGAGTCATAAAAATGTCATACTCGTCACGCCAACATTGGGTTTGCATTCCCAGGCAGGCTGGTTGGCGCAGCCCGGTGGCCTTGATCGCTATATAGGGCTGGTAATGGCTGCGCTTGGTCGCTATGGCCCGTACCAGGGCCAGTCGCCCATCGTTGGTAATATTATTCTGGCGGCTCATTCAGGTGGTGGCTCAGCCATGCGGCAAATCATTCTCTCCAATCAACGCTACTCGCCCAACATTCGTGAATGCTGGGGATTCGACTGCTTTTATAGCGATGCCGATCCTGTTGTATGGGCAAATTGGGCCAGGTCGCGCCCTGATGCCAGGCTCTACATCTACTTCTATGGAACTGCGACACGCTCGCTCGCCCTCAAGCGTCTGAGTATTCAACAGGGTATTCAAAACGTAAGCGTTACAAGAGCAGATGTAGAGCATGACCCGGTACCGATACGCTATTGGAAAAGCCGTATTCAGGGCGCCCCGTTCCTGCTTGATAAGTAATGTTATTAGAAAGCAAATACCTGCCGCTACGATTCTTGTTTGAAATAGGAGGATATATCATGCACTTCCAATTCGCCACAGGGACGTAAGATACAAGGAGAGCGTAAACCTTGCTTGCATCTGCTACATACGCAACAAGTGCGACAAACGCGCCGCTGCAATACAGCTCTCACCCCACCAACCGCCAACGCTGGCTGCGAGAACTGGGGAAGCTGATCAGCTTCCCCACCATCTCAGCTCAGCCGCGACACCGGCGCGACATAGAGGCGCTTCCCCACCATCTCAGCTCAGCCGCGACACCGGCGCGACATAGAGGCTGCCGCTCTCTGGCTCAAGCAGCATCTGGCTCGTCTTGGTTTGCGGCACGCGCAGGTGTTGCCAGGCCCCAATGGCGGGCATCCGAGTGTCTATGCCGATTGGCTGCTGGCTCCCGGCCAACCGACGCTGTTGTTCTATGGTCATTATGACGTCCAGCCCGTAGACCCCCTTTCCGACTGGCGCACTCCCCCCTTTCATGCCACCCGCCTCGGCCAGCATCTCTTCGCGCGCGGCGCCAGCGACGACAAGGGCCAGTTTCTCATGCACTTGAAAGCCATCGAAAGCTACCTCAAAACCACCGCTGCGCTGCCCATCAATATCAAAGTCTGGTTGGAGGGCGAGGA
>WNGL01006255.1_pt1 | contig 16539 bp, 14 predicted proteins | sample 5400591 | NCBI WGS metagenome assembly WNGL01 (sample SAMN13153377, study PRJNA577476) | soil metagenome | isolation source: 80 cm soil or saprolite under Garry oak tree replicate 1 | place: USA:California | collected 2016-06-15
TCTCGTCGCCAAGATCGACGCCGAGCAGCGTGGCGAGAATGCGCCGCAACCGGAAGTCCTCGATCACGATGAGCTTGCCGCTTTGCACGCCACGGCCGGTAGCGATGTTCAGCGCCAGCAGCAGGCCGCGCCGCGTACCGTGCCAGCGCGCCAAAGGTTCGGCGTTCTTGAGCCACTCGCGCCGGTGCCGGGCGGGGAGCGCAGGATCGAAGGCGACGCCGATCCAGTTGGCCAGCCAGTCGAGCTGCGGCTCGGGCGTCGCATCGGGGTCGCTGAACAGGTGCGCGGCGGCAATGCGATCCTCGAGCTGGGTCAGCACGCCTTCGAAGTTGGCGAGCATGCGCCCGAGGAAATCGGCGCGTGACGATTGCGGCCGATAGATGCCGAGGGCGCCGGCATCGTGCGTCAGGCGCCACGTGCGGCGGCCGCCCACGTCACACAGCAGCCAAGCCTCTCCGGGCTGCTCGACTGTCACGACGGCCGCATCGCCCAGATCCGGAATCGCAAGCTTCAGGCGGGCGCGCAAATCGCCGCCGATCGTTGTGCCACCGGTTCCAGCGGCATCGAGCGCCGCCTGATGGCACAGTTCGATGCTGTCGAGCAATTCGCCCGCCGCTTGAGCGGGGTCGCCGAACAGCGTCTCGCGATAGACCCGCGGCAAATATTGATCGACATAGGAGAAGCGGCTGCCATACGCGCGCAGCGCGGCGATCTGCGGGCCGACGCGACCGTCGCCGAACAGCAGCACACGCACCCACAGGTAGCGTCCCCTGAGCGTGCGCACGCGCTGCCGGGAATTCTGGATCAGCACCGAGTAGAGCCCTCGGGTGTCCGCCTCCGGCGACCAGGGGCCCAGGCCGGGACGACCCGGCAGTTCGGACGGCACGCGCTCCCACACCGCGCGCGGCAGTTGCGGCGCGCTGAACGCCGTATCGAGCGCGGCGATGTCGCGGCCGAAGCCGTGCGGCTGCCATGCCTGCTTGTCGCTCAAGGCGGGCGGCCGCGCCTCGTTGGTGGCGGCGAGCCACACCGTGAATCCGGTATGCGCGGGAATCGCCGCCTCGGCATAGAGCCTGTGCCAAACCGTTGTAGTGCTGCCGCTGTCGAGGAGCTGGGCCACGAAACCGCTGTCGCTGCCCGCGTAATTGGCGGCACTGCCTTGCCGCGCAAGGTTGGGCAGCGACAGCCCATAAAGCGGCTCGGCGCCGTTACTGCCCGCCGGGTAGCGCGGCGGGCCGATGACGCGATGTGCGAACGGCGCTTCGATGCCGTCGGCGGCGATGGGATAGACTTCGCCGAGCGGATCGCGCGTGTCGGCGGCGTTGCCGGATTCCCACGAGAAGGCGGGTGCGTCCCGGCAGCCGGGCACGCGCACTACTATGCGCTCGGCATCCAGCCACTCGATGGCGTAGGCATAGCGCGCGCCCCGCAAGCCGAGCGGCGCTTGCACGCGCTGCGCCCCGGCATCCCAGCGGTGCAGCATGGCGTGACCGCCATCGACCCACGACAACAAGGCCAGCCCCGTGTCGGCCTGGGCGGCAAGTGCAATCGGACGCTCGCCGCCTGGCCAAGCCGGGTCGGCCAGCACACGCAGCGTCGGCGTGCGGCAATTTTCGGGGTCGGGCCGGAATACGCCGGGCGCATAGTCGTCGGCCTGCGGAATCTGCGCGGGCAGCGGCATACCCTCGAGTTTCGCCAGTCGTCCGCCGGCACGCTCCAGCACCCACACGCCGCCGGGGAAAGCGGCCGTCAGGCGCCACGGCGTGAAGCCGCCGACCGGCGCATCGGCAGGCTCGACCAGCATGTCGGCCCAGCGGCCGCGCAAATCGTGCATCAGCACGCCCTCTGGCAGCGCGACATAGAGCACTGCATCGGCACCGACGCACAGATCGCTCGGACGCTCGCTCAGCGGCAACGCCACCGCGGGGTCGGGCAAATAACTCTTTACCGCGATGACGCCCGCATCGTCGTCCCAGTAGGCGACGGCATCGAATTGATCGACGGCACGCGGAATGCGCTCCAGCGCGGAATTGGCGGCTGCGAACGCGGCGGAAGGATGGGCAGGCGCAGGCAGGCTGCGCTCGGAGGCCAGTTGCAGCGTGCGGCACTCGGCGTCCCACTCGACGTGCGCGCGCCTGGGCCAGTGCCCTGCTTCAGCCAGCATCCAGAAGCGCAGACCGTTCGCGTCCATTCGCTTCACTCCGTCAGCACAATTCCGGCACCACAGGCACCGCCACCGCATTGCTCTGGGCGAAGGGGTTGGGCAGTGCGTGCAGGTCGCGCGGCGCGTCGCCGTCTATCACGACCACCGAGAGCAGCTCGGGCAGTTGCCAGGCCGACAGCGGGAGGGTCTGCGTGCCGTCGGTGGTGTTACGTGGCAGCAGGCGCCAGTCGGCCGTCTCACCCGTGCCGTCGCGCGCAAACAGGTTGAGGCCACGGACTTCGAGCACGCCGGGAACGCGCGAAATGTCGACTTCCAGTTCGCGCTCGCGCACCGAGCGCCCGAGCGGCCAGCCCTTGGCTTCCAAGCCACCGGGTGGCAACGGCCAGAGCATGCTTTTGAGCGTTTCGCGTACGTCGAACAGCACCTTGTCGCGCGCAAAGCCATCACGGATTGCGATGCCAACCGCGAATCCGAGCGGCACGTACTCGCAGCCGATGACATACAGTTCCGTTGACAGCGGTGTGCGCGCAGAAATATAGGCATGCACCCGTTCTATGAACGGACGATCGGGGCGTGGATTGGGCGGCCCTGACGGCGATTGCGCGGGTAGCGCCAGCACGCTCACCACGCCCGGCACATCGAAGCGGCGATCGCGCGGCTTGAAGCGCGCCAGCACTTCGACGCGACCGACATCGACGCCCGGCGTGCCCATCGCCAGCCTGCGATAGTCCTCGATCGTCACCGCTCGGTCGCGGTGACGCAGCACCGCCGGAATGCGTCGCTCGGCCAGCTCCAGCGTCTCGGCGTCGTCGCCGCCGCTCATCGGCAGCGGCTGTAATACCTTCATGGCGGGCGCGGCGCGCCCATCGATGCGCGTCGCGCTGATTTCGGCAAGACTGCCGGCCGCGAGATTGCCCGCGCGCCCGCCGCCGAAGCGGCCGCTGGCGAGCCGCACCCGCATCTGACGCTCCGGTACGCGTCCGCGCACGCCGTCGCCAAAGCGCAGCGTGCCCGCTTCGGCATCCAGCTCGAACGCGCCTGCCTCGCGCGCCACGTTCGGATCGGTGCTGATGGCGGCCAGGTCTTCAACCAGGCTCCAGCGCTGATAACCGCGCCCGGCTTCTTCCACTTCGATCACGAGTGAATCCGGGTCGACGGAGCCCTGCGGCAGTTGAAATACCTGATCGGCCGTACCGGTCGACACGCCCAGTACGCGACCGGCGAGCGTCACGCGTTGATCGATCTGCGCCGCGTTGATGCTGATCCACGCCAGCGGCAGTGCGTTTACCTGTCCGCCGGGACTCGGGCGCAGGCGAATCCAGGCGAGCAGGCGCGCGGCCTTGCCGGCATCATCGAGGCGCGGCGGCGTATCGCCCACGCCGGCGCGGGAATTGATGCCTACGTTATTGGAGGGTGCCCAGATAAATGATTCGTCCGGCAATGCCAGCCGCAGCACGCCGGGGCGCGTCAGCCCATTGGTGGAATCCGAACCCGGCAGGGGATCGAGCGTGAGGTAATCGGTATCAAGCGGCGTGCGCCCGCGCGTGGTGATTTCCCACAGCACCGGCACGCGCGTCGGAGCGTCGACCTGTTCGAAGAGCTCGGGCATCTTCAAGGCGGGCACCACGCCCACCGACAGCAGCGCCGGTGCGCCGGTGTCGCCGCCGCCGAGGGCCGAGCGCGCGGCATCGTTGATCGCGGGCTGGTCCTGGGGCTTGGGCGCCGGCGGCGCCAGCAGCGCGATCCACAGCGCACGGTCGGCGCTGTCGGCAAAAACGTCGATCCCATCGGGCTCGGCACGGCCGCCGTCGAAGATCGCGCTCGTCTCGTAGGCTATTGCCTGACCGCTGATGCGATGGATGCGCGTGAGTCCCTGGATAACCTCGCCCATGCGCACGGCGTCGGCGTCCGACAGACGGCGCTTGATGTAGGCCTCGGCGCTCACCGGCAGCACGGTGGTTTCATCGAGCGTCTCGAACGGAACAGCGCCCGCCACGCGCGCCCACGGCGAGAGGCTGCTGGCACTCAGTTCGGCCGGCTGTGCGAAGCTCAGGCCGACGATGCCTCGCGCGGGCTGCGCCGGCTTGAGACCGATGCCGAGCAGCTTGAGAAAGACCAGGCGCTGGCGCTCCGGAATCAGATTGGCGCGATAGAGCAGCGTGTCGCCCAGCCAGGCGAACAACTCGATGAGCGTGCGTCCGGGGTCACCCAAGCGCGGGTTGGTCCACTCCGGTGTGTGCGCCGGAACGCGCGCGACAAGATCGTCTACCAGATCGTCGAAGCGCCTGTCGTCGAGACTCGGGGGCAGGATGGGCATGGCTCGCCTTCCTCTTCTCTTTCCTCTACCGGCCTTCGAGCTGCAGCGTCACATTCATCGCCCCTGGCGCGCCGTTGCGGGCGAGACGATACGCGATCTCCACCCGCACGTGGCTGGGTTGGTCCGGCAATTCCCAGACCTCGACGCCGTCGAGCAGGATGCGGCGCTCCCAGCGTGTCAGCGCGTTCTGCACCAGGTCGCGAATCTGACGGCGCGTGGCCAAGGTATTGGGCTCGTGCAGAAGGCGGTCCAGCCCGGCGCCGAAGTCGGCACGCATGAGCTGCTCGCCGGGGCGCGTGCAGAGAACGATGCGGATGGCATCTCTCACGCTTTGCTCCAGACCCGGCCAGTCGATGACGCCTTGCTCATCGGGCAGCGGCAGAAACGGCCAGCCAAGAAGGGGACGTACGATTTCGGCCATTGCCTATTTCTTCTTTGGAAACGGAATGCAGATCTTGACGAAGGCCATCCACTGGAAGATCAGGTCGAACAGCGACAGGAGGATGTTCAGCGCGATGAAGGCGCAGATGGTGATGGTCGGGATATTGAATCCGCATATCCAGCCGAGGGTCAGGCTGCTGTCCGCTTTGCCTTTTCCATTCAACATGTCCTTCGGGTTGATGCCCATCAGGCCTTGCAACGCCGGCGGCACGACGAAGGCGACATTGGGCTTGAGCGATTTGAGAAGGTTGCGGTCGGTGGCGTCCGGCAGCGCTATCTGTACCGGCGGCGCCCCCGAGCCTTCGTACCAGGGCGCGATGACAAAGGGTTCGCTGTATTCGCTCCACAGCGTTCTCGCCGGACATACGGAGTCGGGCTTGAGACGAACGAAAGCACGTACCGCATAGGTGGCGCCGCGCTCGTCGAAACGCCCCGGCCGTCCTTTCATCGCCGCAAAGCGCGCGGCCATGGCTTGGTACAGCTTGCTCATCAATCGGTTGGCGGCCGTCGCATCCAGCGCTGGCCAGGACAGCGGCATTTCGGTGGCCAGCGCGGCGGGGGCGCGTTCGAGCAGCACGGAGACAGCATTCTTCAGAAACACGTCGGCAGTCGTCGTGCGCTGCACGAGTTCCCCTTCGCGCAGCTTGAGCGGCAAGGCAATAGCCTTCAGCTCATCCAACACCGCATCGGCGTCTACACCGCCGCCGAATACATCGAACTCCACGGCAAGCTGACGCAGCATCAGGATGAAACGCTTCATGGTGCTCGCCGATCCGCCCCTGAGCGCGTTCCAGTGGGATTGCGGCAAGCCTTCGGGCTTGTCCGGCCCGGGCATTTCCACCGCCTCGAACCAGCCCGGATGAAGCGTCTCGCCGGTGAGTGCGAAATCCATGGACTCGCCCCGCAACGCTTGCACGAGATGATTGCGGAAGGTGTCGGAGGCAGCGGTGAATGTGTCGTCCTCGAAACCCACCGGGCCTTCGGCCAATTCGGCGCTGGTCGTCGGCACCAGCCCGTAGTAGACGGTCTTTTTTGCCGCCGCACAGACCTCGGGCGGCGCGGCGAAGAGCGGAATCACATGTTCGTTGAGCAGGCTGTCCTCGTTCTCCAGCGCAAAGCTCATCAGCGAGCGGTCGATATCCGCAACGCCGGTGGCTTTGCTCGCCAGCCGCAAGGTGCTCGTCGGATCGCTGCGCTCGTTGCCCAGACGATCCACGCCGACCCAGCCGCGCACCCGGCCCTTGGCGCGCATCCAGCCCTCGTAGCCCGCGTCCTTGACGCGGCGCACGACCATGCCGGCGGAATCGACTTTGGCGGGATCGACGCGCGGCGTGCCCGGCGCGTCGCACCAAGCTTCGATCATGGCGACGTGGAACTGGCGCTGGATCGGCTGGTAGAGCTTGAGAACGTTCCGGGGGCCTCTCGCCTGCGCGAGCGAGCCTTGCAAGGACGTACGTCCGATATCGGTCTTCAAGTCATCCATCACCGCATCAACAAAATCCTCGTCGCTGCGTTGCAGAATCGCGGGCGCCAACGAATCCTTGATGCCGCGCGGCGCACTGATCACGATGTCGTGATTCATCCGCGTTCCCTCACCAGATATTCCCCGCGCCCGGCGTATAGCTGGTCGAGACGACGGAATTGGTTATCAGCGTGTCGCACTTCACGACACCGGAGAAGTTCGACATTGCCGCATCCACCTTTACCATGCCCGCCGACACTTCAACTTGCGAGGCGCTCACTTTCACCTTGGCCGACGCGGTGACTGTGATCCCGGCCGATTCGAGCTTGATGCTGTTGCCGTTGGAGTCTTCAACCGTGATGGTGCCGGGGCCGTCCTGCAGCGTGATCTTCTGACCACCCGGCGTTTCCATCTTCAGCGTCTCCTGACCCTGCTGGTCATCCATGGTGATGACAACGCCGTTCTTGGACTTGATGCGTTTGTAGCGGTTAGTACCGCCGCTCTCGATGTCCGCCGGCGAGCCGGCGTTACCGTTCCACAGGCCGCCGAGAACGAGCGGGAAGCGCGCGTCACCGTTCATGAACACGACCAATACCTCGTCGTCCACATCGGGCAGGAAAAACACGCCGCGATCGCTGCCCGCGAACGGCGCAACGACGCGCGCCCACATCGGCGCGTCCTGTTTGTCGACGCCGTCGAAGGCGATCAGGCGCACCTGAACGCGATTGCGGCGATCCGGGTCGTCGAGCGAAACCACTCTCGCCAGATAACCGGCATGCATCCAGCCGGACGGACGATCGAAGACGGGTTCGCGGTTCATCGCTCAGTTGCCCAGATAGGCGCATTCGGCGGAAAAATCCGTCCGATAGCCCTGCCGCAAGTCGTAGAGGTGACAAGCACGGACCACGTAGTAGGTGTTGTCGAACTGGGGACTGATTCCCGTCAGGTTCACGTTGGTGCCTACACGCAACAGGGGGTTGCCCTCTGCGGTGCCTTCGGCACGCACGAAGCGGCGCGCACGCAAATCGAACGCGGCCTCGGCAACCGCTTGCGCCTCGGCGTCGGTGCCCACCGCCACGTGGCCAAGGTGTTCGGCGCGGCTCTCCAGTGCTTCTTCCAGCACCGCCTTGCCGTCGCGGCCGCTGCCGGGGCCGAGGTGGGTGCCGGAGCCGGCCTCGCCTGTTACCTTGGCACCGTCCTTGGCATTCCATCCGCATGCAGTGATTTTGCTGACTTGATCGGCCAGGTCGGCGGTGACGCGGACTTTGGCGAGCTGCCCGAACAGGGCGAGCTCCAGCGTGCCGCGACTGACGTCCTTGCGCGGCGAGACTTGCAGTTCTTCGCCGACGATCTGCACGTCGGCATCGAAGCACCCGAGCAGACGGCGTAGAAACGAAAGGTCACTTTCATTGAGTTGTGCCCAGGTGGCGCGCGGGCCGTCCAGCCCGGACAGCACCGGGCGCAGCCCCTGATCGGAGGCGATGGTGCGCACCACATCGGCGGGAGATTTGTCGGTGTAGATCCTGCTGCGACGGGCACGGCGCGCCACCGACAACGCATCCTCGGCCAGCACGGTCAACTCCGGCCCGCTGCCGATCTTGTATTCCAGTTCCATGGCCGTGACTTTGCCGCGAAAAATCTCGCGCGGCTGCGTAGCGTCGCCGGAATAAATCGCGATGTCCGCGCCCAGCTTGAGCTTCGAATTGGCGTCGAAGGCCAGTTCCGCGCCGCCATTTGTTGTTGACGCAAGATTGGAGAAGCGCATCTCCAGACTGCTCATGCCGCCTTCATGCTCTTCCATGCGCATCGCCATCACCAGTTCGGTAATGCGCGCGTCGGCCTCGCCGGCGATCCGCACGGTCGGACGGGCGCTGTAGATGGCGGATTGGCTGAGGGCGGTTTCAGACATGGTGAGGACGATAGTCAGTCAGCGAATAAGCGGGCCTGACGCTCATGCAGAAGCGCCATCTCACACAGCATCTTGTCGCGCAGCTCGTCGGCGGTATCGGGCGCCGGTGCATGCGTGTCACCGCCGCTTGCGCTGCGCTCCGGCGCAACTTCGCCCGTCACTTCTTCAAATACGATTGGCATGTGTAGTGCTCCCTCAGTCCGAGAATCCAATACGTGCGCTGAGGTCGGCAGAAGCGCCAACGTCGGCGCTCAGGCTGCCGCCCGACTTGGCACGCGCGGCGCCGCCGAGGTCGAAGCCCGCGCTGCCACCAGATGAGATGCTGACAGGCGGCAGCAGCGCACGCGCATTGGTGACACCACTGCTGGTGCTCGCACTCGCAGCCACGCGTAAGCCTGTGAAGGCTGCGCCGGCGGTAGCCGTGACACTGAGGCCCGCGCCACCACCAATGCCGACTCCGCCGCCGATGCCGATACCACCGCCAATGCCACCACCCACTCCAATACCGGCGCCCGCCGACAATCCCAGTCCACCGCCGGCCGAGAACGCAGCAGGAGGTGACAGACTCACGCTGCCGGCAACAGCGAGTGAGGCACCACCGCCGAAACGCAAACTTGCGGAGCCGCTGGCCGATGCAATGGCGCGGGCCGCACGCGGATCTCCCAGGGAATTGGCGACAGAAGAAGGGCCCGCACTGTCGGGTACGACGACGGGCTCGGGGGCTTTCGGGGGGTCGGGTTCGGGATCCTTGCTGCTGGTGAATACAAGGGAATTGCTGGCCATCGTTAGGTTGATGCTTGCGCGCAGTGGTACACCTTCGGAGGAGAAAAAATCCATCGTCTCCTTGTACTGCTCGACGATGCCCGTGAAGGTATATGCGCCCCAGCTGAATTCGACGCTGGGTGGCACCTTGCCACCACCGTCCTGATAGGGGCGCAACAAATTCACCATCGTATTGGTTGCGTCGCGTACATCAGCACCCGTCGGGGTGGTGTCGAACACCAGATCCATCGTCAGCTTAGCGGTGCTCTGACTGACGAACTGCACACCATTGCCGTTCTTCTTTTGCGGGTCTTGCGTATTGGCGACGGTGTACTGCAACGATGCCGGGTTGAAATGCACCCGGAACGATTTGTTCTTGTCTTCGCCAGCGAGCGGCTTGAAGTGCGCCAGGGCAACCGTTTGCAATGAGGGCAGAACTGGCATTGGCGTTATCCCCCCGCGACCAGGCGCAAACCTTCGTGCGCCAGATGTAGTTCTTCGATACCCACCTCGGTGCCTTTGGCATTGAGGTCGGCGGCTTTGAATTTCACGGGCAGGCAGTTATCAAGCCCCCAGGTCAGCACCGTCTTGCCCGCCGGATCCTGCATCGCGATCTCCGCCGACAGGCGATAGGCATAGCCGCCACCGCCCACCATCTGAAACCATTTCCACAGGTCGCGCGTACTGGTCATGCCTCGCTTGAGAATCACCGTGGCGAAACTCACCTGGCCGGCGCGCTGCGTCGGCCCATAGTTGGCGCCTCCGGACTTGATGACTTTCGGCTCCATCGTGGCTTCCAGCCCGGTGCATTCGGAGAAGGCCCCGCTGCACATTTGCACAGGCCCGCCCGGCGCGTCCCCGGCGCGTTTGAAGCTGATCTGAAAACGGAAGACGTGCAGCGGCGCCAAGCGGTTTTCCGGCAGATCCGCGCCACTCGGTGCGGCGCCGCCGCTTGGGCCGGCGCCGCCGATCGATGCGGAAAGCTCAGCCGACAGGTTCGCTTCGAACGCCATCAAGCCACCTCCCGCAAGCTGCCGGCACCGGCGCCGGTGCTGGCCAGATTCAGCACCACCGTGATGCGCCTAATCGACGCGGCCGGGCGCACGCTGATCTCGACGACCACACGGCCGTTGTCGATATCGCTTTGCGTCGTGGTGCTGCGGTCGCAGCGCACGGAAAACGCATCGGCGGCGGAACTGCCCGCGAGCGCACCCTGACGCCAGAACCCTTCCAGCAAGTCTTCGATGCTGCGTCGAACACGGTTCCACACCGCCGGCCCGTTGCCGTCGAACAGCACCGATTCACCGGTGAGTCGTGCGGCACGCATCAAAGCGCCCATCAGTCGGCTGGTGCCACCAAAACGCCACGCCGGGTCGGGCGAAGCGGTGACGTCCGACTGCAAAGTGATGCCATCGGGCGTCGGTGCGAACAGACACACGCGCTCGGCGAGTCGTTCGGAGGGGCTGTCTGGCCCGGTGCCCCACGAGATCGGCGGTACGGTGCTGTGCACGTCGTTGAGCAGGGGCACCGAGAAGCGGCCTGCCACCGAATTGAAAGTCCCGCGCGTCAAAGCATTGGCAGCCATCAGACCGGCCACCAGACCGTCGGGAGGCTCCGCACCTTCCGGCAGATCGGCGCCGGCGCGAGTGCACAGCCACGGATAGGCCAATTGGACAAAGGCACTGGCCAGTGCGGTGTCGCCGGCCTCGAAGCTGCCGGCGGATTCAAATACGCCGGCACGCCGCAGAAAGCCCAGCACGTCGGCCTCGGCATATATCCATCCGCCGCCTGTCACGCGGCGCGCTTCGGCATGCGGCAGCGGCAGGGCCACGACAAAAATGACTTCGCGCTGATAGCGGGCGAGAAAGGCGCGCACGCTCGTCACGGCGAGCCGCCACGGCGCAAAGGAAAGGCTGTCGAGCCGCGGCGCGGGTATCAGGCGCAGTCCGCGATCCTGCGGCAGCGCGGGCTCGTCTTCGCTGCACTCCACGAAACCTTCCGGCAGCACCGGCGGCGGCAAACTGGTTGCAGGCGTGGGCGGTTCCACCGCGCAGGCATCGGGCAGATCGGGCAGACACAGCAGGCTCGCATCACGCAAGCCGTACAGGTGATAGATCCCCTGCCAGCTACGTGGGTCGGTCGGATCGAAAGGATGCGCCGGCATGCTGCGATCGGCGAAATCCGGCACCAGACGAACCAGCCGTTCACGGCGACGCACCGTGCGCCGTACACTGGATTCGAGGTAAGGCCACGGATTGCCCACGCGAATGATCACCGCGCGCTTGCCGCCCCTGGCGAAGAAACTGCGCACCGCCGCACCCATGTAGGTCGTGCAAACGGCGCTCGCGTCGGTACCCGGGTCCGTGTTGAGCGGACGCTCTTCCCACGCAAACAGGCGCGCGAAGGCCTCCCAGCTCTCCACCGTCACGGGCAAGTTCTCCAGCGACTGCAAGGCGTCTTCACCCTGCCCCCACGGACCCTTCACCCAACCCGCGGTACGCAACTCCTCGCGCACGGTCGCAGGCAGCGGCACACCGCGCCGCCGCGCGATGAAGCCGATGAAACAGCTTATGTCGGTGCGGTTCGGCGAAGCAGGTGCCAGCGGCAAGGCGGTTTCGAAGTACAGGGACATGGCTTGATGGAGCCTACGGGGTCAGGGTGAGGTGATCGATGGTCGGCGCCGTGAAGGCAGGACGCTCCAGGCCCCACGTCCATCGACGCTACATCAGGCCGCGATCTCCATCGACTCGGCGGAGAGAACAATCTCCTCGATGGCAACATCGCCGCCGCCCTTGCCGGCCAAGGTGGGCCCGGTGTATTTCATGGGAATCGCCCCGCGCAGCACCCAGGACTGAACCGGCTTTTGCGCTTCGTCCAGCAGGGTGATAGTCACGGTCTTCTGCGCGGCGGGGCCGTTGATGCGCGCCTGGCCGATCCAGTCCCAGAGTGACTTGGAATCAACGACGCCGCGCTTGAAGCTGGTATCGGCCGCCGTGTTGATTCCCGCGACCTTGCGAGTATGGTTTTCCTTCTCGTTGCCGTTGCGGTATTCGGCTACTTTGATCTCGGAACCGATGCCGGAGACATCGGAAAAGCCGCCGAAGATCTCGCCGCCGTCGAAGTTGACCAGGTAGTTAAAGGCCCCGTAGGGCGTGGTGCGGTTAGCCATGTATGCTCTCCAAGGTTAGATCGCCGGGATCAGGACCGCGCGTCGGCCGTCTTCTGGCCGATACGGAAGATGACGAACTCGGCGGGCTTGATAATGGCTACGCCAATCAGGCACACCAGCCGTCCGTTGTCGAGATCGTTCTGCGTCATCGTGCTGCGGTCGCAGCGCACGAAATAGGCTTCTTCTGTGGAGACGCCCAACAAGGCGCCGTTACGCCACTCGTTGTAGAGGAAGTCCGAAATCGTCTGCCTGATGTTCGCCCACAGGCGCTCACCGTTGGGCTCGAACACCGCCCATTGCGTACCGCGGTCGATGGAGGCTTCGAGGTAGTTGAAGTAGCGCCGGTCGGAGACGTATTTCCATTCCGGATCCGACGACACGAGGCGTGCGCCCCACACCCGGAAGCCGCGTCCGGTGAGGAAGCGCAGGCAATTCACTCCAAGCGGATTGAGCATTTCCTGCTGACCGAAGTTCACGTCGATCTCGAAGCGCAATGCGCTGCGCACGACCTCGTTGGCAGGTGCTTTGTACACACCGCGCTCGATGTCATTGCGCGCGTAAATACCGCACACGAAGCCCGACGGCGGCAACGCGAATTCGCGCGGGATGTCATCGCGACCGGGACGCGCCAGCGGATTGGAAACAATCACCCACGGGTAGTAGAGCGCGGCGTAGCGCGAGTCGATCATGCTCTTGACGGCGCGCGCCTGCCCCGGCGTCTGCTCGGGCGGCGTATCGAGCACGGCGATGCGATACGCGCGGCGCGATTCGGCATGCGCGATCAGCGCACCGTTGATGGCCTGGGCGTCGGCATAAGCGGCAGCGCCCGGTGCAGCAACAATGGATACATCTTCCAGCGAAGCAATTTCACCGAGTGCCAGCGCGTAGTCTGCCGTAGCCGGTTCGCCGCCATCGGTGCCGCCAGTCAGTGTAAAGGTCTGCGTTGCCACACCACCCGGAAACAATCCGTCGTGCAAGCCAATGGCGGTGATAGCCGAACCGATGGTGACGGCAAACAGATTTTGCAGGTGGTCGCTACGTCGTGAAGGCGTAGCCGCCAGCACATGCCCGACCCAACGCGGGTGCGTCGAATCGAAGCCCATGCCTTCCACGCTGAGGTCCTGCCCGTCGGCGTCAATTGCCAGCAGCGATAGTGTGACGATGTTCGGACTGTCACCAGCCAAAGTTGCGCCGACTTCGGCAGCCGCGCCGAGATTGGCAGCAGGATGCCAGGTGCCACCTACCTTCACATGGTAGGCGATGGTGCCGCCTGCGCCGGTGCGTAACAGCGTACCGACCGGTGCGTTGTCCATCATCGTCTGCGAGGCCAGCGTCAGTACCGCGCTTGCCGTGACCGTGCCATTGCCGGCGGCGCCGGGAAAGCGCGAAACAAATGACACAGTGCTATCGGCAGCACCGGTGAGCACGGCCGCGGTGGCGGTAGTGGCACCACCACCCACGACTCGCGAAACAACTCGCGAAACATAGAGACGCGAGCCGCCTTCGTTGAAAAAGCCTCTTACGGCATGTGCGAGATAATTGGTCGGCGCGACCGTGGCACCCAGCGACAAGTCGCTGAAGCCACCGTAAATTCGTTCGAAGTCGCCGTAGCTGGTGAGTAGCTCGGGCGGTTCATGACTCTCGTCGTTGACGCGGTAAGGTCCTTTGCGTGTCGGGCCGACAAAAGCGGTGGTGCTGGTGCCCACCCCTTCGATCGATTTGGCGCGGAAACTGGTTTCCTCGACGTATACGCCTGGTGCGAGGTATTCAGGCATGGCTCATCTCCTCTGTGCGAATGTGCAAGGTGGGTCGGACGAACTTCACGGCTGGTGTCATGGCAAGTATGCTCAACGCCAACTGCGTGTGCGGGAGGGCGTTGAAAGCGTTTTCCAATGCGCTCGGATCGACCAGCGGCAGCGCTGCGGGCGGGCGGCCCGCGCGCACTTGGGCCGCCGGCGTCCGGCTGCCCGAGGCGGAATCGAACGCCGCTTGCAGGCTGACATTGATTTCGGAAATCACTACGGCGTCGGCATCTTCGGAGAAGGTGGTGACCGGAACGCCGACCACCGGGACGAGCGCCTCGCCGCGCCAATCGGTGATGCCGCGGGCGAGCACCGTGCCGTTGAACTGGATGCGCAACAGCGCGCCGCCCAGCGCATCGCCGCTCGCCGTCTCGGTGAGGTTCACGCGCAGCACCGCCCAGTTGGCCCCCACCGGCGCGCTGCTCGAGGGGTAGAGCGGCACCACGGCCGGCTGAAACAGGGAGTCGGCCGCAGCCGCCTGCGCCGGGTCGCTCACGCGCGGCAGGCGGATTTGCGCGGCAACGGAAAGATAGCCGCCTGCGGGATCGGCCACGCTGAGGCTCAGCGTCTGCGAGCCGGGCGCCGGAATTGCGGGCGGGGCGAGAAATTCGCTCTCGTGTGCCGCGAGCGCATCCCAATGGCGGATCACGTACAAGCCGCTGCGGTTGCGAACGAGCGAAGCGCCGGGCGCATCCACGCGCAAGGCCCGCTCGACGGGCACGCCGGTCGTCGCGTCGACGAAGCGAAGCGCGCCCAGCACGCGCCATTCGACGCGATCGATTTCGCGCAGCGCACGCATCACTTGTTCGCGTCCTCGCCGTAGGAGTAGCGTCCGGCGACCACCGGGCGGAACTGCTCGGTGTCCTGGTCGGGGTCGAGACGCACCAGGCGCGCGACGTAAGAGACGGAGATGCGATAGGCCGGATCGAGCGCGTCCCAGATGCGCATGACGTCTTCCGTGGTGAGTTCGGCCGGAATGATCTGGATCACTTCGTCGCTCGCCCAGCCTGCCTCAGGCGAAAGCGAGGAGGCGTCGAGCACCGGGTACTGGTGCAGCTGCCTGATCGCCCATGCGAGGGTGACTTGTTCATCGAGTGGGTTGGCGGCCCAAGCCGTGAGCAGATAGTGCAGATCGAGTCCGAGCGGCACGAAGCTGTCCGCCGGCGCTGCGGCACGGCGTGTCTGGCGGCTGTGTTCATTTACCGTGATGCGGTACAAGTAAAGCGTGATGTGAGTCGTCTCACTGATGTCCCCCGCCAGCTGGCCGCTCGAAGTCAACTCGAAGCCGCATGCAGGCATGTTGTGTTCGCCAATCTGCTGCGGATAGGTGTTCCGCAGGAAGGTCGTGATCGAGCTGCCCACCGAGTGCACTGCGAATACGTTCGCCATTTCTCTCCTAGCTGCACGTCTATCAATCGTCTTGCTCCGCCCACCCGCTAACGCACGCAACCGCGGCCCCGTAACGCGCTGGAGAAGATGGTGGCCACGCCTTCCCGTTCCGTGCGAACCACGACGCCGCGCGCTTCGAGCTGGAGGAGCGCCACGAGCACTGCCGGCAGTGCGTCCGCCCCCAGCGGGGAAGACAGCCACCATTTACTGATCCCTTCGGCAGTGTCGGCCGCCTCCGGACGTTGCGTCAGGTATCGCTCGATCCTTTCGGCGATCTCTGACACCAACTCGTCGCAATTGGACATCCGAGCGATCCTCCAACACGGACCCGGTGACACGGACTCCTATCGCAAGCAACATGCCAAACCGCGGAGATGTCGCAAGAAATTGAAAACGCTCGAATTGCAGGATCACCTGGAAAATTCATTGGGACTCTATCGACCCACGTCGACGAGAACGAAAAATTACACGACCAAGAAGGGCAACCGCCAAACCAAGCGGATGAGGCGCAAGCGACTCAGGGCGAGTCGGAACGGACCCGGCTCCCAAGGGGCACAGCGAAAGATAAAGCCGCACGCCCGTCATCTGGATAAGCGAAGAAACGCCGATGCGCCGTCCGCGACTGCGGCGGCTCAGGATCACGGTGACGCCGGATTTCAACGGCCCGGCGATCGCGACAGAAATGCTGGCGAACCCGAACCGCACTTCTTCACGTGTTATCGGAGCCGGCTGCGTTCTTTCCCAGATAGGCGGACCGTTGAGCCCCGAATCCTTGATCCTTGATCCTGAATCCTTGACCTCAGGTGTCCTTCGATACGACGATGTTCGGAAACTTCGAGGTCATGTCCTTTGCGGACTCCGCGATCTTGACGGCGAGCCGGCGCGCGATCGCCCGGTAGATTTCCGCCGTCCGGCCGTCGGGATCGGCGACCACGGTCGGCTTGCCCGAGTCAGCGTGCTCGCGGATATTGATGTCGAGCGGCAGGGACCCGAGCAGCTCGGTGCCGTACTCCCTGCACATGCGCTCGGCGCCGCCCTGCCCGAAGATGTGCTCCTCGTGACCGCAGTTCGAGCAGATGTGCGTGCTCATGTTCTCGACGACGCCGAGGATGGGAATGCCGACT
>WNGL01004589.1_pt1 | contig 16538 bp, 13 predicted proteins | sample 5400591 | NCBI WGS metagenome assembly WNGL01 (sample SAMN13153377, study PRJNA577476) | soil metagenome | isolation source: 80 cm soil or saprolite under Garry oak tree replicate 1 | place: USA:California | collected 2016-06-15
CTTGGCGTGCTCGCCGGCGTCTTCGCAGGCGACCGCCTGCGCATCGCGCGCGGCAGGGCGCGCGAGCGCGTGCTGGCCGAGCGGGTGGCGGAGCGGACCACGGCGCTGCAGCAGGAAATCGCCGACCGCACGCGCGCCGAGCAGGAGATCGTGCTGCAGCGGAACCTGTTCCAGCAGCTCTTCGAGAATTCGCCGGTCGGCATCGTGATGGTGACCGAAGACGATGAAATCGTGACCGCCAACACGAGCTTCCAACAGATCTTCGGCCACCCGATCGGAGAGATTGGCGGCCGTCGCCTGAACGACTTGATCGTGCCGCACGAGTTGTTCGGCGAGGGGTCGTCGCTTGGGGAGGCGACGCTCGACGGCCAGCTGGTTCGCAAGGAGAGCGTCCGCCAGCGCCGCGACGGCAGTCAGCTGCCAGTTGAGATCTACGGCGTCCCGATCATGATCGACCAGCGCCGGCAGGGCCAGTACTGGATGTATGTGGATACCACCGAACGGATGCGCGCCGAGCAGGAGATTCTCAGTGCCAAGATCGCCGCGGAGGAGGCCCGGAACGCAGCCGAGAAGGCGCGGGAGAGCGCCGATGCCGCGAGCCGCGCGAAGACTGAGTTCCTTGCCAACATGAGCCACGAGATTCGCACGCCGATGAACGGAGTGATGGGGATGACCGCGCTCGTGCTCGACACCGAGCTTGATCCGGTGCAGCGCGAGTACCTGGAGATGGCCAAGCTGTCGGCCGACAACCTGCTGACGGTGATCAACCAGGTACTCGACTTCTCGAAGATCGAAGCCGGACAGATTGATCTCGATCCCGTCGAATTCGATCCGCGCGAGTCGGTGGCGGCGACCGCGAAGACGCACGCCGTCCGCGCGCACGAAAAAGGACTGGAAGTCGTCTGCGACATCGCCGAAGAGGTGCCGCCGCGGCTCATCGGCGATTTCCATCGCATCTCGCAGGTGCTGGTCAACTTGCTCGGCAATGCGATCAAGTTCACCCAGGCGGGCCACATCGCCGTTCGCGTCGGGCTGGACGAGCCACGCCCGCCCGAGTCGCCAATCGTGCGGCTGCGCTTCAGCGTGGAGGATACGGGCATCGGGATCGCGCGCGCGCACCAGCCGTGGATCTTCGATGCGTTCAAGCAGGCCGACGGGTCGACCACGCGCCGATACGGCGGCACTGGACTGGGACTCAGCATCTCGATGCAGCTGGTGCAGCGGATGGGCGGCAGGCTGTGGGTCGAGAGCGAGCCCGACCGCGGCAGCACGTTCCACTTCGTCCTGCCGCTCGAGATCGGGACCGCGCCGGACATCGCCCCGGCGCCGCCCGTGCAGGACCTCGCCGGGACGCCCGTCCTCGTCGTCGACGACAACCGCACGAATCGCCTCCTGCTCGAAAAGATGCTCGCGTGCTGGCGCATGTGCCCAACGCTCGCCGAGGACGGCGACGCGGCGCTTCGCGAGTTCGAGGCGGCCCACCGGCGCGGCGATCCGTTTCCGCTCGTGCTGCTCGATTCGCGTATGCCGGGACGGGACGGTTTCGCCGTCGCCGAGCAGATCCGGCGGCGGCCCGAGTCCGCCGAGGCCGTCATTCTCATGCTGACGTCCGACGATCGCGTCGGCGACATGGCGCGCTGCCGGCAGCTCGGCGTCACGATCTATCTCATCAAGCCAATCACGGCGCCCGACCTGCTAGCCGCGATTAGCACGGCGCTGTCAAAGGCGCCGCGCGTGCTGCCGCCGAGCAGGAACGTCCGCCCGGCGCCGGCGCCTGGGCTGACGGCGGCGTCGCGGCCGCTTCGGGTTCTGCTCGCCGAGGACAACCGAGTCAATCAACGCGTGGCCCGCGCGCTCCTCGAGCGCGACACGCATGCGGTGACGATCGTCGAGGATGGCGCGGCCGCGGTCGCCGCGGTCGTCGGCGCGGCGCCGCCGTTCGATCTCGTGCTGATGGACGTCCAGATGCCGAAGATGAGCGGGTTCGAGGCCACCGCCGCGATTCGAGCCCGCGAGCGATCGACCGGTGCTCACGTCCACATCGTCGCGATGACGGCGCACGTGATGGAAGGCGACCGCGAGCGGTGCCTGAGCGCGGGGATGGACGATTACGTCAGCAAACCGATAGAACTCGATGCGCTCCGCGCCGCCGTAGATCGATCGCGAACGATCGCCGGCCAGCCGCAGCTCTCGTCGTAACTCGTCGCAAAAGGACTCTGTCCGCCTGTCTCAGGACGACGAGCTGGCGCACGCCGAGCCTCCGCCGCCTCGAATATCAGCTCCGAAGAAGAATCGGCGGTCAGTACAGTTTCTTCAACTCGATTCCGCGGTAGTACTTCTTCAGGATCTCTTCGTAGCTCGCGCCGTCGAGCGCCATGCCGTAGGCGCCGACCTGGCACATGCCCACGCCATGTCCCCAGCCGCGGCCATAGAACATCATTCCGAGGACCGCGCCGAACGCGTTCCGCTCGATATCGAAGGAAAAAAGGCTGTCGCGCAGGCCGAGCAGTGTGCGGAGTCGTAGCGCGGGGACCGTTTTGCGGCCGGTCGAGCCGACGATCTCCGTGCTGATTGCGCGCTCCGATGGTCCGCGTTGCAGCACGCGCATGTCCATGAAGTCTCCGATCGCGAGCGTCCTGAACGCGGCGTCGAGCTCCGGTTTCGTCTTGTGCACCTGCCAGACCGCCAGCCGCGAATACCGATCGGCGGCGGGATTGGCGAAGTTGATCCGGTACACCAGCAGTGGAATCGTGTCTCTTTCGACGCGGAAATCGACCAGCTCGCCGCCGATCCAGGAACCTTGCCGCATCGCCAGGCGCTCGTCACCGATCCGCTGGTAGATCAGCGCATCGGGCGCGACGCCGTATTCTCGTGGCTGCCCGTTGACGATCAGCCGCATCTTCTGTCCGTACCACGACGTCAGCACCCCCTGCTGCCATTCGAAAGCCCCTTTCCTGTCGATCAGCCGGAAGAGCAGATCGTCGGTCGCCGTCGAGCCGGTAACGTTCAGCAGGCCCTGCTCGTTGAGAAACGTCACATCTGAGATCGTTGCCGCCGACGGGTAGAACGTCTGGCGCACGAACGTTGCGAGCGCGGCCGGTTCCAGCGAGGGCGGTTCGCCCCGCTCCGGCAGGCCCATGAAGCGCGCCGCGTCCGCGAAATTCGCGACCCGCGCGGCCGCGAGGACGCCGTCCTTCCAGTTCGCAACCGAGCGCGACGAGGTAAAGGGCTGCGGCGTCGGGTGCTTGTACTCACAGTTGGTCGATACGAGGTACGGCACCTTCTCCCCGAAGATGTTCTCCGCGTCTTCGGTCCGGCCGCCGCAGGTGGAGCTGTAAAGCGCGTTGATCGGCTTGCCGTCGTAGGTGGCGACAACGCCGCGCGTGTCGACGACCGCCTGCGTCGCCAGCGCATCTTCCGTTCGCGCGCCCAGGTACACCTGGCACGCATCCGTGGCGCAGACGTCGTACCCTTCGTTCCGGTATTGTCCGAGGTTCCGTTCGATATACGTGCGGGCGGCCACGGCCTGCGCCTTCAGCGCTTCGATCTGTCCGAACGCGGAAGGGTTGAGCTCGTTGGGGACGACGCCGCGGAGATACTCCTCGAGTGGAAGCTCGTTGACGACCGTCAGCGTGTGCCTGGTGTTGCCGAACACTTCGACCGTCCCGCGATAGGCACGATCGTCGATTTCGAGCGGCGCGTTCGTGGGCTCAATGCGGACGCGAGCGTCGAACGGCAGCACGAGCATCGCGTCGCCGTCGAGTGCGACGGTGAGCCGGTACTGGAGGTCGGACTTTTTCAGCGGCGTCGCGGGAGCGGCGGCGTCGACGGCCAGCGCGCTGTCGAAGATCGCCGACCGTGTGCGGTGCTGCTCGATGGTGAAATCGCTCGCCGAGCGAACGGTGATCGAGACGGCGTTCTGAGTGAGGCCGATGCGAACAGTCGGCTCGGTGGGGGTTTGCGCCACCGCGCTCAGCAGCAGGAGCGCCGCGATGAGGAACACACGCATGGCCCATAGTACACAGGGCTTGATCAATCGTCGTACGCAGGCACCGTCCTCAGTCGCGCGTACTCGAGGATGTCGTGTTCGATCCACAGGTCGGCATGGGTCCGCTCGACGAGCGCTTCGACGGCGGCACGTGACGCGGCCGTCTTCTCCTTGTCGAGCTCGAAACCTCGGAAATGTCTTTTCGGTCCGCTCCTCGAGCGACGCGCATATGATGGGCTCGTGACGCTGACCCGCCGCCAGATTCTATTCGGAGCGACCGCCACGGTCCTGTTGCGGCCGCGTCAGGCGCGTGCGTCGCAGCTCGCGTTCTCCGGCCCCGCCGGCTCGTGCGACTGCCATACGCACGTGTTCGGCAGTCCCGCACGTTTCCCCTTCTGGGCCGGCCGAACCTATACGCCGCCTCCAGCGGACGTCGCAGACTGGGAAGCCATTCACCGCACGCTGCGGATGGATCGCGGCGTCATCGTGCAGCCGAGCGTGTACGGCACCGACAACCGGTGCCTGCTCGACGCGATCGGCCGGCTTGGACGCCGCGCCCGCGGGGTTGCCGTCATCGCCGACACTCTGTCGGACATCGAACTCGATGCGCTGCACCGCGGCGGCGTCCGCGGAATCAGGGTCAACCTCGAGACGTTCGGCATCGCCGATCCCGCTGCTGCCTCGGAACGGCTGCGGCGCGCGCTCGCGCAGCTGGCGCATCGGCCGTGGCACATCCAGCTGTTCGTCGGATCGTCGATCCTTCCCAGCGTCGAATCCGGCGTGCTCCAATCCGCGCTGCCGATTGTGTTCGATCACTTCGGCGGCGTGCGGGCCGAAGCCGGTGTCACCGACCCCGGCTTCCAGTCGCTTGTGCGGATGGTTCGTTCGGGCAGGGCGTACGTAAAGGTGTCCGGCGCCTATCGCGTCTCGGCATCAGGACCACCGGACTACGCCGACGTCCGTCCGTTCGCGCGCGCGCTCATCGAGGCCAATCCCGAGCGGGTTCTGTGGGGCAGCGACTGGCCGCACCCGGACTCCCGCCGTCATGAGGGGCCGGACGTTTCGGCGATCAGTCCGAACCTGCCCGTCGATGACGTCGCGACACTGAATCAACTTGCCGTCTGGGCGCCCGAGGCCTCACGCCGGCGGACAATCATTGTCGACAATCCCGCGCGGCTGTATGGCTTCTGAAGCCAGCACGATCGCGTCGAGCATCCCGCCCGCGGCGTTTTGACGCCGCATCAACAACAGCGCCGATGCCGGTCGATCGATTCGTGCGTGCGAGTGGTGAACCGCGAAGGAATCGAACCTTCAACCCGCAGATTAAGAGACGGGGCAAGCATCGAAATAAGGCCGATTTCTTAAGGTTCTGGCAGGTCAAGTGTGCAGAATGCCGCAAGCCACGGCACATTGCTGCAACCTCCGCGCAACCACGCTAGTTGATCAGCCTTCATCGGAGAGCGCTTGCATAGGATCGTTGACACTTACGTCGCCTGCGAGCCGGGTGTGCGGGATGATGTTGAAGGGAATGCACTCCCGGACGAGGAGTACAATGGTCGTCTCCCCCTGGGAGCGACGCGAGCCAGGCGATACGAGACCGAGGGCACTCGGACCAGTCTTGCACAAAACCGATTGTGACCACTTTACGTCGGCTGCTGCGTCCGCGCCCTGCGAGCCATTCGCCGGTTGGCCAGCTGTGTATCCGTGAGTTTGGTACCTTTCGGCTGGATCCAGCCGAACGTCTCCTCCTTCGGGACGGTCATCCCGTCGCGCTGACGCCGAAGGCGTTCGATCTCCTTCTGTATCTCGTTGATCGGCCGGGCCGGCTCGTCGAGAAGCAAACGGTCATGGCGGCTCTGTGGCCCGATGCGATCGTCGAGGAGGGAAATCTCGCATCCACGGTCTCTGCCCTGCGAAAGGCCCTCGGCGACGATGGCGACGAGCAACGCGCGATCGCAACCGTGCCGACGCGCGGCTACCGGTTCGTGATGCCGGTGGCGCGCGTGGCTGCGCCGGAGCCGAAGGATGCGGCGAGTCAAGCATCGGACACGCCTGCCCGGAGCGCGGGCTACCTCGCACGACGTGCGATGGGTTTCGCGGTCTGGTCGGCAATCATGCTCGCCGCCGGTTGGATGCTCGCTGGACGAGGCGCCCGGCCGCCGAGTCCGATGATGTCGGTGAGAATAGGTATTGAACCCGCCGAGGGCATCCGCGGGCCGGACCTTCACGGCGAACGATGGGGCTGGGGCAATCGTCCGTCCCGGACCTCGATCTTATTGTCGCCGGACGGCCGGCAACTCGTGTTCGCCGGACTGCGGGGCGATCAGCAGCAGCTATGGATCCGGCGTCTGGATCGGGCCGAGGCGACGCCAATTGCCGGTGCCGAACAGGCCGCCGCGCCCTTTTTCTCACCAGATGGACGCTGGATAGGGTACTGGTCTCGGGGAGCCCTCTGGAAAGTGCCCATTGGAGGCGGCGTGCCCACGAAGATTTGCGCGGCGCGGCTGTCGTACGGCGCAAGCTGGGGAACAGACGACGCCATCGTGTTTGCCGACGAATTCGACGGCGGGTTGCGACGCGTGGCGGCCAAGGGCGGCGTGCCGCAGTCGCTGACCACCGTGAACGTCGCGAACGGTGAAGGCAGCCACTGGTTTCCACTGGTGCTGCCTGGCGCGCGAGCCATCATCTTCACGATCGTGCGCGTTCCCAGCGACCCGCGACTGGGAACATCGGTCGCACTGCAGTCGCTCGAGACGGGCGAACGACGAGTCCTCTTTCGAGACGCGGCGGATGCCCGCTACGTGCCGACAGGACACCTGGTCTATGTGGCTGGTGGAATCCTGATGGCCGCGCCATTCGATCTGAGTACCTTGCAGGTCACCGGCGATTCGGTGGGCCTCGTGGAAGGGCGAGTGATGCAGAGCTGGACGTCGACGGCGTCCCAGTTTGCCGTCTCGGACTCAGGCTCGTTGGCATGGCTGCCGGCGGTCGCTGATTCTTCTGCCGAGGACTCTCGTACGGTCGTCTGGGTCGATCGACACGGCAAGTCCTCCCCGGTTGGGGCGGCCAACGATGCGTACTATCAACCCCGTTTGTCCCCGGACGGACTCGAGATCGCCGTACACACTGTTCAATCACGTGCGGCGATCTGGATTCACGATATTCGTCGCGGCGTTCGAAGGCGAGTACCCTTCGACGGGTTCGCCAGCTCTCCACTCTGGACACCTGACGGCAAGCGGCTGGTCTTCAGGGGTGCCCGCGAGGGGAATACCAATCTGTACTGGATTCCAAAAGACGGCGGCGCACCGGCCGAGCGGCTGACCATGAACGCGTTGACGCAGTTTCCCGCGTCGTGGACTCCTGACGGACGTGTGCTCGTGTTCCTGCAATGCACGTCACAGTGCGACATCTGGGCGCTCTCCGTCGACGGACAGGACAGGAAGGTCTGGCCGGTGATTCAAACTCCTGCCCATGAAACCTATCCCCAGCTGTCGCCTGATGGAGAGTGGCTGGCGTACGTGTCAAACCAATCGGGGCATAACGAGGTTTGGGTGCAGCCGTTCCCGCGGCCAGGCGAACCACGCCAGGTCTCCACCGAAGGGGGCACGACGCCCCGTTGGTCCGCCGATGGGACGAGCCTCTACTATCTGACGAGTCCAACCGATAGTCCTCAGCCCATGAGTCTGCCGCTTCCATCCCGCACGGGTAACACATATCTCGTCGTCGACATTTCGACCCGTCCCGCATTCCGGGCCAGTGCACCGCGCGTCGTGTTTCAGGATCCTGAGATGAAGTACACGGGGATCCCGGCACTGACCGGGTACGACATCGCTCCGGATGGCCGGTTCCTGATGGTCGAGGTCAAACGGGGTCCTGGGGTCATCCCGCCGCCGCCCTCCGACGTCAGACTGATCGTGAACTGGTCCGAAGAGCTGCGCGCACGCGTATCCAACCGATAGTCCACTCCAAACGGCTCTTAGAAGATCTGCAGAATTTTTTCGTGATTCTTTGAGCAGCCCTGCAGGATCTCCTGGTCGGTCCTCCCTAGTGTTCGGTGCACACGCGGGAGGGCAGCTTGGGGCAGCACGGCGCAAGACGCAGGATTATGACGCTGGCAATCAGCGTTGCGACGATCTCGGGAGCATGGTGGCCGACCGAGCTCCGAGCCAGCGACGAGCGACTCCTCAGGATCGAGCTCGTCGTCTTCCGGGGACTTGGGGAATCCCAGGTTCACATGGTACGCCGCGAGGTCGACGCGATCTGGGCGGCACAGGCCGTGCGGATCGAGTGGTCGCGCGTCGAGACGACCGGCTCTGTTCGAGTGCTGATCGACCGCCCCGAGTCAGTGCTGCCGGCACTTGGCGGGAACGAACGGTGGAGTGTGGCCGCAACCCGTGTCGTGGCGGGACACGTATCTCCGCCGATCTACGTATCGTTGGACGCCGCTGAACGAGTCGTGGGGGCGGCGAGTCCGCCGTACTCAACGCCCGCGCTTGCGGGCATCATGGTGACGCGGGTATTGGGTCGCGCCATCGCCCATGAGCTCGCGCATGTCCTCCTGAACACGCGCGCGCATACGCGGCATGGACTTCTTCGGGCCAGCTTCACGGCCGATGATTTCGTGTTCCCGGGGCGGGAGGGCTTCAGGCTGGACGATGAGCAGTTGGTCCGAGCTCGCCAGCATGAGCTGTTACTGACCCCCCTTCAGTGATAACCGCGGCCGGAGATCGCCTTTCCGTCCGAGATCGGCACGCGCCTGGGTGACTCGAACCGAAAGGTATTCCGCGCGATCTGCGAAAAGGCGGAGCTGCGGCACCGCTCACCGCACGATATGCGCCACACGTTCGCAACGCTGTCCCTGCTCGAAGGGCCTGCCCCGCCGTAGCTCGCGGAACACACATCGTAAGCGAAAGCGGGAGGTGGCGAACGTCAAAGGGGCGCCATCGAGCGAAGTGGGAAGCGCCTGGGGCCGCAAGCGAGGGCCAGAGGGAACCGCGAGCAGAACCGACGCGCAGCGTCGGAATCCGAGCGGCCTGAGCGCGCAGCGAGATGGGGAATGTCAAAGGGGCCCATCGAGCGATGCCGGAAGCGCCTGCGGCCGCAAGCGAGGGCCAGAGGGAACCGCGAGGAGAACCGACGCGCAGCGTCGGAATCCGAGCGGCCTGAGCGCGCAGCGAGATGGGGAATGTCAAAGGGACCCCATCGAGCGAAGTAAAGAATTGAACCGCGAAGGAATCGAACCTTCAACCCGCAGATTAAGAGCCCCAATAAGAAGTCGAAATAGCCTGGCTATTTGAGGAATCTTGATCGGCCGTTGTGAAGAATGCGGCGCATACCCGCGCTGCCTCAGGCGCGATGCTTCTCGAAGAGCTCGAGCAACCTGGGTTCAGCCGTGGTGTCTTCCTTCAATTCCAGCAGCGGGCGCACGTCCGCGAGTACGACTTGCCGATCCAGAGCGGCGCCCTGGCGTACGATGATGCCCTCGACGTCGATCCAGTCCTGGGCCCGGCCGGCGAACGCTTTGAGAATCACGAGGTCCTCCGCTGAGCACGTCGAGACATTGATCCCGCGTTCGCACTCGAACGGAGTGGACCGATCGACGACCACGGCTTCATATGGCAGGCCACCGAGCGAGATGTCCAGCGGTACACCGTCGCGCGTCTCGACCAGCAGGACGCGTCGTTCGAGGGCGAAGCGACGCGCGTCCGGAATGCGGGCGCGGTAGTGTTCCAGGATTGGATCGACGAAGGCCTCTTCGCCCCCTAGGCCCGTGAGCAGCGTCAGGTCGACGTCGCGCGTCTGCCTGGGGTCGCCCCATCGCTGAACGGCGACCCCTCCAATCACCGACGACCGCCAGCCGCGGATGGCGCAGAAGGCCTGAATGTCGACGGCCGCGGCAAAGAGGGGGTTCACCTGGAACGAACGCGGCGAAGCAGGTCCTGCAGATCGACGAGGCCGGACCACTCACGCCGAGCGGACGAGAGCGGCACGCGCACGGCCGCCTCGATGAGGTGATCGGATGCTTCCAAGGCCGCGGCGGCGTCCAGCGCTCGAAGCTCACGCCAGCGAATCTGCTCGAGGATCTGACCGGTCTCCACCCACCGGCGCACATAGGCGCGTTGGTCCTGCCGCGTCATTCATTCCAGCATAGCCCTTCTCGGACATCGGGTCGAGGCCGCAACCCTGCCGGCGTCACGTGGAGTCTGAGAGCAGGTGCGTTTGGGTCATTCGCGTCCGTGCGCAGTTGCCCGGCGGATCTGGCTTCCCGAGACGACCGCCGACCTCTAGAGTGCGATCGCATGGAGTTCAACGACGGCGTCGACTGTGAGGTAGACGACGGCGTCCACGTGTCAGCTCGCTTCCTTTAGCGAGCCGTTCGAGTGCCTTACGGCGCTTCGCAGCCAGCCGCCGCCCTAGTGATCCGGCCTCGTCCGCTCCAACGTATCGGTGTCGCGTGATAATGATGGCCTTGTCCTGCACCGTGATCTCGACCTCAGAGTCCGGATCGAGATCGAGTTGCCGCAGCAGCGGCTTGTCTAGCAGTACGGCAGACGAATTGCCCACGCGGGACAGTTTCTTCACCAGCGGCACACCAGCCTCCTCGTGAGCGTCTGTGTGGATCCCTTGAGAGCGGTCCCACAACGTCCGTCTATTTGCGTTATAACATTATTATAACACCCGTCAAGTCGCTCGGGGCCGTCTCGCGACGCTTCGTCGCCGGTCACCAGCTTGTTGACACGCCCGTTTATTAGTATCACAATGTGATATTAATCATGTTGGGCGAGTTCGAATACCTGTTGATCTCCGCCAGTGTGCGACTCGGTGACGATGCCTACGGTGCAGCGATCCGGCAGGGGATTGAGCGGGCCACCGGCCGGCAATGCTCGGTCGGAGCACTGTATACGACACTGGATCGACTCGAGCAGAAGGGTCTCGTTGACACGTGGATGGGCGACGCGACGCCCGAGCGAGGTGGCCGGTCCAAACGCATGGTACGGGTGACGGCAAAGGGCACGCGCGAGGCAACGGCCTTTTACCGGGCGGTCAGCCGCGCGAGTCAAGGCCTATCGTGGCAGGCAAACCCGCGAGAAGATCCTCGTGACCGCGCTCACGCGATGGCTGGTGCAGCACATGTGTGGCCTCTTGGAGCCCGACGAGAGGGAGTGCGTCCAAGGCGACCTCACTGAACTGGGCGTGACCGGTGCGCGAGCGCTTCGGGAGGTATGTGGGCTCATCGTGCGGCGACAGGCTGCACCATGGGCAGACTGGCGTCCATGGCTCGCGCTTTAGCCTTTCAGCGTGAGCAACGCGAGCAGCGCGGAGAGGTAGGAGAGACCGGCATACCCGGCTGCCAACACCACGCGGCCGGAGGGCCGCAGCCGCACCCAGGCCAGAATGGGGTGTCGTACACGAATGTGGCGGATCGAAACCCGCTCACGAAGATCAAGGATTCTGGATCAGCTTCTCCAGGAAGGCTTCCGAGGAGAATCCGAGCAGAAATGCCGAGTACCACCGAAGCTCCAGGTTGGGATGCTGTGACTTCGTCACCGCCAACACTATCAGCGCCGTGAGACCGCCGAAGATCAGCAACCCCCCGTACTTCAGGACCCAGGGTGGCAGGATTGCCTCTGATTTACCCGGTGGAAAGGCACCCTTGATAAAGCCCTTCAACACGGGCAGTACCACTGCGACGATAACTCCGGCGGCGATCCAGACGAAGGCGTTCCAATCGGTCATTGATCCTCTCCTTTACACACCCCAACTCCCGAGCCCCTCGTCGGCGGCAACACCCGGCGCGTTCGTGGCCGCGGCCACCGCCACGAACCGATAAGGGACGCCGGTTTCGTCGGCCTTCAGGTCCAGCACGGCGAGAAACACCGGACGCATCGTGGACTGCCGGTCGTACTTCGAGAGCTCGAAGTACCCGAACCGCAATCGCACATCGGAAGGGGAAATGTCGCTGCCAGGTATCCCAAATCCCGTGAAGAGCTCTTCGATCACCGCTTCCGGCTTTCGCCACGTCGACGGCAGTGACTGCTCGCGATGGCGGATGACGACGGCGATCTCCAATCCGTCGGCGCCGTCGGAGCCGATGATCGCCCCACCGGGACCGAGGACCGCGACCGCCCTATTATTCTCCGGCAGGTTCACCAGTGTCTGCACGCGTCCCTGTTTCCCGATCGCTGCCGCGATAGCGTTCGCCTGGAGCGTGCGCTGATCCTCGAAGGCTGCAACCTGAATGATGGTTTGCTCCAGGGTCGCCGCGGATTCGGCCATGGCGCTCAGCCTGATGCCGGGTGTTTTGATCTCAATGACACCGGAATCGGACCTCCGGTTGATCAGCGTGCCGGCTCGATGGATGCGCTGTGGAATCGGAACGTCGAGGCGCTCGGCGAGCCTGAAGAGGGGAGGAGGTGGCGAAAGCAGCTGCACTGTTTCGCGGACGCCGGCCAACGCGGCTTTGCTGGCGGGTCCGTGGCAGTCCTCGATTCCTGGCATGTCAGTACTGGGCGTGAAGCGAAATCGTGGGTCCCGACCGAGGTGGAGGCATGGAGGTCAAGCGCGCGGAGGCCAGCACTTGCTTGGCGTCCGCAGCGCTCGTTCCCACACCGATGGCCACGCCCGTCCCCGTTCCGGGAGTCAGACTGTTCTTGACCGCGTCCAGCCACGCGTCGGCGAATGTCTTGCCGTTCAGCAATTCAGTCGCGAACGCCGCGCCGCGCTTGCCGGATCCTTTGTCCCCGGGTGCCGGTCCGTCGAATCCCAGAATGATCCGGACAGATGGCGCGACAGTAGCCGCCTGCCACCGGAGTCTCCAGTTGACGCTTCCGTCTACGAGAAAACAGGTGTCGAAGACTGCGACGATCAGTCGAGAAACGCCGAGGCCGGTGGAGCCGGGAGACCAGATCGTCCGGTGAAGGATCGCGTCGAATCCAGAGCTCGTGAAACGCCCATGGCTGGACAGATAAAAGATCTCGCCAGTATCGTCGACGTGCCCCGTCGTCCCATCGACGTTGGACACCTCACAGGACTGATCGCATCCGACGACCGTGCCTGAGTACCCTGCCGCCTGCATCTCGCTCAGAAAAAGGCCCGCAGGGAGATATGCGTAGGCCAGCGTGCGGCGCCTGAGGCGATTGAGGAGACCCTTGTGGTCGAACGCCACGCACCAGGCTCCAGCGCATTTCACCATGTCGATCTTCAGTGGCGCGCTCATCCTGCACGGGAGCCCAGGCGTTGTCAACCGATCTTCACGACACAAGGGCGGATTCGTATTCGTCGGGGAGCGAGCCGAGATCGATTCCTTGATATACAGTCGGGCGGACGTTCAACCGGCCGAACGGCGATGCTGGACCAGGAGCGTGTGAGCCCACCCCGTGCCGGCGATGGTAAGGATGAGAACGGGAAAGAGCCCCAGCGCGTCCGCTGGCCCCCGCGCGGCGCCGCTCGCCCTCACACTGAGATACAGCGCAAGCCCGCCACAAGGGGCGACAAGCGGTAGGGAAAAGTGGTGAGCCGCGAAGGAATCGAACCTTCAACCCGCAGATTAAGAGCCCCACCCAACGAACAAAGTAGAAGCCATCTCATAAATGACCGGCAGCCTGAACGCCGATGCCGTTCAGATGGGTCAACACTGGGCGACAAGGCAGAAGCAATCCTCAAGGCCTTCCACCGGGGTCCATCATGTCGGCGGAATCGCTCCCATTAGAATGCCGACCGCCTTCTTTAGCGCCACACTGCCCGGCGTCACGCCCTTATAGTGCCCAAGGCGGACGATGGCGAGTGCATGCGAGGGGATCATCAGCACGGTCTGTCCGCCCACGCCCAGCATGTAGAAGGCTTCTTTCGGAGCCGGGAATGCGCTGTCGCCATTCAGCCAGAAGAGACCGCCATAGATCGGTCGACCATCGGCCTTCCACGCCGGCGCGAGGGTGCTCACGAACTTCACGTAGCCTTCGGGCAAGATGCGCTCGCCGTTCCACACACCGTCTTGCAGATAGAGGTTCGCGATGCGGGCCCAGTCGCGCCCCGATCCAAGTTCGTAGCCATGGGTGAGGAAGTTCCCGTAGGGATCAGTGTCCAGCACCATCGTGCGGATGCCGATCTTGTCGAACAGGGCTCGCTGCGGGAACGAATGGTAGTCCTCTTTGCGCTTGTCGATGGCGAGGCGGATCAGGTAGTTGGTGAGCACGGGATCGGTGTTCCGGTAGCGTCCAACAGTGTTGGGCGGCCACTGCAGCGGACGCGTCGCCGCATACTTGAAGGAGTCCACGCTGCCCGTGTACAGGTAGAAATGATCGGGGTACGGGCCCTTTTCGTCGTAGTCCGGATCCTGTGGCGCGATGATACGGAGCCCGCTCGACATGTGAAGGATGTCCATGATTCGGATCTTCGCGCGCGGCTCGCCCGGGGTCTGCCATTCAGGAATTGGGGCCGGCTGCTCCAGTGTGTAGACGCCCTGCTGCATCAGGATCCCCATCAACGTGCCGCTCAGGCTCTTCCCCATCGACCAACTCTCGAGCGGTGTGGTCGGCGTGATGTGCTCGCCGTACCGCTCGGCGATGATCTGCCCTTTGTAGGTGACGACGAACGCCGCAGTCATCCCGGCGGGATCGAAGGCCGCGTCCACCGCCTCCCGCACCTTGGCCATGTCCACGTTCGCGGGCGGCCCGCCCGCAGGCATTAGATCGCCCATCGGCCAGGGCTGCGTCTTCGGATCCGACAGGGCGCTTTTCACGATCGAGGGCTTGAAGAACACGTCAGTCCTGCCGATTGGAAGCGTGATGCACCCCTGGCTGCCGACCTGCTTGGCAACCCGGACCGTTCCGTTGGGCATCGTCACTTCGACGGTACGCTTTTCGCGGTCGATCTTCGGCGTCCCGAGCCTGGCACGCTCTGCGTACGGCGCCGTGAAGTAGCCGACATTCTCTGCGGCAAACGCGGGATCGAGTCCCGTGACGAAGACCGCGGAGCACATGATCTTGGCGTAGCCAGAGGCGTAGTGCTCCAGCGGCTCGCCCGGCGGCGGCACGTACGGCGTATTCAGTTCCAGTGACTTCGCGCGCGCGATGAGCGCCTGCCGAGCGTCGGGAGCCTGTGCGATGAGAACCGTTACCGACAGCCCGACGGCAGCCAGCACTGCGCAGGTCTTCGTCATTCCGCCTCCCAGGTTGTTCTTTCGAGATGCGTGTTCCTGACCGGTCCCATGCCTCCGGCAGCCCGATATACTCATCCCGCCTTCGCCGATCGGCGCGGTGATTTCGTAGACGCCGAGGCGCGTGCCGGGGCTGACCCCCAAGGATGACGCGAGTATAGAGGTAGAATCGGAGTGCGGACGCGATTACTCTTGCCTGACGCCAATCTGGCGACCGATTTTGGGGTCGGAGCCAATAGCCAGATCGCGACAGGACCATTCTGGCCCGGATGGCCCTTCCTGCTGCTTCTCATTCCCGTGACCTCTCCGACGAGCAATGGGTTCTGATTGGGCCCTTCCTGCCCAAGCTGGCGCGCCGCACAGACGGCCGGGGGCGCCCATGGCGGGAGAATCGTGCGGTGCTCAACGGCATCTTGTGGATCCTCCGGACCGGCGCCCCATGGGCCGATCTCCCGGACCGGTATCCCTCCTATCAAACGTGCCACCGGCGGTTTCAGCAGTGGGTGCGCGCGGGTGTGCTGCGGGGCGTTCTCGAGGTCCTCGCCCAGGCTCTCCACGACGAAGGCTATCTGGATCTGCAGGAAACCTTCATCGATGGGAGCTTCGCACCAGCGAAGCGGGGAGGCGCCGGCGTGGGCAAGACGAAGCGCGGGAAGGGCTCGAAGATCATGGCGATCGCCGATCGCCATGGACTCCCGGTCGCGGTTCACATCGAGAGTGCCACGCCGCACGAAGTCATCCCCAGACGCAACCAAGTGGGTCGCCGGGCGCCGAATAGCTTGAACGGTACACCGCCCGGTGGGGCGGCACAAGGTGCAAGACTTGTGAGACCCTGACCTACAATACGGTCAGCCAACATTTTGCAATATGTCAATCCTGACATATCATGTATTGAATGACCCTCGCCGACAAGCCGCTCGTCTGGCTGCACGGCGAGGTCAAGACGCCGCCATTCTCAGCGGCAGCGCGCATCGAAGCAGGAGTCCTGCTTCGGCGGCTGCAGCGCGGCGAGCGTATCGGCCTGCCGGCGTCTCGTCCGATGCCGATCATTGGCCGCCGTTGTCATGAATTGAGAATCACGGATGCCGGCCAGACATGGCGTCTCATCTATCGGTTGGACGCGGATGCGGTGGTCATTGCGGAGGTGTTCTCGAAGAAAACTCCGACGACACCGTCCACAACTATTGACGTGTGTCGCCTGAGATTGCGGCAGTACGACGCGGCCGCGGAGGAGTCGTCGTGAAGAAAACGAAGCGCGCACATCTGGAGGCCAGGGGCTGGCGAGTCGGCTCTGCGAGAGAGTTTCTCCAACTGAGCCCCCAAGAGGCCGCCCTCGTCGAGACCCGTCTAGCCCTCAGCCAGGCGCTGCGGTCACGTCGCATGGCGCACCGGCTC
>WNGL01009117.1_pt1 | contig 16538 bp, 13 predicted proteins | sample 5400591 | NCBI WGS metagenome assembly WNGL01 (sample SAMN13153377, study PRJNA577476) | soil metagenome | isolation source: 80 cm soil or saprolite under Garry oak tree replicate 1 | place: USA:California | collected 2016-06-15
GTGGCCATGGTTTCGGTGCGTGCTAAAGACATAATCCGCCGAAGTCAAGGCCGCACAGACGGAAACACCGGTCGCTTCCTGCCCGATGTAAACGTGGAAATGACCACGAATCAGGTCCTTGTAGTCCTCGTTGAAGCGGATGACATGCTCTTCGGCGCGCCTGATCATGAGCATCTTGCGTAAGATGCCAAGCTGCTCTTCGCGTGAAATATCAGCTAGCATTTCTCCTCCTAAGTCTCCTCGAGCGCGCTGTCGCGCGTACCGTCAGTGGCCACGTGACAAAAATAAATATCGGACCGTCAAGGCTAATGGAGATAAGACGGCCCGCCTGCAGGTTGCACACTGACAACCTGCATCAACGGCTAAGCGAAACTTACTGCCGGCTATGGGAAATTGCAAAGCGAAAAAACAACCGGGACGATGAAGCACGGAAGATGCCTCCGAGCCGCATCGTTTTTCCTTGACGGTCTCCTCGCTCTGCCCTATTTTACCCGCAACTAGTTTTGGCTGGGTTTTCCCGATCCGGTCGGTTTTTGCTTCGTTTCACCTTAGCCCGAACTCGATATCTCCAGCTGGACGTGTTTGTTTTGCAGGCCGACAAACCAGAGACAGGCGACGGGAGGCGTTTTATGAAAACGACTTTAATGGCTTTCGCGCTGCTTTTCTTCTCCGCTTCAGGTCACGCGGCAGATAAGCTTAGGATCGGATTTCCGGATCTCGCGGCCCAATTTATCCCGCTGCCATTAGGAGAAAAGAGAGGCTTCTTCAAAGAGGAAGGACTGCAAGGAGAGTTCATTCGGATAAGGCCCGCTATTTCGGCGGCGGCCTTAGTCAGCGGAGAACTCGATTACGACGCGGTGATTGGAAACGGGATCGGCTCGGCGATCCGGGGACTGCCACTCAAGATCGTGGCCTGTTACCTGCCGGCTACTCCCATTGCGCTCATCGCCCGGCCCGAGCTCAAATCGGTCCAGGAGCTTAAAGGCAAGGCCATTGGGCTCAACACTTTTGGCGGCACCCTTGAATCCACGGCAAGGTTGATCGTCAAACATTTTGGTCTCGATCCGGACAAGGACGTGAAGTTTCTTGCCACCGGCACGGCCGATTCCCGCTTTGCCGCCATGAAGCAAGGATTGACCGCTGCCACTTTGGGTTCTCCCCCGTTGGATTTTCTCGGCAAGAAGTTGGGCTTTGTCGTCCTTGCGCGGGCGCATGAACTTTTCAGTCTTCCTGCTAGCGGCCTTGTAGCGACTGTAAAGAGCATCAAAGAACGGCCGGATGAGATTAAGCGAGTCATCAAAGCGGGTATCAAGGCCAACCGTTATATTCATCAGAATCGCGAGGGAACGATTCAGGCGATGATGGAATGGCTGAAAATCGATAAAGAGATCGCTGCAGTCACGTATGAAAGTGTCGCGAAGGCTTTCAACGACGATGGAAGTTTATCCGAAAAGGGGCTTCGCCTTGCGATTGAGGAGGCTAAACGAATCGGCAAGGTAGACCGTGAGGTTTCGCTCAGCGAAGTTGCAGATCTCTCGATTCTAAAACAAGCGCAAAAAGAACTTGGCATTGCCGAGAGATGAAACTTTGCGCGGATAAGATTGGATTTCTAGTCCCCGCCTGACGCGTAGCATCGACGTGGAGGCACGATCTCCCAGCCACCCGCACCGACACCAAGGGCCGCAAGAGTTTCTGAACGAGGAGATTCTCGGAGAGTTGGATAAGCAAAACTTTTTCAAGAGCCTGCAAAGATAATTAAGGAGACCAGAATGGAGAAGCGCTCGAGAAGCAGCTTTGTGCCCAAGGCTTGGAAGTCAAAATGGTTCATCTGTCTTCTGGTTTTTTTGCTCCTCGTTCCAAATCTCTCCAGCGGCGCGCAACCGACGATCAGGATCGCGCAAGCCGTTGATGCTCTGGCATTCCTCCCGATCTATGTGGCGAGGGCCAATGGATATTTTAACGACGAAGGCATCACACTGGAACTCATCATCGTCCAAGGCGGCGGCCCCGACCTGCAGGCGCTCATCGCCGGGAGCGTTGACTTCGATGCCACCAGCACGGGAGGCTTGCTCAGAGCGTTCGGCGGCGGGATAGAGCTGTTGGGAGTTCATAACGTCGTCGGCAAGTGCATCATCGATCTGGTTATTCGCAAGGAAACGGCGGGGCGACTGGGCATCACTCCGGCCATGCCGGTCCAAGAAAGATTGAAACGAATCAAAGGAACGATCATCGGCGCCAGCCGGGTCGGATCGCTCACCTATCAGATCGCATATTTTCTGGCGAAGGAGGCCGGTCTCGAGCAAGGGAAGGATGTCACGATTCTCGGCGTAGGCGGTGGGGATTCAGCGCTCGCCGCTCTAAAAACCGGCAAGATCGATGTCATGAGTTACGCCCCTCCGTTTCCCCAGGTCGCGCTGAAGGATGGAGATGCCATTTCGCTGGTCGCGAACAGCCACGGGGAATATCCGAAATTGAACAGCTTCCTGCAGAATGTGCTTCTGACCCGCCCCGATTACGCTAAGAAGAGCCCGGACATGGTGAGACGCATCCTTCGCGCCATGGTTCACGGCAACCGATGGGTGGCGGAGCATGATGCCAAAGACGTGGCCAGAGTCGTGACTAAATTTTTCAAGAATACGCCTGCCGATGTCCTGCTCAACACCGTGGAGGCGATCAAGCCCGCCGTCGTTCCCGACGGCCGGCTAACTTTAGACGGACTGAAAGGGGTCGAAGAGGTATATCGTGTAAACGGGATAATAAAAAAGCCGGTTCCCTGGGACCGCTTGGTGACCAACGAGTTTCTGCCGCAATAAGTAAGGTCGCATGGGGACGATATACGCGAGGCCGACCCTGTCGTTAGATCTACTTAAACGACTAGCCGAGCGATCGGATATGGGGCATTATTGTAATCATGGTGCAGGACAGCCTGGAGACGCTGAGGCGGGCGGAAGAGCCTGCCGAGCAGTATGACCAGGAACCACGCTGGCCGGCTTTCATCGCGGTTCTGGCTGTAGGCGGACTCTATACCGCGTTGCCGGAAGCGCTCACCTTCGGCCCGCGCTGGCTCTTCCCTTCCGTCGTGTTGACCTTGCTCGTTCCCACCGTCGTTTCTCATCACACCGGCAGGCATCGACTGAATGCCATCTTCGGGTTCGCCGTGGATGGAGTGCTGACACTTGGACTGATCATCTCTGTGATCCTACTCATTAGCGCCTTGCCCACCCGGAAAGAGGCGCCGGAGGCGCTCTTGATCTCGGCCGCGTCGCTTTGGACCACCAACATTTTGGTTTTTGCTTTGTGGTACTGGCGCCTGGACGCCGGAGGACCACACCAACGCGATAAGCGTGCGGAACACGCGGATGGCGCTTTCCTCTTTCCGCAGATGACCATGAGCGAAAAGGCGCTCAGAGAAGCAGGCCAGGAGGACTGGTCACCCAATTTCGTTGACTATTTATTTCTGGCCTTCAACACCAGCACTGCCTTTTCGCCGACCGACGTCCCGGTGCTGGCGAAGTGGGCGAAAATTTTGATGATGCTGCAGTCGCTGCTCTCGTTGCTGATCATCGCACTGCTAGCCGCGCGCGCCGTCAATATCCTGTGACGCAGTCCGCGAACGCTGACATGGAACCGGACATCTACTGAACCGCTCACTACAGCAACTTCTTTGAATCCCTCGAATTGATATAAAGGAGCACATGATGAATCGAAGACTCTGTAGAGAGGCCTTGTTATCGCTCGTGCCCGCGATTCTTTGCCTTCAGATCGGATTATCAGCCGGCTCCGCCGCCGCCCAGGACAGTCACACCGCTGCACTCATCGAGAGAGCAAAAAAGGAAGCCTCCCTCGTATGGTATACTTCGACCAGCATCGAAGACGCCAAGAGCCTCCTCGACACCTTCAACAAGAAATATCCGTCCATCAAGACCGAGTTCTTCAACGCCGGCTCCGCGAGAGTTTTCAATCGCATTCTGAATGAGGCCCGTGCCGGCAAAATTTTCTTCGATCTCGTAGCCGTTAGAGGAGTCGAAACTCAACAGTTGGTCAAGGCGGGCTTTCTCCAGCCCTATGTGTCGCCCGAGAGTGGAATCTACCCGCCGGGATTCAAGGATGCCAAGGGTTTTTGGGTAGACTACTTCGATGCCTACAACGTTATCGGCTACAACACGAAGCTGGTGACCAAGGATCAAGCACCCAAGAGCTGGGAGGACCTGCTTGACCCCAAGTGGAAGAGTAAGATCGCGCTGGACGAGGAGATGTACTCGTGGTACGGCGCCATGATTCTGGTATGGGGAAGAGAAAAGGCGCAGCGATTTATGAAGGCGCTGGCAAAACAGGATATCCAACTGCGCAGCGGCCACACGCTGATTGCCCAACTCATGGTGGCAGGCGAGTTTCCCGTGGGGATGGTATTGGCCCATCGGATAGAAAAAATGAAGGAACAAGGAGCTCCCGTGGAATGGGTCACCAGCCTGGATCCGGTAACGGTTTCGTTGCACCCGATAGGAATTGCCGCAAAGGCACGCCACCCCAACGCGGCAAAGTTGTTTATCGACTTTTTGCTCTCAAAAGAAGGGCAACAAACTGTGCAGGCAATCGGCCGGACGCCGGCTCGACCTGGAATAGACAACAAGATGCAGGCAAAGAACCTAAAGCTTTTCCCCATTCCTCCGGAGATCGGAGATGACTACAACCGCTATCAAAAAGAATTCCACGAAATCTTTCGCCAGTAGAACAAAAGACCGCGAGAAGTATTTCGAATTCACGGCACCCGAGCCCGCCTCCTTTTTCGGCCCTAACTAAATCGGCCAACCATGTTGCGAGAGATCGATTGGATTGCCGTCGGGATCATGAACCCGGTATTCGGCCTCACGGTTTGGCGGTCGCTTGTCTATATCGGTCGCGGCGTTGAGTTCTTTGCATGCGTCTCGCAAGCCAGCGACATTCTCCACTTCGAAGCCGAAATGGTACAATCCGGGCTGCAATTGCGTGCCTTCGACCTTGCGCTCAGGCTCGATGGGTATGATGGCTAGGTTGATGTGCCCATCAGACAGATAAGTCGCGGTACCTGTTCCGTGAACAATCTTTAGGCCGAACGCTGTAGTATAAAAGCTGACCAGTTTCTCCACGTTCTCGGTGAGAATCGCAAGATGTCGAATGCGTGCCATTGTTTCGCCTTCTTTAGAATACAGTGTAAGCTAGGCGCATCCTACGAAATCTCCAACTGGCCTGACAAGAGGTACTTTCGGTACGACAAAACATTGGGTCAGACCGCACAATCCCTGCAAGCTTGTTAGCGCCCTGAGCTTGCCGAAGAGGCAAAACGTAATTGTTGCTCGAATAAATTAGCTTGCGACGTCGATCACCAGATGGCCGAGCTCGTTGACCCGCATTTTGTCGCCCGGATAGAGCAGGATCGTGGCGCCCTGCTCTTCGATGACCGCCGGCCCGTCCAGTCGATCACCCGCTTTGAACCCGCTGCGCAAATAGATCGGGCAATCGACCGGTTGCTGCCCGCTATCAAAAATGACTCGCCGCTTGCCGCGCTCTCCTTCATCGCCGCCGCCACTGGACGACGACGCCAATGATAATCGATTTTCAAATCTGCCGAGCGCCGAGAGACGGAGGTTGACCATCACGACCGGCTCCTTGGGCGCCGAGTGGCCGTAGTGTTCTTGATGGAGCTGATCGAATCGGGAACGGATCGCGTTGAAGTCGCTGATCGCTCGGAGATCTTCGTTGATCGGCACCGGCAAGGTGTACTCCTGCCCGCGGTAGCGCATGTCCAGGAATCGCCGGAGAACGATCTGCTCCCGCGCCGCCCCTTCTTCGGTCAAAATCTCGGTCGCCGATGTTTCCAGAGATGCGAAGGCGTCCGCGATTTCCGCGCCCGTGGTCTCGCTCAACTCGCGCACGAAAGTTTGCACGTAATCGTGCTTCAGATCCGCGAGCAGCATTCCGAATGCGGAGAAATGCGCCGGCATGGGCGGGATGATCACCCGCGGGACGGAAAGTTCTCTCGCAATGGCGATCGCGTGCAGCGCGCCGCCTCCCCCGCTGGGAACAAGAACGCAGTCGCGCGGATCGTAGCCCTTTTCTACGGACACCGCTCGGACGGCGAGCGACATATTGAAATTGGCGATCGTCAAGATTCCGAGCGCGGCTTCTTCGAGTGAGAGCCCCAAGGGCTGACCGATCTTTTCGGTGATCGCCTGCGCGGCCTTCTCCCGCTGCAAGCGAATGCCGCTGCCGAGGAAATACTCCGGATCGATCCTTCCGACGATCAAGTTTGCATCGGTCACCGTCGGCTCGGTCCCGCCTTGACCGTAGCAAGCCGGGCCGGGTGACGCGCCGGCGCTTTGCGGACCGATCTTGAGGCCACCCGCGGGATCGATCCACGCGATGCTGCCGCCGCCGTTGCCGACTTCGACGAGGTCCACCACGGGGAGCATCATCGGATGGCCGGAGACGTATCCGCCGACGTAGTAGCTACTTGTCACCTCCGGATGAAAGTCTTTGATGAGACTCGCTTTGGCCGTGGTGCCGCCCATGTCGAAGGAAATAATGTGCCGGCAGTCGAGCTGCTCACCTAAATGGGCCGCGGCGATGACACCCGCGACCGGCCCCGACTCCATCATCGTCACCGGCATCTTCATCGCGGTTTCCGCCGACATAACTCCGCCGTTGGATTGCATGACCCGGAATGTCCCGCTAAAACCCGCGTCGCCGAGCATCTTTTCCAGGGATACGAGATAGCGGCTGACGATCGGTCCGACATAAGAATTCAGCACGGTTGTCGAGGTCCGTTCGTACTCTCTGAACTCGCGGAGGATTTCGTGAGAAAGCGAAACGTAAGCTTCGGGAAAATATTGGCGCAGCAGTTCACCCAACCGCTTTTCATGAATCGGGTTGGCATAAGAGTGCAGCAGACAAACGGCGACGCTTTCGACGCCCGCCGACTTGAGCACGTCGATAGCCGCCATCACGGACTGGACATCAAGGGTTTGTAGCGGCTCGCCGCTGGCGTAAAGTCGCTCATTCACCTCCACTCGCAAGTCTCTGGAAACTAAAGGCACAGGGCGCTTGAAGAACATGTTGTACCCTTCCGGGCGGTTGCCCCGGCCGATCTCATAAACGTCGCGAAACCCTTTAGTGGTGATGAGACCGGTGCGCGCGCCTTTGCGTTCCAGCACGGCATTGATCGTCACGGTGGAACCGTGCACGAAAAAGTTCGCTCCGGCGACATCGATCTCTGCGCCGCTCAGACAATCCTGGATCCCCCGCGCCAGGTCATCCGGGGTCGTCAGCGACTTACTTCGATAAACTTGACCTCGGTCGTCCACCGCGACCAGGTCGGTAAACGTTCCACCTATATCGACGGCGATTCTCATGGAAGCTTCGAGTCAATCGGATGAATTGATTATTTTTTTGCTGAGATCCTTCACTTTGTTCAGGATGACAATCACTCAGTGTCATTCTGAGCGCGCAGCAAAGAATCCTTCCGCGTAAGAATCCTGGATTTGTGTTCGACGATGACCCAGTCCTGAACTTCTTCCTTACCACTTATCCGAGTAACGAAACTGGCCCGTTCGCAGTGACCTGAAAGCTATCGCCGAAAAGAATGAGCCTTCCTTCGGTCTCGAACGTTACACGAAGAGCCAGAGTCATGTTTTCGTTAAGTACAGCCGCGCCCACCGAAGGTGATCCGACCTGCCGAGCGTCGTCTTCGCTCAGGAACGGCGCCTCCCACTGGTTGAGGCCGATGCCGTTGCCGAGGCCGTACATCGACGCGGTTGCGTAGAATTCGCCGAGTTGCTCGCGCGCCACTTCGTCAATGGCTGTAACCGCATCGCCCGGCTTCAACTGCGCTGCCATCCGAGCGACAATCTCTTGCGCTTTCTGATACGCGCTTTGGAGTTTGGAGTCGCTCGACAAAATATGAGTGCGGCCCGCTTCCACCCAATAGCGATCGTGCTGAATCGCCAGATAAAGTGCCCAGTGGCTGGTCAAGTCCGTAACCACTTTCGAGCTCGGCGGTTGCAACCGTTTCTCGCCGGCAAGGATACGAATATCTTCGACACCCTTGTCGCGCGCCAACCTGTCGATGTCGGCGATGATCTCGAATTCCTTTCTTCCCTGTTTGATGAAATCACGCGCGCCTTCGCAGATTTCATTGAGCACCTTGCCCGCTCCGCGAAGAGCTGTCAGCTCTCGCGCGTTTTTTTGCAACCGCATCGGTTGGAACAATGAGTGATGGGGTTGCCATTCCACTTCCGGCAGCGCGCTCTGCATCTCTTCGAGCTGCGGCAGCGGAAATCCTTGGCCGGAATCTACAAGTCCGACCTTTGCTTTCGTGAATCCCCTCTCCTTCAATAATTCCGCGCCGTCGCGGCCGACCTGGTTTGAGGCGCGCACGTCTTCCACCCAGGTGAGGCTCTTGGCGAAAGGAACGTCGCGGCTGCCGATATTGAGCAGGAGAGACAGCGGCCCGTTGCGCGGGACCAACGCGACGCCGCCCCGCACTTTGGGAAAATAATTGGTGAGGTAACAAAGGTCCGCAAAGGAATAGTTGTCGCCGTATATCACCAGCGCATCCAGATTGTGCCGCGCCATTTCCCGCCGCACCGCTTCGAGTCGGGACTGGAACTCCCCGGGCGGCATTTGCCCTTTATCCCAAGTCGAGCAACCTCTTTTCAGAACGGAGTGGCGGCCGAAGATCATGATTACCTCGCAGGATAGTGAAAAACCGTGTTTAGTTTGAGTCTTGGATTATTGAAGTATTGCGTTTCGAAATGCACTACTCCATCACTCCATTACTCCAGTCTTTTTTCACCAGTCCTCTACTCCTTCACGTAGATGTCCCACGACGAGCGCGTCATCGCCTCCGCCTTCGATTGCGTCATCACGACGGTATCGCCGAGCGTCATATAGCCTGTCTCGGGCAGATATTGATTCGGGTGGATGATGAAGGTCATCCCCGCTTCCAGTTTAGTCTGATTGCCATCTTCCAAGTTGCCCGGAGCCGACGAGCCGCAGCCAAGGCCGTGACCGCGCACTCGCATGAAAGGCGGCCGGCAATACTTTTCGTAGCCCGCCTCGCAAAGCGTGCCGTTGATCGCCTCGGCGATATCGCTCGCCGGCGCGCCGGTCTTCGCTGCGTCCATGCCCAGACTCATGGCCTTTTTGAGAATGGCATATTTCCCGACCACCACCGGCGGGGGCTCGCCGAGAACCATCGTGCGGCAGATCTGGACAAAGAGGCCGCCGACGCACGGCGTGATCTCGCCGATAATAATGTCGCCGGGCTGAACCACTCGATCCGTCGGTGGATGGAGCGCCTGGTTGTGACTGTTTGCCACGACCATGCCGAAGTTATCTTCCGCTCCCAGCGAACGCATGCGGTATTCGACAATCGCCGCCAATTCGAACTCCTTCAGTCCCGCGCGAGCATCTTCGTGAAGCGCCCGTACGCCGGCGTCGGCGATCTCCGCGGCTTTTCTCAGCCGCTCCAACTCGAATTCACTTTTGCAGCGCGCCATGTTTTCGATGATCTCTTTGGCATTGACCGGCGTTTGGTTGAGCGCTTTCGCGATTTCATCGTGGAGATCGACGTGCATCGACTCTCTACCGATGAGGCCCACCTTACCCGAGAGATTCGCCAGCCGATTCCAGAATTCTTTGAACGGCCGAACGTCCGGCACCCACGATTCGTCCTGAGCACGGGGAATATCCCAAACCGGCGCGAGATAAAGAACCGGCGCGACCTCCAACGGCAGCACCAGCACTGTCTGCGGCCCGACGCTGATGAAGTCGGTCAGATACGCGACGTAATTCATGCGCAAAAAGTTGTGGCGGCCGGAGTCGAATACGAGAAGAGTCTGCAACCCCTTCTCGCGCATGACGTCTCTTACTTTGGACAAACGGTTCTCGGATTCTTCTCGGGCATTCATAGTTTCCCCTTATACATTCGTTTCTGGAACATAGCCAAGCCTCCGGTCGCGTTCGATAAGCTCCCGAGGCCGTTCTCTGGCAGGAGCATAGCCGCCACCACCCGCCGTGAAAAAGGTCACGCTGCCGCCTTTCTTCAGTGGATAGTTGGGTCGTTTAGTGAACCAGGAACCGGGATCATCCGGCTCTTGCTTGACCAAAGCTTTGGCCGGCTCGCCGCAATGTCCACCGAAGAGTCCCCACGGCGGCGTCAAGGTTCGCTCGACATTGATGTTGACGAAAGCATCGCAAAGCGTTCGTACGGTGATCTCGATACCCAGGCCGCCGCGAAACTTGCCCGTGCCACCGCTTCCTTCTCGCAGCCGGTGTTGCTCGATCATCACGGGATAGTATAGCTCTTGCAGCTCCACCGGCGCGTTCTGCACGTCCCCCTGACAAATCGACACCGTGGCGTTTTCGCCGTCCTCGTGCGCGCGCCCGCCCCAGCCTCCACCCATAATCGTTTGACATAAAAATCGCCTTCCGGTGCGCGGATCGTTGCCGAAGAACGCATAGCCGCCCATATCACCTTTGTGGCCCGCGGCGATCTTATCCGGCAGAGCGGGAGCCAGCGCTCTTAAAATCAGATCAATCACCGTCGGCAAGGTCCGGCTCCAGTTGCCCACGGGCGCGGGCGGCGTCGCGCTGAGGATCTTTCCCGCGGGGATGAGAATTTTCAACGGACGAAAACAGCCCTCGTCAATAGGTGAAAATGGACTTATCAATGATTTGAAGGCGACGCGCGCCGCGGCCACGGCGCCGGATTCGCCGGAATTGATGGAACCCTTGACCTGATTGCTGATTTCGGAGAAGTCGATGGCCATGTCACCGCCCGCTACTTCGACCTTCACTTTCAGCGGAACCGGCTGATTGAGATCGACACCGTCGCTGTCGAACATCGCTTCGGCTTCGTACTTTCCTGGCGTAATCTTCGCGATTTGTTCGCGGGCCAAAGCTTCTGACTGATCCCAGATCGACCGCACGCAGCGCGAGAAGACATCCAAACCATATCGATTGACCAGCTGTGTGAGCCCGCGATCGCCTACGCGGCAGGCTGCGATCTGCGCCCGCAGGTCGCCCAGACAAGAATCGGCAAACCGCACGTTATCAGAGATCAGTTGAAATAGGTCTTGATTAGGCTGATCGCCTCGGTAGAGCTTGAGCGACCGGAACTGCAGCCCCTCCTCGTAAATTTCTCGCGTGCCGCTGTAACCGAATCCGACGCGGGTGCCGCCGATATCGATCCAATGAGCGCGGACCGCAAGAAACGCCACCTGCTCGCCGCCATGGAAGAAGGGCGTGTAGACCACGACGTTGTTCAGATGCTGGCCGCAGACGTAGGGATGGTTCATGATCAGCACGTCGCCAGGCTGAAAACCGTTTTTTCCGTGCATGCGCACGCCATCGACGATGGCCGGGCCGAGATCGGCCAAAAAAATCGGCAGCGCGCCAAAATTTTGGGAAAGAATGGCACCCCCGGGGTCCACGATGCCGACGCAATAGTCGCGCACCTCGTAGATCATCATGTTGTAGGAAGTCTTGCGCAGCACCGTGGCCATCTCATTGGCGATATGGGCCAGCCCCTTGCGCACCACTTCAACGGTGATCGGGTTCACGGGCGCCTGAGCCATTATTTTTTCTCTTCGACCGTAACCGCGCGAGAAGCGGAATGCACCGGCACCGTCGCTTCGCGCAGCGAATAGAGATAGCGGATGACGTCCTCGTTGCTCATGTACTTGCTCATATCGTAGCGCTCGCGATGAACGGTTTCGTTCAACGGCCGGCGCACTCCTTCGCGAGCCGGAACGTCGGGATGGCCGATGGGAATGATGAGATAGACCATCAAGAGATCAGGAATGCCGAGAATACGTTTGTAGGGCTCCTGGATGTGAATCGACACCCACTCGGAAGTGAGACCCAGTGAAGCGATGGCGAGATGGATTAAGCAAGATGCGTTGGCGAGACCATCGGTCAGATGGGACTGATCGCGGCCGAAGGTATGCGCGCCCATGACCGTGCCCCACTGACGGCGTCCGTCACCTAATACGACGATGACCGCCGGAGCTTGGTGCCAATTGGCTTTTGCTTTGTTGAACCTCAGCGATTCCTGCGGGTCGCCTCTCACCTGATAAGAAGGATGGCGCAGCTTGTACTCGCGTTGCTGCTCCATCCAGAAGATGAAGTCGGTATTGTACTCCGAGTAAGCATCGCGTAATTGCTTTTTGGTGTCTGGATCCGTAACTACGATAAACTCCCAGGGCTGGGAGTTGGCCCCGGACATCGCCCAGCTGGCGACCTCGAGAACCTTGTCGATGGTGTCATCAGGTATCGGATCAGGCCGGAATTTTCGCACGCTCATTCGTGTTTTCACCAGCTTGAGCAGCATGTCATAGGTTTCGTTGTTACCAGCCATCAATCTCCTCCATTAAATTTGGACGAAGTTAGATCCAAGGGAAAGTCAAAGCTATCGGGCGCGCAGAACTTGTTCCACTACGGACTCGTCAATAAAGTCGATCCATATCTACATAAAATTGGACGCAGTGTAACGATTTGGCGGCGGGATGACAAGGCGACGTATTGCGCATTCTTCGGCCAAGGGCCTCGGAACGACATCGTGACATACGCGACGAAGAGAGAAGGAACAAACGACTGCACCTGAGCTAACGTGTTGCTGGGAATCTGATCTAACGCGCGTGGGCCTGTTTGGGTAAGCAGCATCGTTTGTATTTCTTGCCGCTGCCGCACGGGCAGGGATCGTTTCGTCCTACCGGACGCGCCGTCCGCTTTGAGTCCTCCGCCCGCACGATCTCCATTAGCTTTTCCGCCGGCTCGCCGGCATCCACCAGCTCAGCGAATTTTTTGAAGTAGGGTTTACTGTGGGTGAAGAAATGCTTCAGGCCCGCGCAAAGATAGTTGAGCCCCTCTTCGCCGTCCGGTGTTTTGATGAAGCGATCCTTCGGGCAACCGCCGTTGCACATGCTCAAGACTTCGCACTCGCGGCAGTAGCGCGGCAGGCTCGTCCACTTATCCTGTCCGAATTTCCGCTGCCTCGGATCCTCGATCATTTCCGCCAGGGTTTGTTCGTGGATATTGCCGATCTTGTACTCCGGCTCGACGTAATGATCGCAGGAGTAGAAGTCGCCGTTATGCTCGATCACCGGCACATCGCCGCAGGTCTCGCGGTAAATGCACAGCGCGTGCTCCATGCCGAGGAACGGCCGCACCGATTCATCGAAGAGCTGAATGAAGATCTTGCCGATGTCGTTGCGCATCCATTCATCGAAGATCGTGGAGAGGAATTGTCCGTAAGCTGGGGCAGGGACCGAGCGGGAGACCAGGCTTCTCTCTGGATTGTCGGCGCGTTCGACCAAGGGGAGGAACTGTAAATACTGCCCGCCGATCTCTTTCAAATAGCGATAAACCTGCGTCGGATGCTTGACGTTAACGTCGTGGACCACGCAGAGCAGGTCTACGTGGACCTTGTGGCGCCTGAGCATTTGAAAAGCCTGCACCACCTGCTTGTGGGTTGGCTTCTGGCCTTTGGTCACGCGGTAGTGGTCGTGCAGCTCTTTGGGCCCGTCGAGGCTGAGGCCGATATAAAAATTTTCTTTGGCGAGGAACTCGCACCATTCCTCGTCGATCGTCGTGCCGTTGGTTTGAATGCCGTTGATGATCTTCTTGTCCGGTGGCAGATGCTTTTTTTGCAACTCAACCGCCCTGCGGAAAAAATCGACGCCGAGCAAGGTCGGCTCGCCGCCGTGCCAGGAGAAGCTCACGATCTCTTTCGGAGTCGCCTGGATGTGCTGGATGATGTAGCGCTCCAGCGTTTCGTCGCTCAGCCGGAAATTCGTGCCTTTAGGGTAGAGCTCTTCTTTCTTGAGGTAGTAGCAGTAGTGGCAATCCAGATTGCAGATTGCCCCGACCGTTTTTACCATGATCTGAAATTCACGAGCCGCAGTTTCCAAAGAGATCACCTCCGAGTTCAGGGCTTCGGGGAAACTCTACTTAAAAAATAAGCCGATGTCATCACCCATGGTTCGGGATGGCAGCAGAAGTAGCTTCGCTCCTACCGAACCCAGTCGGCTATAAAGATATTGAATTCCCTCGGCTCCTTCGCATTCCTGGTCGATGCAAAGACCAACTTCTTTCCGTCGCGTGAGAGCATCGGGAAGCTGTCGAACCGGGCGCCGTAGGTAATCCGCTCCAGGCCGGTTCCATCGACATTGATAAGGTAGAGAGAAAAACTCGTTCGCTCGGGATCGTGCAGGTTTGACGAAAAGATAATCTGCCGGTTGTTAGGGACAAGGAACGGCGCCCAGTTCGCGGCGCCGTTGTTGGTTATTTGCCGTTTGTTGGCGCCTTCGGCGGACATCATGAAGATCTCCGCCCTCGTCGGCTTGATCAGATTTTGCTTGAGCAAAGATTCATATTCCTTCAACTCATCTTTGGTCTTTGGATGATAGGCTCGATAGACAATGGTTTGGCCGTCCCACGAGAAAAACGGCCCGCCGTCATATCCTTTCTCCGAGGTGAGCCTCTTCGTGCCGCTGCCGTCGACATTCATCGTGTAGATGTCGAGATCTCCGGATCGCATGGAGGTAAAAACGATCTTTTTCCCGTCAGGAGAAATCGTTCCCTCTGCATCGTAACCCGGACTCTTCGTCAAACGAGTCAGTTTAGAGCCGTCGAGATCAGCACTGAAGATCTCATACGCCGGATAAATGGGCCAGACGTAGCCTTTGCTGCGATCCGGCGCCGGTGGGCAGGCATCACCCGCCAAATGAGTGGAGGCATAAATGAACCGCTTTGCGTCGGGAAAAAAGAAGCCGCAGGTCGTCCGGCCTTTGCCCGTGCTTAGAAGTCTCACGTCGCTTCCATCGACGTTCATGCTGAAAATCTGGTCGCACTCGAACGGCGGCCTGGTAGATTGGAAGATTATTTTGCGGCCGTCGAGAGAAAAGTACGCTTCGGCGTTCTGCCCACCGAAGGTTAACTGTTTTAAGTTTTGCAGGTGCGTCTCCCGTGCCTCCTCAGACGGACGTGTAGCTGGCTCTTCGGCTCTGACGAAGAAATAACTCACGGCGATTAATAAACCGGTGAGGACGAGCGACGGAAGTAAACATTTCATGATTGGAAGAATGGTTCGGGTGAGCATTTGGGGACTCTATTTCAAAAATCCAAACATGTCACTTGCCGGATGGCTAAAAGATAATTCGGCGTTCGCAGAACTTGACAGAACCCGCGAATCTAACGAGAATCACACGCGTCAATTAGAAGTTGGCAGCAATCAAATACGGGTTCCCGACTGATGTTTGGATGAATTTGCAGGCGGACGATTTGTTCCTGTACTCTTTCTGCTTGTGTCGATTGCCGTGTTTCTGACTCCGTTAGTTGGCCACGCCGATCCGATTCCAAAGGGGTGGCAAGCGAGCAACATGAAGGCCATCGCTTACGGCGGTTAACCTAGGAGGACCATCCGATGATCAATAGCACGTACGATGAAGTTTATGGCCGATGGCGAGACGCGCCGGAAGGTTTCTGGGCGGAAATGGCCGAAGCGATTCATTGGTACAAAAAATGGGACAGGGTTCTTGATGCTTCGCGTCCTCCTTTCTATCGCTGGTTCACCGGAGGCATGGTGAACAGTTGCTACAACGCCCTTGATCGACACGTAGAACATGGCCGCGGGAATCAGTCGGCTCTCATCTACGACAGCCCTGTCACTGGAAAGATCAAGGCATTCAGCTATCGCGAGTTGCTGGATGAGGTGGCCCGCTTCGCTGGAGTGCTCGTTCGTCAGGGACTTCAGAAAGGGGACCGGGTCATCATCTACATGCCGATGATGCCGGAGGCGGTCATTGCCATGTTAGCCTGCGCCAGGGTCGGAGTGATCCACTCTGTGGTCTTCGGGGGTTTCGCCGCCCATGAGCTGGCCAGCCGCATCAATGATGCCCAGCCTAAGCTGATCATCTCGGCTTCCTGTGGCATCGAAGTGGACCGTGTTGTGCCCTACAAGCCTCTGCTCGATAAGGGAATTGAGATCGCATCAGTGAAGCCCGAGCGGTGCATCATTCTCCAGCGCCCTGAGGAGAAAGCGTCGATGATCGCCGGTCGCGATCTCGATTGGTCGGAACTGATGGCAGAGGCGAAGCCAGTCGATTGTGTTCCAGTTGCTGCAACTGATCCACTTTACATCCTCTACACTTCCGGCACCACGGGTATGCCCAAAGGAATCGTGCGCGATAACGGCGGGCATCTGGTTGCGCTCATGTGGAGCATGAAGAATATTTACGGCGTCGAGCCGGGCGAGGTCTTCTGGACAGCCTCTGACGTGGGCTGGGTAGTGGGCCATTCGTACATCGTCTATGCGCCTCTTTTCAACGGGAACACGACAATCCTTTACGAGGGCAAACCAGTCGGCACTCCGGACCCCGGCGCTTTCTGGCGGGTGATCTCCCAGCATGGGGTAAGAGTTCTCTTTACAGCACCGACGGCTTTTCGGGCCATCAAACGAGAAGATCCTACCGGCGATTACATGCGCAAGTACGATTTGA
>WNGL01015251.1_pt1 | contig 16536 bp, 15 predicted proteins | sample 5400591 | NCBI WGS metagenome assembly WNGL01 (sample SAMN13153377, study PRJNA577476) | soil metagenome | isolation source: 80 cm soil or saprolite under Garry oak tree replicate 1 | place: USA:California | collected 2016-06-15
TGGGCAGCGAGCGCCGCGTGTTCGAGACCCAGCGCGTGAGCGACGAGGAGTCGCGCGTCAAGCTCGGGAGAGTCGAGACCGCGTTGGCAAAAGGCTTGTGTGAGACTACGACGTGATCGAGCGACCGTCCTGAGGCCGCCTGAACTCGCCGCGCAAGTTGGAAGGGCCATGGAACCTGCCGTTGACTATGCGGCCCCCTCTGCCGCCAGCAGCGCGGCCTGGTGTTCGGTCACCAGTGCGTCGACGATCTCGCCGAGCGCCTCGCCTTCGATGATCTGGGGCAGCTTGTAGAGCGTGAGATTGATGCGGTGGTCGCTGACGCGACCTTGCGGGAAATTGTAGGTGCGGATGCGCTCAGAGCGGTCGCCGGAGCCGACCTGGCCGCGGCGCTCGGCGGCGCGTGCAGCATCCCGCCTCTGCCGCTCGGTGTCATAGAGCTTGGCGCGCAGAAGCGCCATCGCCTTGGCGCGATTGCGGTGCTGCGAGCGATCTTCCTGCATGGAGACGACGATGCCGCTCGGAATATGCGTGATGCGGATGGCGGACTCGGTCTTGTTGACGTGCTGCCCGCCGGCGCCGCCCGCGCGCATGGTGTCGATGCGCAGATCGGTTTCGTTGACGGCGATATCGACGTCCTGGACCTCCGGCAGCACGGCGACGGTCGCGGTCGAGGTATGGATGCGCCCGGAAGCTTCGGTGTCGGGCACGCGCTGCACGCGGTGCACGCCCGATTCGAATTTGAGCTTGGCGAACGCGCCACGTCCGCGGATTTCCGCGATGACCTCCTTGTAACCGCCCATGCTGCCCTCGCTCGCGGACACGATCTCGACTTTCCAGCCCTGCTTCGCTGCATAGCGCTCGTACATGCGAAAGAGATCGCCGGCGAACAACGCGGCCTCGTCGCCACCGGTGCCGGCGCGGATTTCGAGGATGACGTTGCGCTCGTCCATCGCGTCCTTGGGCAGCAAGGCGAGGCGGAGTTTTTGCTCGAGCGCGGCGCGGCGCGCCTCCAATATCGGCTTCTCGCTGGCCGCGAGCGCGCGCATCTCGGCCTCGGTCGCGGGATCGTCGAGCAGCGCATCGAGGTCGGCGATCTCGCCGGCCGCTGCGCGATAGGCCTTGATGGAATCAACGATCGGCCCCAGCTCGGCGAACTCGCGCGAGAGCCGCACATAGGTCTCCGGCGGCAGCTGGTTCGCGAGCTCATTCTCGACCGCCATGTGGCGGGCGAGCAGCGCATCGAGTTTCTGTTCAGGGAGCATGGCGATTGCAACTCAATAAGACCTCGCTGCGTGTCCCGGATGCGGTGCAGCGCGACGCGCCGCGCTGGGCACGATCCGGAGATATAGGTGCTCATGTGTTTCTACAAAGTCATATCTGCAGTCCCTCCTCGGTTGCGAAGGCCTTGAGGCGGTCGCGAATCGCGACACTGCCAGCCGGGCTTTCGATGAGCGGGCGCACCAGCGCCTCGGCCCTCCCGGCGTCGAGGTCGAGCAGCATGGCCTTCACCGGGCCGACTGCGGTCGGTGCGAGCGAGAGCGAGCGGTAACCGATCGCAACCAGCGCGAGTGCGCCGATCGGCTTCGAGGCCAGCTCGCCGCAGAGCGTGACCGGCTTGCCGTGCGTCCTGCCTTTCGCCGCAATGTCGCGCAGCGCGCGCAGGATTGGCGCCGAGAGCGGGTCGAATCGGTCGGCGACGCGCATATTGCCGCGGTCGGCGGCGTAGAAGAACTGCATCAGATCGTTCGAGCCGACCGAGAGGAAATCGACGCGTTCGAGCAGCTCGTCGAGCTGGTAAAGGAGAGAGGGCACTTCGAGCATGGTGCCGACATCGGCGCGTTCGGGTAGTTTGTGGCCGTGGCGGCGCAGGTGCGTCAGCTCGCGCTCGACCAGGGCCTTGGCCTCATCGAACTCCTCGACGGTGGCGATCATGGGGAACATCAACTTGAGGTCGCGCCCGCCGGCGGCGCGCAGCAGCGCGCGGATCTGGCTGCGCAAGAGGCCAGGCCGGTCGAGGCCAAGCCTGATCGCGCGCCAGCCGAGGGCCGGGTTCTCCTCCTCGACGTTGCGCATGTACGGCAAGATCTTATCGCCGCCGATGTCGAGGGTACGGAAGATCACGGGCTTCTCGCCCGCGGCGTCGAGCACGGCCCGGTAGAGCGCAAACTGCTCCGCCGTGCGCGGAAACGCAGCCGCCACCATGAACTGCAGCTCGGTGCGGAAGAGCCCGATGCCGGCGGCTCCGGTCTCCTCGATATGCGGCAGATCGACGGCAAGGCCGGCATTGAGCATCAACGTCACTGGCACGCCGTCCTTGGTCACGCAGGGCCTGTCGCGCAGCGCGAGGTATTGCAATTGGCGGCGCGCGCGCAGCCGCACGCGCTCGATATAGGCGGCCTCCATGTCGGGCGATGGCCGCACATGCAGGTCGCCGGAGGAGCCGTCGACGATGATCGGGTCGCCGGGGTCGGCGACGCCAGTAGCGTTGGCGATCTCGCCAACGGCCGCGATGCCGAGCGCGCGGGCTACGATGGCCACATGCGAGGTCGGCCCGCCTTCCTCCAGCACGAGGCCGCGCAGGCGCTTGCGGTCGTAGTCGAGCAGCGCCGCCGGCCCCATGGAGCGGGCGACGACCACCGCGTTCTCAGGCAGTCGCTCGCGCGCGGGGGCGTGTTCCTGGCCGGTGAGCTGGCGCATGAGCCGGTTGGCGAGATCATCGAGGTCGTGCAGGCGCTCGCGCAGATAGGGATCGGTGACGCGCAGCATGCGCGCGCGGGTATCGGACTGCACGCGCTCGACCGCCGCCTCGGCAGTGAGGCCGGTCCGCACCGCCTCGTCGAGCCGATGCTCCCAGCCTCGGTCATAGGCGAACATGCGGTAGGCTTCGAGCACGTCGCGGTGCTCGCCGCCATCGGCGATCTCGCCGCGCTCGAGCAAGACATCGAGGTCGGAGCGTAGCACCTCGATGGCCGTTTCAAGGCGCTTGAGCTCCTTCGGTACGTCGTCGGCAATGAAGTTCGTGATGACCACGCGCGGCTCGTGCAGCACCACATGGCCGAGCGCGATTCCGTCATTGAGCGCAATGCCGGCGAGATGGAGCGGCCGCCGCGCAGCGGGCTCCGGCGCGCCGGGGCGGGCAAGCGACGAGAGCTCGCCCGAGGCGATCATCTCGGCAAGCACCATGGCGGTCGTCTGCAGCGCCTCCTCTTCCTCCTCGGAATAGGTGCGCCGGGCCCGGTTCTGCACCACCAGCACACCGAGCGTGTTGCCTGCGCGCAGCACCGGCACACCGAGGAAGGCGTGGTAGATCTCCTCGCCGGTTTCCGGCCGGTAGGAGAAGGCAGGATGGCTCTGCGCCTCCGACAGGTTGATCGGGTTCGCCTCGCTGGCGACGAGGCCGACCAGGCCCTCGTCCGCTCGCAGCACGGTCTGGTGGACCGCCTCCTTCTTGAGCCCCTCGGTGGCGTAGAGCTCGAGCGTTCCGTCCACGCGCAGCACATAGACGGAGCAGACCTCCGCCACCATGTTGGCGGCGATCAGCACCACGATCTTGTCCAGGCGCTCCTGCGCGCTGACCGGCTCCGCCATCACCTCGCGAAGCCGGCGCAACAGCACGCGCGGACCGCCGAGCGCGCCACGCATGACGTGATCCCTCGGGCCGCATTGCGGCCGGAGCCGCTGGCCCCAGCCGGTCTCAATCGGGAGGTGTCCGCGGGCGCCGGCTGCCCGTGGCGGCTCCAACCTCACAGGGCGTATAGCCAATGGCGGGCGAACGCCGCAAGCGCGAACCCGCTGCACCTCTCCCCAGTGCGCGAACAGGGAGCGGCAAGCCTCGCCTGCAGGACAAGTCATCCCTTATCCAGATCATAGAGACTATGCAGGGTGCGCACAGCCAGTTCCGTGTAGTTGGCGTCGATCAGGAGCGAGAATTTGATCTCGGAGGTGGTGATCGCTCGGATGTTGATGCGCCGCTCGGCCAGTGCCTTGAAAGCTTGGGCCGCGACTCCTGCGTGGCTGCGCATACCGATGCCGATCACAGAAATCTTGGCCACGTCGGTCGCCCCGTCGAGGCGCTCATAGCCGATCTCGGGCCGGGCCTTGGCGAGCACGTCGGCGGCGCGCTCGTAGTCGGCCGCCGGCACGGTAAAGGTGAGGTCGGTGGTCAGCCCGTCGGCGGAGACGTTCTGCACGATCATGTCGACATTGATGTTGGCTTCCGCGAGAGGCCCAAAAATCGCGGCGGCGACGCCGGGTTTGTCGGCGACCCGGCGGATCGAGATTTGCGCCTCGTCCTTGGAGAAGGCGATACCGGTGACCACCTGCTGTTCCACGATCTCCTCCTCGGCGCAAATCAGGGTTCCGGGCGGCTCGGCGCGCGGATCGATCGCGTCGGGCTTGTCGAAGCTCGAACGCACGAAAATACGCACATTGTGCACCATGCCGAGCTCGACCGAGCGCACCTGCATCACCTTTGCCCCGAGCGAAGCAAGCTCCAGCATCTCCTCATAGGCGATCTTGTCGAGCCGGCGCGCGCGGGCCACCACGCGGGGGTCGGTAGTGTAGACGCCGTCGACGTCGGTATAGATGTCGCAGCGCGCGGCGGCGATGGCGGCGGCGACGGCGACCGCCGAGGTGTCCGACCCGCCGCGCCCGAGCGTGGTGATTCGGCTCGTCTCCTGGTGCACGCCCTGGAACCCGGAAATGACCGCGACCTCGCCGCGCTCCTTGAAGCGCTTGATGATTTCGGCGCCGTTGATGTTGAGAATGCGCGCCCCGCCGTGCGCATTCGTGGTCAGGATCGGCAGTTGCCAGCCCTGCCAGGAGCGGGCGTTGACGCCCATCGCTTCGAGCGCGATGGCAAGGAGCCCGGCGGTGACCTGCTCGCCAGAAGCAACCACGGCATCATATTCGCGCGCATCGTGGAGCGGCGCGGCCTGCCGACACCATTCGACGAGCTGGTTGGTGGTACCAGCCATGGCCGAGACCACGACAGCGACCTCATGGCCGGCGTCGATCTCGCGCTTGACGTGGCGCGCTACATTGCGGGTGCGGTCGATGTCGGCGACCGACGTTCCGCCGAACTTCATCACTAGGCGGGCCATGGCGGGCTTCGCGGGACTCTCCTGCGCGGGGTGCGCGCTCGAGGCCGCTTCGACTGGAGCCCGGGCGCGAAAAGGCGCGTATACATGATGTACATAGCGGCGCGGTTTTGGCACCGCAACCGCGTCTTTGGAGAAGCTCCATGGCAACGAGGGCAAGTCCGGACGGCTCGACCGTCGACGACGCCGAGGTCGCGCGCTTCTCGGCGCTCGCCGACGAGTGGTGGGATTTCGGCGGCAAGATGGGCGTGCTGCATAAATTCAACCCGGTCCGGCTCGGCTATATCAAGGAGGCTGCCTGCCGGCAGTTCGAACGCGACGGGAAGCGGCTCGACAGCCTTGCGGGGCTGCGCATTCTCGACATCGGCTGCGGCGGTGGCATCCTGTGCGAGCCGCTGGCGCGGCTCGGTGCCGCCGTGGTCGGGGCCGATCCTGCGGCGGCCAATATCGAGGCGGCAAAGCTCCACGCCGCCGCGTCCGGGCTTGCGATCGATTATCGCTTCACCACGGCGGAGATGCTGGCGGATGCAAGCGAGCGCTTCGACGTGGTGCTCGCCATGGAGGTGGTCGAGCACGTCGCCGACATGCCGCTGTTCGTGAAGCGCTGCGCTGAGATGGTCGAGCCCGGAGGGCTGATGATCGCCGCGACCATCAACCGGACGCTCAAGAGCTTCGCGCTCGCCATCGTCGGCGCCGAATACGTGCTGCGCTGGCTGCCGCGCGGCACCCATCAATGGGACAAATTAGTGACCCCGAATGAGCTCGAAGCCGCACTGGAGCGGCACGGCCTGCGCGTCGTCGACGAAACGGGCGTGATCTACAATTTCTTCGCCGACCGCTGGCAAATATCCGCTGACATGGACGTGAACTATATGCTCACGGCGGAGAAGCTCGGGTCATGAGCTGCGAGCGGCCGAACGACGATAAACCCGAGTTCTGCTGCAAAGGGGGGAGGAGAGCTTGCTCTGGGCGCTGTTCACGCTCATCGCCGCGGCGAGCCAGACCGTGCGGAACGCCACCCAGCGCGAGCTCACTGCGACGCTCGGCACTGCCGGGGCGACGCATGTGCGCTTCCTGTTCGGCTTCCCATTCGCGCTCCTCTTCCTCGCCGTCGTGCTGCTCGCAAGCGGCGAGGCGCTGCCGCGGCCGGGGATGGTCTACTGGACCTGGGTGATGGATGGGGCGCTGGCGCAGATCGCGGCCACAGCGCTGATGCTCGCCGCGATGAACGAGCGCTCTTTCGTGGTCGTCTACGCCTATATCAAAACCGAGCCGGTGCAGGCCGCCCTGTTCGGCCTCGTCTTTCTCGGCGACGCCGTGACGCCGGCAATGGCGGCCTCGATCCTCATCGCCACCACCGGCGTGATCGTCATGGCGCTCAAGCCCGGCACGACGCTTGCCTTCAAGGCGACGCTGCTCGGGGTTGGCGCCGGCGCAATGTTTGCGCTCTCCGCGGTCGGTTTCCGCGGGGCGATTCTCAGCCTCGACCTGCCGAACTACGTCATGGCGGCGACCTACACCATGGTGATCGGGCTGGCGATCCAGGTGGTCCTGCTGTCGCTCTATCTGAGGCTGCGCAATCCAGCCGTCATGCGGGCGATCTTCCGGGCTTGGCAGCCCTCGATGCTCGCCGGCTTTCTGGGCGCGCTCGCCTCGCAATTCTGGTTCCTCGCCTTTGCGCTTGCGACCGCGGCGAGTGTACGTACGCTCGCGCTGGTCGAGGTACTTTTCGCGCAGGCGATCTCGCGCTTCATCTTCAAGCAGGCCACGACAGCCAGGGAAGCCATCGGCATTGTGCTGATCGTGCTCGGCGTCGCGCTGCTGCTCTGGGCGTCTTGACGTTCGACCGCGACACCTCAATCTTCCCCTGCAAAGGACCTGCAAAGGGAGGACGGGCGAGCGAAGAGCCAGATGGGGTCGATGCGCGTAGTGGTCTTTCCCGGATCGCCTTTAGGGCGTCACGCTAATTCCGTTCGTCGGGCAGCATCGGCAAGGGGTGGAACTCGATCCCCTCCTCGTGCATTTCCTTCGCCTCCTGCGGGGAGGCCTCGCCGTAGATCGAACGGTGGTCGACCTCGCCGTAGTGCATTTTGCGCGCTTCCTCGGGGAATTTCGGGCCGACATAGTCGGCGTTTTTGGTGAGGTGCTCGCGCAGCTCCTTGAGCTTGGCGCGGAACTCACGCTCCTGCGGCGATATCATAGCGACCGGCGCCTTGTCGGCGGCGGGGGACGGCTCGGGTGATTCAGCTGATGCAGCGAACGCGGCTAATTCATTCGATACGGCAGGCGCAGGCGCCTCGCCGCGCTTCGTTGCGCCAGCGAGACGCGGCGACATGATCGCCTTCTCAACCTTGGTCTCGCCGCAGACCGGGCAACTCATAAGGCCGCGCTTCGCCTGCTTGTCAAAGCTGGCGGAGTTCTGGAACCAGCTCTCGAAGGAATGCCCCTTCGCGCAGACGAGCGCGTAGCGGATCATCGCTCGCCTCCGACCGCGTGGAGCGGCGCGCGCTCCGCCGGCGAGACCAGCTCGAAGCGCCGTCCATGCTGCAGCGAGGGAATGCGGGAACGCGCAGCGACGACTTCCGCCGGATCGATCTTGGCCATGATGATGCCCGGCTCTGTTCCGCCCTCGGCAAGGATACGGCCCCAAGGATCAACGATTAGTGAATGGCCGAATGTCTCACGGCCGTTCTCGTGCAGGCCGCCTTGCGCGGCGGCGAGGACGAACGAGCCGTTCTCGATTGCGCGCGCGCGGATGAGCACGTGCCAGTGCGCTTCGCCGGTCTGCCGCGTGAAGGCGGCCGGGCGGTAGAGCGCGGGAAAGCGCAGGTCGTAGCAAATGGTGAGCCCGAGCCGCCCCCATGGCAGGTCGGTCACGACGGCGTTCTCGCCCGGGCGGAAATTGCGCGACTCGCGGTAGCTCTCGCCGCCCGCGAGGTCGACGTCGAACATATGGATCTTGTCATAGCGCGCAACGATCTCGCCCGAGGGATCGATCAGGAACGAGCGGTTGACCGCGCGCTCGGCTGAAATCTTGATCGCGAGCGAGCCGATGTGGACATAGATGCCGAGTTTGCGCGCAAGTTCGCACAGGCGCGCAAGGCAGGGGTCTTCCTCCTCCGCCACCATGGTCGCGAACAGCCGCTCGCGCTTGATATCCATGACATTGGTCATCTCGGGCGTGAGCGCGTAGTCGGCGCCGGCAGCCTTGGCCTGTTCGATCAATGCCACGGCGGTCTCGAGATTGGCCGCGGGCACAAGGCCTGCGCGCATCTGCACGAGGCCGACGGTGAAGGTGGCATTGTTGGCGGTCGTCATTCGCACAGTCCCTATTCGGCCGCGAGCTGTGAAATGCCCGCAGCCGAGAGCATAGCATCGAGCTTGCCCATCCGCTGGAGCTGGTGGAGCTCCTCCGCGCCTCCGATGTGGGCCGAGCCGATGAAGATTTGCGGCACGGTGTAACGCCCTTGGGCGCGTTCGACCATCCTGTCCCGCCCGTCCCGATCGTCGGTCACATCGATCTCGGTAAACAGAATCCCCTTGCGCGTGAGGAGCGCCTTGGCCGAGCGGCAATAGGAACAATAGCGCGTGGTGTAAATCTCGACCTGTGCCATGGTAGGGTGCCAATTCTCGCACTTCTATATGGGAGGGCGAACCGCCGCCACAACCCGGGCGAAGACCAGCACGTCGACCTGGGCGGCGCCAGCGCGCATGAGCGCCCGCGCGCAGGCGTCGACCGTCGCCCCTGAGGTGAGCACGTCGTCGACCAGGACGAGCGTCTGCCCCTCGATTTTGGCCTTGGCGGACAGGGGCACGCGGAACGCGCCCTGGACGTTGAGCGCGCGCTCTGACTGGGAAAGCCCGACCTGCTGGGGTGTTGATTTGACGCGCTTGAGCGCGGTGTGGGCAACCGGCACCAGGCAGGCCTTGGAGATGACCTCGCAGAGCAGCGCCGATTGATTGAAGCGCCGCGCCCATTGGCGGCGCCAATGCAGGGGCACCGGGATGATCGCGTCAGCGCTGGCGAGGAGTTCGCGGCCGGCATGGGCCATCCAGCGCCCCATGGTTGGGGCGAGGTCGAGCCGGTCGCCGTATTTCAGCGCATGGACGAGCACGCGGGAGATGTCGTCGTAGCGCACGGCGGCTCGGGCGCGGTTATAGGCCGGGGGATCGGCGATCGCCTCCATCGACAGGATGCCGGGGCCGGGATCATAGGGGAACGGGATGCCGAGCCGCTCGCAATAGGGCCGCGCAATGAAGGAAAGCTTCGACCAGCAGCGCGCGCACAGTCCCTCGCCGCCGACCGGCTCGCGGCACGCCGGGCAAAGCTGTGGTAGCGCGACGTCGGCCGCGAGCCCGAGGGTCGCGCGTAACGCGCTGGTCAATCGGCCAAAGCGCCGGGACCGGGCTTCCGTCGTCGTGATCTCCGCGTGCATGCCCAAACGGTATCGCCCCTTCGTGGTGGTCGTAAAGGCCGGCGCAAGCGGGGAAGAGGTAAACTGGCGCTGCTCGCGGGAAATGTCCCGCTGCTGCGCCGCCCGTCGGCGCATGCCAGAATAGGCCGATGCCGCAGAGTCCCGTCATCTTCGATCGCCATCTGTTGCGCGTCCGCCGCCGTCGCGCGGCGGCGCTCGGCCGCTCCACCTTCCTCATCGAGCGCGTGGCGGAGGATCTCGCCGATCGGCTGACGACGGTGCTGCGCCGGTTCGAATGGGCGCTCGATCTCGGCACGCCGACAGATGCCCTGCGCCGGGCGCTCGCGGCGAGCGGAAAGGTGGAAAACATCATCGCCGCCGACGCACTGGCCGGTGCCGCGGCGGGGGCCGGCCTCGTGGTGGCGGCCGAGGAGGAGCTGCTGCCGTTCCGCGACGGCTCGCTCGATCTGGTCGTGTCTGCGCTCGCGCTGCAGTTCGTCAACGACCTGCCGGGCGCGCTGGTCCAGGTCCGCCGCGCGCTCAAGCCGGACGGGCTTTTCCTTGCCGCGCTCGCCGGCGGCGACACGCTCACCGAGCTCCGCGCGTCTTTCGCCGCGGCCGAGGCGGAGATGGAGGCCGGCATCTCGCCGCGCGTCGCGCCGTTCGCCGATCTGCGCGACCTCGGCGCGCTCCTTCAGCGCGCAGGCTTTGCTTTGCCGGTGACCGACGTTGACCGACTTACCGTGCGCTATGCTTCGCCATTCGCGCTCATGCACGATCTGCGGCGAATGGGCGCGACCAACGCACTCCTCGAGCGCCGGCGGCAGCCGCTTGGCCGCGCGACCTTGATGCGGATGGCGGAAGTCTATGGCGAACGATATTGCGACCCGGACGGCCGCATCCGGGCGACGTTTGAGATCGTCTGGCTCTCCGGCTGGGCTCCGCACGAAAGCCAGCAGCAGCCGCTCCGGCCCGGCTCGGCGCGAATTCGGCTCGCCGACGCGCTGAACACGCGTGAATTTCCCGCGGGAGAAAAGGCCGGCCGATGACTCGGTCTCGAAGACTTTAGAACATCGCGGCGATCGCGTCGTAGAAATTCGTCTTCAGCGAGGAACCGACGCTAAACGCGGTAGTAGCGACGGCAAGGCCGATGCCGGAAGCCATGAGAGCGTATTCGATCGCGGTGGCGCCCCCCTCGTTTGCGGCCACGCGTGCGCGCAGTAGCGCGAGCGTCGAAACCAGCGTCAGCTTCTTTCTGGACATGGGCTCTTCCTGTTCCGCCTTCCGGCATTGAGGTCACAACAGCGTCGTCAGGTGCGAGATCAGTGGCAGGTCCGCCGGCGGCATCGGATAGTCCTTGAGCCGACTTAGCCGCACCCAGGCGAGTTCCTGGCCCTCCTGCGCTCGCGCGATTCCCTCCCAGCGCCGGCAGACATAAAGCGGCATCAGGAGATGAAAATCCGGATAACTGTGGCTCGCGAAGGTGAGCGGTGCGAGACACTCCTCCTTGACGATGATGTTCAGCTCCTCTTTCAGCTCTCGGATCAGGGTCTCCTCGGGCCGCTCGCCCGCCTCGACCTTGCCACCGGGGAACTCCCACAGGCCGGCCATCGGCCTGCCCGCCGGACGTTGCGCGATCAAGACGCGCCCGTCCGCATCGACGAGCGCGCAAGCGGCGACGAGGACGACCTTCACGCTCACGGCCCGGCACCGGATGCTAGGGAACTCGGGGTTAAGGACAGTTCAATCCAATTCACGAAATCATCGGTCTGATTGCGCTGGTTAATTGAAGGTTAAAGGTGGTGTAAGACTTCGTTGTGTCACGGCCGCAATCTGCGTGCTGTCGGCCGATCCTTCAATAGGATTGCAGCACTCAATAGTCGGCCTTGATCACTCGATCGCCCACGTGATGTCGACTTCTGCGCTGATATCGATAACGCCGATTGCGACCGGGACCGCCGTCCTTGCCGCGGAACGGACCGGCATGTCAAACAGCCCATCAGCGAATCGGACCTCGGTCCGCGGCGGATGGACAATCTCATGGATCGGTCCGAGCTTAACCTTGGCTGCTTCCGCCAGTCGCTGCGCTTGATTCATCGCATTTTCGACCGCTTTGGTCCGTGCTTCGTCGGTGAATTTTTCCGGATTGGACACGCCGAATTGCACGCCGTTGATATTGGTTGCGCCTTGATCGAGAACTTGGCGCATGAATGCGCCGAGACGAGCAATATCCTTGAGCTTCACATGCACTGTGTTGAGGGCATTGTAGCCGTCGGGCTCCTGTCGCATGGTCCCGTTCGGATCGCGGACGTTTTTGAAAGCCGGGCCCAAATTGATGGCGTCCGTTTGGATGTCCTGTTCGCCGACGCCGAAGCTCTTGGAGAAGTCGATGATCTTGCGGGCGACGGCGGAGTTCTGGTCAAGCGCAGCCGTCGGGGACGACGCTCTGTTCGAAATGCCCACTCGGACAGTCGCGTGGTCGGGCACCACTTGCACAGTGGCGCGGCCAAGAACTCGAATCTTGCCGTCACGAACCGCCTGAGCCGAGGTCGCCGGCGGGAATGCTGTCGCGAGGCAAGCGACAGCGGCAATGACGATCAAGGCAAACTGCTTCATGACCGGTAATCCCCGTTGATCGCGACATAATCCTTGGTGAGGTCGCAGGTGAGCACCCGGTCGCGCCCGCGCCCGAGCCCGAGCGCCACCTTCAGCGAGATTTTGGGGTCTTTCATGGCGGCCGAAACCTTGGCCTCGTCGTAGCAGGGGTCGCGCGCGCCCTTGTGGGCGACGCGGATGCCGCCGAACCAGATCGAAAGCTTGTCGCGGTCCGCTGGTTCGCCAGCCTTGCCCACCGCCATCACGACGCGGCCCCAATTGGCGTCCTCGCCGGCAATCGCGGTCTTGACCAGCGGGGAATTCGCGATCGACATGGCGATCTTGCGTGCCGAGGTCTTCGATACCGCCCCCTCGACCTCGATCTCGACCAGCTTGCGCGCGCCTTCGCCGTCGCGGGCAACCTGCTCGGCGAGATCGCCGAGCACCATCACGAACGCCTCGCGGAAGCTGGCGAGGCGCCGGTCGGTCGCATTGCCGATTTTTGGCGCCCCGCGCGCGGAAGCAGCGCCGGTGGCGAAGGCCATCAGGGTGTCGGAGGTCGAGGTATCGCCGTCGATGGTCACGGCGTTGAAGGTATCGCCGACCGCATCCTTGAGGATTTTCTGCAACGCGGGGGCCGCGACCGGCGCGTCGGTGAAGACGAAGGACAGCATCGTCGCCATGTCGGGTGCGATCATGCCGGCGCCCTTGGCGATGCCGTTGATCGTGACGATTCCCTTCCCGATGCTGGTGCTGGCGGTTGCGACCTTGGGAAAGGTATCGGTCGTCATGATCGCCTTGGCCGCATCGAGCCAGCCGCCGCCCTGCGCATCGGCGACCAACCCCTCCATCACGCGGTCGAATGCGCTGACGTCGAGGGGTTCGCCGATGACGCCGGTCGAGGCGAGAAACACCTCGTCTGGCCTGCAGCGGACGACCTTGGCGGCGAGATTGGCGGTGAGCTTGCAGGCCTCGCGCCCGGTCCTGCCGGTGAACGCATTGGCGTTGCCGGAATTGACCACGAGCGCCCGCGCCTTCCGGCCGCTAAGCTTGGCGCGGCACCATTCGACTGGCGCCGACGGGCACTTCGAGCGAGTGAAGACACCGGCAGCCGTCGTGCCCTGGTCGAGCAGCACGAGCAGCACGTCGCTGCGCCCTTGATAGCGGATGCCGGCGGCGGCAGTCGCGAGTCGCACGCCATCGATCCGTGGCATGTCGGGCACGGTTCTGGGCGCGAGGGGAGAAATGGCGGCGGACATGGTGCATCGCCTCGACGTTGGTCGTGCGGGCTCTCCCCGCCCACCCATGCAGCGCTTGCGTTAAGGCCCGATGGATTGCCCGGGTCAAGCCACTGCCCGGTTGGGTGTTTCAACTTGGGGCTCGCTCAGGTGCGCCCCTTCCCCTTCGGCGGGTGAATGATGGCGAGGCCGCGGCGCCTTCGGTGCCGCGCTTCACTTCTTCATCGGCTCGGCCGGCTTTGCCGGCTCGCCGGGCTTCGGGGCGGGCCTGTCGAGACGCTCGATCTTGGCGCCTTCGCGGAGCTGGGCGACCAATTCGGTCTGCGCGCGGCGCGCGATAAAGGCCTCGATCTGATCCTTGACCTGCTCGAATTCCGGAGGCTTGCGGTTGCGCCGGTCCTCAAGCTTGATGATGTGCCAACCGAACTGCGTTTTCACCGGATTGGAGAGCTGTCCCGGGTACATTTTGAACGCGACCTCGGCGAATTCGGGCACCATTTGCGTCTTGGTGAAATAGCCGAGATCCCCGCCCTGGGCTGCGGCGGTCGGGTCCTTCGACTTTTCCGTAGCGAGCGCCGCGAAATCGCCGCCCTTATTGAGCTCTTCGAGGATCGACTTGGCTTCGTCCTCGGTCTCGACCAGGATGTGGCGGGCGCGCACTTCCTCCTCGGCACCCATCGGCTTGACCGCCTCGTCATAAACCTTGCGCATCTCCTCCTCGGTGACGGCCGATTTGACGTGTGCCTGCAGCAACGCTCCCATCAGTAGCTTGTTGCGGAGGAAAGCCTGCCGGCGCTTGAACTCCGGGTTGTCCGCGAGGTTCCTCTGATCGGCCGCCTGCGAGGCGAGGATGATATCGGTGAGATAGGCGATAAGCTGCTCGCGCTTGACGTCGGGCGACGCCGCGTGGAGCTGCTCGGGGTTGAAGTCGTCCTCGGCGAGCGCGAGGTCGCTCTGCCTGATCTCGATGCCGTTGACGCGCGCGATCACCGCATCGGAGGGAGAGGCAGCCTCCGGCTGGGCCGGTTGGGACGACGAATTCTTCGAGCAGCCGCCAGCCGCCGGCAGGATAAGCAGCGCGAGCGCTGCCACTATTGCGAATTTCGTCCCGCGCGGGCGGGCCGTGAACATCGGGTTGGCGCAGAAGGGGGAATTCGGCGAAGTCATGGCACGGTCCTCAAGCGATGCAGCGGCCGCCGGCGGCGGACGCGTCGGACAGTCGCGCAATCGCTCCCCCTTTGCAATGGCCGAAATAATGGCGATTTTGACGATAACGTGAGCGGGAATGGCCAATTGACAAGGAAGTGCCCCCCTCCTATGTCTCGGCAAAACCCGGCCGCTCCGGCCGCAAACTGCCGTTTGCACGAATGAAGCTCGAGAGAGTGCCGGTTCCGGCATGCCGCGGCAATTCAATGAACGCGCGATTGTATGGCCGCGACAAAGATTGGGCTTCACGATGGTCGGGGCCCCGCGCTGTGTCGATTTCTGGTAGATTGGCAAAGTCGATTGGCGAACCGGCCCCTGAAAGGACCTCCTGAATGATCGCCGCGCTCGCCCGCAAGCTGTTCGGCTCCTCCAATGAGCGGCGCATCAGGAGCTATCAGCCGCGCGTGGATGCGATCAACGCGCTCGAGAAGGAGCTCGAGAAGCTCTCCGACGAGGCGCTACGCGCGCGCACCGAGGACTTCAAGAAGCAGGTCGCCGACGGTACCGCGCTCGACGACATTCTGGTGCCAGCCTTCGCAACCGTGCGCGAGGCCTCGAAGCGGACCTTGGGCCAGCGTCATTTCGACGTGCAGCTCGTCGGCGGCATGGTCCTGCACGAGGGACGGATCGCCGAGATGAAAACCGGCGAAGGCAAGACGCTGGTGGCCACCCTGCCGGTCTACCTCAACGCGCTCGCCGGCCGCGGCGTCCACGTTGTCACCGTTAACGATTACCTCGCCCGGCGCGACGCCGAATGGATGGGGCAGATCTACAACTTCCTCGGCCTCAAGGTCGGCGTCATCGTGCATGGGCTCGATGACGAGCAGCGCAAGCAGTCCTATGACTGCGACATCACTTACGGCACCAACAACGAATACGGCTTCGACTATCTGCGCGACAACATGAAGTACCGGCTGGAGGACATGGTCCAGCGCGGGCACATTTACGCCATCGTAGACGAGGTCGATTCGATCCTGATCGACGAGGCGAGGACGCCGCTCATCATCTCGGGCCCGCTCGATGACCGCTCGGATTTCTACAACACCATCGACGCCTATATCCCCAGGCTGGTGAAGAGCGACTACGAGGTCGACGAGAAGCAGCGCACGGTCACGCTGACCGAAGCCGGCATGGAGAAGATGGAGCAGACGCTCCGCGCGGACAACTTGCTCAAGGGCGACTCGCTCTACGACGTCGAGAACGTCTCGACCGTTCACCACGTCAATCAGGCGCTGCGCGCGCACAAGCTCTTTCAGCGCGACAAGGACTATATCGTGCGCAACGCCGAGGTCGTCATCATCGACGAGTTCACCGGCCGCATGATGCCCGGCCGGCGTTATTCGGAGGGCCTACACCAGGCGCTGGAGGCGAAGGAGCATCAGCCGATCCAGCCGGAGAACCAGACGCTCGCCTCGATCACCTTCCAGAACTATTTCCGCATGTACGAAAAACTCGCCGGGATGACCGGCACGGCGCTGACGGAGGCGGACGAGTTCATCGACATCTATAACCTCGAAGTGCTCGAAGTCCCGACCAACATGCCGATGATCCGCGTCGACGACGACGACGAGGTCTATCGCACCGGGGCCGAGAAGTATCGCGCGATCCTGGAGCTCATCGAAGACTGCAAGCAGCGCGGCCAGCCGGTGCTGGTCGGCACCACCTCGATCGAGAAGTCCGAGCAGCTCGCCGAGATGCTGCGCCAGCGTGGCTGGGAGCAGCACGATTTCGCCGACCCCAATGCCTTCGCCGCGCTCTACTCGGGCGACGACGGCGCCTCGAGAGCCAAGGTGTTTGCCATCCTCAATGCCCGCTACCACGAGCAGGAGGCCTATATCATCGCGCAGGCCGGCGTGCCGGGCGCGGTGACGATCGCCACCAACATGGCCGGCCGCGGCACCGACATTCAGCTCGGCGGCAACGCCGACATGCGCATCAAGCAGGAGCTCAAGGACGTCAGCAACGATACCGGCGAGCGCGACT
>WNGL01009284.1_pt1 | contig 16535 bp, 16 predicted proteins | sample 5400591 | NCBI WGS metagenome assembly WNGL01 (sample SAMN13153377, study PRJNA577476) | soil metagenome | isolation source: 80 cm soil or saprolite under Garry oak tree replicate 1 | place: USA:California | collected 2016-06-15
AATATTTCTCCTGCTTAACATGACAAAAGGCCACCGAAATGGGTGGCCTTTATTAATGAAGAAGGCTCCTCGAACAGGATTCGAACCTGTAACCTACCGGTTAACAGACAGTTGATCGGAAAAACACCGGTCGGTTGATGTAGAGCAGCCCTGGAAGCCATTTCATATCAATAACAATTGTAAAAGCGCGAAAAAGTTATTCGGTCATAACCGTACATAGCCGGTTGCTCATTGCTTCCGGGTAGCAGTATACCACAGGAAACAGTACAATAGCAATGCCACATTTCCACGCCTGCATTGTCAAATTAGCTATGCTTTCCCCGGACAAAGCGAGGAGAAAATTGAGAGTTGAGAAGGCCTGTAGAGATTACACAGATGATGAGGGTTAGCAGCTTGATCCGAAGGCAGGTACTTACAATAACACTGTAAGCTCGCCATAAATCAGGTAAAGGAGGCAGCGCACACAACTATTCAAAAAGGTCTGCACAAAAGAGGCAGGTACGCATACTTTCCACTACCCAGCTCTTCTATAAAAAAGGCATATGCTTATTGCCTCGACAATAGTAATACCACATTATCTTTGCAGAATACTAGCTGTAAGTCCATTTTGATACTGACACCAATGAGATGATCATGGAGCACTAAAGGCTCCATCTCGTTGTCAAAAACGCACCGGACTGACCACTCGAGCCTCATCATCAATGTTGATCCAAGCCTCGTAATTCGTCTCTCGCTATCTCAAAATTTCCACTGATTACCTGTGCATAATAGTCCAAATGAAGCAAGCGGCAGATGTGCAGAGCCGCATCATAGTAAGCAATGGCTCGACGCAGGTTCTCCTGTCGATCTCCTACTGGTAAGCTCCAGTAGGCATTACCCAGATTGATCTGCGTCATAGCCCACTGCACCGGAAAGGCCTCGCGCGTGTACACTTGCAACGCCGCTTCATAGCAAGCAATGGCTCGACGCAGATTCTCCTGTCGATCTCCTGCTGGCAACTCCCTGTAGGCAGTGCCCAGATTAATCTGCGTCGTGGCCCACTGCACCGGAAAGGCCTCGCGCGTGTACACTTGTAACGCCGCATCATAGCAAGCAATGCCTCGACGCAGATTCTCCTGTCGATCTCCTGCTGGCAAGTCACTGTAAGCAGTGCCCAGATTGTTCTGCGTCATAGCCCACCGCCCTGGAAAGGCCTCGCGCGTGTACACTTGTAACGCCGCATCATAGCAAGCAATGCCTCGACGCAGATTCTCCTGTCGATCTCCTGCTGGTAAGTTCTGGTAAGCAATACCCAGATTGTTCTGCGTCCTGGCCCAGTCAACTGGAAGCGCCTCGCGTGTGCGCACTTGTAATGTCGCTTCATAACAGACAATGGCTCGACGCAGGTTCTCCTGTTGATCTCCTGCTGGCAAGTTCTTGTAGGCGGTACCCAGATTGTTCTGCGTCATAGCCCACTGCACCGGAAAGGCCTCGCGCGTGTACACTTGCAACGCCGCATCATAGCAAGCAATGGCTCGATCCAGGTTCTCCTGTCGATCTCCTGCTGGCAACTCCCTGTAGGCAGTGCCCAGATTGTACTGCGTCATAGCCCACTGCACCGGAAAGGCCTCGCGTGTATGCACTTGTAACGCCGCTTCATAACAGACAATGGCTCGACGCAGGTCCTCCTCTTGATCTCCTGCTGACAAGCTCTTGTAGGCAGTGCCCAGATTGTTCTGCGTCATAGCCCAGTCAACTGGAAGCGCCTCGCGTGTGCGCACTTGTAACGCCGCTTCAAAGTAAGTAATGGCTCGACGCAGGTTCTCCTGTTGATCCCCTGCTGACAAGTCCTTGTAGGCAAGGCCCAGATTGTTCTGCGTCCCAGCCCACTGCACCGGAAAAGCCTCGCGCGTGTACACTTGCAACGCCGCATCATAGCAAGCAATGGCTCGATCCAGGTTCTCCTGTTGATCTCCTGCTGGCAAGCTCCAGTAAGTAATACCCAGATTGTTCTGCGTCCCAGCCCACTCCACCGGAAAGGCCTCACGCGTGTACACTTGCAACGCCGCTTCATAGCAAGCAATGGCTCGATCCAGGTTCTCCTGTCGATCTCCTGCTGGCAACTCCCTGTAGGCAAGGCCCAGATTGTTCTGCGTCATAGCCCACTCCACCGGAAAGGCCTCGCGTGTGTGCACTTGTACCGCCGCTTCATAGCAAGCAATGGCTCGACGCAGGTTCTCCTGTCGATCTCCTGCTGGCAACTCCCTGTAGGCAAGGCCCAGATTGTGTTGAATCTCGGCAGCTTTTCGTGGAACACTTTGAGACGCAGAAAGAAGCCAACTGTAAAGTATCAATGCCGTGACAACATCCTCTACTTCATGATACTGGTTAGCTTGAGCAAGTGAAGTATATGCCTGTTGCTCTATATCTGCTGACATGAGGTCAGTAGGTGCTTGCGCCACCGCTTCCAGCAACAATTCCCATGTTTCCAAATTGATGCGTTGGACCAGGATACCCAAACGAATGGCAGGTTCAGGGTCTCCCAGTGCCAGCGCATGATATGCCTCCTCCACTGCGGCCTGCTGTTCTCCTCTACTGGCATAAATATGAAAATGCACTCGCAAAAGCTGATGTGTTCTCTGATAGTCACTGTCAGAATTCCTGTCAGGGCGCAATCTTTGCAGGAGAAGACCTCGTACAACAGGGTGCAGAATGACCTTATTATCGATGCTGCGAACAGTCACAAACGTGAAAAGTCGATAGCGATCAAATTTCTTCTGAGCATCTAAATCACGTGATAACTGCAACACAGCTTTTATGGTTGTGGTATCGAGCATTCGCGGCACAGCACAGAAGATCAATTCGTCACGCTCAGCCTCACTCAGTTGACTCAGGAACAGAGAGAGCAGGTAATCGCCCACAACTTCATCCTGATGACCCGATACCTGTTCTACGTAAGGTGTTACTGGCACTGGTGCTTGCTCAAATGCACGCAGGAGCCCAGGAAGTTTGCCAGGTTCGGCTTCTAACACAGTAGCAGCAGCAAGAGCCAGATAGAGCGGATGTCCATGGGTAGCGCGATGTATAGCATCAACCAGTGTAAGATCTGAGAAGATGTGTGTAGATTCTAGGCTATTCAGCAATGAGAGATACGAATGCGTGTCTTCTCTCCCGAAGTCATAGAGCCACAGAGGAAGATACAGGTCATTGAGCCGTAGACGCCGTCTACTTGGTGGAAGCTGTTGCAACCATTGTCCATAGCGTCCATTCGCGTATTCCTTTGCCTCAAAATCATCCTGTATCTGCGTCTGTTGCGCAAGTGATGGTTGCTGTTCATCATTTGTATGTTGCAGTGGACGTCTTTTACTGCCAAGAACAAGCAGGAGAGGATCGGTCTCTCCCTCTCTACGGTGCTTGCTGAGTGCTAGCACTTCGAGCAAGTGGATAGCTGTAACAGCTGAGCTCTCTAGCAATGCCTCGAAGCCATCCAGAAACAGGACAATGTTGGTAGTGACATTCCAGGTACGCGGATGAGACGAGCCATCAAGGGCATCACGCAGATCAGCAATGAACGCAGCAGGCAGAACATGATTGACTAAGTGATCTCGCCCTTCCTTCTCTATACGACTCGATATGCTCAGGGCGTGAAGGCGTAACAGAACTTGGCTCAGCTCGGCAGTAGTGCCAAAGCCAATATCCGCACCTGGCGTGAGATACCACTTCCAGTTCGATTGGTATTCAATTTGGAGCAGTGCCTCGCGCAATGCCGGTATTTTTGTTGCCGTCTGACCTAGCCATTTCAATCCGACCAAGAGTGGAGGAATATAGGGATAAATATTGCCAAGAGCGTTTCCCATTTCATTAAGAGACTGAAAGGCAGAGCGTGCAAACTGCAATTCACGGCGTATCTCATCTCTTCCCAGAGAAGGCAGGTTGCTTCCCAGTGGGGCTTTCATGGCAATTGCCGCGCCCAAATCGAAACGAGGAAAAGTGAGAGAGTTAGCGTGTTCATCAGCATGGCTCTGAAGCTGGTCACGGAGCTCAATCAGGATCGAGAGCATTTCCCTCAAATAGAGCTGACGCGTGAAGTCGATATGCGCGTAGGGAAGAATAGCCTTGCCATTGTTATAGCATCGTCCTGAAATCAGATATTCGATTAGCGTGCTTTTACCGCTCCCCCCTGGAGCAATGAATGTTAGGATAGGAAGCAGAGGCCAGCAGAATTGATGAGGATCACGGTGTCGAATGCGCTCAAAGAGCGCAATGGCTTCACGACGATCGGTAAACGTTTTGAGTAAATCTTCAAGCATACCCTATCCATAGTGATAGAAGCCAATTATACATCCCGCTCTATTTTCACTGAGCCATTATAGTATATCACTCTTACCAGCCAGTTTCTCTTCTAATGGCTTGCCGTGTAGCATTCCAAAACAAAAATGCTGGTATATCAATACCAGCATTTTGACGAACTGATATAAGTACTCCTATTCGCCTATACGTAATTCCTTAAACTTTATACTATCCGCTCCTCATCAACTCGTTGGTATTTTTGCCGTGTTTACCTACCTTTCCAAAGTCAAGGTTTAAACGCCGAGTTTTCACCTTCTACCTCTAGCCCAAATTCAACCCGCTTACGTTGCACCTCTACCGCAAAGTCGCGGCTCTTGAAGTTCAAGTAGTCGCTACCTGCCTCTTGTAACCAATGCAAGAACAGCGAGAAATCCGCTTCCGGTTTCGCCAGATCACCACCCACATGCGCCGCGAGAGAGGTGGCAAAGCCCATCGTTGCCTCGATCGCTTTGTCCGTGTTCCATTGCTGCTTGCGCTCACGAATCACTTCATGAAAATGCTCAGGCGGGTCAATGGCCATCGTGAAGGCCCGTTGCACCTCTGCCCAGAGCGGATGAACCGGCCAGCGCGAACGGTTCAGATCATCAGTTGAAGGCATGACCAGCCGCAACCAGCCATCGGGCCAGCCATCAGCACCACCGCCTAAATGACCCGCAGCGTAGGCCCACAGGTCAAGGAGACAGCCAGGCAAATCAAAAGCATTCTCAATCCCATGCAAGCCATTGATGATCTTGAGTTCATGCAGGGCTTCCCGCTTGAAACGAAACTCCACCCGCCACACATGCCCAGTGTCATTCCACCCGTTGGCTAGCCACAGGTCTTCAAACCAGGTCTTGCCCGACTTCTGCCGAATTTCCCGCGTCTTATCGTAGATGCTACACGACATCGGCCCATGCTTGGAGAACGCCAGACCTGAACGTTGCAGCCCATAAGCATGCGTTTCGACCGCTCCATCGGCGACTTCATAGCCCGCGCGCTTGCGCGACCTCGACACAAAATCACGCCGATAATCCACTCCATTGACATCCCAACTGGCGACATCCGCGCAGAGATGCGCTTCGGAGACTTGCAGGTACACCGAAGCTCCCAGGATGTCACAGAGGAACCGCCGCACCTGCTTGATGGCATCTAAGAGACTGGCACATGACCACAGGTATTCCGAGGAGAAGCGCACCATCGCCAGGCAGTTCAAGCGCCCCCGCGAGATGCACAGATTGATCAGATCAGAGGTCAGCAGCCACGACCATTGCCCGCGACCCGCTCCATGCGGATGCATGTGCAGATGCATCCCGTGAAAGGCCCACGGCACCACCATCGGACGTTCCGCCGCTATCGCCTGGTCCTTCCACCCATTCAACACCTCCACCAGGCCCGACGACAGATCAGCCTTCAACGGCTTGCCATCCTGGCCCTGGTAGTACACATTTAACAGCAGGGTATCCACCCCACGCCCAACAACTTTTGCCGAAACCACCATCTAGCCCTCTCTAATTTCTGTAATTCTAAGGGCGCGATATACTTGGTCCGCGCCCACTGCAATCCAAGCGGTGAGGCCGCGTCCGGCGGGGCCCCTTCCCCACCGGCGCGTCCTCACCGCCCCACCAGGATAGCCAGGCCACACCCCGCCACCCTTTGATGGGAAGAGTGCAGCCAGAAGGAAACGTAACAGCGGAGGAACGGACGGGCGAGAGATGAGGCCTCCCCCTGCGGGCCACCGCTCCACCCATTGTCCCCCACCGTTACCGCACGTTGCAGGATGTGAGAGGGGTTCTCCCACGTCCTGAACCCTCACATAGCTTGCCATTCGTCCACCAACCTTGCACGCATGCCTACCCACACCTCCACCGATGAACCAGTGCCATCCAGAAAGTACCAACGACCCAACAGATCCGCCTGCACGTGCACAGCTACCCACCCTCGATCTCCCCAGATTTGTAGCCAGTCACCCGCATGCAGGTAGGAATCATCTTGAGCAGGACGCCCAACGAGCTTGTAGCGACCAGAACCGTAGTCGAGAAAACCTTCCTGGCTCGCCATTAGGCTACCTGCTCGATTTCAAAGCGGATGAACGCGCTGCGCAGTATTGCCCTGGCCTTGCGTGTCGGACGGTACGTGCGCACCACCTCTACCACCTCGCAGCCTCCCACCGCATCGTAGAAGGCAATGCGCCACGTCCGAGCACGTCTGCCTCGTCGGCGTAAGCGCTTCAGCAACCGCGTCATGAGGCCACCTCCTCCTCACCGCTGCCTATCCCAACCACCGCCAGGGCCTCCCGCAGCACCGCCTTGACTCGCCGTTCGTCTCGCAGCACCGTGATCCAGGCGATGCCGGCTAACTCCGCCACCTCCTTTTGCGTGCGCATCGAGCCACCGCCCTCGCCAAAGCCATAGCGCAATTGCACCACGGTGCGCTGGCGTTCGGTGAGCATCGTCTGCATGGCCTGTTCGATGAGCTCACTCCACGGCTGCACACGCATTTGTTCAGCTGTAGCGGCAAACGCGCTCACAAATGCCGGTTCCTCTTCGCTCGCACGCGCCTGCACCAGCCCTTCCAAACTGCTCACCTCTTGTCGCTCTTGGTAGCACACCAACTCACACACCTTTTCCACCGACAGCTGCATATGTGCCGCCAGTTCGGCATACGTCGCCTCTCGACGAAGCTCGTGGAGCAACTCTCGTTGTGCTTTGCGCAGGAGTCGCAACTGCCTGACGGTGCGATCAGGAATACGTACCATGCCATCGCGCTCCCGCAAGGCGTCGAGAATAGCCCCACGCACATAAGCCGTCACCAGCGCACGCAGCGGATAGCCTTTGGAGATATCATTGTGTTCAATGGCCGCCAGCAACCCCAGGTTGCCCTCTTGAATGAGATCGAGCAGCTGCATGCCTCTGGCTCGCGAGACATACTCTTTGGCCAGGTGGATGACCCAGGGCAAATAGCCCTTCACCAAACGCTCCCGTGCCGCTCGTGCTAAGGAAAGCCGCCAGGCGTTGGGCTGTGCCTGCCTCTTTTCGTCCTTGCCCCGTTCAATACGGGCCAGCAATTGCGCTTCTTCCTCCTCGGTCAGTGGCTCCAGCCAGCGCACCTCGCGGATATACTGGTCGAGCGCCATCAAGGACACATCCTGATCATCGTGTGTTGACATCGAGCCTTGCTCCTTTTTTCTGTTTGGTTTGACACGCTAGGCTCGATGTCCTATCATGACACCGAGAACCTAGCAATCCCGTTTCACATGGCTTGCCAATAGGTCTCAACCGCTAGCGAGTGTGGATCAGACACTCGCTAGCATCTCTAATGGCTTGCCAATACTCCAATTTTCATGCCGCAACAGCCTGAAGCCAACGGCAAAACTCAAGCACCGTTAGTTCAGGTGGAGCGTTATCCTCATTCGTTTCCAGATAGGGATGCAATATCCGAACCTGTTTTGCTGCTCGCTTGTCAAAAGCTCCATACAGAAATTGCAAAACAACGTCCGCATCAGCCTTTGACATGCCAGCAGGCAATTTGCCGAAACGCTCTACAAGAGTCTGTCTTTTTGGCATCGATCTCCTTTCCACTTGTCCACTTTCGTACTAATGTGCTACTCGCATAGAGATCGACCTGTGTATTGGTAGTTTGCCCAGGAAGCCAGAAAAAAACGTATTCACTTCAGGCCGATCAATGTGCAGTTCAGCAAGGTCAACTTGCTATCAGAGGCAATAGTACCCCTCTTCTTAGGTTGAAGAGATATCTCTGACTAGTCGCGTAATAGTCTGTTCCAAGACAGCGCATTGTGGCTCTTGCTAGTTCATCTCAGCTTGTGTACAATCAAGTCAGGAAGCCAGAGCTTAGACAATAGCTGCGTCGAGAAAGGAAAGCGGAACGTATGGAGTCCATAGACAAGGCAAAACCGAATACACTCTTGCGCCAGCAACGGCTTTTGCGTGGTTGGTCATTGAGAGAGGTCGTAGACCAATTATGCAAACTATGTGAAGAGGAGAAAGATATTCCTGGTGTCACTGCTGACATGGTGAGTAAGTGGGAGCGCGGGGAACGTAAACCAAGTCGTTTCTACCAGGCCAAACTTTGTTTGCTCTATGGTAAAACAGCAGATCAACTCGGATTTCTTGAAATAATAGATGGGCCTCTACCTCTTGCTTCTAATGCAGCTGTATCGTACCCATCTTTTATTCCAGGCCCTTCCGCCAGCGCAAAAGCCATTGACGTCATACTCAATAATCAACAAGCAGAAGCATCAGAAGCCTTAGCTACACATCTACTTTCCCTGAGCGGTAGACAATTAGCAACGCTTACACATTTAGGATGGACGCAGCAAGATATCATGAAAGCACTACAGATTGTGCTTCAAGGAGAAACAGCTATGGCAAAAATAAATCGCCGACAGGTATTACAACTAGGTGCAGGTATGTTGCTACTGGGCAGCGTTAATATTCCTGCTCATGAGTATCCAAGTGCTGAAGAACGGGCCCAGCTATCCCAGGCACTTGGCGAAGGTATTGTAGCAGGCTGGACACTTTTTCATACGGCAGGTACAGCCCAGGTGCTAGCCGTAAGTCAGTCGCAATTGACCTTGGTCCAGCAATCCCATTCTATTCTCTATCCTGGTGCCTTACCTTTTCTATACTCAGGTGCTTATCGCTTAATGGGAGCAGCATTGTACTTTCAAAGGCGTTACGAGGATGCTCTACAAGTACATGAACATGGTTACCTTGCAGCCAAAGAGACACATAATAGTTGGAATATCGCCGAAAGCCTCAGTTGGAAAGCCTATGTGTACCAGGAGCAAAGCCAATACACTGATGCAATCGAAACAATTCATGAAGCGTTGCGCATCCTCGATAAACAATCAGATGAAGCATCACTACGACTGAAAGCGCATCTACTCGCATGTTGGGCCGAGAATGCTACAAAGCTAAAAGATAAGCAAGTCGCAGAAGAGAAGCTCGAAGCGTCCGAGGAGCTGCTAGACCACATCATAGCAAACGAAGAGTTTGACAGGACAAAGTGGCACCAACAAGCGGGTAACTGCGCAATGACAAACGGAGATTACGCAACAGCCGCTAAGCACTTCCAGAGCGCGCTCGACTCACTTCCTCAACACTGGACCTTACGCCATGCCATTACATTAGTACCACTGGCAAGCGCCCAAGCGCGACTCAGAGAAAGAGACAAAAGCCTGGAAGCTGCTGACAAAGCTATACCCGTGCTTACGACAATGAATGCAACCCTTATGCACGAACAATTTGCGAAGTACATCCAATACGACTTGATAGAAGGATTCCCAAGAGACGTAAAAGTACAGACTTTTATTGCTGATGCGCGCCGACGCCTACCGCAGTTGAGTTGCTAAGACAAAAAAATCGCTGGATAGAGCCGACCAACAAAAACGAGCGGTTCTATCCAGCGCTACATTTTTTGAAGATGACATCCATCCCGAAACAGATTCACGTTACCAAATCATCCAGATCGCTTATGAGATCGTCGATCAAGGCTACCACCTGCCACTTCTGCGGGAAAGCAAGATCATAAATACTGGCGTGCTTACGGCGAAAGATATCATGATACGTAATCGTTACCCGGCAAATGTACCATGGTTCTGTTGAGTTAGGAGAAGACAATGGCTGTTTAGGTGCGTAGAATCGATACTTGTGTTTGTGACTCTTCGATTCGATAGACTTGTTTGCCTCAGAAAACTTGATAGGGCTATAGACACCAGCAAGACTATACTGGAACTTCCTCTGTTCTCCCTGACTAACCACGTCGGTTGTCCAGTGGTACCAGTGCTTTTCTTTTTCCTCTTTTTCTTTCGCATCGCTGAGATATTTCCATTCTAAGCCGTTTAGCATGGTTGAAGGATCAGCTACAGCAGTAGCTTCTGGACCATAAATCACAGTTCTGATGTTAAATGCAGGCCCATTGCCAACATTGCACACATCGATAACTGGGGGCTGATTATCCCAATTCAGATAAGATTCATTTCCCTGTTGCAGGGGAATGCTCTGCGAGCTAGAGAGGATAATAAGTACTGGGCGTGCATCATCGTAGCGCGTTTGAAGAAACTGCTCCCTTGCCATTTCGCCTTGTTTCCTCGACTCGGTCACTTGCTTTCGTGTTTCCCAGGCTTGCCATGTCGCCGCACTAGCTGCACCAGCCGCACCAACGGCAGTAATAGCAGTAAGCAAGATAACCCAATCCATCTAAAACCCCTTGTTTGTTCTCATCTTGGAATGGTCGCCGAGCACATTTGATCACTGAAATAATTGGAAAGAAAATCCCATGGCCACTGAAATTGACACATTAGCCATTCCGTTCTATCAGGAGCAGGCCCCCTACACAGTCCTCATACCATATTCTACCAGCACCACCTAATTGCTCAAGGCACCACCGCCCAACGCCTTCTAGCATCACACGCGAAAAAATCTGCTGATGCCCGTAAGCTAGTTCAGGCTCTCCAGATTCATATGGCACGGCGAGAATAAGGCGCTGAGATGCCACCTTCAAAAGATTTGTGAGAACCAGATTCATATCAGTCTCACTAAAGTGTTCAAGCACATGGAGCGCTACCACTGTATCAAAGGTCCCCAGCTTGATAATGTCCTCAGAAAGCAAGTCAGCTTGAGCGAACTTTACCTGCTTCAACTGCTTCTCATCGACCAGTTCTCTAGCGACCTCGAAAGCCCCCGCATCAATATCGACACCTACCACCTCAGTCAAAAACGGGATACGTTCAGCGACCAGCAGAGGTAAGAAGCCAGATGCACAACCAGCATCAAGAAATCGATCACCTACGCGAAGTTCTAGAACGCGCTGGTACAAAGTAGCGAACATACCAATGGTCGCATAATCGGGAAGAGGCGGAGTATATGCTGTCGCTAAAAAGGTGAGAAAGCGTTGCAAGGTATTTTCTCCAAAGAAGCGCCAGGAGCGACGCACATCATCAGGATAGAATGAACCTACAATCCCGCTCAGTATCTCTCCAAAATGCTGTGAATGCGTGATAATCCCAAATGGCTTGAGTTCTTGCACGAGATAATGTTTGAGATCAGCATGCATCTCTTCAGGAGCAAACCAGTGCACGATGATAGTACCAGTTGATGACAACGAAATCTCCCACTTTAATAGCGCGTTCTTGAATAGATATCTTTTTAGAACTGGGCTTTAACCCCTCAAGGACAGTCAGCTTCTGAGATACTTCACTCATTCCATTCCTCCATACTGCGATATTGTATCACTTCATCAACAGTAGCAATGGGTTAAGCCACAAAGTGTTTTTGCTCATATCAATGGGACCCACTTTGCGCATGAAAAGGGACCCACCCCCTGCAAAATGATCATCAAAAACGGACCCACCCCACAAAACCACAACAGTGTTCTGAAACAACAGCAAGTGGAACGTGTCTTTATACGTTACCGATAGCGCAAAGTGTCCTTCTTGCGGGGATACCCTCATCCTCCACTCGTGTTTTCAAGGATACTTGCAAGTACCAGAAACACAAAGAACTCGGCAGTAGTTCACTACCGAGTTCCTCGTCTCCCATGTGGAAGGCGCTACAGAGAATACGAACCTGTGATTTTCCCCATGCTCTCCTTCAAGTCACAATTAGCCTGGAATGATGTTGTGAACCTCAGTAACCTCGGGCTGCCCAGGGTCAATGCCCAGCTGCTGGAGGATAGGCATGAGGGTCTGGCCAAACGCATTGAAGGCGTCTTGTGATTCCCACACATCGACGACGCGCAGACTGGTCCCTGTCCCGAAACATACATGGTAGAGCCGCCCCGCTGGGGTGGATGCACCAGCGTTCTCGAGTCGCTTGATTATTTCGTCGTATTGCCTGGCATCCATCGAGGGTGGAGTAAAGATCAACGTGATCGCCATAGGTCTTCTCCTTTCTTTCTGTGTTGTAACTCAGGGCGAGCTTTTCTCACCCATCTGAGGTCTACGATGAAACGTCTTCCGTGGATCAGTATACCACGGAGCACAAGACCTCTTCCTTTCTCTCTAAGATGTGCATGGCAGCAAGCGTGCGAAGCAACGCTCTTGCGGGGATAACGATAGCAGAAAAAACACGCAGGTGGGTCCCTTTTATATGATCAAAATTATACCACCTGGGTCCCATTTATGTGATCAAAAAGTGGGAACCCGGGACCCTCTTTCATGAGCAAAAACAAAAGTGGGAACCCGGGACCCTCTTTCATGAGCAAAAACACCAAGAGCAATTAAAAAGAGCCAGCAGTATTGTGGCTACTGGCTCTCTTTCCCTTAACCCTTTGAGTGTGGTTTCTGTCCTCTTCCAATACCAGGCTTGCGCTTTACCGGCTCCCGAAAATCAGTACGCTGCTTCCGCTGCTGAACCTGAGCGACAAACGGCACACTATCGCCAGGACTGAACTTGCGCTTTTGAGCCTGTACGTTGACATCGTTAAGATGCATGTAGTTCTTAATCGTGCTGATATCCTCATGCCCCAGCAGTTCCTGTAAGCTGAAAATGTCGCCGCCGAGCATGAGGTAGCGCACCGCAAAGGTATGGCGGAAAATGTGCGCGCTGATACGTTTGCCTGTCAAGCCTGTACGCTGGCGCAGGCGCTTAAACAGCATCTCAATACCATGGATCGTCAACGCCTGACCACCCTCAGAGAGAAAAACATGCTCCTCGTTCGGATTCCCTATCTCCTCAAGCTCGTCGGCATCCTGCCGCCAACGGTCCAGGTAATAGAGCAGAGCACGCAAAGCATTGCGCCCGAGCGCCACACGGCGCTCTTTCCTCCCTTTGCCAAAGACGATCAGCGTTCCCTGACGACGATCAAAGTTTGACAGGCGCATGTCGCACAGTTCTCCGACGCGGATCCCGGTATCCCACAGCACCCAGAGAATCGCGCGGTTACGCGCCGCGTTGCGATCTGCAATGAAACCTTTCTCTTGAGGAGCGGCGCAGACCGCGAGCAATGCCTCGAACTCCTCAAACTCGATGATCCGGATCATCGGTTTCTCAAGCTTGGGAAGTTGCACACGTTCCGCGGGATTCTCCTCGATATACTGCTCCGCATACAACCAGTTACAGAAAGCATGCATTGACTGCCCATACCAACGGCAGGTACGAGTTGTGCGAGGAATGCGGGACTTGCCCCTCTTTCCCGGCTCTTTCGCCAGGAACACCAACCAGGCGCGCAGATGCACCGCTTCGAGCTGAGAGAGGCACACCACCTGGTGTTGCTTATCGAGGAAGTTTACAAGATGAGCCAGCGAGGTTCGGTGCTGCAAGAGTGTTTTCGGGCTGAAATTCCTACTCTCCCGATCAAGCAGGAAATCATCAGCAGCGGCACGAATCGTTTTGCCAGCATAGCGGGAAGGGGTCGATACGCTACCCTTTACCGTAGCTTTGCGCGAGGGTTTTGACTTGCGTGTACCCATGAAAAAGAAGCCTCCGTTCAGTTGCGCCTTGGCAACAAGCCGGTTGGTCATAGTTTTTCGTATCGGTTGGTCACAAACGCGGTATTTGCGACCTTCCCACACCTCACTAGAACCGCTCGCTTGCTAGCGAAGCGCCTGGGAACTGGCTTCCTGGGCTTCGGCTCCTCGAACAGGATTCGAACCTGTAACCTACCGGTTAACAGCCGGCCGCTCTACCGTTGAGCTATCGAGGAATGTGCTCTCGTGGAACGCCTGTAGTATACACGAAGTCATCGTGATTCGTCAATACTTTTTTCTGAGAACGAGAAGTCCTGAATAATTACTTTTCCTCCGCACCTTCATACATGCAACAAGTTGATCAACCAGAGAGCGACCACTAAAAAGATGGTCAGGCTGATAAAGGCGATGAGAGGGTCTAGCAAGGGCGCGCTTACCAGGCTTCCGCGTAAACGTAAGCCTTGCAAGAGGGTTGGTAGAACCAGGCCAGAGATGGCCGCGATCAACAATGTAAAACCAAAACCCAGGCCAAGTGCGACTGCCAGCAGCGGAGAATGAAACAATAACCACGTCAGTAAGCCTACTACAATGCTCGCCAGCACACCGCCAACCGTTCCTAGGCGCAGTTCGCGGAAAACGCTGCGCCAGAAGTCCCTACCCCTTGTGGAACGCAGATTCCAACCTGCTACCCCAAGCGCCTGTGTACCAACACTTCCGCTGGTGAGCAAAAGCATGGGAATCAAACAGATCAAGCCATTCACGGCAACGTGGGAACGCAATCCGGCCATAAAGCCCGATACATGAACCTGCGTGGCATTGAAAGCGAGTACTGAGCCAAAAACCTGGTATAGTACGAGGGCCAGGGCAAAGCCTGCTACCACGTTCACAGACAACCAGGTGATCCGACTTAAGGCAGCTCGCCAGGTAAAACGCTCTTCTTCCTCAAACTCTTCAACGCTCGCGCCTGCAATTTCAGAAAAGTCTTCAGCCTGCTCTTCATGAATGACGTCGATAACATCATCTACGGTAACCAATCCCACCGTCGGTGTCGGTAGTTACTTTGATAACATCCCTGTCCATCAAATCTCGCAGGCGTGTAATTGGTTCTGCTACCACAAGCTCGCGCAGTGAAACAACACCAACCAGGCGGTGCTCGTCATCGACGATATAGAGATAATAGATCATCTCCAGGTGAGCGGAATGCTGGCGCAGGTAGACAAGCGCCTCCTCGACCGTCATATCCTGTGAGAGCGATACCACCTCGGTAGTCATGATACCGCCAGCCGTCTGCGCTCCATAGCGGAGAAGCTCGCGAATGGGTTGGGACTCATTGGCAGGCATGAGGCTCAACAGGCGCTCCGCCTCTTCCTGTGGAATGTCTGCCAGGATATCAGCAGCGTCGTCAGGAGGGAGCATCTCCAGTAGATCAGAGGCACGTTCGGGATCCAGTTCGCTCAATATTTCGTGTTGCAGCGAAGTTTCGACTTCACTGAGTGCATCTGCCGCCATCTCGGTATCCAGGCGGCCCAGCATAGCGCCTGCCTCTTCAACGTCGAGTTGCTCCAGAATGTCTGCGATATCAGCCGGGTGCAGATCGGCTAGTTTGGTGTGGCTGATGCTGAGCTGTACCTGTGGCACGACCCCACCCACACTGGCACCAACTCCTGCCAGCGCCGGCGTCAACTGGCCTGTACTTGCACCAGTTCTTACCACTTGAATTGGCTCGACATAATTCCAGGTAATCGTGCGCTCCGAAAGACGCATGGGCAAGACATTGGTCAGCCGCTCCACAGGCGTCAATATGCCCAGGCGGCGCAGTAGTCCACTCAGGCTGATATCCACGCCAACGAGCCGCACCGTCTTCTTAATCTGTGCCAGCTTCAAATCATTGACTTTGACCACGCGAAAGCCCTGGGTGTCGACAATTTGCTTGTCCAGGATATCGCGCCTCAACAGCAATTCGTCTGGTTGGGGTGTATAGGTATGTATTTGTGACTGCTTTACTGTAAGATGTATCTGCGGCTCTTCCAGGCTATCTACCTGGGACCAGGGAATAAGCATATCGGCGTTGCCGTTGCCCATGGAAGAATGAACCACCAGAGCCGTAACGACCGGAAATGTTTCATGCAATGTAACATATATATCACGCAGCGAACCCAGGCGTCGCCCTTCAATATCATAGATGCTTTTACGAAGCAAAGTGCTTAAAAAAATCATGATCATCACCACCTTTTCAAGAGTAATAAAGTCCATAAACTTATCAACAAAGGTGTGGATAAGTGGATAACCGATCACCCTTTGTAACCATAGTCACAAAGGGTGAACGCATATTGAGGCGCCATCTCTCAAAAAGCGAGAAACGTTGATTACCGTCAAACATGCGAAAAATTATGCAGGGATTAAGGGTAGGTTTAAGCCTTACTCCTACATAACAGGGGTATCCCTGGGGATACCTATCCAGGACTCACTGGCAGGTGGGAAAGTACTTACTCGACATCGTCTCCATCCATGGGGAATGTGATGTGCTGCCATCGAGTAAGGTGGGTGGTGATGAAGTTACATCAGAGGAAGCAAAGACCGCTACATCTATCCAGTTACCATACCCGGTGGCGAGAAGAACCGTCCCAGAAGCAGGCGTGCGCAAACCACAGGCCTACTATAACTAGGGCCAGCGTCCATAGATTCTCACCTCCTTTGCCCTCCAGTTGGAGCCTTCGCCAGCGGCGACGTCCTCAATGACGTCTAAAACCTGATCTGGGGCGCCATCCCAACTGTGGGTATGACAAAAGTATTTCTTTAG
>WNGL01006487.1_pt1 | contig 16529 bp, 12 predicted proteins | sample 5400591 | NCBI WGS metagenome assembly WNGL01 (sample SAMN13153377, study PRJNA577476) | soil metagenome | isolation source: 80 cm soil or saprolite under Garry oak tree replicate 1 | place: USA:California | collected 2016-06-15
TCTACTTCTTCACCGCGGTCGCGTTCTGGAACATGGTCGGCGCCGGCGTCTTCGGGTTCCTCATCAACCCGCCCATCGTCCTGTACTACGCGCAGGGCCTCAACACGACGCCCATCCACTCGCACGGCGCGCTGTTCGGAGTCTACGGCTTCCTGGCCATCGCGCTCATGCTCTTCTCGGTGCGCAACATCGTCCGGAAGCAGGCCTGGTCCGACAGGCTCCTCAAGTACGCCTTCTGGGGCCTCAACCTCGGCCTGGCAGGCATGATGGTGCTCTCGCTCATCCCGGCCGGTTTCTACCAGTTCGCCATCGCCATCAAGCACGGCATCTGGTACGCCCGAAGCCCCGCCGTCACGGGCAGTGACTTCATCCACACCGTCACCTGGCTGCGCGTCATCCCCGACGTGGTGTTCGACCTCGGGGCCCTCGCGCTCATCAGCTTTCTCGTCCGCGCCATCGCGATCGACCTGAAGCTCCGCCGGGCCGACCGCGGCAGCGTGGCGGTGGAGAAGCAGCCGGCCCGCCGCGCGGCGTAGTCCGCCTTCCCCCCGCCGCCAAGAGGCTCCATGGGTCCGCCCGTGGGGCCTCTTCGTTTCTCCCTCTCCCCCAGCGGGGGAGAGGGTCGGGGAGAGGGCGACTCATCGTCCCACTCCGCGCCGGGGCGCGCTGCGGGCGTCGTGCTCCGCGCCGAAGTGGTCCGCATGGCCGGGACGCGCACAAATGGTTCGTCTTGCGCGGCTTCGGAACCTCGCTCCGCGCTGCTCTTCGCAGCGCTGAGCTTCGAGCAGTCCTCGCCGCGCACCACTTCACGAGCGGCGCGTCCCGGCGACCGCTTCGTCGTGGCGGCGCTCCGCAATACGCCCTTCGCGCACCCCGGCGCGGAGCGTGCCGGCCCGGGAGCCTTGCTCCCTTGTCGAGGTCGGGGTCGAGGTCGAGGTCGGGGTGGGGATCAAGGTCGCGGTCGCACATCGGCGGCCACCTTCATCTTCCCCGCGACGCCTGATCACGCGATGCTCTCCCGCATGCGCCTTCCGTTGCTCGCTGCGCTGGCCGCAGTGTCCTTCGCGTGCGACGCGTCAGCGCGGCCCAAGGCGATCGGGCTGCGCGACGGCGACCTCGTGTTCCAGCGGTCGCGCTCCAGGCAGAGCGCGGCGGTGGCGCTCGCGACGCGTAGCAGCCTGACGCACATGGGGGTGGTCTTCCTCGATGGCGGCGAGCCCTGGGTGCTGGAGGCGGTCGAGCCCGTGAAGCGGACGCCCTTCGAGTCCTGGCGGCGTCGCGGCGAGGGCGGTCGGATCTGGGTGAAGAGGCTGCGCGACGCCAATGCGATCCTGACGCCGGAGAAGGTCGCGCGTATGCGGGAGCTCGGCCAGAGCTGGCTGGGCCGCCACTACGACATGCAGTTCCGCTGGGATGATGAGCGGTTCTACTGCTCCGAGCTGGTTTACAAGCTGTACGAGCGCGGCGCGGGCGTGTCGATCGGCAGGGTGCAGCGCGCCGGGGAGATGGCCCTCGGCCACCCCGGGGTCCAGCGGAAGATGCGGCAGAGGTTCGGCGACCGGGGCTTCTCACCCGACGAGCCGGTGGTGACACCGCAGGCGATGTTCGACGATCCGCGGCTCGTGCTCGTCGGCGTCCACTGAGCGGGACGAGCCCGACCGCGGCGGGTAACGGGGTCAGGCCGAGCACTTCCCGGTCAGCTCCCGGACCCGGAGGCGCAGCACGCACGTGCGCTTGACCTCCGTATCGGGGAGCGGCCCGTCCGGCGCGCCGAAGCGCGCTCCGAAGAGCCCGAGCAGCCGGGCCCGCTCGGCGTGGTCCTCGACGAACTCCACCTCGCCGAAGCCGATCACGGTCCGGAAGTTCATCCCGAACTGGCACGCCGTCGCCCCCGCGACGATCTCGACCCCCTCCTCCACCTCGAAGCAGGCCGCCGGGTTGCGGCGGAGGATGTCGATCTTCCGGCCCGCCCTCGCCGAGTGGAGCACGAGGTCGTCGCCGTCGAGCGCGAAGCTGAGGGGGACGAGGTACGGCCGATCGCCGTCGGACAGCGCCAGCCGGCAGACGCGTGCGTCACGGAGGATACGGAGCAGCTCCGCGCGATCCGTGATCTCCTTCTCTCGGCGGCGCATCGGTGTCGGCTCCTCGTACGGAGGCCCAGTATGCCATGCAGAAGGCGGTCGTGGTCGCGGTCGCGGTCGTGGTTGGGGTCGGGGCGAGGAGCGACCCCTCACCGCGTTGACGCCCGGCGCCGAAACCCGGTACGCGCTTGGAATGACCTTCCGCCGAGGTGTGACCTGGCTCTGTCTCGCCGTCGCGCTCTCCGCAGGCGCCGTCTCGGCGGCGGGCGTCTTCCTGCGTGGCAGCGGCGCGGCGGTGGAGGTGGTGAGCCCACGCGGCGAGCGCTTCCCGATGGCGACCGACGGCGTCTACGCCTGGAACGCGCAGCGGGTGGTGGCGGAGGGCGTCGGCTGGGACGTCTTCACGCTCGCGGTGGTCGTCCCGGCGCTGCTCCTCACGGCCCCGCTCGTCGCGCGCGGGTCCTTCCGCGGCCGGCTCCTCGCGCTCGGGCTGCTCGCCTACCTCTTCTACCAGTACCTGATGTACGCGGTGACCTGGGCCTTCGGACCGCTCCTCCTGCCCTTCGTCGCGGTGTACGCGTCGAGCCTGCTCGCGATGGTCGGGTTGGCCTCTTCCCTGGCGCAGGAAGGCGTGGCCGGACGCTTCGACGACCGCTATCCGCGTCGCGGCATGGCGGTGCTGTGCTTCATCCTCGCGGCGGCGCTCGTCGCGATGTGGCTCGCGCGCATCGCGGCCGGGCTGCGCGGCGACCTGGCCGGGGCGATGCTCCTCGGGCAGACGACGATGGTGGTGCAGGCGCTCGACCTCGGGCTGGTGGTGCCGCTGGCCGGCGGCACCCGGTCGGCCTCGTCCTCGGGTCGGTCGTCGCCGTCAAGGCGGTCGCGATGGCGCTCGCCATCTGCACCATGGTCTTCTCGGCGTGGAGGGTGGAGGGCCGCCTGGAGGTCGCGCCGCTCGCCTTCTTCGGCGCAGCGGCGGCAGCAGCGGCGTGGCTGGGCGTGCGGATGTACCGCAGCGCCCGGCCGGCGCTCGGAGCGGGCGAGCTCACCCCGCTCGCCGCGCGCGCTTCTCGAGCAGGTCCTCGCGCGCGATGACGACGTCGACCCGAGGAACGGCGTCGTTCAGCCGGCCCACGGAGGTGCTCCTCGCGCTCGTCGATCCCTTCGTCCTGAAGGACCCCACCAGCGAGGCGAGCTCCTCGGCCTGACCGTTGAGCTCCTCGGCCGCGCTGCTCGACTCCTCCGAGCTGGCCGCGTTCTGCTGGGTGATCTGGTCCATGTCGCCGACGGCCTTGGTGAGCTGCGCGATGCCGGCCGCCTGCTCCTTGGACGAAGCCGCGATCTCGGCCACGATGTCGGCCACTCTCTTCGCCGATCCCAGGATCTCGGTGAGCTTCACGTTCACCTGCGCGGCGGCGGCCGCGCCCTCGCCCGCCTGGACCACCGACTGACGGATGAGCTCCTCGGTCTTCCCGGCCGCTTCCTTGGCCCGGAGCGCCAGTGAACGCACTTCCTCGGCCACCACCGCGAAGCCGCGCCCGGCTTCGCCGGCCCTCGCTGCCTCCACGGCGGCGTTGAGGGCGAGCAGGTTCGTCTGAAACGCTATCTCGGAGATGTCCTTGATGATCTGGCTCGTGCCCTCGGCCGACTGCCGGATCTTCGCCATGGCGCCGTTCATCTGCTCCATGGCGGCCGCGCCGCCACCGGCGCTCGCGCTGGCGCCCGAGGCAAGCGCGCTCGCCTGGGCCGCGCTGTCGGCCGCCTGGCGAGTCATGGAGGCCATGGATTCCAGGGAAGCATTGGTCTCCTCGAGCGTGGAGGCTTGCTCGCCCGCGCCCGAAGCCACCGACTGCGAGGAGCTCGCGATCTGGGCGGAGGCCGAGGTCACCTGCTCGCACGCCCCCGCCACCTGGATCATGGCCTCGTTCAGCGCGTCGGCCGTGGAGTTGAGCGCGTCCTTCAGGCGGGCGTTGTCGCCTCGATAGCTCCCGTCCACGCGCGCGGTCAGGTCCCGGTTCGCGAGCCGCTCGAGGGCGCGCCGCGACTCCTCGACCGGGGCGATGAGCGTGTCCAGGGTGCCGTTGAAGCCCTCGATGACCTTGCGGAACTCGCCCTGGTGGCGGGAGACATCGGCGCGCGTCGCGAGCTGGCCCTCGGCGGCGGCGTCGGCCAGCGCGCGGCCGTCGGCGACCAGGGCCGTGAGCGCCTCGATGCAGCGGTTGAGGGCCTGCTTGGTGCGGTCGAAGTCGCCCTGGTAGGCGTCCGTGATGGGCGCCGGCACGTCGCCCCGGGAGAGCCGCTCCAGGTAATCGCGGCTCTGCGCCAGGGGCCGGGCGAAGGCCGCCATGGTGCCGTTCATGCCTTCGACGACGGGCCGAAGCTCGGCGACGACCCGCGCCGGGTCGCCGCGCACCTGGAGCTCTCCGGCCGCGACCGCAGCTCGCATCCGTGCGGCCTCGGCGACCAGATCCTGGATCGTCGATCCCAGCCTGCGCGCCATGGCCACGGCGAGCGCCGCCATGATGAGAGCGCCCATCGTCACGGCCAAGGAGATGATGAGAATGGCCCGCGCCCCGTCGTCGACCCCCACCCTGGCGCTCGAGGAGGCGTCCGAGAGGCTCTCGGTCTTGAGCGAGTCGAGCGCCTGCCGGGCCCGGAGGTAGATCACGTTGGCCTCGCTGTAGCGGCTCCACGCGCGGTCCTCGAGCTCGAGCAGCTCGGGATCGATGGCGCTCGTGCCGGACGCCACCCGCTGGTTGCGGTCCTTGAGGAGCCCGACGATCGCGTCGATGTTCCCGCGCCAGGCCGTGAACTCGTCCTTCCAGGCCTTCCACAGCCGCATGACGCTCGGCGACGGGTGGCTGGCTTCGAGCTTCCTGGCGCCGTCCTCGACGGCGGCGAGCTTCTCGACGACCTGCTCGATCGCCTTCGCTCGACCCTGCTCGCCGCTGCGCCGCAGGAGCGCGCCCTTGATGCCGTCGTTGACCGACAGCTGTCCCTCGTCGCACTGCGCGAGGGCCATGACTCCCGGCAACCGGTCGGCCGCCATCTTCCGCAGCTGCTCGACGAGGCCGCTCGCGCCCAGCCAGGCCACCGCTCCCACGAGGAGCAAGAGCGCGGTGGCGCCGCCGAAGCTGGCGTAGATCTTGGCGCGAGTCGTGGTCGGGATGAGCATGGAGTATTCGCCTGAGCTCGGGGCCTGACCGCGCGGTCACTCGAACATGTAGCCGGCGGGATCGATCTTGCCCCTGCGCATCAAGGAGATGGTGAAGGACAGGTCCCCGTTGAACTCGGCCACCGACTTCGCGCCGAACGCGGCCGCCGACGCCAGCGCTGCCGCCTTGAGCTTGTTGCGCACCCCCACGTCGAGGCTCCGCGAGGCGGTGAGGACGTTGTCCGGGTTCTTGGCGTCCGACACGCCCGGTACGCGATAGACGTCGAGCTCCGGGTACTTGGCCTTGTTGGCCTCCCACCACCAGCTCTTCACGAAGCCTGCCTTGGCCTTGCCCGACTTGATGGCCGCGGCGGTGCCATCGTGGCTGGAGGTGGCGATGGTGGCCTTGCCTCCCGTGGCCGCCTTGGCTCCCGACTCGCCCGAGCTGGCCCCCTTGGCAAAGGCGATCTCCGCCGGCGATTGACTCAGGATGGCGGTGGGGTTGCCACCCTTCGGGTAGACCATCCACGCACCGTAAAACTCCTTGCCGTCGACAGCCTGCACCAGCGTCACGCCCTGCTGCTTGACGGACAGGATGGCCTGCACGAACGAGCCGACGTACGCGACGTTGTCGCCCTTGCCCGAGAAGGCCTGGAGGATCTCGGGGTAGCTCTGGGCGATGCGCGGCTGCACCGGGACCTTCGCCCCCAGGGCGTCGGTGATCCGCTTGGCCGCCTCGGGAGAGAACTTCGGCGGAAACCAGCAGGTGACGTCGGCGGCCAGGGCGGGGGCGACCGTCGAGACCGAGGTCGCGACGATGACGCACAGCTTCATCAACAGGGAGCGTTTGTTCACGTGGGAGTCTCCTGGCGCGCGGCGCCCTCGCTTCGCCCGCCGACCGATGCCGCATCAAGCACGGCCTGTGCCGGGCCGGACGCGAGCGCAAACATGGCGGCGCGTCTGGATTTCGTCCGCGGAGGCTCGAGGAGTCTCAGGAACCCAGGGTAGAGCGTGATCCGCTCCCCGGCTTCGCAGTGGGTGAGGTCACACCTCCAGGCCCACCGCCCGCATGAGCGCGAGCGCGTTGGAGTGGGTCACCACGCCGGGTCGGAGCCGGTAGTCGAAGACGACCTCGCCGTCCTTCACCTCATCCTCGAAGTGCGCGTTCACCGCCGCGCCGAGGGCGGGGGCCATCTCGGAGAGGGCGAGGTCGTGGGTGGTGACGAGCCCGATCGCGCCGCGCCCGAGGAGCGAGCGCAGCACGGCCTCGGCGCCGATGCGGCGGTCGCGCGAGTTGGTGCCGGCGAGCAGCTCGTCGAGCAGGAAGAGCACCGGCGGCGGGCGCGAGGAGAGGTCGAGCAGCGCGCGCAGGCGGGTGATCTCGGCGTAGAAGCGGGACCGCCCCTCGGCGAGCGAGTCCTGGATGCGGAGCGTGGCGCCGACCTGGACCGGGGTGAGGGCGAGCCGCCGCGCCCGCACCGGCGCGCCGGCCAGCGCCAGGACGGCGTTCGCTCCGACCGTGCGCAGGAGCGTGCTCTTCCCCGACATGTTCGAGCCGGAGACGACGAGCAGGCGCGCTTCGGGGTCGAGCCGCACGTCGTTGCGGACGACCCGCTCCTCCGGGAGGAGCGGGTGACCTAGCCCCTCGCCGTCGAGGTGAGCGCCGCCGGCCAGGTCGTCGACGGAGGGGAAGGCATCGGCCGGGTGGAGCCAGCCGTGTCCGGCCAGCGCCGAGAGCGCCTCCAGCTCCGCCGCCGCGCCGAGCCAGCCGCGCACCGACCGTCCGTGCGCGGCGCGCCAGCGCTCGATCGCGAGCGCCGCCTGCGGTTTCCACAGGACCAGGAACCCCACCGGCGCGAAGAACTGGTTCGAGGCCCAGGCGGCGCGCTCGACGATGCGCGAGAGGACGCGGATGCGGTGCGAGGCGACGTCACCGCCCGCGCCGAGCGCCGCCTGCAGGGCCCGCAGCCGCTCGTCGCCGAACGGCTCGCGCTCGAGCCGGCCGAGCAGCTCCGCCATGAGGAGGAGCTCGTGACCGGGCCGCTCGACGCCGCCAAGCACCTGGCCCAGCGACGCGGCCGCCGCGCGCAGGGCCACCCACTCCACGGCCGCGATCCCGACCACGGCCAGGCCGGGCACGGCGCCCGCGAACCAGCCGACGAGCGCCGCCAGCGCGGCCGCTCCGACGAGGAGCGCCGGAGCGACGAGCCAGCCCGGCAAGAGCCGCGGCGCCTCCGCCCAGGCGGCCAGCCGCTCCGGGTGGAGCTCGGCCCGCACGTCCTCGCCCAGCACCGCCAGGTCCTCTCGCAGGTCCAGCCGCGGCGCGAGATCCCCCACCGCGCCCTGCCGCGATCGCACCTCCCCTGCGCTGGCCGGCGCGAGCAGCCACGACGCGAGCAGGTCCGAGCCTGGGCGCGTGCGGGCCGTACAGAGGAGCTCGAAGAGCGAGCCCTTGCCGAAGAGGTCGAGGTCGCGCGCGTAGGGGTGGTCCTCGGACGAGTAGCGCTCCCCATCGTCGCCGCGCCCGGCCCAGCTCCCGTCGAGTCGCGCGAGCCCCGCCTCGTGAAAGACCACCGCTCGGCGGGCGCGGGCGAGCGCGCGCAGGGTGCGGTCGTGCCAGACCATGAGCGCGACGAACCCGGCGGCGGGGACGAGCATCCAGAACGACGAGAGCCGGCCCAGGGCGAGCGCGGCGACGCCCACCGCCGCCAGGGCCGCGAAGACCGCCAGGCGGAGGAGCGCGATGCGCGCGTCGCGCCGCTCCCAGCCCGCCACCGCGACGCGGCGCGTGGCGAGCCGCTCTTGCAGCAGGGCGCGCGGGTCGTGCATGCGGCGAGGGTAACCCGCGACGCGTCGGCAGGGTTGTTCTGAATGCCCGGGACCGAGCCGGGACGGGCGTTCAGGACAACCCTAAACGGCTGCGCTAAGTAAGGGGCGTCGAGGAGGACCGCCCATGCCCCGTCCGCTGCTCGCCATCCCGCTCGCCCGCGCGCAGCAAGACCTCGCGCTCCTCGCTCGCATGGCGAACCGTCACGGGCTCGTGGCCGGCGCGACCGGCACCGGCAAGACCGTCACCCTGCGCGTCCTCGCCGAGGGTTTCTCGCGGTTGGGAGTCCCGGTGTTCATGGCCGACGTGAAGGGCGATCTCTCCGGCCTGGCGCGCCCTGGCGACGGAGCGGGGCCCGTGGCGGAGCGGGTGCAGCAGCTCGGCCTGGCCGACTTTCGGTACGAGGCGTGTCCGGTCGCGTTCTGGGACGTCTTCGGGAAGCAGGGTCATCCGGTGCGCGCCACCGTCTCGGATCTCGGGCCGCTCCTCCTCGCCCGCATCCTGGGGCTGAACGAGATCCAGGAGGGCGTGCTGCAGCTCGCCTTCAGGGTGGCCGACGACGCCGGCCTGCTGCTCCTGGATCTGAAGGACCTGCGCGCCATGGTGCAGGACGTGTCCGACCGCGCGGCCGAGCTCAGGGCGCGCTACGGCAACGTCTCCACCGCGAGCGTGGGCGCCATCCAGCGCGCGCTGCTGGGGCTAGAGGCGCAGGGCGGCGAGAAGCTCCTCGGCGAGCCGGCGCTCGACCTCGACGACCTCATGCAGACGGTGGAGGGCGGGCGCGGGGTGGTGAACATCCTCGCTGCGGACGAGCTCATCCGCGCGCCGCGCGTCTATGCGACGGTCCTGCTGTGGATGCTCTCCGAGCTCTTCGAGCGGCTGCCGGAGGTGGGCGATCCGGAGAAGCCGCGGCTCGTCTTCTTCTTCGACGAGGCACACCTCCTCTTCGACGATGCGCCCCGGGCGCTCCTGGAGCGCATCGAGCAGGTGGTGCGGCTCGTCCGCTCGAAGGGGGTGGGCGTCTACTTCGTCACCCAGAACCCGCTCGACCTCCCGGACACGGTGCTGGGGCAGCTCGGGAACCGCGTCCAGCATGCGCTCCGGGCCTTCACCCCGCGCGATCAGAAGGCGGTGCGGGTTGCGGCCGACACCTTCCGCGCTCGTCCCGGGCTCGACGCGGCGGAGGTCATCACGCAGCTCGGCGTCGGCGAGGCGCTCGTCTCCCTCCTCCAGGAGGACGGCACGCCGGCGCCGGTGGAGCGCGCGCTCGTGCTCCCTCCCGCGAGCCGTCTCGCGCCGCTCACGCCCGCCGAGCGAGCCGAGGTGGTGCGCGGCTCGCCGCTCTTCGGCCACTACGAGCAGGTGGCCGAGCGGGAGTCGGCCTACGAGAAGCTGCGCGGACGCGCCGAGGTGGCGCAGCAGAGCCGGCCGGCGCCGCGCGGTCGGGGAGGGTGGAGCGCGCCGCGCGGGGCCGGCGAGTCCGCCCTGGACATGGCGGCCTCGGTGGCGAAGAGCGCCGCCCGCGCGGCCGGGACGCAGCTCGGACGCGAGATCATGCGCGGGGTGCTGGGATCCTTGTTCGGCGGCGGCGGTCGGCGGCGGTGAAAGCGGCGAAGAATGGCGAGCGGTCGCTCATTCGCATCGGCGTGTCCGCCTGCCTGCTCGGCCAGAACGTCCGCTACGATGCCGGGCACAAGCGAGACGCCTTCCTTACCGAGCTCCTCGCGCAATTCGTCCGCTTCGTCCCGGTCTGCCCGGAGGTGGAGCTCGGGCTCGGCACGCCACGCGAGGCCATCCGCCTCGTGCGGGACGGCGGTCTCGTGCGCTTGGTCGGCCGCACCTCCGGGTCCGATCACACCGAGCCCATGCGCCGCCTGGCTGAGGAGCGGGTGGCGGAGCTCTCCCGCCTCGACCTCGACGGCTACGTCCTCAAGAAGGACTCGCCCTCCTGCGGGATGGAGCGGGTGAAGGTCTACGGGGGTGCGGTCGTCACCCGCGCCGGACGAGGTGCCTTCGCGGCGGTGCTCCTCGACCGCCTGCCGCTGCTGCCGGTCGAGGAGGAGGGGCGCCTGAACGACCTCGCGCTGCGCGAGAACTTCGTGGAGCGCGTGTTCGCGCACCGCCGCCTCCGCGAGGTCTTCCGGCGCCGCTGGACGGTGGGCGAGCTGGTCCGCTTCCACGCGCGGGAGAAGCTGCTCGTGCTGGCCCATCGGCCCGCTGCGTACCGGGAGCTCGGGATGCTGGTGGCGGCGGCGAAGGGCGCCCCGCGCGCCGAGCTCGCCCGGCGTTATGGAGAAGTTTACTCGAAGGCCCTGGCGCGGCCCGCCACGCGCGGTCGCCACGTGAACGTGCTCCAGCACATGGCTGGCTACTTCAAGGACCTCGCGACGCCCGACGAGCGCCAGGAGCTGCAGGAGGCCATCGCCGATTACCGCGCCGGGCTGGTGCCGCTCGTGGTGCCGGTGACGCTCGTGAAGCACCACGTCCGCCGCCACGGCGTCGCCTACCTCGCCGAGCAGCGCTACCTCGAGCCGCACCCCAAGGAGCTCATGCTGAGGAATCACGCGTAGGCGCGGGCCTCGATTCGGCGGGGGATGAACCCCCGCCCTACTTCAAGTGTAGGGCGGGGGCTTGTCCCCCGCCGCCGGTCAACGTCGTCACCGAGCTACGGCGCCGCCTTCTGGTAGCGCGGGCCGGCAGCGGTCGTGAGCGGCTGGCCCTCGTTCAGCAGCCCGGCGTCGACCACGTCGCCGATGACGAGGACGTGGTCGCCGACCTCGTGCAGCTCGAGCACCTCGCAGTCGAAGTAGGCGAGGGCATCGGCCAGGATGGCCGCGCCGGTGGTCGCCTCGCGGTGCTGCATCGCCTGGAGCTTGTCCTCGTGCATCATCGACTGCCGGGCGAAGTGACCTGCGAACCGCTGCTGCCCTTCGCGCAGGATGTTGACCGCGAAGTTCTTCGTGCTCTTCAGGAAGTCCACGCTGTAGTGATGGCTGTCGGCGGCGAAGAGGATGCGCGGCGGGTCGAACGAGGCGGGGCACACCCAGGACACGGTGAGCGCGTTCTCGGCGCCGCCTCGGCCGACCGTCACCACCGTGACCGGGAGCGAGAGCTTCTGGAGAGCCTGCGTGAACGCGTCCTTGTTCATGGGAGCTCCGGGTTCGAGGAGGAGGGTTACTACTCCTTTCACGGATGGGAACGGCGGCGTCAACGATGGAGAGCCGGACGCCCCGGACGGGAGGCGCAAAGCCCCGGCCTGACGAGGACTTGGGGGCCCCGACCTCCTCGGGGCACGAGGCGCGCTTGCGAGGGGACACCCGGGGCAGCAGCTTCCGGAGAACAAGCGATGGACCTCCTCCCCCGACCAGCCCCCGCCCCGCCTGCCCGTCCCGCCGTCCCTCGGGAGGCGCTCGGCGCTCGCTTCGAGGCGGTCCGCGCTGCCACCGAGGCGCTCTGCGCGCCGCTGTCGGCGGAGGACATGGTCGTCCAGTCGATGCCGGACGCGAGCCCCGCGAAGTGGCACCTCGCCCACAGCACCTGGTTCTTCGAGACGTTCCTGCTCGCCTCACGCGAGCCGGGCTTCGCCCCCTTCCACCCCACGTACGGGTTCCTCTTCAACTCGTACTACGACGCCGTCGGGCCGCGGCACGCGCGCCCCAAGCGCGGGCTCCTCACCCGCCCTCCGGTCGACGAGGTGCGCGCGTACCGGCGCCAGGTCGACGGGAGGGTGCTGGCGCTCCTCGCGCGCGGGCTCGACCGCGGCGCTGCGGCGGTGCTCGAGCTCGGGCTCCACCACGAGCAGCAGCACCAGGAGCTGCTCCTCACCGATCTGAAGCACGCGCTCGCCGAGAACCCGCTCCAGCCCGCCTATGCGCCGCCGCTCCGGGCCGCTTGCCTGACCGCTCCGCCGCTGGGATGGGTCGAGCACGCGGGCGGCCTCCACGAGATCGGCCACCACGGCCCGGGGTTCGCCTTCGACAACGAGGGGCCGCGCCACCGGGTGTGGCTGGAGCCGTTCGCGATCGCCACGCGCGCGGTCACCTGCGGCGAGTACCTGGCCTTCATCGAGGACGGCGGTTATCGGCGCCCGGAGCTGTGGCTCGCCGACGGGTTCGCCGCGGTGGTGGCCCGCGGCTGGGAGGCGCCGCTTTACTGGGAGCGAACCGGCGGCGCGTGGACGGTCTTCACGCTGCACGGCCCGCGACCGCTCGATCCCGAGGAGCCCGTGACGCACGTTTCGCTCTACGAGGCCGACGCATACGCGCGCTGGGCCGGGGCGCGCCTGCCCACCGAGCAGGAATGGGAGATCGCGGCTCACGGCGCCGGTACCGAGGGCACCTTCGCCGGCGGCGGCCGCTTCCATCCGGCGGTGGCGGGCGGTGGGGGGCTGGCCCAGTTCCTGGGCGACGTCTGGGAGTGGACGCGCAGCGCCTACGGTCCCTACCCGGGCTTCCAGCCGGCAGCGGGGGCGCTCGGCGAATACAACGGCAAGTTCATGTGCAACCAGTTCGTCCTGCGCGGCGGGTCGTGCGCCACGCCGGCCGGGCACGTGCGTCCGAGCTACCGCAACTTCTTCTACCCGGAGGCGCGCTGGCAGTTCTCCGGGATCCGCCTGGCCCGGGAGGTCCGATGATGCTGGACGCCGCCGAGACGCTGCTCTCCCCATCCACCGGGGCGCCCGACGTCCACGCCGAGTTCCTGGCCGACGTGCTGGCCGGGCTGTCGCAGCCGCACAAGGAGATCCCCTGCAAGTGGCTCTATGACGCGCGGGGGTCGGCCCTCTTCGAGCGCATCTGCGACCTCGAGGAATACTACCCGACCCGCACCGAGCTCGCGATCATGGAGGGGCAGGTCCGCTCGATGGCCGAGCTGCTCGGCCGGGGCTGCGCGCTCGTCGAGTACGGCTCCGGGTCGGGGCTGAAGACGCGGCTCCTGCTGCAGCACCTCTGCCCGGCGGTCTACGTGCCGGTCGACATCTCCGCCCCGGCGCTCGCCGAGGCGACCGAGCGGCTGGCGCGCGCCTGCCCCGAGGTGCCGATGCTGCCGGTGTGCGCCGACTTCACGAAGCCGCTCGACCTGCCGCTCGACGGGGCGGGTGCCCTGCGCCGCTGCGTCTACTTCCCGGGCTCGACCATCGGCAACTTCCACCGGCCGGAGATGGTCGGTTTCCTGGCCGAGGTGGCGCGCCAGTGCGGCGCGGGTGGCGGACTCCTCATCGGCGTCGACCTGCGCAAGGAGCGGAGCATCCTCGAGTGCGCCTATGACGACGCGCGGGGCGTGACCGCGGCCTTCAACCGGAACGTGCTCGTGCGCGCCAACCGGGAGCTCGGCGCAGACTTCCGGCTCGACTGCTTCCGCCACGAGGCGATCTGGGACGATCGGCTGGGCCGCGTGGAGATGCACCTCGTCTCGACCGAGGAGCAGGACGTCCGCGTCGGCGGGCAGCTCTTCCGCTTCGCCGAGGGGGAGAGCATCTGGACCGAGTCGTCCTACAAGTACGAGCTGCGCGAGTTCGCGGTGCTGGCCGCGCTGGCGGGCTGGCGCTGCGAGCGCGTGTGGACGGACGAGCGCGCCTGGTTCTCGGTGCAGTATCTCTCGACGCGCTGAAGCTGCTGCGGAGCGCCGGAACGAAGGTTACGCTCACGGCCATGATCTCGCCCAAGATGCAGGCGGCGCTCTCGGCGCACGTCGACCAGGAGCTGTACTCGGCGAACCTTTACCTCTCGATGGGCGCGTACTGTGAGACGAAGGCCTACAAGGGCTTCGGCCGCTGGCTGCGCGTGCAGCACGGCGAGGAGCTCTCGCACGCGCTCAAGCTCGTCGACCACGTGCTCGCCCGCGGCGGGCAGCCGACGCTGGGCGCGGTCCCGGCGCCGCCGCGCGAGTTCGGCAGCATGGTGCAGGTCTTCGAGGCGGTGCTCGCGCACGAGCGGCTCGTCACCGCGCGCGTCCACGACCTCTACGCCGCGGCGGCCGCCGAGAAGGACGCGGCGTGCCAGATCTTCCTGCAGTGGTTCGTGAGCGAGCAGGTGGAGGAGGAGTCCATCGCGGCCGAGATCCGGGACAAGCTGGCGATGGTGGGTGACCGCCCCGGCGCCGCGCTCTACCTCGACAAGGAGTACGGGAAGCGGGGGAAGTAGATGGCGCATCCCACGGAGGATCGCAACTACCGCTTGTCCGGGAGCGTCCGCCCGAGCCGCTACGAGGTGACGCTCTCGCTCGATCTGGAGCGGCGCGCCTTCGCTGGCGAGGCCCGTATCGTCGTCCAGCTCTCCGCGGCGGCCGACGAGCTCGTCCTGCACGCCGCCGAGCTCGACGTCACCCGCGCGCAGCTCCACACCGCCGACGGCGACCGTCGGGTGACGCGCGTCACGCCGGCGCCGACCAGCGAGACGGTGCGGCTCCAGCTCGACCGCCCCGCCCCCGCCGGCGCGGCCACCCTCGACCTCGTCTGGAATGGCCACATGAGCACCGGGCTGCGCGGCCTGTACCAGGCGGCCAGCGTGGCGGTGACTCAGTTCGAGGCCGCGGACGCACGGCGCGTCTTCCCCTGCTTCGACGAGCCCGGCTTCAAGGCGCCCTGGGCCATCACGCTCGAGGCGCCGGCCGGCCTCGCGCTCCTCTCCAACGGCGAGCCCGAGCGGCGGACCGAGCAGGGGGGCCGACAGCGGGTCACCTTCCACGAGACGCCCCCGCTCCCCACCTATCTCGTCGCGCTCGCCTGCGGGCAGCTCGAGGCGAAGGACCCTCTGCGGGTGCGCGGTGTCCCGGTGCGGACCTGGTCGGTGCCGGAGAAGGCGGAGCTGACCCTCTTCGGACAGGAGGTGGCGGTGGAGGTGCTGCCGCGGCTGGAGGACTACTTCGGCCTGCCCTACGCATTCGGCAAGCTCGACCAGGTGGGCGTCCCCGATTTCGAGGCGGGCGCCATGGAGAACGCGGGGCTCGTCACCTACCGGGAGGCGGCGCTGCTCCTCGACCCCGCCACCGCCTCGCTGGCGGTGAAGAAGCGGGTGGCGGAGGTGGTGACGCACGAGCTGGCGCACCAGTGGTTCGGGAACTGGGTCACCATGGAGTGGTGGGACGACCTGTGGCTGAACGAGTCGTTCGCCACCTGGATGGCGTCCAAGATCGTCTCTGGCTGGAAGCCCGACTGGCGGGTCTGGCTGGACTTCGACGCCGGCAAGGCGGCCGCGCTCCACCTCGACGCGCTCCGCTCGACGCACCCGATCCGCGCGGAGGTGAAGAACCCGGAGGACATGACAGAGAGCTTCGACGTCATCACCTACGAGAAGGGCGGTGCGGTCCTGCGGATGATCGAGGGCTACCTCGGCGAGGCGCCCTTCCGCGAGGGCATCCGGCTCTACATGCGGCGGCACGCGCGGGCGAACGCCGTCGCCGCCCAGCTGTGGGCGGCGCTGGCGGAAGCGTCGAAGCAGCCGGTGCCCGAGCTCGCCGACGCCTGGATCGGGCAGCCGGGGTTCCCCCTCATCGAGGTGAGACGGGACGGACGGCGGGTGACGCTGGCGCAGCGGAGGTTCTTCTCGGAGCTGGGGGGAGGGGCCTCCGCCCAGCGCGACCCCGCCGTCTGGCCGGTGCCGCTCGTGCTGCGCTACCAGGACGCGGGCGGGGTGAAGGAGCAGCGCCACCTCCTGCGCGGTGCGAGCGGCGAGGTCACGCTGGCCGGCGACGGCGAGGTCTCCTGGGTGTGCGCCAACGCCGGCTCGACCGGCTTCTACCGCGTCGCCTACGACGCGGCGGGCGTGGCAGCCCTCGCGAAGCACCTCCCGCACCTCGCGGCCTCGGAGCGGATCGGCCTCCTCGCCGACGAGTGGGCGCTCGTGCGCTCCGGCGAGCGCGAGGTCGGCGCGTTCCTCGATCTCGCGGCGGCGTTCGGCGGCGAGGAGGACTACGCCGTGCTCGACGAGCTGGTGGCGCGGCTCGGGGCGTTCGAGGCGCGACTTCAGGATGAGGGCCTCAGGACACGGTTCCAGCGCTTCGTGGCGGGGGTGTTCGGCCCGGTGTTCTCGCGGGGAGGCTGGGATGCACCCGCCGGAGAGGACGACCCCTCGCGCCTCCGCCGCGCGGCGCTGTTGCGAGCGGTGGGCGTCATCGCCCGCGAGCCGGCGCTGGTGGCGGAGGCGCGCTCGCGGCTCGACCGCTTCCTCGGGGGCGAGGTGGCGGCGCTCGAGCCGAACCTGCACGAGGCCGCGGTGGTGATGGCGGCGCGCGCGGGCGCAGCACGCCTCTTCGACGCGCTCCGGGCCCGCTTCCCGGCCGAGCCGGATCCCGCCTTCAAGCGGCGGTACCTCGTCGGCCTGGCGCTCTTCGAAGCGCCCGAGCTCGCTACGCGCGGCCGGGAGCTCGCCTTCGGCGAGGAGATCCCGCTCCAGGACGCCGCCTCCTACCTGGGAGCGCTGCTCGGGAACCGCACGGGCCGCGACGCATTCTGGGACGAGCTGCGGGCGCG
>WNGL01005617.1_pt1 | contig 16528 bp, 11 predicted proteins | sample 5400591 | NCBI WGS metagenome assembly WNGL01 (sample SAMN13153377, study PRJNA577476) | soil metagenome | isolation source: 80 cm soil or saprolite under Garry oak tree replicate 1 | place: USA:California | collected 2016-06-15
CCGCTGCGACCGACGCGCTGACTTGTCCGCCCACTTGATTCGCCGGCGCCAGCGGATCGGGTTGACCGTTCACGATCGCAGCGGCGCGACTAAGGGCGTCCGGTGGCTTAACGTTGGTGAGCAAGTGATAGAGCGTCGCTGACAATGAGTAGAGGTCACTGCGCGCGTCTGTGCCCAAACCCTGCACCTGTTCGAGTGGCGCGTAATTCGGCGTGTAACCAAAGATGCTCGCCGACGTCACGACGGACATTTGACCCGCGAAGCCTTTCGCCAGCCCAAAGTCGAGCAGCACAACCTGTCCACGCGCGGTTAGTTTGAGATTTTGCGGCTTGATGTCGCGATGAATGATCTGCGGATCCTGTGTGTGCAAATAGTCTAGAGCATCGCACAGTTGATCGCCCCAACGCAGCACCTCTTCCTGCGGAAAAGGACCGTTGCGGCGCGTGAGCATTTCGTAAAAGTCTTCGCCCGCGATGTACTGCATAACCAGAAACTGCCCGTCGCCTTCGTTGAAATGATCGCTCACCCGCGGCAGCGCTTGATGATGCATGCGCGCCAGCAAACGCGCTTCGCGTTCGAACTGCTTGCGCAGCTTCTCATCGGTGAAAAGCGTCTCTTTCAGTGCAACGATGGTATCGAGCCGCTGGTCCACCGCTTCATATACCGCGCCCATGCCGCCCTGGCCAAGCTGGCGAACAATTCGATAACGTCCCTGCAGAATTGTTTCTGGTGCAAGCATGAGGTCGATCTCCCTGGCCCTTACGCCCGACGAGTCTACCATTCCGCGCATCTCCAGGCCAACGGATTCCTTATGTTTAGACGGACGAGACCTGTAAATGGTTTTGAGGGTGAGTGATTTCGGCGTATGCTAGGCCGCACATGAGCAAGCCAATCCCCTTCGAGTCTGAAGGCGAGATTATCGACGTTAGTCCCCGCAGGCCCAGGCGCCCACGGCGCTGGTGGTGGCTGGTGCTGGTAGGCGCTGCGCTGCTGTTTCTCGCGTCGCGCGCGTTGTCAATTTATATTTCGGCGCTTTGGTTTGGCTCGCTCGGGTTCTCATCGGTCTACTGGTACATGTTCAGATTGAAGATCGAGTTATTCGTGATCTTCTTCGTGTTGACACTCCTGATTTTGCGTGGCGGCCTCTGGTTGATCGAACGCGGGTTCGCTCGCTTCGCGTTTGACTCCCGCACGGTCTTTATAAATCAGCAGCCGGTAAACATCTCGCCCGGCCGCTTCCTCAGGCCCATAGCATGGGTTGTCTCAGTTTTGGCAGGCCTGGTATTCGGACTTAGCATGCGGGAAGCGTGGCGCAGTTTCGCCCTTTATTCGCATCAAGCCTCAACTGACTTGACGGATCCAGTCTTTCACAAGTCGGTCGGCTTCTATCTATTCACGCTGCCGGTTTATGACGCGCTCAGTAGTTGGTTGCTCTATCTTTCAATCATCATTCTGGTCGCTGCGATCATCTACGCGCTGCTCGCGCTGACTCAGGAAGGCTTATCCACGTCCACTGGACTACATAGTGCCAAAGAGACGAGCATTAGCGCCGTGTCGTGCGCGCTGGCCGCGTTTCTGCTCGTTCTCGCTTGGACTGTTTTGCTCTCGCGTTATCCGTATCTTTGGGACGATCATCAGACTTTCTCGGGAGTTACTTATACGGAAGCGAATTACTTTCTTCCGAGTCTTTTGTGGGTGGCGATTGCGCTGGTGGTGGCCGCGGTTATCTGTTTGGTTAATGCCTTCGCACTTCGGCGCGTCCGTCTCTTTATTGCCGTCGTCGCCGTTCCTCTGATCATTTACATCGTTGGCGGAATTATCGTTCCCGCCTATGTAACCAACTTCATCGTAAAGCCTAACGAGCTCGGTCGCGAGACGCCGTACATCAAAGAGAACATTACCTGGACCCGCCGCGCCTTCGGTGTCGACCGCATCGAACAGCGCAATTTCGATGCTGAGACTTCGACTGAAGCTTTCGATTTGCAAGCTAATCGGGCCACTCTCGACAACATTCGCCTGTGGGATTGGCACGCTTTGAAAGACACGCTCACGCAGATTCAGGCTATTCGCACCTATTACGATTTCACCGATGTTGACGTGGATCGGTATGTCATCTCCGGCGGAAAGCGGCAAATGATGCTGGCCACGCGTGAGATCGATGAGGCAAAACTGCCGGAACAATCTCGCAATTGGGTCAACGAAAAGCTGATTTACACGCATGGTTATGGTTTGACGATGAACACGGCGAACGGCTTTGATACGGAAGGGATGCCGAAGTTCGTGCTGTCAAACATGCCGATTGAATCAACCGCGCCCGAGATTAAGGTCACTCGTCCGGAAATCTATTACGGCCAAAAGACAAACAGCAACGTTTACGTGAAGACCAAGCGGATGGAATTCAACTATCCGCAGGGCGAAGCGAATAATCTCACGAGTTACGAAGGCACGGGCGGCATTCGCATCGGCGGACTTGTGCGGCGATGGTTGCTGGCGTGGGCGCTGGATGACCTCACGAAGCTGCCGTTCTCAGACGACGTAACCTCCGAGAGTCGCGTGCTGATTCATCGAAACATACGCGAGATTGTTGACAGCGTCGCGCCCTTTCTTATCTACGACAACGATCCATACATCGTCATCAGCAGTGATGGCCGGCTGTTCTGGATGATTGACGCTTTCACCGAATCAACAACCTATCCGTATTCCCGCCACCATAATGCGGACGACAAATCCATCAATTACATTCGCAACAGCGTCAAAGTAACGATTGATGCTTACAACGGCGCGGTGAACTTCTATGTTTTCGATCCGCAAGATCCGTTGATTCAAACTTATCGCGCGACTTTTCCCGCTCTGTTTCGCGACGCGAGCGAGATGCCGGCGGACCTGCGCGCGCACGTTCGCTATCCGGAGACACTGATCAAAGTTCAAGGCGAAGTCTTTGGCCTCTATCACACGCAGGACACGAACTCGTTTTTTCAGCGAGAGGATCTTTGGACCGTGGCCCAGCAAGTCAGTCTGAACCCGCAAACGAAGCAACAGGAACCAAACCCGATCGAGCCTTACTTCGTGCTCATGCAACTGCCCGGAGAGAAGCCGGGAATTGAATTTGTCGAGATCCTTCCGTTTACTCCGGCAAAGCGAAATAACATGATTGGCTGGATGGCGAGCCGTTGTGATGGCGACGCGTATGGGTCGTTGCTGGTTTACAACTTTCCCAAGTCGCGTCTGATTGATGGTCCGCTGCAAATCGAAGCGCGCATCGATCAAAACGCGCAACTCTCCGGACAGTTTACGCTCTGGAACCAGCAGGGATCCCATGTGCTTCGCGGCCATTTGCTGGTGATTCCGATTGGCCGTTCGCTGCTTTACGTCGAGCCCGTTTACTTGCAAGCTGAACGGAGCCCGATGCCGGAACTACGCCTTGTCGTGCTGGCCACACAGGATCGGCTGGCCTATGGCAATAACTTCGATGAGGCATTAAGCAGTTTGTTTGGCGAAGCCGTGAAAGCGCCGACAGAAACAAAAGCTGAGCAACCAAAACCGAAATCCGGCGCGTCGCCACAACCTTCGCCATCGCCTGAAAAGGTTGGTGCGCCGAATGTACAGCAATTGATCAATCGAGCAATTCAGGAATTCGAAGAGTATCAGCGTCTAACCGCCGAGGGTAAGCTCGGTGAAGCCGGAAAGAAATTGGAAGAGCACAAACGCACGCTGGAAGAATTAAGAAAAGCGACAGGCAAGCAGTGAGCGAAAACCGAAGCTGGATCTCTGAAGTATGAGAGGCACAGAACCATGCCTCATCACGACTGCGTGTGGGCTCGTAATGATAGGCTTAGCAAGTTGGGCGTCTTTGGCTGTCTGCCGCTCGGGAGCGGCAGCACGTAGAGATCCCGAGCAGACAAATCATTCTATGACGTCGCCAACGCCCACGCCGCTTGCGCCTGTTTTGCTCACAGAAGATAACTCAATCCAACCAATCGCTCTCGATTCTGTTATCGGGACCAGAGGCCCTTTTCGAACAATCTCAGCGAACACCTTAAATTTCAATCAGACTGCGAGAGTAAGTCTCTTTGCCGCTAACGTAGAACTCTTGCCGGGCGAGGATGCTTCAATTGTCACGGCTAAGGCCGAGGACTATAAGCACCGATTCTATGCTTTGCCCGTCGAGTATGTCGGGAAGGTTTCGAATTTCGATTGGCTCACACAGATAGTCGTCAGTCTAAACAGTCAAATGGAAACGGGTGATGGGACTGTGTGGGTCAACATCAACGTCCGCGGGATAGACAGCAACAAGGTGCTCCTGAGCATCCGAAACCCTACGGATGACCTTTATAGCAGTTGCGGTGGCGACTCAATTTACTCAGTCTATCCCGGGAAGCGATGTGCCAATGAAAGCTGCGTGGCCGACGGCCTTGAGGCGAAAGTTTTTGCTGAATGGAAAAAGCAATTTCTAGCAGCTCACGGTCTCTCTCAAGAACAATTCAACCAGCGGATCATCATCTCAGATGTTAGCCTCTCGGAAGGGCCGATCTATGTGTTCTGGAGCATAAGCTACGTATTTGTTTTGGATTGGGTTCGTTCTCGTCAGGTAGATTCGGTTAACCTGGGGGCATACCCACTCGCCCAAGAACCGGGCCAGATTGCGATCAAAAGCGCAGTTCGATTAGCTATTAGACCGGACGACCAGTTCAACATGCCCAGCGTCGCGCCAATTTCGAAAGTGCAGAGCGCCCTTGAGGGTTGCCTCCAAGGCACGCAGAGGCAAATAGACTGGTGTCATAATAGGTTTGGTTATGGCGGCCGTTTTTTGGTGTGGGGCCTCAGCACAATCGATGAGCGTTCTAACCAATGCAAAGGAGCAACTGCAGACCTTGCAACCGGTGAAGTCGTCTATTGTTACGAAGAGCCCTGCTACATCGAATAATGGCACTCAAGAATTCGCGAGCGGTTCATCGTCTTATTTGATCGGACGCTACCCATGCGTAGGCTCGGCAGAGCACTTAGTTTCCTACTTGAGTTTCTCTTGTAGCTTTCGCGCCCCCTCTACCGCTTCGTTGTATTCAGCTTCGTAACCCGGCACAGGTTTCATCGCCAACAGCATGTCAATCTGTTTACGCGCGTCTTCATTACGGTGCGCTTGCGCATACGCCTCCGCGAGGTGTAGGCGCATCAGTTCATTATCGGGACCAAGACGCAGGCCTTTTTCGAGATATGAGACTGCCTTTTGGGTATCTCCACCAAGCAGTGTGGGTGACTCGAGATATACCTGGCCCAGAACCATATAGGCGCTTCCGTCCTGATACTTCTCATCGAGCTTGATGACCGTTTCCATCTCGCGCTTGATGTCTTCGACCTCTCCCAAACCAGCCAGCGTGCTCGTCTCAGCGCTGCCCCCATAGTTTGCGCCCAACCAAAAATGACCTTCGGGTTTGCCATCCTGTAACTTCACGGCCAGCTTGCCGGCTTGGATCCCTTCGCGAAAAGCTTTGTCCTGCTCGCCAGAGTCCGAGCTGTGTGAGCCGAGAAAGTAGTTGAACTCTGCCAGCCGCCAGGCGATGTCGTAGTTTGTTGGATCGCCGGCCTGCGCCTGCCGAAGCACGACTATCGCCTGACGCACTTTCATCAAGTCCGCTCGGCCCTCATATAACCGGTCAGCTTCGGCAATCGCCTCTGAACTTGGGCGAGTCAATGCCTGATTTGTCGTCGTGGCGCCTTTTCGGCAGGAGATTCCAAGAGAGCATACAGCAAGAATCAGCAAGAGCATGCTGCAGTTTGCGGCCTGTTTCTGCAATAAGCCCCTCGCAAATCCTATATTGTACGGCCTATTCATACACCCGTTTATTGCCTTTCCTTTCGCTCGCAGGGTAAGGTATATTGCCCACTCGAAACCGAATTCAAAAGGCGGAGGAAGCAGTTGGCGGCAGCGGCATTCTACGATCTCGAGGGAACTTTGGTCAGCACGAACCTGGTCCATACGCTGGGATTCTATGCCCGCAATCAACCGAACCTGGTTCGTAGTTTCACCAAAAGCGCCGCGACCCTGCTCAGCGTCCCATTGTTTGCTGTCAGCGATCAGTATAGCCGAAAAGTCTTTAACGATCTCTTCTTTAAGCGTTACAAAGGCGAGACCGAAGATCGGATGCGCTTCTTTGCCGACGACCTTTTCGAGGAGGTCTTGAAGCCGGCCGTATATCCGGGCGCATTTGAATTAATCGAGAAGTCGCGCAGCTTGGGTCTGCGTCAGGTGGTAGTCACGGGCGCGCTGGATTTTTCCGTAAAGCCCTTAATGGAATACTTGGAGATCACTGACTACGTCGCGAATCGTTTGGAGTTCGTCAAAGGAGTAGCAACCGGCCGCCTGCTGCCGCCGGTCTTGGCTGCAGCGACCAAGGCTTCGTGGATTAGAACATTCGCGGAGCGAGAGGGTCTCAGTCTAAGCGAGTCGTTTGCCTATTCTGACAGCATTAGCGACCTGCCGATGCTTTCGATCGTCGGACATCCAGCGGCAGTGAATCCCGATCTTCGTTTGCGGCAAACGGCTCTTCATCATGATTGGCCTATTCTTAACTTAAAGTAAATGGTGAATGGTAAATGGTAAATGGTAAATGGTTTCCACCAAACTTGGATCTCACGAAAGGAGAATTTAATGCGACCACACCATAAACTAGAGGCTTGGCTTAAGGCTGTCGAACTTGTCACTGACATCTACAAGAAGACTGAGAGCTTTCCAAAAGAAGAGCGGTATGGCTTAACTTCCCAAATTCGTCGCGCGGCGGTGTCGATCCCGGCGAATATTGCGGAAGGCGCGGGCCGCTACTCGAGCAAAGAGTTTGCGCATTTTCTATCCAATGCTCAGGGCTCGGCAAGCGAGTTGGAAACTGAATTAATTATTTCCAACCGATTGGGATACCTTGATGAAACAAGCTTCTCTCAGCTAATCGCGCAGCTTGAGAGGATCGGGCGACTGATTACCGGCCTCTCTAAACATGTCGGCGGAAAGATTGTCCGCTAGAGAGGAATCCACGAAGAAGTTCGTTCGACCATTTACCATTTACTATTCACCATTTACCAACCATGGCACTTCAACTAAGACGCAAAACACACGAATCGATCGTTTACATTGATAGCGACAGCGCGCCGCGGATCATGCCGTCGGGAGAAGATTTCATCCTTGAGGACATTCCGGTCGGCACGCGTGTGCTTTACCCCAATCCGCCAATGAAAGGGCTGCCGAATCGGGAAGCGGCGATTCGCTATGCGCTGAACCACCCGCTGGGTTGCGATCCGCTATTCGCGCAGCTAGAGCCGGGAATGAAAGTCACGATCGCGGTCGATGACATCAGTCTGCCACTGCCGCCGATGGCCACGCCCGACATTCGCCAGACAGTTTTGGAAATAGTGCTCGACATGCTGGCCGGTCACGGTGTCGATGACGTACACATCATCATCGCTAATTCGCTGCATCGGAAGATGACGCCGTGGGAAATGAAGCGCATGGTGGGACAGAAGATCTACGACGATTTCTATCCAGACCGCTACTACAACCATGATGCCGAGTGGAAGGAAGGCCTGATTAAGATTGGCGAAACGCAGCACAAGGAACCGCTGGTCCTCAATCGACGCGCGGCGGAAAGCGATCTGCTCATTTACTCCAACATCAACTTTGTGCCGATGGACGGCGGGCATAAATCAGTTGCAGTCGGGCTGTGTGATTACGAATCGCTGCGCGCGCATCATGAGCCGCAAACTATTCGCGATTCCGACAGTTACATGGATCCTGCGCGGTCAGAGTTGAGCAACAAATGCGGGCGCTTGGGAAAGATTGTCGATCAGCATCTGAACGTCTTCCATATCGAAACTGCGATCAACAACCGCATGTACAAAGGCGACATGGATTTTCTGCTGAAGAACGAAGACGACTTCACTGCTTTTGACCGGATGAAGTTCGAAGCCATGCGCTATACGATGAGCAAGCTGCCGCGCCCCGCCCGGCGCAAACTGCTGCACTCGCGGCCCGCGCAATATGAGATGACCGCTTGCTTCGCAGGTAAAACTGAGCCGGTGCATGAAAAGATAATCGAAAAGGGCTTTCAACAATACGCAATTCCGGTTCGCGGCCAGTGCGACATTCTGATTACCGGCATCCCTGATATTTCTCCCTACAACGTTTATTCGATCCTGAATCCCTTACTCGTGCAGGTAATGGGACTGGGCTACCACTTTAATTTCTACCGGAATAAGCCGCTGCTGAAGAAGGGCGGGGTGCTGATCATTCACCATCCGTGTTATGACCAATTCGATCATAACTTCCATCCGAGCTACATCGAATTCTTCAATCGGCTGTTGCCGGAATCGCGCGACGCCTTTTATCTGCGTGAGAAGTACGAGCGCGAGTTCGCCAACAATCCCAGTTACGTAGAGATGTATCGGCGTGGTAATGCGTATCACGGCGCGCATCCTTTCTTCATGTGGTATTGGGGAGAAAACGGCCGGCAACACATTGGCAAAGTAATTGCTGCCGGCGCGGAAAACGCGCACGTGCCGGCAATGCTCGGATGGGAGCGCGCCGATAATTTGACGGAAGCGATCGCGATGGCGCGCAGCTACATGGGAAATTCAGCCGAGATTACGATGCTGCATCAACCGATGATTGGGATCGCTGATATGGAGTAGTGGTCTAATCGATGAATGGCGACACAGCAAAACCGATCGTGGTGCGAGCGCTGGCGTTTGCCGGCACGTTCACTTTATCGCTGGTGATGGTGAGTGGCTTGCCGAGTGTGAGGGAGCGACGACAGAGAAGTTTTGCGCAGGCCGCTATGGATGGCAGCTTGCATCGATTGCAACTGCTTCATCTCACGGGTGCGGACGTCAATTCGCAAGGCTATTACTGCGCCCCACTCTTTCTCGCTGCCGGCCAGGGAAGAGCGACAGTCGTTCGTTATCTGCTCGACGAAGGCGCTGACGTAAATGCTCGCGAGAAACTTGGTGGTACGCCTTTGATGGAGGCGGCTTATGCCGGTTACCTCGAGGTGATTAAGGAACTCTTATTTCGCGGTGCGGAGATCAATGCGATCGGCAATGACGGCACCGCTCTGGATATCGCCATTAGCAGAAATAACGCCGCCGCGGTTGACTTGCTCAAGCATTACGGCGGCAAGCGCGCCTCCGAAATTCGCAAATAAGTTGGGCAACCAGAACAGATAGGCATGACAGATAAGCTTTCACCAACTGAAATCTACCGCGACCGCAAGATTTTTCTGATCGGCGGCACCGGCTTTCTCGGCAAAGTCACGCTGAGTATGCTGCTTTATCGCTTTCCGAATATTGGCCGCGTCTATGTGACCGTGCGCGCCCGCTCGCAGGAAGAATCGGAAGCGCGCTTCTGGAACAATGTGCTTACCGAGCCGCCATTCGATCCGCTGCGTGAGCGATACGCCAGCGCGCTCGACGGTTTCATCCGCGACAAGGTAGAAGTCGTGGGTGGTGACATTGCTGAAAGCAATCTCGGCTTCAGCGACGAGGAGGCGCAACGCATCGCCGGAGACATCGACGTAGTCATTAATTCTGCCGGCAACGTGACCTTCAATCCGACCCTGGAAAGCGGGCTGCGCACGAATGTTGTTGGCACGCAAAACGTCATCGCGTTCACCAAACGCATGAAGCGCCCGTGTCTGATTCACATCTCAACTTGTTTTGTCGCGGGCAATCGATCCGGAGCGGTTTGGGAGAACGACGACGTCATCGGTTACTTTCCGCGAAAGAACGAACTGAAAGGCGTCGAATTCTCGGTGGAGCAGGAGATCGCGGATTGCGCAAAAATGTCCGAACGCGCGCGCGAAGAAGCCAAAGACGCAATGCGCGTCGCCCAATTTCGCGAGCTGGCGCGCAAACGATTGAATGAAGAACTGCGCGACGCCGACGATCCGGATGCGCTGGGGTTGGCGGTGGCTCGCGAACGAAAGGTATGGACCCGGAACCGTCTGACTGAACTCGGCATTGAACGGGCGAAGTTTTGGGGCTGGCCGAACATCTACACCTACACCAAGGTGCTCGGCGAACAACTGGTGGCCGCCGAAACCGGGATCGTGCGCAGCATCGTGAGACCGAGCATTGTGGAATCCGCTAAAGATTATCCGTTCCCTGGTTGGAATGAGGGCTTCACCACCACAGCGCCGATCATCTTCATGACCTTGAAGGGCCAGCGCCAAATTCCCGCGAATCCGAATCTGATTCTGGACATTACACCCGTAGATCAGGTCGCGGCGGTGATGCTTGCCGTAGCCGCGCAGGCCTGTATTGAAGAACCGCAGCTGGTGCATCAGGCAGCGACCGGCGATTCAAATCCCAACAACATGGAGCGAATCATCTCGTTGGTTGGTTTGTTTCGACGCCAACAGGAATTGGAAAAGAAAGACGGCCTACGGTTATTCCGCGAAATCTCGGCACGCTTTGAGCCATTCAGAGTTTCTCCCGAACGGTTCGATGCGACTTCGCTGCCGATGATGAATAATGCGGCGAAGAAAGTCTCGTCGTTGCTTGATAAAGCGAAGCCGCGCTGGGGTGGTGGCCGTTACGAAGGCGTGATCAATCGTATGAAGCAAACGGTCGATCGCGTCGAAGAGCAAACGCGCGAGGCCAAAGAAGCTTTCGAGATGTTTCTCCCTTTCACCGCAGAAAATGCTTACATCTTTCGTTCTGATAATGTGCGCGCGCTATTCGCCCGGATCCCGCAAGATGAGTCGCAGTTCTTGACGTGGAATCCCGAAACGTTCGACTGGTATCACTACTGGCTGAACATTCACATGCCGGGTTTGAAAAAGTGGGTGCTGCCGACACTCGAAGAGGACATGCGCGCGCAACCCAAGCGCGTTTATACCTATCGCGATCTGCTCGAGATGTTCGAGACCACCACGAAGCGCCACGCGACCCGCGTCGCAATGCGCATCGAGCGCGATGGCCACAAAGAGCAATACACCTATGCGGACTTGCGCGAGCTGGCTACGCGGGCCGCGGCGTTCTTTGCGAGCCAACCAATCAAGTCAGGCGATCGCGTAATGCTGTTCAGCCACAACGCTCCTGAATGGGGCATGACTTACTTTGGCATTTTGAAAGCGGGCGCCACCTGCATTCCCATCGACGCCGAAAGTTCAACTAATGAAGTCGTCAACTTTGCGCGCGCGGGCGAGGCTTCGGGCATCGTTATTAGCGCGAAACTGAAAGACGAACACTCCGATTTGCGAGCGAAGTTGAACGCGGCCGGATTCGAACAGGTGCGGCTCTGGACCTTCGATGAAGTCTTCGAATTAACGGACGAAAAAGTTGAAGACGAGCGGATCGCACTCTTGCCGCAACGCATGGCTGCCCAGTCAGTCGCTTCGCTGATCTTCACCTCAGGAACGACCGGCCGGCCCAAAGGCGTGATGCTTTCGCATCGCAATTTAACCAGCATGGTCGCGATGCTGGCTGCCGTTTTTGACATGGACACGAGCGACGGCGTGTTGTCGGTCTTACCGTTGCATCATACGTTTGAGTTCTCAACCGGATTTTTGACGCCGCTTAGTCGCGGCGCGCAAATCACGTATCTGCCTGAACTTAGCAGTGAACATCTGGCCAAGGCAATTAAGAATGGCCACGTCACTGGAATGGTGGGCGTGCCGGCGCTTTGGGAGCTGCTCCATCGACGCATCAAGAATCGTTTGCACGAACGAAATAAGTGGATTGGCGAGACCGCAGATCTGTTGATGAGGTTCAATGCCTGGCTGCGCGACCAGACGCCTCTGAATTTTGGCCAGGTTCTGTTCTATCCGATTCACGACGGCATGGGTGGTCGCGTTCGCTATTTTATTAGCGGCGGCTCGGCGCTGAATGAGAAAGTGCAACGCGATTTTCAAGGACTCGGATTTACGATTCTGGAAGGTTATGGATTGACCGAAGCATCGCCGGTTCTGACGGTGACGCGGCCAGAGAACCGTATGCTCGCCGGCACTGTAGGCAAGCCTCTGCCCGGCGTTCAGGTGGAAATCAAAGACCCGGACGCAAGTGGCGTCGGTGAAGTAGTCGCGCGCGGACCGAACGTGATGCTGGGTTACTTCGGCAACGAAGAAGCCACGCGCGAGGCGCTCGTCGATCGCTGGCTTTACACCGGCGATCTGGGACGTCTCGATGATGACGGTAATCTCTACCTGGTGGGCCGCTCAAAAGACATCATCGTCGATACCAATGGCAAGAACGTCTATCCCGACGAAGTTGAAGAAGTCTATCAGGACTCGCCTTACATCAAAGAGCTGAGCGTGGTCGGCTATCCGGACGGCATCGGCGAAAAAGTCGCGTGCATCGTCGTGCCGAATTACGAATATGACATCGCACTCACGCGCGCCGAGGTGCAAGCTGCGATTGAAGAGCACTTCCGCGAAGTCTCAGCCACGCTGCCATATTACAAGCGCGTCAAGTTGTTGCATTTCACCGACGAAGAATTGCCGCGCACAGCTACGCGCAAGATCAAACGAAGCGGGGCGCTAAAGATGTTGCAGAAGATCGAAGATAACGCGCGGGCATCGCAAGCGACAATTGCACGCGACGAAACGACAGCCGATGCTGCCTGGCTGCTCGACATCATCTCATCAGTGTCGAACCGCTCGCGCGACGAGATTTCGATTAATGCCCGGCTCGCCGACCTCGGCTTTGACAGCTTGATGTTCGTCGAACTGGCAACGGCAATTGAGAATGCCGGCGGATCTTTGACCGCGCCGGAACGCCTTAACGAAGTTCAGGACGTGCGCGAATTGCTGAGTGTGGTCAATCGCGAGGCTTCGCATGCACCGCGGCGAGAGGGCGCGCGGTTGCGACTGGAGCCGGAAAAGGAAGACGAGATTCGCATCCCTGAATTTGTGCGCACGATTGGGAATAAGACCGTTGACCTGGCCCAACGCGCGCTGTACGAGCGTTTGTTGCGCACCAAATATGAAGGGCAGACGAACATCCCTTATCACACGAATTTTATCGTCGCGGCGAATCATTGTTCGCATCTGGACATGGGATTGGTGAAGATGGCGCTTGCCGAAGCCGGAAATGATCTGGTGGCGCTCGCCGCAGCCGATTATTTCTTTGACACGAAATACAAACGCGCTTACATGGAAAACTTTACGAACTTGGTGCCGATGGAGCGGACAGGTTCGCTAAGACAGTCTCTTCGACATGCGCGATCGTTTCTAGATCGTGGCTACAACGCGCTCATCTTTCCGGAAGGTACCCGCTCAATGACGGGTAAGATGGCGGACTTCAAACCCGTCATAGGGTATCTCGCACTGGCGTCTCGCGTTGGCATCTTGCCCGTTTATCTGGAAGGAACTCACGAAGCGTTCCCGAAGGGTTCGACAATCCTCAAGAGCCGCGACGTCGGCGCCCGCGTGGGTCGTCTCATCGCGATTGATGAACTCGAAGAGATGACACAAGGTCTGCCGCGCGCGGAAGCTTATCATCTGATCGCTGCGCGCGTTCGTCATGACATCGTCAATCTGCGCGATCGCACGAGTGTTAAGTTCGACGCCCAGGTCCTGCATCAACAATGGCAAGCCGAACGGCGCAGCGGCAAACTGCGAATCGAAGCCAGTGATGAACAATTCGCAACGGCTGAAGCATAGGAGAATTATCCGCAGATTACGCCGATTACGCCGATGGAGTGAAGGAGAAGGCGACTGTAGCTGTTACTCTGTTACTCAATTCTCAAAATAGGGGTCTCGAACATCGCCGCTTTGTTTCTCCAAATCTGTGAAATTTTCGAAATCTGCGGATTAAGAGACCCGAATGCCAAAGTCAACGCCAAGAAAACGCACCGCGCAGATCGTGCCGAAGCAGAGCACGAAGAAGCATGCGGCCATTGTCAAGAAAGTCCCGCCGACAACTCTGATTACAGGTGGCACGGGCTTTCTGGGCGCGCACCTGGTGCGGCAACTGGTCGAATCAGGCGCGAAGAATATTCGGGTGATCGCGACTTCCATTCCCGAATGGTTGGTGGGCTTGGGAGTCGATACTCTCGAAGGTTCGATCACCAACGCTGACGATACGGCGCGCGCCGTCGAAGGCGTCACCGAAATCTACCATCTCGCGGGAAGGGTCTCGCGCGACAAAGACGACGCGCGCGAAATGTACAGGCTGCACGTCGAGGGCACGCGTCTGCTCTGCGATGCCGCAAAGAAAGCGGACGTGAAAACGATTGTGCTGGCGTCATCGAGCGGCACGATTGCGGTCACTGAAAAAGGCGACGTCGTTCCCGACGAAACGTATCCACCGCCGCTGGACATCATTGCTCGCTGGCCTTATTACGCCAGCAAAGCTTATCAGGAGATGGCCGCGCTGGAACGATTCAACGGAAAAGGTTTGCGGCTCGTGATCATGAATCCGAGTCTGCTGCTCGGTCCGGGCGATGACCGCTTGAGTTCAACAAAAGTTATTTTGGATTTTATGGCTCGCAAGATTACTGCAGTTCCTAACGGTGGTTTGAGCTTCGTAGACGTGCGCGACACGGCGCAGGCTTTTCGCTCTGCGATGCAGAAGGGCAGACACGGCCAGCGGTACCTGCTCGGCGCGGTTAACTGGACGTTCGTGAAATTCTTCGATCGGCTCGAGCGCCTGACGAAAGTCGCGTCGCCCCGGCTGGCCTTACCTTCCAAGGTCACCGTCACCGGTGCCAAAGTGATCGATTCGCTATTTCGCCAATGGAACTTCGCCTCTCCGCTCGAAGCCGACACAATCGAAATGGCCGAATACTTCTGGTACTTAACCCACGCCAAAGCCCGTCGCGAACTCGGCTTCACACCGCGTGATCCGGGCGATACTCTGAACGATACCGTGCGTTATGTGCGCGAGAATTTTCTGGGTGGTGCCCTTCAATGTAACAGCGCACTTGTTCGACGTGTGACTGACTCGCGGAAAATGCGCCATAGCCGCTTTGCCAATGAAACTTTTTGAACGCGGGACCTTTGGTCTTGATCCATTTCGAGGAGCCGCGTTTCAGTTCGTCTCACTTGATCTTACGCCCCGCTGCGCGATAATAGCGTGCACAACCCCTGCGAGGTTAACTTATGCCTGGTGTCCGGAAAAGGAGACTGTCATGCTCGTCAACTGGTTGAAAGACGCCGACGCCGCGCTGGCCGAAGCCAAAGCGCAGAACAAACCGCTGTTGATTGATTTCTCGGCGGCGCCCGCTTGAGGCGCATGTGCTCGGCTGGAAGCCGAGTCATACTCAGACGAAGAAATCGCTACCTTCATCAATCAGACTTTTATTCCGCTCGAGTCGCACATCAAAGAACATCCTGCGTGGTTCAAACGCTTCAACGCGCTTTGGACGCCGACGATTCTAGTCATGGATTCAGACGGCGTCGAACGCTATCGCATCGAAGGCTATCTGCCAAAGAACTGGTTCCGCGCGCGTTTGGAAATGAGCTTGGGACGAGTCGCGTTCATGCACAAGAAATGGGCCGACGCTGAGAAGACTTACGCGGGTGTCGGCGAGAATTATGGAAATACGGCTGTGGCCGCTGAAGCCATGTACTGGCGGGGCGTATGTCATTACAAAGCGACGAACGATCACACCGTTCTCGGCGAAGTCGCGAAAGAACTGAGCGAAAAATATCCCGGCGATGAGTGGACGCTGAAGAGTGATCCCTGGGCGCATTGATTGAAATAGCCACAGATTCACACGGATAGCACAGATCTGAAAAAGCAAGCCTTAATTCTTATCAGCGTAAATCCGTGTTCATCTGTGGCAAATCAAATTCGGTGAAAGCCCTTCAAAATATCCTGCGTCGCCAGACGCAAGATCACAGGGCGGCCGTGCGGGCAGGTGGTCGGTGAAGACGTCAGCAGCAAACGATCGATGAGCCAGCGCATCTTTTCCGGCGCGAGCGGCATATTAACTTTGATCGCGGCATGACATGCGAGAGAGGCGGCGATCTCATCGCGCAGGTTTGCGCGCGTGGCTCCGCGCTTCTCGGCATCGACAGTATCGAGAACTTCGGCCAGCACGTTGCGCGCTTCACTGGCGGGCAAATCAGCGGGCGTCGATTTGATCGCGACGGTGCGGCCTGACAGACGCATCAACTCAAAACCATAGCTTTCGAGTTCTTCAGCGACAGCATCGAAGCAGACGGCCTGCGCGGGTGTGAGATCGAAAGTTTCAGGAATCAGCATCTGCTGTGATTCAGCGCGGCGCGAAGCTTCCAACGTGCGGTACTTATCAAACAAAACTCGTTCATGCGCGACGTGCTGATCGATTAGCAGCAAGCCTTCGTCGTCGGTGGCGATGATGAAGCTTTCATCGAGTTGTCCCAACGGCCGGATGTTTGACGTCAACGACTCGACCGCAACCTCGCGCACGAATTTGAGCGCTGAATCGAGCGGCGGCAATGTGTCAGAACCGCGCGCGGTAGCGACCGGATCGTCCGATTGCTGATTGCTGATCGCTGATTGCTGATTCAGAGCAGATGATGAGTCTTCCAATCCGACATTCGAACTCCCCAATCCTGCA
>WNGL01004593.1_pt1 | contig 16523 bp, 17 predicted proteins | sample 5400591 | NCBI WGS metagenome assembly WNGL01 (sample SAMN13153377, study PRJNA577476) | soil metagenome | isolation source: 80 cm soil or saprolite under Garry oak tree replicate 1 | place: USA:California | collected 2016-06-15
GTCGAGGAAGTGCCTGCGGATCCGCCGGGTCGTGACGGTGAACCGGTGGTTCGCTAGATGGCGGATGAAGTCGTCTATGGCGTCGCGCGCCGACGCGCGCTCCCCCGGATCTGGCATATCCGAAGGCTAGTCCCTCTTGGCGATAACAGCAAGAAGCGTGGCAATGACCGTAGCGCGTCTCGCTAGCCCTCGTGATGTGGTCCGGGTCGAACCGATCCGATCCGGCTCGGTCCGACCCGGTTCGAGCCGGACCTCGGACGAGCAGCAAGAGGCGCACCCTGGCCCGGGCTGCCTGGCGCTTCTTGCTGTTATCATCACAGGGCAGGCAGGAAGCGGAGCGGGTGGTGCGTTTTTCGCCGCCCGGCTAACCGGCCGCGGACCGGGCCGCCGTGCGGGCCTGCTCCAGCTGCTCGATGCTGACGGGTCCGCCCCCGGGCAGGCCCGTCGCCGTCCACGCCTGCTGCGCGCGCGCCACGTCGCCGCCCGCCTCTTGCAGCACCATCTTCTTTGCCGTGGTGTTGGGCACGGTCCCGTCAACGCCGAGATCCATCAGGTGCGCCAGCATCCGGACCGACTGGTTCCGCTGCCCGGTCTTCCGCTCGTTGTACCGGTACACCAGCACCCAGCGTCCTTCCAGGGAGCGCGCCCGCTCGATCAGCGCGCGCCCGCGGTCGGTGTCCTTCTGCTCGGTGCGGATGGGCTCGCTCTCGCCGGATGGCAGGCGCAACGTGAGCAGCCCGCGACGGCTCGACTCCTCGATCTCGACCTGCTCCAGGAACGCGATGAAGGTCCGTGCCGACTCCAGCCGCTCGATGTCCTGCCTCGCCTGCTGGGCGATCAGGTGCAGGTCCACGGTCAGGCCGTGCACCCGGCGGCCCCACGCCGCCTCCTCACCTTCAGGACACGGCCCAGCCGCCTGGGCAGCCGCGACGACAAGGCTGTAGTGGCTGTTGTCCACGCCGCCCATTATCGCCCGCCAGGGCCGGCGTTCGCGGCCGAGCCGCTGTGCGCCGGGGCAGGTTCATCGAGACGGGACGAGCGCATCCGCGTCAGGACTCGCGCGGACCTAGCATCCGTTCCAGGAGCGTTTGCAGCCGGTGCTGCTCGGCGGGAGCGAGCTCGTTGAGCATCGGCGACAGTGACTTGCTGACCTGGACGTAGAGACGCCCGGCGAGTTCCGCCCCGGCCGGGCTGAGGAACACGTCCACGGCACGGCCATCGCTGGCGCTGGGGGCCCGTTCGAGAAGTCCTCTCTTCTCGGCGCGGTCGACGAGCCCGGTCATCGTTGATTTCTCCAGCCCGAGGTAGTCGGCGAGCGCGGTCATCCTGAGCCGCCGGTCCCGCAGGATCGCGAGCACCCGGAGCTGCGTGAGGGACAGGTCGTGATCGGCGCCCGCCTTGTTCAGCACCGCCATCGTCACGAACGCGGCCTGCACGAGCGCGTCGACCAGGCCGTCCGGCCCGAGCGCACGGGCCTGCCCGGCCGGCTGCGATGTCACCACGCGCCAAGCCTACTTGACTCGGTTCGTATTACCAACTAATTTTAGTTCGTACTACCAACTATATTGCGAAGGTCATCATGAAGGCTGCTGTTGTTTCCTCGTTCGGCGCCGTTCCCCGCTACGAGGAGTTTCCCGCCCCCGCCGCGGCTGGTGAGAACGACATGGTCATCGACGTGATAGCGGCCGGACTTCATCCGCGCGTCCGGTCGCAGGCCGACGGATCGCATTACACCAGCACCGGCGAACTGCCGCTCGTGCCGGGCATCGACGGTGTCGGGCGCGGCGCGGACGGGCTCTTGCGCTACTTCATCCTGCCGGACACGCGCGCGGGCGCGATGGCGGAGCAAACGGTCATCGACACCCGCCGCAGCATCGTCCTGCCCGCGGACAGTGACCCTATCGCGGTCGCCGCCGCCATGAACCCGGCCATGTCCTCCTGGGTCGCGCTCCGCCAGCGGGTGCAGTTCCAGGCCGGCCAGAACGTCCTCGTCCTGGGCGCCACCGGCAACGCCGGCCAGATGGCCGTCGAGGTCGCGAAACCGCTCGGCGCAGGCCAGATCATCGCCGCCGGGCGCAGCGCCAGCCGGCTGGCCGGCCTGGCCGCCGCCGGCACCGTGCTGCTCGAAGGGGACGCTGAGACCGTCGCCAGCCGACTCGGCCGGGCCGCCGCCGATGTCGACGTCGTGATCGACTACCTCTGGGGCGAACCCGCCGCCGCCGCGATGGTCGCCGTCGTCACCGACCGCGCCGATCGCGGCAAGCCGCTCACCTGGATCGGAGTCGGCTCAGTCGCCGGATCCACCGCGCCGATCCCCTCAGCCGCGCTCCGCGCCGCGCGCCTGCAGATCCTCGGGAGCGGACAGGGCTCCGTCAGCACCCGCGAGATCCTCGCCGAACTCCCCGTGCTCGCCCGCGAGATCGCCGCCGGAACCTTCGACATCGACGCGCGGCCCGTGCCGCTCACCGATGTCGAGCAAGCCTGGGCCGACGCGGCAACCACGACCCGGCGCATCGTTCTCACCCCATAGCCTGGCGCAGCGCCAGGCAGGCTTACTCTGGGGGGACCATCCAGCGGGCTGGAGAGGATACCGAACGGACCGGGTGTCACGCCCCGGACTACCGGCATGTCGTCCTGGTCAGGCGGGCCCCACGCTGGCCAGGATGGCCTGCCCGAGTTCGCCGGGCCGGGTGAACTGCGGCCAGTGGCCCGTGGGCAGGTCGATGTAATCGACGTTGCGGATCTTCGCGAGCTCCCGCACGGCCGGATGACCCTGCGCCACCTGCTCCCGGAGCATCGCGCTGGAGAACTCGCACGCGATGATGGTGACGGGTACCTCGTAGCGGCGCTCGTCGGAGAGCCGCTGCGGGTCGCTGGTGACGCGGACCGGCGTCGGGATCGCGCGCTCGCGGAACACCGCACGCAGGTCGTCGTCGAGGTCGACGAGGTCTTCCTGCTCGAACAAGGCCCAGTCCGGCAGCGGGACCTCGCCGTTCTCGGCCGGGAGCTCGTCGTTGATGACGCCGCCCTCGCCGAGCGGGCCGCTGTCGACATAGACGACCCGGGCGATACGGCCGGGCCGGGCGTCGGCCGCGGCATGGGCGATCGCACCGCCGCCGGAGTGCCCCACGAGCGCCACCTTGCCGTCCGCCGGGTCGTAGGAGTCGATCACCTCGACAACCGCGTTGATATGGTCACGCAAGGTGATCCCGGAGCGGTCCGCGTCTTTCGACTCCATGCCGAGCAGGGTGAGCGCGCGCGTGCGGTGCCCGGCCTGCACGAGGGCCGGAGTGACCTCGTCCCAGGATGAGGCGTCGAGCCAGAAGCCGGGAATCAGGATGATGTCCATGTCCCGAGGCTAGGCCAGGCCACCGACATTACCGCCGGGGATGACCAGTCCGGTCTCGTAGCCGTAGATCACCGCCTGCGCCCGGTCGCGCAGTCCCAGCTTGGTGAAAACCCGGGCGACATGGGTTTTCACCGTGCTCTCGCCGACGAGCAGGTGACCGGCGATCTCGGCGTTGGACAGGCCGCGGATGAGCAGGATCAGGACCTCACGTTCCCGTTCGGTGAGCCGGCCGAGCTCCGGCGCGGCCCGGGGGCGGCTGCTGGCGAAGCGCTCGATCAGGCGGCGCGTGAGCGCGGGCGCGACCAGGGCGTGGCCGTCGGCCGCGGCCCTGATGCCGAACAGGAGCTCCTCGGGACGGGCGTGCTTCAGCAGGAATCCGGTGGCCCCGGCGCTCAGCGCGTCGAAGACGTACTCGTCGAGGTCGAAGGTGGTGAGCATCACCACCTTGGCCGGATCCGGGCCGAGCGCCGTGATCCGCCTGGCCGCCTCGATGCCGTCCAGCCGGGGCATCCGGACGTCCATCAGCACGACGTCCGGGCGGGCTCTCGTCACCTCGCCGACCGCGGCCATTCCGTCCGCCGCTTCGCCAACCACCTCCAGGTCGGGCTGGGTCTCGACGAGCATGCGGATCCCCGCCCGCACCAGCGCCTGGTCATCGGCGATCAGGACCCGGATGGTCACTGGCTCACCGGCAGCCAGGCGTGAACCGCGAATCCCCCGTCGGGACGGGGACCTGCCTGCAGGCTGCCGCCGAGCAGCTGAGCGCGTTCGGCCAGGCCCTGCAGGCCTCGCGCCCCTCCCCTGACGGGCCGCTCCCCCGCCGCGGCCGTCTCGCGTCCGCGCGCCGGCGCGTCGTTCTCGACCACCAGGTCGAGACCGTCATCGAGATAGCTGAGCGCCACGCTGGTCGACGCGGACCGCGCGTACCGCAGGGCGTTGGTCAGCGACTCCTGGACCACCCGGTAGGCGGCCAGCTCGACGGTCGGGGGCAGCGACTGGGGCGGCCCGGCGATGGCCAGCCGGACCGGCAACCCCGCCGCCCGCGCGCCGTCGACCAGGTCCGGCAGGTCATCCAGGCGCGGCTGCGGCCGGCGGTCCAGCTGCTCGTGCTCGTCGCGCCGTAGTGCGCCCACGATCCGGTTGAGCTCGATCAGGCCCTGCCGCGCGATGTCCTCGATGCCGCCCACGGTCCGCACGGCCACGCCAGGGTCCTGCTGGCTGGCCAGCCGGGCCGCGCCCGCCTGCACGGCGATGGCGCTGAGCTGGTGCGAGATGACGTCATGCAGCTCGCGCGCGAAGCGGGACCGCTCTGCCTCATGCGCCATCGCCGCGGTCGCGGCCGCGGCGTCCCGGTTGGCCGCGGTGACCTCACCCAGGCCGAGCGCGGTCGCCCCGGTGCTCGTCGGCATAGCGCTGTTTCTCCGCGTCGGGCCAGGCCAGCAGCTCGTGGCCGCTTTCGACCACGCGAAGGCGGGTCCGCTCGTCGCCCTCGGGCGTCAGCGTGAACTCGACGAGCATCGAGTTGCCGGCCGCCGGCTCCTCCCCGCAGGGGTGGTTCCAGCGGAACGAGAAGCGAGCCGGCGGATCGACGACCTCCACGACGACCGGGCCGCCCTGGTCCCCGAACTCCATGTAGCCATGGGCGCCCGGCTCGACCACGAGCTCCACCCGGTCGGCGAACCACTGGCTTACCTGACCGGGCTCGGTGATGGTGCGCCACACCACCTCCACCGGCGCCTCGATCAGGACCTCCCGATCGAGCACGCGCCTGGCGCGGGTTCAGCCAAGGAAACTACTGTCCAAGAGAATACTCTTGGAGTATTCTCTCGGTTATGAGTGTTCCGCTGACACTGCTTGGCCTGCTTGAGCGGGGGCCAAGCCACGGGTACGACCTGAAACGGGACTACGACGCGTACTTCGGCCGGGGCAAGCCGCTGCGCTACAGCCAGGTGTACGCGACCCTGTCCCGGCTGGCCAGGGACGGGAAGGCGGTCGCCGGGCCCGTCGAGCAGGAGGCCGGGCCCGAACGCCGGCGGTACCTCATCACCGAGGCGGGCGCCACCGAGGTGGAGCGGTGGCTGGCCGAGCCGGCCCCGCCGGAGCCGGACCTGCAGAGCGAGCTGCTCGCCAAGGTGGTGCTCGCCCTGATGCTCGACCGGCCGGCCAACGGCTACCTGGACGCCCAGCGGGCGGCGCACCTGCAGCGGATGCGCGAGCTCACCGAGCTCAAGCGGGACTCCGATCCGCTCGGCGTGCTGCTCGCCGATCACGCGCTCTACCGACTGGAGGCTGACCTTCGATGGATCGACCACACCGCGGCCCGGCTGGACCTGCTCGCGCGGGCGGTGCGCCGGTGACCGCGGACCGCCCCGGAACTGCGAAGATCATCGAGGCGCGGGACCTGGAGAAGTCGTTCGGCCAGACGCCGGCGCTGCGCGGCGCCTCACTGGGAGTCCGGCAGGGCGAGATCGTCGCGGTCATGGGGCCGAGCGGGTCGGGCAAGTCCACCTTGCTGCACTGCCTGGCGGGCATCCTGGTACCCGAGGAGGGCGAGGTCTGGTTCGGCAGGCAGCGGCTGGACACCCTGAGCGACGACCGGCGCAGCGCGCTGCGCCGGGACCGGTTCGGGTTCGTGTTCCAGTCCGGTCAGCTGGTCCCCGAGCTGGCCGGCACCCGCCGCGGCCCGGCGATGACGGCGGCCAGGAAGTGGTTCGGCACGCTCGGCCTGGACGGGCTTGAGCGCCGCAGGTCCGGGGAGCTGTCCGGCGGGCAGGCACAGCGCGTCGCGCTGGCTCGCGGCCTGGTCGCCGGGCCTGAGGTGCTGTTCGCCGACGAGCCGACCGGGTCGCTGGACTCTGTGTCCGGCGAGCTGGTGATGGAGCTGCTCACCGCCGCCGCCCGCGAGCACGGCACCACCGTCATCCTGGTCACCCACGACGCCCGGGTCGCCGCCTACGCGGACCGCGAGGTCGTCGTCAGGGACGGCAAGGTCAGCACGCTCACCGGGGCCACGCCGTGATCCCCCTCGGACTGCGGCTGGTGCTCAGCGGCGGCCGCGAGGCCGTGATCCGGTTCCTCGTCCTGGCCGCCGCGGTCGGCCTCGGCGTCGGCCTGCTGCTGACCGCCGTGGCCGCGACCAACGCGGTCACCACCTGGAACAACAGCCACGCATGGCTCTGGACCGGCACCGCGTCCGTGCCCGCGAGCCCGGCGACGGCGGGCATCGCCCCGCTGTGGTGGCACCCAAGCGGTGACACCTTCGACGGCCAGCAGATCGACCGCTTCGACATGGCCGCCACCGGCACATCGTCACCGGTGCCGCCGGGCATCACCCATGACCCGGGCCCTGGCCAGTACTATGCCTCGCCCGCGCTCGCCGCGCTGCTGCGCAGCACCCCGGCGGACCAGCTCGCCGACCGCTACCCAGGCCGCCTGGCCGACACGATCGGCGACGCCGCGCTGTCGTCGCCGAACTCGCTGGTCATCATCATCGGGCGCACCCCGGCGCAGCTGGCGGGCACGCCCGACCGCGTGCAGGTGACGTCGATCGCCACGGCGGTGCCCGGCAGCTTCGGCCATCTGTTGAACCGCAAGGGCCTGGCCTTTACCCCGGCCAACGCGGGAATCGAGTCGAGCGGCATCGACCTCATCCTGTCCGTCGTGGCGCTGGCCATGCTGGCCCCGGTGCTGATCTTCATCGCCACCGCGACCCGGCTGTCGGCCGCCCGCCGCGAGCAGCGGTTCGCGGCGATGCGCCTGGTCGGCGCGACCCGCAGGCAGGTCTCCCTGCTCGCCGCCGTGGAATCGACGGCGGCCGCGGTCCTGGGGGTGGCGGCCGGCTTCGGGATCTTCTTCCTGCTGCGCGCCCCGGTCGCGGGCGTCCCGTTCCTCGGCGAGCCGTTCTTCCCCGCCGACATGTCGCTCAGCCTGCCAGACATCCTCACGGTCGCGCTCGGCGTGCCCGTGGCCGCCGCCGTGGCGGCCCGGCTGGCGCTGCGCCGGGTGCACATCTCCCCGCTCGGCGTCGCCCGCCGGGCAACGCCGAGGCCGCCGCGGGCCTGGCGGGTGCTGCCGCTGCTGGCCGGCCTCGCCGAGCTCGGCTTCTTCGTCGTGCACGGCACCCCGGCATCCGTGGGCGGTGAGGTCTGGGCGCTCCTGGCCGGCTTCCTGCTCATCATCGCCGGCCTGGTCATCGCGGGCCCGTGGCTCACCATGGCCGCGGCGCGGGTCATGGCCCGGCGGACCAGCCGCCCCGGTGCGCTGATCGCCGCCCGTCGCCTCGCCGACGACCCGAGGGCCGCCTTCCGCGCCGTCAGCGGCCTGGTGCTCGCCCTGTTCATCACCACCGTCGCCGTGGTGGGCATCACCACGCAGGACGCCAAGAACCTCACGCGGTGGGCCAGCCCCGCGGCCGCGGCCGTGGTGACGGACCAGCTGGCGGCGTCGGGCATCTTCGCGTCCTCGCAAGAGCCCGCCAAGTCATGCGCGGGACCGGCCGCGCCCGCCGCGCCGCTCGCCGCACGGCTGCGCGGGATTCCCGGCGTCCAAGGGGTGGTCGTGGTCCGCGCGGACCCTGGGCTGACCATCCCCGGGACATTTCACGACCTCGGCACCTTTCCGTCCGGCCCCCCTATCCCGGTTCCGGCGGGCGTGGTCTCGTGCGCGCAGCTCGCGGCCGTTCCCGCCCTCGGCCGCTGCCCGGCCGGGGCGACGGCGGCGGCGTTCCCGGAAGACGGGTTCGACGGACCCCTGTCCGGCAGGACGTCGGCCGGGATCACCTGGCCGACCGTGAACGTCCCGGCCTCGCGGCTTGACAGCCTCGGAGTGGACGCCATCAACGTGGGGACCAACGGCTCCGTGCCGGCGGTCGAACAGACGAGGACAACGCTTCAGAACGTACCCGCGTACTCCGCCCCCAGCGCGCCGTCCACCATCGGCGACCTGATCAGGCAGGATAATTCCAGCAACAACGCCTACCAGCAGCTCGCGAATACGGTGATCCTGGTCAGCCTGCCGATCGCCGGCTGTACGCTCGCCGCGAGCATCGCGGCCGGGCTCGCCGACCGCAAGCGGCCGTTCAGCCTGCTGCGGCTCACCGGCGCCCGGCTCGCCACGCTGCGCCGTGTCGTCGCGCTGGAAAGCGCCGTCCCGCTGCTCGCCGTCGCCGCCGTCGCGGTCGGCACCGGGTTCGGCGCCGCCGCGGAGTTCGCCTCCGTGGCGCAGCACTACCCGATGGTGGCGCCCGGTGTCGCGTACTACCTCATCACCGCAGGCGGGATCCTGGTGTCCCTCGGCATCATCGCGGCCACCTTCCCGCTGCTGGCACGCATCACCGGACCCGAGGTCGCGAGAAACGAATGAACCTGCTTCGCGGCGCTGTCAGGGGAATTCAGGTCCCGCCGGAGGCATCCGCCGCGGGCGGAATCGACCCGGACGCCGGGAGCAGAGGCACATCGGCCGGCACGGTGTCCGGGTAGATGAGCCCGGTGCCGGTGTTGAGCACGACGACCTCGTCCGACGCGGACAGCCAGCCGGATTCGCGCAGCTGCCGGACGGCGGTGACGCAGGCGGCGCCTTCCGGGCAGACGAAGCTGCCCTCCAGCCTGGCCACCGCCCGCTGATCGGCCAGGAGCGCCTCGTCCGTCACGGCCACCGCGGTCCCGCCGGTGGCGTAGAGGGCCTGGAGGATGAGGAAGTCACCCAGTGGCTTCGGCACGGTGATGCCGAAGGCCACCGTCTTGGCGTCCGGCCACGGCTCGCTCACCGTGGCCCCGGCCTGGAAGGCCCGGACGATCGGCGCGCAGCCTGCCGACTGGACCGCGACCAGGCGCGGCAGATCGCCCGACACCCAGCCGAGCTCGAGCAGTTCGCGCAGGGCCTTGTAGATGCCGATGATGCCGACGCCGCCGCCCGTGGGGTACACGATCACGCCGGGCAGCCGCCAGCCGAGCTGCTCGGCGATCTCCAGGCCCATCGTCTTCTTGCCCTCGATCCGGTACGGCTCCCTGAGCGTCGAGGTGTCCTGATAGCCCGGCCGCTGCTCCACGGCGGCGGCAACCAGCCGCCCGGCGTCCCCGATCAGGCCGTCGACCAGGTACAGCTCGGCGCCGGCGGCCGCGCACTCGGCCCGGGTGATCGCCGGGGCGGCCGCCGGCATCACGACCAGGCTCCGCATGCCCGCCCGGGCCGCATACGCTGACCAGGCCGCCCCGGCGTTCCCGTTGGTCGGCATGGCGATCGCGGAGACCCCGAGCTCGGCGGCGCGGGAAACGCCCACCGCGGCGCCGCGCGCCTTGAACGTGCCGGTCGGGATGAGGCCCTCGTCCTTCATCAGCAGGTTGGGCACGCCGAGCACCCGGCCCAGCCGCGGCATGTCGAGCAGCGGCGTCATCCCCTCGCCGAGGCTCACCACGTGGCTGGCCGCACGGACCGGCAGCAGCTCGTGGTAGCGCCACAGGTCCGGCGGCCGGCCCGCGACCTCGCCCGGGGATGCCCGGATCCGCCGCAGGTCGTAACGGGCCAGCAGGGGCGATCCGCAGGAGCAGGTGCCCTGCACCCGGTCGGCATCGTGCCGGGCGCCGCAACGCGGGCAGTCGAGGTGAGACAGGGCGGAGTACGGCACCGGCGCGGCCAGGCTCACGCTCCCCCGGCGAAGGCCAGGAGCTCTTCGGAGGACCAGGTCAGCTCCCCCGACCGCAGCTCGCCGACGACCTGCGCCACCCACCGGGCCTCCGCGGCCAGCACGGCGCGCTGGTACTCGGTCTCCAGCATCGCGATCCTCAGCAGGCCGTGCCCGGCTTCGGCCGCCGCGTTCGCGTCCCGCGCGGCCAGCATCTCGGCCAGCCGCTGCGCGCGCCTGTCCAGCACTTCCGCGAGCTCGGCGGGCTCCAGCATGAGCACGTGGGACAGGGCGGCCGGGAACTCGGGGTATTCCTGCCGGGGCTCGGCGAGCATCTCCTCCAGCCAGCGCCGCGCCGTCAGGCGCCCGGCGTCGGTGAGCTCGTACACCGTCCGTTCGGGATAACGCGGGTCGCGCTCGGTCTCGCGCACCGCGATCAGGCCCGCCGTGAGCAGCCGCTCGATCGTCCGGTACAGGCTGGTGCGCTGCTCGACGTTGACGACCTGGTCTTTCCCCCACTGCTTGATCAGCCGCTGGATGCCGTAGGGATGCAGCGGCTGGTAGTGCAGCAGGGCCAGCACGGTCAGGGCGAGCGGTGAGCTGCGTGGCGCGGACGCGGGTGCGGCGGGCATGGCCTCAGGCTACTCCTAACGTTTCTAGTTGACATGCTATTAGTTACTATGCAACTATCACGCCGTGATCACCGCGGGCCCGCGTGCCGCGCCCGGGAGCGGTGAGCCTCGCCTAGCCTCGAAGCATGCTGGGAACCGTGACCGTGCTGCGCCGGTATCCGGTCAAGTCAATGCTGGGCGAGGACCTGGACGCGAGCGACGTCAGCCACCACGGCCTGGCACGGGACCGGCGCCTGGCCGTGGTCAGCCGGCGGACAGGAAAGGTCGCGAGCGCGAAATACCCGCGGCTGTGGCGGGACCTGCTCACCATGTCCGTCGAAGCCACGGACGAAGGCGCCTGGATCACGCTGCCCGGCGGGAAGAGCGTGCGCAGCACCGACCCGGACGTGGACGCGGTCCTGTCTGCGCTGCTCAACGAGCCTGTCACGCTGACCGCGACCCCGCCGCCCGGCGCGTCGCTGGACCGCGCGGTACCCGACGCGGTGCTCCGCGACGGGATAAAAGCCCAGGTCCCGGCCGAGATCATCGAGATCGGCGCGGGAGCCCCGCCAGGCACCTTCGTGGACTTCGCGCCGCTGCATCTGCTCACCACCGCGACGCTTGACCGCGTCGCCGAGCTCAGCCCGTACCGGCGGGCCCACCTGGAGCGCTACCGGCCCAACGTCGTCATCCGCACCGAAGCCGAGGGGTTCGCCGAGAACGACTGGCTCGGCCGGGTCGTGCTCATCGGCGATGACCTGGTGCTGCGCGTGATCGCCCGCACCCCCCGGTGCGCCGTTCCCACCCTGGCCCACGGCGACCTGCCCCGCGACGCCGACGCCCTCCGGATCCTCGCTCGCCACAACCGGGTCAGGGCGCTGCCCGAACGTGATCCCGAGCCGTGCGCCGGCGTCTACGCCGAGGTCCTGCACCCCGGCCGGATCCGTACCGGCGACCTGGTCCGCCTGGCCGATCAGGACGGCGCGTCCTGATCCAGCCGTCCATCGCCTGCCGGATGCACCTGAATGTCCGCCAGTGCGCCGACCTTCAGGCCGGGGTCCGGAGGAGGATCGGAACAGGATTGAACGCCAAGCCCGTTCAGCCGGGATTAGGGGCAGAGGGCCGATCCATCCGAGTATTAGCGCTAAGGGCTGAAGCGCTGGTCAGCGTCCGCTGCTCATAACGGCCCACCAGTCGGCGGCCTCCTGCATCAGTTCGTCTTCGACGGTACCGACGACAGCCAGCGCCCGACGTTCGAGCTCGTCGACATCGATGAGGCCGAAGGCCAGACGATGCCCAGTCTCAATCGCGAGTCGGCTGTTCAGCAGTGCCTTCAGGGACCAGCGCCAACTCGGCTACCGGCACGGCCGGACCTCGCTGACCTGGGCCATCACCCGGCTTCTCCTCTGGAAGGGCGATCCGGACATCACCGCGATCACCTACGAGGACCTGACCGCGTTCGGTGAGGAGATCAGCCGCTGGTGCGCCCTTCCCGAAGCGCCGCTCATCCGGGCCAGCCACGTGCACAGCACCCGGCGCATCCGCGACCCCGCCGTCCTGGCCCTGCTGTTCGAGAAGCAGTGCCGGGGCCGGCTGCACGCCCTGCACGTGCTGTTGTTCAACACCGGCCAGATTCCCCGCGAGCCGATGCACGGACTGCGCAGCGACGTGATCTGGAAACAGCAGCCGGTGCCGCCCGGCACCCCACCCGCGATCGCCGCGCCGATCGACCGGTGGCTGTCAGGCCGGCTGCAGACCACCGACCGGGCCGAGTCGGTGCGCGGCGCCCGGGACGCCTTCCGCTACCTGCTGACCTGGCTGGCCGGCAACCACCCCGAGATCACCAGCCTGACCGAACTGACCCGCGACCACATCGAGGCCTACCTCACGCACCTGCACGACCGCATCAACCCGCGTAACGGACGGCCCCTGGCGGCCCGGACCCGTTACGGCTACATCAGCCCGCTGCTGATCTTCTTCCGGGAGGCCAGCCAGTGGGGCTGGGACGACGTGTCCTCCCGCCCGCTGCTCGGCCGCTCCGACCTGCCGAAGCTGTCGGCCCGGCTGCCGCGGTTCATTCCGCGGGACGAGCTGGACCGGCTGATGAAGGCCATCGAGGGCCTGGAGAATCCCTGCCAGCGCACCGCGCTGCTGCTGGTGCGCTGGAGCGGCGCCCGCAAGGGCGAAATCCGCCGCCTCACCCTCGACTGCCTGGACGCCTACCCCGACGGCTACCCACGGCTGCGGATCCCGGCCGGCAAGACCTACACCGAACGCATGATCCCGCTCCCCGGCGACCCGCTTCGACACCTGGGCCCAGCAGCCGGTCCGCTGGGTGTTCATGCACCGCGGCCAGCCGATGGGCAAGCGCTACCTGTTCGACGAGCCGCTGGAGATCGCCTGCCAAACCGCCGGGCTCCTCGACGCCCGAGGACGGCCGACCGTGTCCGCGCACAGGTTCCGGCACACGGTCGGAACACAACTCGCGGAAGGCGGGGCGCAGATCCAGACCATCACCTCGACTGGCTGAAGACCAACTACTTCAAGACCGAACTTGAATTCGGCCACTGTCTGCGCACCCCCGCCGAGGGCCCCTGCGAGTGCGACCTCTACCTGCGCTACTCGAAGTTCTTCACCACCAGCGAGTACGCCCCGCGCCTACGGGCCCGGCTGGTCCGCGAACAGCAGCTCATCCAGGACGCCGTCGAACACGGCTGGCCCCGCGAGGCCGAACGCCACACCGCCATCTCCGGCCGCATCTGCGAACTCCTCGCGGAACTCGGTGAGTCGGCTGCACCGGACACACCCGGAACCTGATCGACGCCGCCTCCTGTCGGCGGTCATCAGGATCTGCCCCCCGGCGGTCACGGCGATGGCCCGCCAGCCATCGCAGAGAGTGAGCGGATCTGCGTTGCGGCACCTCGCAGGTTCGCTACCTAACGCCGACTCTGTATTCCTTGAGGCTTATGCAAAACCCGGCTTCTCTCGCACATCGTCGCAGGTCAGGAACTTGAGGAAGAGTAGTTTTGCATAACGCTCCTTGCATCGATCATTGCTGGGAAGGGAACGGAGCCCAGGTCAGCCCGTTCGGATTGCCGTCCATCGTGTGCGGAGAAGTGGGGCATGGCCACGATACTGTCAGCGGTGTTCCGGATAAAGCAACCGAGTGTATCCCATCGGTTGCGGAGCGCGGTCACAAATGCCGGTCATCCGCGGGAGCCGAGAGCCCTGGACGCAGCGCCAGGGCTCTCACACGTGAAGGCTGTGACCGCCGTTAGCCGTTCTGCATGTTGTGGATGGTCGCGACCTGCGGCTCGCCGGGGTCTGCGCCCAGCTTGCTCATGATGGGCAGCAGCGTCTCTCCGAACTTCTGGAACTGCTCCATCGACTCCCACACATCGAAGACCTGGATGGTTCCCCCTGCCTCCATCGCGCAGTGGAAGATGCGGCCCGGCACCGAACCGAAGCCCGCGCCTGCCTGCTCTAGCTGTCTGACCGCTTCGTCGTAGACGTCCGGGGTGAACCGGGAAGGCTGGAAGTACAGACCGAATGCCATGTCGATGACCCCCCTAGGATCTGGGCCGGAGGCGAGGCCGCCTGTCCGACCGCGGTGAACGAGACTTAGTGAACCAGCATCAGGGGCATCCGACAAGGGCTAAAATTCCCGCCGACCTGACAATATGTGTCGCCACTGGGTGAAACTGCCCCTCAGGCAACGCGTGAAAAGAGCCGGACGCCGCGCGCAATGCCCGGCTGGCCGCTGCCACGCTGCCGCACGGAATGCTCGCCGTGCTGCCTGGCCTATGGCACCTGCACGCGTTCTGGCGGACGGATCAGACGCTCCCCCCGCTGACCGGTTTCCTGAACGGAGGCAGGCGGATCAGTGAGCGCGGAAACCCTGGCCACCTCCGCCGAGCCGATCTTGCCCCGCTAGTCCTCGCAGGCCAGGGCCGCTGCCCCAGCTAGCCGGCAATGCGTTACAGTGTGCTCACGGAACCATTAAACGCATCATGTCCTGGGGGTGGCAGCGATGACAGGAATGATCCGCAAGAGCCTGGACATGCCGGAGGAGACCCGCATGTTCGAGGCCGGCACGGGCAAACTCGAACTCATCAGCACCGAGGCGGGCCCGGTCGGCCGGGCGACGTTCCAGCCTGGCTGGCAATGGTCCAGGCACGTCAAGCCGATCGCGCAGACCGAGAGCTGCCAGGCGCCGCATATGGGGTACTTCATATCCGGCCGGATGAAGGTCCGCATGGACGACGGACAGGAAACCGAGTTCGGCCCCGGTGACTTCTCCGTGATCCCGCCCGGCCACGACGCCTGGGTCATCGGCGACCAGCCCTGCGTGGTGATCGACTGGCAGGGCTTCGCAGACTACGCCAAGCGCTGACCCGACCCGGCCAGCTCAGTCCTACCGCCGGCCGGACGTCCGCTCATTCAAGACCGCACGCCTGCCATGACCCGGGAGACCAGCGTGCCAGATCCACCAGTTCTGCACGCCAGAGCTGATGATCGCCGAGCGTGCCGGAACCGCTCCGATCGGCGGATACGCGAGCAGCCATGACTGCCGGGTCAACTGCGGTCTGCGATCAGCAGACCGCAGAGGGCGCAGGTTGTCGCGCTCTCGGGGAGTGCAGCGTCTGGGGCGCGCGACTGACATGCCGGCTGTTGCCCGCCAGAAAGCTGCTGGACGACTATGCGCAGTTCGCGCAGACTTGCCGGGACTGTGCCAGCGGCATCGCAGATGCATGCGGCCCCAGATCCCCGGGCTCGCACCGGGTGGTCTGGGGCCTCACCGCACGTCCTCCGGTTCCCCTGCGGGCTTTCCTCCGGTTTCCCGTTTGCCCGCCGGGCTCTCCCCCTTCGCCCGCCGTCCCCGGTTTCCCTTCGTCCGGCGTTCTCCGGTTCGGTCCCTTCGGCCGCTGCCCGGTTCCGGTTCTCCGTCGGTTTCCCTCCGGGTTCCCTTCCCTGAGCGATCTTCACGTTAGCGCTGCCGCGGGCCGGTTCCGCAGGCGCAGGTCCCGGGCGGCAGGGACCAAGGTCACCAGTCCTGCCGCGACCACCTCGCCTGGATCACGCGATCCGCCCGCGCTGCAGATGGGCAGCGGCCGGGCACGACGGGATGCCGCCGCAGAATCGCCTGTTACCAGCGGCCGCGAGCGCAGGACATCGCCGCCCCCGAACCGCCCAGGGCGGTTCACGCACGTGACGCAGCTCGCACGGCAACGACGCGGCGTGACAGGCGGGCGGCGGCACTGCGCTGCGCCGGCCGGCGGGACCGGGGCCCGGTCCAGATCGTTTCCTCCGGCCGGCCCTGCTGGCTCGCGCGGCTTTCTGCGCTCACCTGGCCCGCAAGTACCGGCGGATCACCTCACAGACGCTGACGTGCTCCTCGGCCGCGCGGATCAGCAGGGCACGTGCGAGCTCCGGGTCCAGGCACCCGATGTAAGCCGCCGGCGACCGGTGGTCCTGCCCTGCCGTCGGTGTATGCCTGCCAGGAACCGGCCCGCCCCCGAGGACACCGTGACCGTCCGCCGTGTCCTGCTCGACGGGCTGGCCCGCGACGCTGGCATCTTCGAGCTGGTGAGCGAGCTTGCGCCCCTGCACCCGCGAGATAACACCTTCCCCGGCGAGGTGTTCCTTCACGTCGCCGCGGACGCGCTGAACCGGTGCGGGGCCAGCCGGGCCGACCCGCTGCCCTTGGCGGGACTACGCGAGCGGTTCCTGCCCGGGTGCACCTTCCGCGGCCGGGAAACACGAAGATCCAGTACGCAGCGCTGGCGGCCGCAGCAGCCCTTCATGGTGTTCCGCGACGCGGTGATTGGGCATGTTGGCGTCGCGCTGGGTGAGCATGAGGGGTGATGGGAAAGGCCCCGCCGGCGGTGCCGGCGGGGCCTTGTGGTGCCCGGGTTGTCGTGGTCGTGCCCGGGTTGTCGTGGTC
>WNGL01007751.1_pt1 | contig 16522 bp, 20 predicted proteins | sample 5400591 | NCBI WGS metagenome assembly WNGL01 (sample SAMN13153377, study PRJNA577476) | soil metagenome | isolation source: 80 cm soil or saprolite under Garry oak tree replicate 1 | place: USA:California | collected 2016-06-15
GCATGTGATCGTCGCGGCGAAAGATGGCAATGTGTACGAAGTGCATTGGAATCAACAGGTGCCTCCCACTATTGTTGGGAGTATCGGCTACTTCGGTACCAACCTGGTCAATATCGCCGGCTTTTATAGCCCCGATGACCATTACCAGCATGCCGTTACCGTCACCAATGAAGGCACGCTGCATGAAATCTACTTCATGCTCCCGAGCACGTTCAAAACACGCGACCCTCTCTATCATGTGAGCAGCTTCGATCCAAATAAAGGAGCGGCAAGCTTCTACTCACCCGATAACTTGCGTCACGTGGTGATTGTAGACCGGAACGGAAATCCGGTGGATATCACCTGGAAGGCTCAACAGCCACAAGGCATAGGGATCACGATCCCGCCCGATCCCAGCCAGGTCGCCTCTATCAGTGGTTTTCTCAGTAATGACGCGAACCCCAACACTCGTCACATTATCGTCGCTCGAAACGATACTGGGCAGATCTACGACATTGCCTATCCTGATGAGCAACATGTTCCGCGTGACATTCGCGGTCAGGACCATGTCTATGTGAAAACCAGCTTTAACAAGCCATTGCAGAATGTAACCGCCTTCTTTACTCCAGATACCAACTACCGACATATTGTCGTGTTAACCCACGCGAATTTGCTGAAAGATCACGCATACGATGCAAACGGCGGCAATTTGAGAAGCACCCAACTCACATCCTCAGCGCTAGCAAACGTGGCTGATATCACATCCTACTACACTGACAATGATAGCTTGCGTCATGTGATCATCGCCTATCATGATGGTCATCTCGACGAGATCACTTACACGAGTCAGGGGTAGAGAAACTCTCTTTAGAAGAGAAGGAAAGATCTCATGCGCGCATTGGTGTGCCGGGATGGGAGCCTTACGTTGGATCGCACCTACCCCATGCCTGAGCCCCAAGCAGGTGAGGCTCTGATACGCGTGCTGCTGGCGGGTATCTGTAATACTGACCTGGAGATCATCCGTGGCTATCTGGATTTTCGGGGGGTATCGGGGCATGAATTTGTCGGTGTGGTTGAGGCGGTACATGTCGATATCGAAAATGCAGGTGCGCAAACGCTTGTTGGGAAACGTGTCGTAGGAGAGATCAATGCAGCTTGCCATCGTGGTGATTGCTGGTGTTGCCAGCACGGTATGCCAACCCATTGTCCGAAGCGCACTACGCTGGGTATCCTTGGTCGCGATGGAGCTTTTGCTGAGTATTTAACGTTGCCGCTGGAAAATCTTCATGTCCTGCCTGACAATGTGAGCGACGAGGAGGCGGTCTTTGTTGAACCGCTGGCAGCCAACTTCGAGATCTTGGAGCAGGTGTATGTAAAGCCTACCGATCATGTAATCGTGCTGGGCGATGGCAAGATGGGCCAGTTGGCGGCACAAGTACTCACATTGAGCGGCTGCGAAGTAATGATGGTCGGTAAGCACGAGGAAAAGCTTAATGCTTCCAAGTTGATCATGCGGCAAGCTCCTGTGACTGGGTAGAACGCTTATCAGGCGCAAAAGGGCTGCCGATATGACGAAGCAGATCATCAGGAGACTGAGAGAGCGTCTCAAAGTGCGTTCGGGCATCAGCCAGGAGCGTCTCAAAGTCTTCGCGATAATGATTATGCGTGAGGATGCGGCGGGAGATGCGCCAGAGCCATTCAATGCGATTGGCATCCGGGTCATAAGCAGGTGTGTAAACCAGAAATAACTGATCGGAGAGTTCGGTCAGCATACTACGCACGAGCAGGGATCCCTGCGCCGTGTGGGTCTTGAGATTGTCCGCAATGATGATCGCTACCCGCCCTCGCGCCGTTGAACGGGCCACCGCAGCACGTACCTGCTCGCAAAAGACATCAGCCGTCCGTCCAGTCGCAATCCTGCCATCAAACCAGCCGTCCCGCCAGTCCACCAGCCCAAAACCGTAGACCTTCCGATTGTCGCCTGGAGCTTCGATGAACCGTTGGCCGCGCCGACCCTTGAGGCTCCAGAGCCGGGTGAGGGTCGGATGAAAGGCAAACTGCACCTCATCCTGCAAGTAGAGATCGGCTCGCGAGAGCCTCGCCAGGAGTTCTGGCACGTCGGCGGGAAGCTGACTCCACAGATCAACCTCAAGCAAGTCCTTCACGGGTAAAGGTTCAGGTCCTGGAGTCCCTGCTAACAAGACCTCTACCCGCACTCTTTTCCCACGTAATCGGCTTGCTCTCCCGCTTTGCGTCGTAAGGTCCACGTCGGGCGCTTGCAGACGTAGCCATGCGCATGCAAGTACACGCGCACCGTTTCCTCGGTGACCTGTATGCCTGTTTGCTGGCCTAAGTACTCGGCGAGCAACTCGGTGGTCCAATTGGCTGTTTCCTGTCCGACCTCATGCGGATCTAACTCAATGATGCGCAGCAATTCGGCTTCCCACGCTGCCGTGACCCGTCGCTCTCGGCCTGGCGGGCTACGTCGGGGTACCGCGTCTAGCCCTCCAGCTAAGAAACGGTTGAGCACACGGGCGACCGTGTCCTCACTGCGGAGCGCGATGCGCGCAATCTGTGGTACTTTGTACTCTTGCTGAGCAAGCAGGATCATCTGATAGCGTGTCCGGCTTTCCACATTGGGCGTTTCTTCATACCGCTGACGCAGCTTAGTAAGGGTTGCTGCATCTAATCGGGGTAAGGTGATTGGGGCTGTCATTCATTCCATCCTTTTCTTCACTCGTCCACACACTTTTCCCCATGGTCTCATTACCCCGCAAGTCTTGCCTGGAAGCATTTAGATCACGCGACCCTTCCATCGTTTCCCCAAGTGCCATCCGCCTTTTCCAGAGCGGCCCGTCTGCACCTGCTCTACTACTGGGTGTTCGTGAGGTTATCCTCCCTCTCTGCTGGTTGCTCAACTTTCAACAATCGTTTCTGAACCAGGAAGCAAACACGCCGCTCGTCCTTATGACGATCGATAGGACAGTTGAGTGCATCATGAGGCGCATCAGCTTCCCGCTTGGCTCCCGTCTGTAATCCAGGTGCTTCCCGCGTGTGCTGCACCCTGCTGTAAGACACTGCTAGTGTGCACTGGCATCAGGAGCACGCGACGGACGTAGCAAGTCCGTTACCTGCTTATGCAGACGCTGTGTGCTCTGCTGGCGATTGCGGCTGATCCGTGCTCACACGTCACTCTTAGCCGCGACGCACATCATAGCACTCGCCGGACCGCCTCATACGACTCGCGCGTCCCCACGGGCGATGTGACGGAGCGGTTCCCTCTGCTCGACCAGGCTTTCGCACGGTTGCCCATGCCGAGGGAGGGATCTGGAAGCCGAGGATCAAGGACAGTGTGAGGGCGGCTAGGCAGAGACACGGCCGCCGATGGACAGGGCAGAGGTGAAGCGATCAGTCCGGGGCGAGGAAGTGGTATGACTTTTCCTATCACAACCACGCGCTCTCCCCTACGCACAACCACCCCAGCACTGCGCTCTGAGCAGGGCACACAGGTGTCCCGGGGATGGGAAACTATACCGCTTCTACCTGGAGGGCAGGAGTAAAGCATCTGTAAATCCACAAATGGCCCTGCCTGCCGCCTTTTCCCACCCTGTGACCAGGCGCGACTCGTGGTCAATCTGTCCTCCTCTGCTATACTCTTCCTGTACCGGCGGCCCGGCATCGGTGACATGCTCCTGCAGAGAGAGATCTTGCACGAGCAAGAGGCAAGCCCGGAACGTATGGACGTGGCTGAAGAACGTATCGGGCTTTCTGAACGGAGACGACTGAGGAGCAGGTGGTGAACAGAGTTCCAGCATGAGTAATCGTATCTCACACAACCGTCTTCAAAGACAGGCAGGAGAGAATAAGAGCGGATTATCCTACGCTTCCCTTGCCAGAAGTACGATGAAGACGCCTGATTGTCTCATGGGAAACACCATAATGAGCGGCAACCTGGCGAAGCGACTCGTGATTCTCACGGACACGGCGCACCACGTTTGGCCATTCTTCCTCTGGGATGGCATAGTGAGGCCCACGTGGACCTGGATGCTGCTGGGTGGAGACGATCGAGGGAAGACTGCCAAGCACTTGCTCAAGCGCAAGGAGTTTCTGATGAAGCTTACCATGGGGGGCGAGAAAGTGGATCAACACTGGTGAGAGCGAATTCGATGCCCGTCGGTTCCGTAAAGTTTATTTATAGAATACAGTAGATAGAATACAGTAGAAAATTTTCTACTGTATTCTACTTTTTGTGAGAGATTAGATCCCGTGAATGCTGATTTCTTTCTGACGGGCGTAGCTGCGGATTTCTCTCGGATTGGTGATGCCTTGACGCCTTGCCTCAAGCATCCACTCGAACAGTTCGTATTTATTTTTGAACAGGCCACTGCCACAGAAGATATTGCGTTTGGCGAAAGGGTGGGGAGTCGTTTTTATGCGCTGTGGTGTGATGTCTGGAAAGATGTTACTTCCAGACCACGGCTGCGACAAGATATACCGTGGATCATGGACCCATTCTGGGCATGGGAGTTGATAACAATCGCATAAAAACTCTACGGAGGCTGCACAAAAAGCAGCCCACTGGCGGGTATACGCAGTGTCATGGTCAGGAGAGACGAGAGGCTGACTTACCAGGCTGGGTCTCATTCCTTTCGCATAATCGTACCAGGCGTTGGTAAAATTGCCCAGAGCGGTCCAGGGATCTTCTCCTTGACAAATGTCAGTATAAGCCCGTGTCATGGTCTGAATGGTTGCGGGCATGGGAGGTGGTTCTTGCTCCTTGTCCTGGTATGTCCTGGCCATGATTTCAAACATGCTGAGTGTCATGCGAGTTTTCCCCTTTCTTCATGGCATTGTCTTATGTTCACCGAAAAGTATGTCAAGCGACTTCTCAATCTGTTCGACGTGTTCTTCTTGCGCTTCGGGAAGCATGTACTTATTGAGCAATTCCTGTGCTTGCTCGATCGTCTGAATAGCGGTTTTCGGAAGGAGTATAGCGCAATCATCAAGATCTTTGGGTCTTCCAGCTGTCATTTTGAGGACAAGAATGTATTCTCTCGGCGGGATATAGATATGGAGTGGCCCAAACCGTTTCCAGAGCGTGCCGTCAGGGATATAGATATCCTGCATCAGGATCACCTGGGTGAGGAAGTTGAACCAGTTGGGCGGCAGCCTATGCTTTCTCGCGACTTCGAGCATACAGGCACTTAAAACCTCGCGCATGCTCTCAAACGCGTCTTCTTCGAGCCAGAAAATGTCAATGTCCTCTGTGGAACGGGGTGCATTCTCAAGAAGCAGCATGTAGGCTCCGCCTATGAGCATCAGCCGAAGCGGTGTCTTGACTCCTCGGTTTTTCAATGCTGCTCCTAAATCAGCTAAGTAGCGTTTGACGTCGCGTGCTTCCATGACGTTCCTCTTTACGCAGACCCATGTTGGTTATCAAGGCAGTTGCTGTCCTGGGCATGCACGTTTCGCAGGAGGTTCACGATCATCCAGTGCTCCTGATCTTTTGCCAGGTGCAGGTAATCGGTTCCCCACCACGCGGTAAGCTTCACCGTTGCTATCCGGTCTCCCAGATCGCAGATGAGCATGTCAGTTCGAGCAGCTTGCGGCATTTTCCCCTTTTGCCGAGAGGCGTTCCTCAGCTCCAGGAGTTCAGTGAACGTCAAAAGGATCAGGCTCTGGGCGCCTTCTTCTGCTGCCAGCAAGCCCCTTGCCTTGAGATCTGGATGGATACTGCGCTCGATCCTGGTAGGATCGCCCTCTTCTATGCCTTCAATATAGTCAAGCACTGTTTGTCTAATCGCTTCATAAGCGGTGTGGATGGGCTCACTGATCACGGTTGGTTCAGTACGTTCTGTCTGCCACTCTCGCCGCTCCCGCTATTGAGAGAGCGGGTGTCCCTGTTCAACTACCTCCCGGCAGAAGTCGACACATTCATTGCAAATACAGAGGTGTCCTGGCCCTGGAGTGAGCCGAGTTACCTGGTCTTGCCTCTTGCCACAGAAAGAACAGTGAGCAAGGGTGAGCATCTCGGGTTCTTTGCCATACCACATGTGTTTCCTGCCTTCCTCTCCGACGTGATTGCGCTGCGCTCACGAACGTTGCATCTCCACTTACTATAATATCATAGACTGGCTGTGTGGCCGTGTTACAAAAAGCAGACAGCGCTTTTCCCGGTCCATTTGACGTGCTCTCACGGGAGATTCAAAGCCCCGAATCTCCAATCTGCATCAGGGTAGCCAGTTGTCTGCCAGATGATGGAATGAGCATCTCTTCCATCGAGTGTCCGCTGCTTCAATAACTTCGCTGCTAGCGCTTGAACAGCCAACCAATAGTCTGAGAGAATCTGCTGTGCTTCTTTCCAGCATGCCTCTTGTATGGCCGAACGCTCCTGTGCCTCAGAACTCAGGCGCAGAAGCAAGCTATGAATTTTCTCCAGATCATCCCGCTCGCTACCCTCAAGATACTCATCCTCTCCTCCATACGAGGCACAATAATAGGCCATGGCGAGCATTCCGGCATAGTAAGCTGTGACCGTCCTGGGATCGATCCTGCCTCGTTGCAGCCACTCATCGGGCGAAGGATGGTCCTCTCCTCGAGGAAGGAGAAAACCAAAGCGGCAATACCCCTTGTAACCGGCCCGACTTGAGGCGATAGAGACTTCCTCAACCAGGCCACCAACGACATGCCATACGACGGCATGGCCAGCTTCGTGATAGGCCTGGAGAACGCGCCTCAGTTGATAGTCCTCTCTCGGTGACATGCCATTCCTCTCTTAGACTTCGAGTACGTAGGGATGCACTACTCGTGAAGGCGCATCAGAAAATGGGAGAAACCAATCAGCAAAAACAAGGGAAGAGAGGCCCAACATCTTGGCGACTTCAGTCTCGTCAAGACCATCGTAGCGATCATCGAAGAGAAATGCCACATCGGTATCTTCAAAATACCTATCGATAAATTCGTCAAAGGCGTTCTTTCTGTCCTCCAGGCGCCCTTTTGCCTCTTGGATGATTGCCCGTGCTGCCAGTTCCTCAGCCAACGAGGAAAGCGGCAGATGTTCTGATTGAGCCAGCTTCCAGGCGACGGTAATAATACACACAGCGAACTTTTTGAAGAAGAGTGGGGTGTATCGATAGACATAGCGCGTGGGGAGGTATCCGCCGACTACGGTATCAAGAACATCTTGCGGTCTTTCTATGCGTTCACGTTCATCGAAGGCCTGACCGATGAGCCAGTCGCATGCCTCTGCGAGCACCTGCTGCTCGCGGGGAGTGAGGATATCAGCGTACGCTTGACCAATCGGCATGACCGTCTCCTTTAGTCCGTTCAATATCTTCTACTGCCCGGCGATGGGATTCAGCAGGCGTAGATGGTTCACCCTGCTTTCGTTTTTACCGTGCGCTTGGCGGTATCTGCCGGTAGAACGATAGCAATCATACCAAATTTCTTGTTCCATTGCAAAAGCTCGTATCGAGCAGTTGAAAATCGGCGGTTCTCGCCGCAGGCTCTCTCCAAGAGTAGGTGCCTATTGTAACAAGCCTCTGAGGCAGTGCTGTCTCTTCAGCACATGCCACTGGCTCCTCTCAGCACGCCTTGAAGCTTGAGACACAGTGTTCCCCAAGGCGCAAGAAAAAGCGTCAGCGTTGGTGAGAGAGAGACCGACACCCATCATGCGTGCGGTGACCATCGACCTGCTCTACTCAGAGGCGGAGCGCCTCTCGCGGCAACAGGGAGCAGGCGAGGATTCGGCAGTCACGTATAACATCAAGAGCGTGAGCGAACGGCTTGGCATACAACCGGCTTCTGTTTATGCAGAAACGACCAGCCCAATTCGGCCTCAATGCGATCGGCAAGGGCGTAGAGGTGTCCCAGGCTGCCGATGGGCGTGAGGGCCCTGGCCCCGTAGGCGCTGATCTGCACATACTTCTCGACATTGACGGAGGTCCCCTGGTCGGCCAGACCAGCCGTCCCCAGCAACAGGACCAGCGCGGGGACGCCCGCCTTCGCCGCCACAGCAGCCATGGCTGAGCCGATGTTGCCGGAGGTCAGGCAGGCCAGGCCGCGCGCCCCCTGCTCCAGGGCGACACTGGCGGCCACGCCGAGCGGGCAGTCCTTGAACGAACCGGTTGGATTAGATCCCTCCACCTTCAGCAAGCGCCTGCAGCCCTCGGCGATCCCAGCAATGCGCGTGAGGGGAACAAGCCGTGTCCCGCCCGCGCCAAGCTCGACGCGGAACGCAGGGTCAACTACCGGCAGCAGTTCGCGATAGCGTCACAATCCAACAGGGCGGCGAGCCAGCTCCTCGCGGTCCAACCGATGCTTGAGTGCAGCCACATCGTACTGGACCGCGAGGGTTTCGTGAAGGGCACTCTCCTCTCCGGGCCGAGCACAGCTCGAGCAGGGACCCCGATGGGTCAAGGGATACTCGGCGCTACAGAAAACGCAGCGCCGTGAAGTAGCATGCATAGTTCTTCGTTCTCCTGATCCGCTTTCCTCGATCGACTTCGTTGCCGCGCGGTCGTCACCCGCCGACATCATCATACCATGCCAGGACCTGGGATATCGGCTCATCTGCCCCTGCAAATCCGACGGCCAATTGCCCGGGGGCAAGCGCTCTACGCGGGCCTTCGCGCGGCGCATGGTATAATCCCACTAGAATGAGTGTATCCCTTTCAGGCTGGAACAAATTTGAGGAGAAAGCATGAATACCGCCCAGGTTCTCGTCGAATTGCTCAAGGAGTACAGGGTTGAATACATCTTCGGGGTTCCGGGCGATACCTCGATGGCGCTCTACGATGCGCTCTATGCAGCTCGCGGCGAGATCACGCATGTGCTGGCGCGTGACGAGCGCGGAGCCTCGTTCATGGCCGATGCCTACGCCCGCCTGGCGTACAAACCGGGCGTCACGGAGGCCCCAAGCGGCGGCGGCGCAACCTACGTGGTGCCAGGGGTGGCCGAAGCCAATGGCTCTTCGGTCCCTCTGATCGTCTTCACCTCCGATGTGCCGATCACCGACGAGGGCAAGGGAACGCTCACGGCTATCGACCAGCAGCGTCTTTTAGAGGCTGCCACTAAGTGGAGCGCGGTGGTGAAACGCCCGCAGATGCTCCCCGATATCGTGCGCAAGGCCTTTCGCGCGGCCACCAGTGGCCGTGGAGGGGCAGTGCATGTCGTCCTTCCAGAAGATGTTCTGCACGAGGTGGTCCCTTCCCCGGCCATATACGCTGAGTCAGCCTGCTGCCGCTATCCCTCCTATCGCACGCAAGCCCCTCGCGCCTCGCTGGAAAGGATGCTTGATGCATTGGTGACGGCGCGGCGACCGGTGATTGTCGCAGGGGGCGGAGCGGTGCTTTCGGGGGCCTGGCAGGAGATTACGCGCGTCGCCGAGGTCCTGCACATTCCCGTTACCACGACCATCAACGGCAAGGGCAGCATTGATGAAACGCACGAGTGGAGCATAGGCGTGATCGGCGGCAACGGAGGGCGCCCCTACGCCAACCAGTTGCTGGCCGAGGCCGATTGCATCTGGTACCTGGGCACGAAGGTCAACTCGCTCGTCACCCTCAAGGGTGAGATTCCCTCACCTGGAAAAGCCGTGACCGTGCTCCAACTCGATGTCGATCCAACCGAACTGGGGAACAATGTGCCGGTGTCTCTCGCCGCCTGTGGCGACCTGAAGGAATCGCTGGCGGCGTTCCTGGAAATCGTCAGCAGCCGCGCTATCAGCACCCCGGCACGCCAGTGGACGCCCCAGACGCTGGCCGAGCGAGCCGCGCCTTTCTGGTCAGAGGTGGCCGAGCGAGCGGCGTGCGCTGATATCCCGCTGGCGCCCCAGCGCGTGATCGACACTCTATGGCGGCGCACGCCGGGCGACGTGGTGGTCGTCGCCGACCCCGGCACGATGACTCCGTTTACGGCGGCCCAGTTCCGCACCAGGCGCGGCGGGCGTTCCATCGTCATTCCCCGCGCTCACGGCGGGCTGGGCTATGCTCTCCCCGCGACGGTCGGCGCGGCATTCGCCAGGCCTTCCGAGCGCATCGTCGGCCTGGTGGGGGATGGCTCTTTCGGCATGTCGGGCATGGAACTGGCGACCATTGCCAGCCTGCGCCTGCCCATCACCATCATCTTGTTCAACAACGGCAGCTTTGGATGGATCAAGATGCTCCAGAAGTTGTACTACAGCGAGCGCTACCTGGGCGTCGATTTCACGAGCAAAATGTATGCCGTCGCCATCGCCGAGGCCCTTGGGATACGCGGTGTGCGCATCACCCATCCCGATCAACTAGACGCGGCCATCACCGGGGCCATACAGAGCGATCAACCCACGTTCATCGCTGTGCCGACGAAATCGGAGTTGGAAGAGGTCCCGCTGGTGCATGCCTGGCAGGCAGCTCTTCGGGAGGGAGGTACCTTGAAGCACCTCAGCAGGGGAGATAATGATGGCTCAACCGAGGCTTAAATTCTGGGGCTGGGGATATGAAGGGGAGGCCCTCACGCCCGACGAGATCAGGTGGTTGGAGGGTGCGTGGGCGAAACAGTTTCATGTGCGCCAGTTTGACCTGGCACTCCCACCGACTGCTGAGGAGATTCAACTGCGCCCGTCTCGTCTGAGCGTTCCAGGCCCTCTGCAGGCAATTTGTACCACTGAACACTACGAGCGTTTGCTGCATAGTTATGGAGCTTCCTTCCCCGACTCGGTGCGCATCTTCGCGCGCGACTTTGCCAATCCGCCAGATGTGGTTGCCTACCCGCGCCATGCGCAGGATGTCCTCGCGCTCCTGGATTGGTGCGGCGAGGCTGGCGCAGCCGTTATCCCTTTCGGGGGAGGCACCAGCGTGGTCGGCGGTGTGGAACCGCCGCCGGGCTCTCCGGCAGTCGTCACGGTGAATATGACGCGCATGAACCGGGTACTGCATATTGATCCCACGTCCCAGGTGGCCCTTATCCAGGCAGGCGCTCGCGGCCCTGAACTGGAAGGGCAACTGAAATCGAGCGGACTCACCCTGCGCTTCTTCCCCCAATCGTTCCCTTTCTCCACGCTGGGGGGCTGGATCGCCACACGGGCCGGGGGACATTTCGCCACCCTCTCTACCCACATTGATGACCTCGTCGAGGGCCTGCAAGTGGCGACGCCGCGCGGTATGGTGGAGTGGCACCACTTTCCGGCGTCGGGTGCGGGGCCGGACCCGCAGCGCCTGTGGCTCGGCTCTGAGGGTATTCTGGGGATCATCACCCAGGCCTGGGTGCGCCTGCGCCCTCGACCCACCTACCGTGCCGCCAAGACGGTGCGCTTTCCAGACTTTTTCAGGGCTGCCGAGGCGGTGCGCGCGATCTCGCAGGCCGGGCTGTATCCGGCCAACTGCCGCCTCCTTGATCCGCTTGAGGCACTGACGAATATGGTGGGGGATGGTAAACTCGCGCTCCTGCTCCTGGCATTCGAATCCGCCGATCACCCTGTAGACGCATGGTTGCAACGTGCGCTTGAACTGTGCGCGGACTCTGGCGGGGAATACAGCGCTGAAGCGATCACCCAGCAGAGTGCGCATCGAAGCGGAGCTGCCGGGCAGTGGCGCGAGCGCTTTCTGCGCATGCCCCTCTTGCGCGAAGAGCTGACGGCGCGCGGCATCATCGCCGACACCTTTGAGACAGCTGTCACCTGGGAACAGTTCCCCTACCTCTATACCTCGGTCAAGGAGGCAACCGAACGAGCGGTGCGAGGGGCGACTGGGCAGGACGGGGTGGTCAGTTGCCGTTTGACCCACGTCTACCCAGGTGGGCCGGTCGTCTACTTTACCTTTAGCGGCCTGGGCAACAAGTCGGCGCTGCTCGAACAGTTCTGGGCGATCAAAATCGCCGCGTCCGATGCGCTGGTGAAAGCGGGTGGGACGATTACGCATCATCACGCCGTCGGGCGCGACCATCGCCGCTGGTACGACCAAGAGCGCCCAGAACTCTTTGCCTCAACGCTGAGGGCGGTGAAAAGTGCGCTCGATCCCAGGTGGCTGCTCAATCCGGGTGTCCTGATTGATCCATGACCTCCCTACAGCTTTATTCGTGTTGTGCGTGAAGGAGAAGTCAGCATGCCTATTATCCGTGTGAATGGGGCGGCGCTCTATTACGAGGAGCATGGCACCGGTCCTGAAACCATCGTCTTTGCGCATGGCTTGTTGTGGAGTTGCCGCATGTTCGATGCCCAGGTCGCCCTGCTCAAGGACCGCTACCGCTGCGTGGCCTTCGACTTCCGTGGCCAGGGTCACAGTGAGGTGACACGCAGCGGCTACGACATGGAGACCCTCTACGAGGATGCGGTAGCGCTCATCGAACAACTCGGCTGCGCGCCCTGCCACTTTCTCGGCCTTTCGATGGGAGGCTTTATTGGCTTACGTCTCGCCGCCAGGCGCCCCGAGCTTCTCCGGTCGTTGATCCTGCTGGAGACTTCCGCTGATCCAGAGCCGAGCGAGAATGTTGCAAAGTACCGGCAACTTACGTTCGTGGCCCGCTGGTTTGGACTGGGCCTGGTGGTTGACCGGGTGATGCCCGTCATGTTCGGGCGGACCTTTCTCACCGACCCGGCGCGCGCTCTTGAGCGCCGCGAGTGGCGACATCGTATGAGCGGAAACCATCGACTTGGTATCACACGGGCCACCACTGGCGTCATCACTCGCAAGGGAATAGCTAGCGAGATCGACAGGATTCGGGTTCCGACTCTGATACTTGTCGGAGAGGAGGATGTCGCTGTTCCGCCGGTCCACTCCCAGCGCCTGCACGAGCATATCGCTGGCTCGCGCCTGGAGATCATCCCTCGCGCCGGTCATACCTCGACCGTCGAGGAACCGACGGCGGTGAACGTCGCGATCACAAACTTTCTTAGCAGTCTCTCATAGGACTATGGGATTGAAAAACCGAAGATCATCATTTTCGCAGCTGAAGACCGCCTTGATCTTCCCTGGAAGCCGGGGAAAGACGACAGAAGGTGCCCTGGTGCGGGCCTACAAGGGCTCGACCATCCTTTCCTGCACGACCAGCAGTGGTTACCAGGTTGGACTCCTGTTGGGCGCTGGTCAGCCATCCGCTGTAAAACCCTCCCCTCCGGTACCTGGGATGAGGTACCTGATGTACTTTTACGGCAACGGCATGTGCCTGGAGACCTGCGGCTACGAGTTTGCGCAGTTCCGGCAGCTGGGATACACCGTCCTGATCCCTGAGTATCCGGGATACGGGATGAGTAGCGGCTGGGCGAGCGAGTCTGGATGCTACGAGGCGGCGGACGCAGCCTACCACTACCTCACCGAGACCCTACACGCCCATCCCGCCCAGATCGTTGTCGCTGGCTGGTCACTGGGGGCCGCCGTGGCCATCGACCTCGCCGCCCGCAGGCAGGTGGCCGGTTTGATCGTTCTCGGTGCATTCACGAATCTCCCTGAGCAAGCTCATGCCATGCTCCCATGGGTTCCCAGGGCGGTCGTGCGCCTCTTCATCAGGGAGCGCTTCGACAATGTGAGCAAGATCCGCCAGGTAACTTGCCCCATCTTCATCGGACATGGGACCGAGGACGAACTGGTGCCCTTTGCCATGGCCGGGCGCCTGGCACAAGCAGCAAGGCCTCGCAATCCGGTGACATTCCTCCCCATCGGGGGATGCAGCCACAACGGGATCTTTGAGGCCAGTAGCGGCTCCGTCTGGAGCGCGATCAAGGACTTTTCATCGAACTTGTGGCAAGCGAGCATGCCCCCTGATGAAAGCTCCTGAACCGTCAGCTGGGACAATGGGCGAGTGCGATGACCACACGGCAGATCAGCGCGGTCCCCCGTTGCAGAGGGAGCTTTGCTTGACGGCCGGCATGTAAGTAGGAGAATCCACGGAGAGCGTCCAGGGTAGTAAACGCGTTTGCATGCGCTGCTACCAGGGGGTAGCAGCATCATACACGCCCTTAATGAGACGACGTACATTGTTTTGTCAAGAAGGAGTGGCCGATGATGAAAGGACAAACGAAGCACCTGACCGGGCAGGTACGAGAGGCATTGCTTGCTCTGCCAGATATCGTGCTCATGGAGACACTTGCCCAGTGGCTTGATAGTATCGATGAGCACTTCCTGGACTGGGGCGACGAGTGCCGCTCTGCGCTCGGCTACCGCATCCAGTCGGACGAGACGAAAAAGATCTACGGCTCATTCGAGGAGCTCGAGCAGGCGGAGCCTGATGGGGCAGGTGCCTCCTGGATGGTTCCAGACGCCCAGACGCTGCGCACTACCCTCGGCATCCTCTCCATTGAACAGTTTTACCACAGCGTGATTGCCCTGGCGAGTGAGGCCTTGGCTCTCCAGGCCTCCGAGGAGGCGTGGGGGGGTCCGCCATCGGTAGCGAGCGACGGCTACGATTTCATGCGCGGCTTGACCGTCCATTTGCGCTACAAAGCGCTGTGCAGGCCGGAACAGGGTCACATCTCCTTTCTCCAGCAGGCCACAGGCAGAAGAAAGCCGATGATGCCTTCGAGTTCTGGGCTACCTGGCTGGCGCCTCCGTTCATCTCGCCCTCGTGAGAGCACAGCAGGACCTGAAGGCCGTACAGAGAAGACAACAGAAGAGCGATAGCTACTTCAGCGAGAAGCGCATCTCCATAGTGGCGCGCCGCCACGCTATATGCTTCTTCCTGCCTTTCAAAACGGTTGCTGTCGATGCCCTGGCGAGTACATTACCTGATGCCCTCACAGTGGCTCCCCTCGCCACACGAGGTACCACCTCTACTGGTGGACAACGAAAAGCTGTCTCACCTCGGGACCGGTCTACCGACATGCTACAATCGCAGTGCGGCCGAAGCTTCAGGAACGCTAGCAGGCCCTGAATGGCTGACACATTTCATCTTGAGGAGTACTATCTGCTGGCAGTTTGGAACGACAAGCTGTGAGCCTGGCTTCCTCCAGGAAAGCATGTAGGTTGACGGAAAGGAGGCGCTATGACCGAGGAAGAAATTATGGATGAGCTTGTAAGGTTGGCGATGGATTGGGCTTTGGGTGAGGAACCCACCGGTGCTATCGCCCAGGTGAGAGAGATTGTAGAAGTTGACCCGGTCGAGTGGGTGACGCCAACAGCGGGCGTCTTTCCTGATAGGGCCTTTGTGGTGAATGTCTTGCTCGATTATGCTGAGGTGACCGATGAGGCGGAAGTCGAGGGTGAACGTGATGTGTCGGCGGTCTATGGCTACTTCCGGGATGCTGATCGCTTCGACTTCGCGTATGGGGCTGATTACCCCCTGATTGAGCCTGACTTTGATGAGGGTGAGGAGTTTGAGGACGAGGAGTTTGCTGACGCAGAGGAGGAGCAGAGCTGAAGTTGGCGGGTAGCCGCTTGTGTCTTTCGAGAGGGGTGTGAAGGCCGATCGCCAGAGCAGAACAAGCAAACAGCCTTGCGTTGGAAAGATGAACTGGATGATCGAGTCTGCCTGTCACGCTGGTAGTCTTGGAGATAATCAGACGCCCGTCGGTTCCGGTCGGTTCCGCGATCATGCCCAAGACTCCTCTCGGGTCTTGGGTATGTCTTTTGCCTCTTCCCTTGCTCTCAATCAAGAGGGCTGTGTGGCACGCACCGACGGGGACCATGCTGGCTATGAAGTCGCGCTTCTTGCTCAATAAGGCTGCCACTGGAAACAAGCTAGATTAGCATCCTACCTAAGGAGAAATCTCTTCCCGCTATTCATTCACTCCCATTTTCTTCCGTTCGAGCAATGGACGTCCCAAGTAGCCAGTACAAGTATATTCTAAGATTTCACTACGCTACGAAAGCGGGACAAGCTCACTTGCAGTTGAGCCAGTTTCTCATGGACGTAAGGACCGGAACTCATGTGATTTTTCCTTCCGTTTTCACGAGTGTTGGAGTTCAGGGTCAGCGGCGAGCGATGGGAGTAACTCGGTTTCGATCTTCGGGGCGGGATGGACGCGTACAAAATATTCCCGCCCCATCAGTTCCTGCAGGATCGGCAGTGGCAATATATCGGCTTCGAGAGCATACTGCGAACGATGCGCGGCAATTGCCGCAATCTTCTGCTGGATATAGGGCCCGACATCAATGCGCGTCGTAGCTCCCATCATGTCTGCCTCATGTCCATTCGCTCTGGCGAATTGGGGAAGATGTGCATCCTCTCCTCGCCCCAGATAGGCCGTCGGTGCGCTCGGGGAGAAGACCAGGCAGGTCACATTCTCGGCTGCCACCACGTGCGCATTGCGGGGCTTCTTATGAGCCAATCCCTCTTCCCCGAAGAAGTCTCCAGGCTCCAATCGAGCACGAAACTGCAGCGTTCCATCGGCTGCCTCGCGAATGACGTCTGCCGTCCCTGACAGGACCAGGTAGAGGCTGTTGGCCTGTTCGCCTTGCTCGATGATCGAGAAGCCAGAGCGGTACCAGTTGATAGCAAAATGATCGCTGCTATAGCGCAATAACGTCGCTTCCTCGCAGAGCAGCAAGAGCGCATAGGCAAAATCCAGGGTGCCACGAAATCCCTTCTCGACCTGTACTAGCCATTGTACCAACTGTTCGAGTAGCAACTGGCG
>WNGL01018001.1_pt1 | contig 16522 bp, 13 predicted proteins | sample 5400591 | NCBI WGS metagenome assembly WNGL01 (sample SAMN13153377, study PRJNA577476) | soil metagenome | isolation source: 80 cm soil or saprolite under Garry oak tree replicate 1 | place: USA:California | collected 2016-06-15
GGCCCGTGAAGCCCCAGGTCACCGCCACCTCCCGGCGCGCCCGCAGGGTGACGGCGCTGCAGGGCCGCACGCTGCGCCGCAGGCAGCAAGCGCTCACGCGACCTGCCGAATGATGCGTCAGATGCAATTCTGCCTATTTTCAGCCGGGTTCCCAGCGTGTGACGCCACTGGTGCGGTGTCACGCGGGCCGGCTGGCCGTGCTCGTCGCGGATGTCGCAGCGTTCCAGCCAGGCGTTCAGGCCGTCCCGGTAGGACTGGCTGCCGATGGCGCGGTCGCCGCGGATGTTGGCGTTTGGGCGGGGGAACAGGATCGGCGTGCCGTCCGGCCATCGTTGCAGTACTCGCTGCTGCTGGCCCCGGATCTGCCCGGCGAGTTCCTCGTCGATGGGAACCAGTGCCTCCCGTTTCATCTTGGTGTTGACGTAGCGCAGGTAGGGGGCGCCGCCGGGATCGCGGCTGACGCAGTCGAAAGGGAGGGTGAGTGCGGAGGAGATCCGCAGCCCGCAGCGCATCAGGATGACGGTGAGCAGCTGGTAGGCGTCGTTGTCCCACCGGTCCAGGTTCACCGGGTCTTCGAGCTGGGCCATGACGTGCTCGGCGAGCGCGCGGGGCAGCCGGTAGCCCTGCCTGGGGAAGTCCTCGGGGTAGAAGGCGGCGGTCGCGGGCAGCGTGGCGTCCCAGCCGTGCCGGCGGATCGCGTCGAGGAACGCACTGACCTGGCCGATGCCGCGTGCGTGGCTCGTCGTTCCGGCTAGCTCACCGCGCACGGTGGCGAGGTAGTGCTCGATTAGCGGCCGGTCGATGTCGGCGAGGGACGCTGCTCCGGCCTCGGCGAGGAACTCCGACAGGCGGGCGATGGCAAGGACCCCGTATCCGGCCTGCTGCGGTCCCAGTCCGGCAGACAGCCTCCAGCGTGTCCACCGCTTGGCCAGTTCCCTCAGCCATGGCTGGCTGATCTGGCCGAAGCTGATGGTGGCGCGGGGCCCGCTGATGCCCAGGCTGCGCAGCCGCCAGTCATCACGCGGGTATTCGACCTGCCAGCCATGCCCGTAAGCCAGGCTCTCGACAGCCCGGCGGGCGTAGATCGCCAGCGCCGCGTGCACCTTCGTGCGCGCGTTTGCGGCGGGGAACCGCCGCCGCCAGGTTTCCTCGGGCCAGTCCAGGAAGGAGGCCAGCCCGGCGTCCTGCAGGAACCGTACGACACCGCGGACCGGGTCTGGCGGGGTCTTGATGGCTTCCTCGTCGCGGCGGCACTGCAGCGCGTACTGCACCTCGAGCTTCAGGTGAGGCGGAAGCCCGCGCAGGTCGATGCTCTCGTAGGCTGGGATGCCGCCGCCGCGGTCACTGAACCGGGCCAGGAAGCCGGCGGTGTCCGGCCGGCCGTGGTAGATCCATGCCCGGCCATGTGACCGGCAGAACGGCCAGGCTGGCTGGGCCCACAGGCCGCAGCCGGGCACCGGGCAGGCTGGCTTGGGGCCGGGCACCGGCGGGACGACGGCGAGCCATCCGGCCAGCTCAGGTCGCCCGGCCCGCCGCCAGCCGCTGAGGTGCCGCCCGCACAAGCCATGGCCCACGACCCCGTAGCGGCAGCCAGGTGCCTGGCAGCACGCCAGTACTTCGCGGGCGAACCGCGGGCTGGCGGTGGCGGTGAACCGTTCAAGGTCCGGGCTGCCGTGCTGACGCCACCGGGAATGGTGGCCCAGGCACAGGCCCCGGCCGCGGGCCAGGCGTGCGCACCCGGGCACGCCGCACGCCGACCCGCCGAAGACCGGGTCGGCGGCGTCGAACCGCAGGACGTCGCGGCGGAACTCCGGCCGGACGGCAGCCATCAGCCTGGCCAGCAGGCCCGGCGAGACGACCTCCCCGGCACCGGCGCTGGCCTCCTGCCCGTCAGGAGAACTCACGTCTGGTCCTCATCGCCGAAGAGCGTCGCGGTGAGCCGGACCTTCACCAGCCCGCGGCGAGCCGCCGCGTGCAGCCAGGCCGCGCCGCCGCTGAGCTGCTGTCCCGGGTCCTCCTCCAGCGCCAGCGCCAGCCGCCACGCGGTGAACGCCTCGCGCACCTGCGCTGCCGGTGCCAGGCCGCTGACCTGCCCGGCCAGTACCGGCCCGGACGGGCCGACCGTCCAGCTGATGCACGGCAGGCCCGGATGGGCGCGGAGGATCTGCCCCAGCTCGGCGGCGGCTTGCCGCTGCCAGCGGGCCCGCTCGCCCTGAGTGATCTCAACGCCGGTCACCAGGTCACCTCGTTCCCGGTGAACCAGCCGGCCGCCTCCAGCGCCTGACGGGCGTCCGCAGCCGTCAGGTGCCCGTAAACCTGCTGGGTGGTGACTACCGATGCATGCCCGAGCAGGCTGGACACCACCTCGATCGGCACCCGGTCTCGCAGCATCCTGGTCGCGGCCGAGTGACGGAACCAGTGCGGGTCGAAGTCGATCCCGGTGCGGCGGCGGATTCGCCGGACCAGGTCGTAGACCGCGGCGTAGCTCATCGCCTGCCCGCGCGGCCCCGCGAACAGGTTCACGAACACGTAGTCGCAGTCCAGGTCGCCGTACTCGGCGTGCAGATAATCCCCGTAGAGCCGGATCAGCGCAGCGCTGACCGGGACCGTGCGCTGCTGCCTGGACTTGCAGCGGGCCCGGTTGGCGTTGGCCCTTGGCACGATCGTGACCTGCCGCTCAGCGGCGGCGATGTCCTCGTGCCGCAGGCCCAGGGCCTCGCCAGCTCTCATGCCGCTGTCGTAAAGCAGTGCGAAAAAGAAGCGGTCCCGCAGGTGCACGCAGGCATCCAGGATCGCCTGCACCTCGCCGGCCGTCAGCACCCGCGGCAGTTTCTTCGGAGCTTTCAGCCCCACCACCCGCCGGGCCCGCGGCTTGTCCTTGCTGATGTGATGCAGGAACGGCTTCCACCCGCCGCGGCGTCCGGCCGGATGCCAGGCCGTCAGCAACTCGCCGACATCGGCCCCCTGCCGGGCCTGGTGCTGGTAGAACGCCGCCAGCGCCGCCAGTTTGCGGTTGACCGTCGAGGCCGACACGTGCCCATCAGCGGACGGCAGCAGCGCCACCGTGCCGTCCCGGCCTGCCGGAGGGAGCCGCAGCCACGCGACGTACTCCCCGATGTCCTCCAGCCGCGCCTGGCGCCAGTCCAGGTCGCAGCGGGAAAGGAACTCCCAGTAGTTCTTGAGGTCAAAGGCGTAGGCGCGCACGGTGTTCGGCGACCGCTCGATGTCGGTCAGGTAGGCCAGGTACCGCTCAACCGGCCCAACCGGAACGTCGTCATCACCAAGCACGGTCCACGACTCCGTGCCCGCCGCAGCCATCTCCACCCGCTGAACCTGCATAGCTTCCTCACTTCACCGACGTAATGGATGAGTCAGCAGATAACCAGTTCCAGCACGCGGAAAGCGGCAGCCCGCACGCCCGTGGCGGACGTCAAGCACAGGGACCGGCGGGCTTCAGGTAATGATCGATATCTGCGAGATCTTCGTGCACTGGCATGCGGGGCGTTCGAAGAACGAGGTCGCCGGCAGCCTGGGCTTGTCGCGGAACACGGTGCGCAAGTACGTGGCGGCGGCGGAGTCGGCGGGGATGGTGCCGGGCGGCCCGGCGGTGAGCCAGGAGGAGTGGGCGCGGCTGGCGCGCGAGTGGTTCCCGGAGCTGGCGGATACCCGGCTGCGGCAGGTGACGTGGCCGGCGATAGGGGAGCACCGCGATTACATCGTCGCGCAGCTGGAGGCGGGGGTGACGGTGGCCACGATCCATCAGCGGCTGCGGGATGAACGCGGGCTGGCTGTGTCGGTCGCGTCGCTGCGCCGGTATGTGGCGGCGAACCTGCCGGAGGAGGCCCGCCGGTCGCAGGTCAGGGTGCTGAGCCTGCATCCGGCCGTGGCCGGGGAGCGACCGGCATCGCCACGTTGCGCTGCCAAGACGCCAGCGGTAGCTGGGACGAGATCTGGCAGCGGCCCCACAGCCAGGCAACCATCGCCTGACCTCGTCACAACCAAAGACGATCTTGCTGCTACCTACGAGATTGGCGCACACCCGGCCGCGCCCGCAAACCTCGCATGCGCTCACGGGCGGGCAGCCTAACTAAACACGCCGACCGTTCACGCACAAGATCATCCGGGAGGGGTCATGGCAGCAATCGCGACCATCGCCAGCGGCCGCGTACTACACGCAGGCCGGCAAGGGGCCGGAGTACTACAGCTCGGCCGCCGGCATGGGCGGCATGGAGCCCTCGGGCACGTGGACCGGGGCGGGCTGCCCGGAGCTGGGCCTGGCGATCGGCGCCGCGGTCGACCCGGCAGTGTTCATCCCCCTGTTCGGCGAGCACACGGACCCGCGCGACGGCGCGCGCCTGGGGCGGGCGATGTCGCGCTACCGGGACTGGCGGGCCGGCTACGAGGAGGCGCTGAAGGCAGAGCCGGAGGCCACGGCCGAGCGCCGCGCAGAGCTGAGAGACGAGGCAAAGGCGCAGGTCAGGCAGGCCGTGCCGTACTTCGACGTGACGTTCAGCCCGAGCAAGAGCATTACCCTGCTGCACGCTTCGTTCATGGCGAACATGAGCGCGGCGCTGGACCGGGGGAACCTGCAAGAGGCCGGCTACTGGGCGACGGCGGCCGATGACGCGTGGGACTGCGTCAGCGCTGGCAGCCAGGCGATGCTGGACTACCTCCAGGAGCACGCCGGGTACACCCGCAGCGGCTATCACCGGGGGTCAGCGAGCGGGGTCAGCTCGGGCCGCTGGGAGGACGCGCACGAGTGGGTAATCGCCAGCTTCCGGCAGCACACGAGCAGGTCAGGCGACCCGCAGCTGCACGTCCATAACGTGATCCTCAACCGGGTAAGGCGGGAGCGTGACGGACAGTGGCGCACGCTGGACGGGAAGGCGCTTTACCGCGAGCGGGCCGCGGCGGCCGCTCAGGGCGCGCTGGTCATGGAAAACGCGCTCACGAATGCGCTTGGTGTCGAATGGGCACGGCGCGGGGATGGCCACGGGCGCGAGATCAAGGGCGTCTCGCAGGAAATCATGGACGAATTCAGCAAGCGGACGCGGCAGGAAATCGCATCCGTGCTGGGCGGCCTTATCGAGGCGTACAAGGCCGACCACGGGTACGACCCGGACGCCCGCGCGCTCGGCTCGCTGCGCCTGCACGCGAATAAGCTGAGCCGGGCCGCCAAGGGTGATTCTGAGCCCGGCGAGCTGATGGCTCACGTACGTGGCTGGGCTCAGCAGGCGCGCCGAGCCGAGGGGCAGGCGCTGGAGCCGCTCGGCCCGGCGGTGAGCAACCGCAAGGGCACTGGCGCGGCTGCGGCCGCGCACGAGCCTGAGCCGGCGGCGATCCCGGGACGGCCCGTGCTGACTCCGGGCCAGGAACACCGGCTCATGACGGCCGCGCTCGAGCTTGTCCAGTCGGCTCAGTCCACCTGGACGCGCAGCGTGCTGCACCGGGCGCTGGGGGAGTTCCTGCCTGCGTACACGGGGCCGATGGACGACGACGACGCCGGGGGCCTGCTCCCAGCGCTGACTGCCCGGGTGCTCGCGGGCGAGGCCGGGCGGGTCGTCCTGCTCGAGGCGCCGGAGTGGCCGCCGGTGCCGGACTCGCTGCGGCGCAGGAACGGCGAGAGCGTGTTCTCGGCTCACTACGCCGAGCGGTACGCCACCGCGGCTCAACTGAGCATGGAGGACCGGATCATCGCCGCGGCGCCGCGCCGCGGAGCTCAGGTTCCCCGGCTCGCGCCCGTGGTGGCGGCTCAGCTTCTCGGCTCCGGGCAGGCTCAGCTCGAGGCTCAGCTCGACCACGACGTGAGCGCGGACGTGACCACGACGACCGGCTCAGGGCTGCACCTGGACCAGGCCGCGGCCGCGTACCGCCTGCTGACCAGCGACCGGCGTGCCGAGGTGATGATCGGCCCGGCCGGCACCGGGAAGACGCGGACTGTCGCGGCGATGGCCCGGGCCTGGTGCGCGGCTAACCCGGACGCCCGGGTGGTCGGGTTGACGGCCAGCCAGCAGGCGGCCCAGGTGCTGCGCGCCGAGGGTCTGACGGACTCGCACAACATCGACATGTTCCTGACCGACCCGCGGCTGCAGATCATGGCGCCCGGCGCCCTCATGGTCCTTGACGAGGGATCGATGACCAGCATGGGGCACTACGACACCCTGCTGCGGATGGCTGAGGCCAAGGGCGCGAAGGTCGTCATCGCGGGCGACCCGTACCAGCTCGGCGCGGTCGGCGGCGCCGGCGCCATGATGATGCTGGCGCGCCAGCTCGGCTACGTGCAGCTCGGCGAGCCGATGCGGTTCGGCGCGGCGTGGGAGCGGGAGGCGAGCCTGCGGCTGCGCAGCGGGGATGTCAGCGTCCTCACCGAGTACGACCAGCAGGGACGGCTGCGCTACGGCACCCGCGAGGAGATGACCGAGGCCGCGTACCGGCACTGGCTGGCCGACTACCTGGAAGGCAGGCACTCGGCACTCATCACCCACGACCAGGCCGACGCCGACGAGCTGTCCCGCAGAGCCCGCGGCGACCTGAAGCGCTACGGCCGCGTGTCCTCAGACGGCGAGGTGCCCCTGCGCCACGGTGCCATGACCAGCGCCGGCGACCGGATCATGGCCCGGGACAACGACCATCAGCAGCCGGTCGGGGTGCCCGGCCGCGGCCTGAGCAACCGCGACGTCCTCGAGGTCCTCCGGACCGACGGCGGAGACGGCGGGCGGGACATCGAGGTGCGCCTGCTGCTCGGCCGCGACAGCGAGGGCACCGAGCAGTGGGGCGCGCCGTTCCGGCTGAGCCGGCGGTACATCGGCGAGCAGTGCCACCTGGCCTACGGGGTGACCGTCCACTCGGTGGAGGGGTCGACGTTCGGTGACAGTTCCTACAGCCTGATCCGGGCGTCCGACACCCGCAAGACCCTCTACACGGCAATGACCCGAGGCCGCGAGCAGAACATCGCGTTCGTCATCGGCGAGCCCGCGGCGCCGGACGCGCCGGACGTGACCACGGACCGGCCGGAGCGGCCGGCCGAGGCTGACCCGGAGGTAGCCCGCGCCCGGACGCTGGAGCGCGAGCGGGAGGGCGCGCTCACCGCGGAGGACGCCGGGCCGAGCCCGGACGGCGACGCGGTCTCGGTACTCGCCCAGGTGGTGTGCCGCGATGACACCGACCTCGCCGCCGGGGAGACGCTGAGCAAGGCGTACTCCGACGCGGACCACCTGGCCGACTTCGGCCACCGCTGGATGGAGCTGGTCAAGGAGGAGCAGCGCGAGCGGTGGGCCCACGTCCTGCGCGACACCCTGCCTGAGCACCTGGCGGCCGAGGCGCTCGACGACGCCGCAGTGACCTGGCTGTTCCGGGAGCTGCGCGGCGCCGAGCTGGCCGGCCGCGACGGCGCCGCGGTCCTGGCCGAGGCGGTGGAGATGCGTCCACTCACCGGCATCCGGGACATCGCGAGAGTGCTGCACGGACGGGTTCGCATCCTCACCCGCGACGCGCAGATCCAGGTCGGCAGGACCTGGGCTGAGCGGCTGCCCGACGTCGCCAACCCCGAGCGGCGGCGCTACCTGGCCCAGCTGGCCGAGGCGATCGACGCCCGTGTGTGGCGGCTCGGTGAGCACGCCGCTGACACCTCGCCGCTGTGGGCGACGCGGGCACTCGGCCCGGTGCCGGACGACCCGGCCGCGCGGGCGGAGTGGCAGGAGCGCGCCTCGGTCCTGGCTGCCTACCGGGAGATGCACGGCTACGAGAACCCGGGTGACCCGATCGGCCCGCAGCCGTCCAAGGCGTCACCAGAGGCACGCGCCGACTGGCACTCGGCCCTGGTCGCGCTCGGCCGGGTGGACGGCATGGACCTGCTGGGCGTGCCCGACGAGGTCCTCGAGGTGCGCCGCAGCCTGTACGACCGGGAGACCGCCTGGGCTCCGGAGCACGTCGGCGAGCAGCTGCGCCTGGCGCGCATGACCGTGACCGACGCCCGTCAGCGCGAGGCCCGCGCGGGATACGAGGAGCAGGCTGCCCGGACCGGGGAGGCCCGGGCCCGGCACGCAGAGAAGAAGGCGATCTGGGCGGCCGCGAAGGCCAAGGCCTACGAGGAGATGTCGGCGTACGAGAAGGCCGATCTCGCCCGCAAGGAATGGGCGCGGGTCACCGAGGCAACGCGGAGAACGGCCCTGGCCGCCGACCTCGAACTGCGGCGCCGACACCCGGAGCGGGTACGCGAGCCGCTGCGCTCCGCCGAGCCCGAGAGCACCCTGGTCCGGGCGCAGGCCCAGGCCGACCCGGTGAGGCAGGAGCCGCTGCCCGGCATGCCCGAGGCTGCGGCAGAGCCCGAGATCACGACGGCGCGCCAGGAGGACGCGAGATTGCTCGCCGACCTCGGCCTGACGCCGGAGACCGTGGCCGACCCAGTCCCGGAGCACGTGCAGCGGGTGGCGGAGAACGCCAGGGCCACGGAGGAGCTGCTGGCCGAGTTCCGGTCGATACCCGAGCCCGCCACCGACCCCGACGAGATGTCCCCCGGCGAGGCGTGGGCGGTCGTGGTCGGCCGACAGCGTGACTCAGTCCTGCAGACCCCCGAGGCCCTGGTCCCGGAGGCTCCGGAGCTAGCCGCGCCGTCGGCGGCAACCGAGGCCGAGGCGGGCGCATGATGGCCATTGTCGGCACCGCCGCTTACCCTGCGGCCATGGACGAGGACGGGTTCGCCCCGGACGCGGGCGTCGCCCGCTACGGGTACGGCGAGGAGCTGCACCCCGAGGACCTAGCGCGGCCGTGGGCGCAGCCGGGCGCCTGGAAGGACAACGCGTGGCTGCGCGGCGTCCGTGACCTGCTGGAATGGGTGGCCGGCGACGTGACCTGCGGGCCGCTGCGCGGCACCCCGGCCGCGAGGCCGACGCCGTGGGACGTGTACGCCGACACGAGCGGTATCGACGAGATCATGCGGCAGGGCTCGCGGTGCCCCGTGCGCCCCGGGTGGCCGCCGCCGCAGTCCGGCGAGGCGATGAACGCCACGGTGCACTGGCTTGACAGTAAGACTGACGTACTCCCGGTCTGCGAGCACGCGCTCGGGGCCTACCAGTGCGGCTGCCAGGATCTCGCTCGGATGGGGACCGGAAGCTAGGCAGCAGTACGGCCGGAGGCCACGTCGCAGATATCCATCCCGGTCAGGCGGCGAGGCGGACGGTGGCGATGGTGCTCCAGTCCCAGCGGCGCTCGGGGCCATTCTGGATGATGAGGCTGAGGGCGCCGACCTGGATGTCGCAGCGGGGAAGGCTCTCGCCAAGGGCGTCGATGAGGGGTACGGCAGGCTGGTGCGCAGTGCTGTAGCAGACGGTGATGTGGGGAATCCAGCGCTCAGGGTCATCGTGCGGGTTATCGCGGCCTGTGACCAGGCGCGTGGCCGTCAGGGCAGCGTTCCGGATGGGGGCGAGCGCCTTCGCGGGCGAGACGCCCAGCATGATCGCTTCCGGGTGGTACAGGATGCGGCCGAGCGTCACGGTGACCGGCGGCATGCCGGAAAGCAGGTCGGTTGCTGCCCTGGCCATCCGGTCGAGCTGGCCGCCGGAGAAACTGGCCGCTGCCCCGGCAACCATCGTGGTCATGTGCAGGCGCTCCAGCGGGGTCATGTGCAGGCCGCCGAACCGGGCTAGCCGCTGCTGCGCCTCGCGGGCGAGGCTGACCACCTGCGGGTAACCGTGCATCGGCATGTGCCAGTACACGGTTCCCTCCCCGGGGTCGGCGCGGTGCTGCCACCGGTCTCTCATCTGCGCTGGCAAAGCGGTCATCCGGCCTCCCGAAGGGCACCTGCGGTGAATTCGCGTATCTCCTGCCTGAGGCTGGCGGTGATCCGGCTGGCGGCGAACCTTGGCCGGGCTAGCTCCTGGTCGAGGTCGGCCAGCCAGCCAGTGACGGTGGTTATCCGCATGTCCGGGGGGAGCGCGAGGACAGGGGCAACCTGCTCGGCGGCACCGTCGAGCGAGCCCTGGAACAGGTGAGCGATGGCGGCCCCCGCGCGAACCTGCGCCGACGTCCAGGGATTGCGCAGAGCACCTGCGGCCCAGTTGTCTTCGGCCTCTGCCGCGGCACGGAGCGCCCCGCCAGGGTCACCCGTGCGGAGCAGAACAGACAGCGTGAAGATGGCCTGCCGCCCGGGCGGGAACGACCACGGAGAGAGTTCCCCGCCGCCGGGCGGGAGCCGTTCCGCGATGGACCCGGCCCGGGCGAGCGCCTGGCGGGCGCGGATCCGGTTGCCCACAAGCGCGGCGGCATTGGCTTCATAACTGGCAAGCTGAACGCTCATCGGGGTTACTGGGTCGTGTCCTCGGCCGTGCTCGAGGCCCTGGCGGGCAAGGTCTGCGGCTGCGGCGTAGTTGTGCTGCCAGCGCGTGGTCTTGGCGAGGGCATACCAGGCTGTGGCCTGGCTAGCCTCGGCCTCCTGCAGGTACACCAGCGCTGCCTGGCCATAGTCCTCAGCGGCCCGGTTCGCGCCAAGGTTGCTGAGCAGGACACTCGCATGTGCCAGGATATTGCCGTCCAGGCTGACCAGCTCGCGCGTCTGCCGGAGTCTCTGCCGACCGCCGCGCAGCAGGCAGTCGCGATTCGTAACGACAGCGGACGCGAGGTCCGGATGAACGTAAGCGAGATCCACCTGCGGCCTTGGCCGTCACCCCTCGTGCACCGGGCCGGCCGCCGCAGCGGAAAGACTGAACGCGGCCCAGGGGCGCCCCCACTGCGGTCGCTTCTCCCCTGGGCCGCGCAGCGGAGGTCACTGCCCAGCCGGACGCAGGTTATTCATGTGCTCCGCTTCTGCTGTCCCCCGCTGGCTACGGGCCTCTGCTGTCCCCCGCTGGCTACGGCTGGCGGGGCGCTCCGGGTGGTGTCGGCATTCGACGGATGAGGCTGGTCCGGCCGTTAGTCCTCGTTCGGATCAGTGTTCGGATTGGAACTCTCGACAATGGTGTCTTCGTACCGGAGGCCTGGCTCCGGCGCCTTTCCGGTGCCATCGCAGTTCGGGCAGGTCACCGTGACCAGCCGGCGTTCCTCGGCCAGCACGACGTTGCCGCTGCCGTTGCACATCTTGCAGTCCGCCGGCGGTTTCGGCGGCCAGATCATCTCGCAGACTTCGAGGTAGAGCTGCTCCGGATAGGGGATATGGTCGATGTTGCTGAGCGCCTGGTCCTGGCCGGCCGATTCGACGATGAACTCGCCGTAGCCAAGCATCCTTCCGGCGAGCGACCGCTGGAAGCTCATGTCGGTGACCTTGCCGAGCGGCATCATCCCCACCTTGCGGGTGAGCACCCCGCTGGTCAGCAGCATTCGCTGCGAGGTCACCACGAAGTACTCCACCGCCCAGTTGACCGCTTTCCAGATCAGGTTCAGGGCGAGCCCTATCCAGATGATCCAGACCACGTCACGGATCGGCGCATTGGTGCGCAGCAGCGTCGCGCTCAGCAGGAATGCCGCCACGAGCCCGCCCACGGCTTCAGCGATCGGCACGATGAGCACGGCCGGGTGCTTACGCACGGTGATGACGCGCAGCCGACGTTCCTGCGGCAGCAGGTAGCGGTCGACCGATGCCGGGCCTGCTACCCGGCCCCGGGTTTGCGTCATGGCCCTAGAGGTGGTTGACGAATGTGGACAGTGAGTTCCCGGCTTGGTGCAGCCCGTTGTAGGCAGAGTGCAGCACGTGGGCGGCGCCGATCGGCTGAGTGGCCAGGTAGTACACGATGAAGAGGACGAGGGCCCACGTGAGGACCTTCTTCAAATTCATGTTCACCTCCCGCCGGGCACGGAGAGACTGACACGGCCGTTGCCTTAGCTTAACCCAGGGTAATTTCCAGGCCAATGTCCATCGGCCGGAAAGAACTAAGGTAGCTGACCGGCGGGCGGGTGCGAGCGTACCGCGCCGACACGGGTGCGAAAATCGGTGCAGATGCGCGTTACTGGTGGGAGATCGGCTCCGATTGACTACGATGAGTGCCCATAACATGTCCACCTGTAGCAGCTTTGCCCGCATCGGTCACTGCCGCACCGTGCCCCCCGGATCGGCCCACGGGCGCCGCTGGAATCTGACACCATTCTTTTCCTGAACGCCGCGCCGGTGGGGTGGACGATGACCGAGGTGAGCAGTAGCGACTTTTCCGTCGTCGTCTACCGGGAAGACGACGTATGGGAGGCCGAGGTCTTGCCCGCCGCGTTCGCCGATCACCTGGACAGCCTCATCCACGCCCTCCAGCAGCAGCCAAGCAGGGGCGGGACGATCGGCCTCGCGGCGGTCGGCGACGATTTCTTCGTGGCGCTCCGGGTGATCGGCAGGCAGGTGTCGGTCTTCCTGTCCGACCTCACCGCGTCGGTCGACTGGCCGCTGGCCCGGCAGGTACTCGACTATCTGGACATTCCGGTCCCGCATGATGAAGACCTTGACCAGGTACTCCCGGTCGGGGATCTGTCCATCTTCGCCGACCTCGGCGTTGACGAGATGGAACTCGGCGCGCTGGCTGGTGACCTCGACCTGTTCCCCGATGAGGTGCTGGCGAGCGTCGCCAGGAGGCTCGGCTTCGGCCCGGCGCTCGAGCGTGCGCTTGACGTGGCCATCGGCCCCGTGAGCTGACCGGGCCGGGCCATGACTACCGGCTACCTCGCGACCTTCGAGCCGGCCATGCGGATGGCGATCGAGCAGGCGGTGGCCGCGGGTGACACCGACGTGCCGGTCGGCGCGGTGATCCTGGACGCGGCGGGCTCGGTCATCGCCAGCGGCTTTAATCGCCGCGAGGCCGACGGCGATCCGACGGCGCATGCCGAGATCGTGGCGATCCGCGCGGCGGCGCGCGCGCTTGGCGGCTGGCGGCTGGCCGGATGCGCGCTGGTCGTCACCCTGGAGCCGTGCACCATGTGCGCGGGGGCGGTGCTCGCGGCCAGGCTGGGCCGGCTGGTGTACGGGGCAGCCGACCCGCGGGCTGGTGCCGCCGGGTCACGCTGGGACGTGCTGCATGACCGCGGGCTCGGCGGCGACGTGGAAGTGGTCGGCGGCGTGCTCGCCGATGACTGCGGCGCGCTGCTGCGGGGTTTCTTCGACCGGCTCAGGAACTCCGGTGCGGGCCCGCTGACGTAAAGCCAGCCGCGGCAGGCCGTGGCTGACCGGGTCGGGTAGGCTCAGCGGCGGTGGAGTCGCCTAGTGGCCGAGGGCGCACGCCTCGAAAGCGTGTGAGGGGGCAACCCCTCCGTGGGTTCAAATCCCACCTCCACCGCTCCCACCTCCACCGCTCCCACCTCCACCGCGCTGTGAACAGGACGAATGCCAGACGTGCCCGATCGTGATGACGTCCGGCGCATACCCGTCCGTCTCAAACTCGGCCACCAACTCGACGGCGGACAGCACGGGTGACCTCGGCAGGCACCATTGCTCAGACGCCGCCGCCCGCTGCGACGAGCTGCGGATCTGCAGGCGCTAACGCCGCCTGGCCCGTTAATCCAGCTCAAGGACCCGCGCGTGCAGCACAAGCCGCTGGTGCAGCGCGGCGCGCAGTGCCCGGTGCAGCCCGTCTTCCAGGTAGAGCTCCCCCCGCCAGCGGATGACATGGGGGAACAGGTCACCGTAGAACGTCGAGTCCTGAGCCAGGACCTGCTGCAGGTCGAGCACGTTCTTCGTGGTGATGAGCTGGTCGAGCCGCACCGGGCGGGGCGGTATCTCGGCCCACTCGCGGGAACTCCGCGCATGATCCGGATAGGGCCGTCCCTCTCCGACCTGCTTGAAGATCACACAGCGCAGTCTAGATGAGGAGCGCAAGGACCGCCGGGGAGAGTCTCGCGATGCCGGCCGGCCGCCGCGGCCGGTGGCCGGCCCGCCTGCTGGCAAGGTGATCTGGCGCCGCGGGCGACCTGCTGAATAGGCCCAGTTCGCAGGGCATGCCGCTACCGGCCGGGACGTCATTGGCCGTCCACTCCGGAGCCGGGCGTGCGCGAACCGGCAACATCTCGTTGCCGCGCTGTTACGCTCAGCCATCGTGAAGTCGCTGTCAGGAGTCGAAATCCCGGGGAGGGTGCTCACCACGATGTGGCTGACTAGTGTCGATCCGGCCACCCGCGTACCAGACATCGTCGCCTACCGCGGCGCGGTTTCCGATCTGCTGGCAGAGGTCGCCTGCCGCGGCGGGGTACATGACCCGGCCGCCGCCGGCGCCGTGCTGGCTGAGCGGCTCCGGGATCCAGACTTCGCCGCGGTGCTTTCCGCGACGCCGAACGGGCTGGCCGGCTCGGTCCGGCAGCTCGCCGCGGAGGTCCGGAGCTTCCGGCCGAGCACCCGGAGCTCGGCGGCCGACCTGCTCGCGCTCATCCGCACTTACCTGTTCGCGCAGATCGACGCGATGTGGTGGGGCCACATGCCGATGTACCTCACTGACGGGGCGGTGCTCAGCGCTGCGGAACTGGTCGATCTAGAGCCGTTGCGCCGGGCCGGCCGCCTGGGATTCCGCTACCGTCGCCAGGCCGACGCGCTGCTAACCCGGGCTGCCCGCTCGGCGGAGCGGCGCGCACTGCCCGACCGGACCCCTCGCACGGCCGGCCTGCGGTTCTGCCGTACCCGGCCAGAGGCGGCTGCCCTGCTCAATCGGCTCTCGGCAGCCTTTGCCGAGATTGCGCCGCCGGGCACCCCGCCGCTCTGGGTGACCAGCCTGGTGCGCAGCGTCGCCCACCAGCGGCACCTGCGCAGGCTCGGCTATTCAGCCGTCCTGCCGAGCTCGCATTGCGCCGGCTACGCCATGGACATCGAGATCTCCTGGTTCCGGCGGTTCGACGCGCACCGGGCGCTGCAGGCGCTGCTGCTCGATCGCCAGGGCGCGGGAGAAATCAACGTCATCGACGAGGGCCAGGCCTGGCACGTGTGCATCAGCCCGGCCGCCGCAGCAGGCCTGCGCCGCGCCTTCGATGCCGAGATAGGCGGCTGACAGGCGATGTGCGGCATTGCACTCATCCTCGGTCCCGGTGCCGACGCCCGGGCGTTCCGGCGGATGCTGGCGGCCCTTGCGCACCGCGGCGAGGCGGAGGAGGTCCTGTGCGCCGGCGACCTGCTCGCCGGGACGCAGCGGCTGCGGATCGTGGACCGGCGGCGTGCCGTCCAGCCGTGGGTGTCCCCAGACGGCCGGTGGGTGCTCTGCTTCAACGGCGAGATCTTCAACCACCGTGAGCTCCGCGCCGAGCTCGCCGTGCTCGGCCGCGGCTTCGGCACCGCCAGCGACACCGAGGTGCTGCTCACCGCCTTCATGCAATGGGGCGAGAACGCGGTTACCCGGCTGCGCGGCGAGTTCGCCTTCGCGATAGCCGACCGCGCGAGCGGCTCCGTCTACCTGGCCAGGGATCCGCTCGGGGTGAAGCCGCTGTACTGGTCACGCAGCGACGGCTGCCTGCTGGTCGCCTCTGAGGTGAAGGCCCTGGTGCCATCCGGGGGACCAGTCACGGAGATAGCGCCAGGGCAGCACGGCTGGGCCGAGCCCGCTGCCGGGCCCGACCTCGTGCCGTACGCCGACCTGGCGCGGGCCGGGCAGGATCAGCCGCCGATCGAGGATCCGGCCACGGCGGCCAAGCTGATCCGCGCCGCGTTCGAGGACAGCGTCAGGGTGCGGGTGGACACCGACCTGACCGTCGGGGTCATCCTTTCCGGCGGGCTCGACAGCTCGCTTGTGCTGCTGCATGCCCAGGACATGCATCCCGATTGCGTCGCCGTGACGATCGGCGCGCCCGGCAGCGAGGACGTGGCCCATGCCCGGCGGCTGACCGCGGAGTTCGGCATCCCGCACGAGGTGATCGAGCTGCATCCGGGCGACCTGCATCGCGGCGACATCCGGGAGGCGATCCGGCTGTCCGAGCTGACCGAATACGGCGACATCATCAACGCGGTGGTGTCCGTGCCGCTGTTTCGCCGCGTGCACGAGCTTGGCATCAAGGTCGTGCTCACCGGTGACGGCTCGGATGAGCTGTTCGGCGGCTATTCCATGTACGAGCGGGCCGGAACGGCGGGCGCCAGGCGGCTGTTCCAGCACAAGATCCGCAGCCTGTGCCGGACCGAGTTGCAGCGCGTCGACCGCACGAGCATGGCCTGCGGAGTCGAGGCGCGAGTGCCGTTTCTTGACCTGCCACTTGTCGAACTTGCCATGCGCCTGCCGATGGACCTCAAGGTCCGGGACGGGCAGGAGAAGTGGATCCTGCGCGAGGCGTTCGCCGGGCTGCTCCCCGGCTACATCCGCAACCGGCCGAAGAGCCCGATGTCACATTCGTCCGGCCTGCACGAGCGCGCCCGGCTGTACCGTCCGCTGTTCGCCCGAATTCACCGTTCTTTCGGCTATGACCTGCTGGAGCCGGTGCAGCGGGACTTCTCGGCCGTGCTCGAGCAATGCGGCCACGACCTGGACAAGGCCATCGCCGAGCGGGCTGCCCGGCCGGATTACCGCCTGCGCGAGCACGCTCGCGACCTGGCCGGCGCGGTCCGCTGGAACGCCGCCCCCGCGGCCCGGCGGCTGGTCCGGGCCGGCCGGCG
>WNGL01004594.1_pt1 | contig 16521 bp, 18 predicted proteins | sample 5400591 | NCBI WGS metagenome assembly WNGL01 (sample SAMN13153377, study PRJNA577476) | soil metagenome | isolation source: 80 cm soil or saprolite under Garry oak tree replicate 1 | place: USA:California | collected 2016-06-15
GGCAGGCCTCGTTCCACATCGAAGACGTCCGGCTGGATCTGGTCGCGGAACGAGTCGCAGCGCGGGCCGCCGGCCGGGCGCCGGGGCTGCGGTACGAGCCCGATTTCCGGCCGACGCTGGTCCTCGGCGACCCGGACGCGCTGGAACGGGCGATCGGCAACCTGGTCGACAACGCCCTGAAATGGAGCCCGCCGGATGGCCGCATCCGCATCTCGGCAGCCGGCGGGACGGTCGAGGTCAGCGACGACGGGCCGGGAATTCCCGCGGACGACCTGCCATACATCTTCGATCGCTTCTACCGGTCCGCAAAGGCGCAGGCACTGCCCGGCTCGGGCCTCGGCCTCGCGATCGTGCGCAGGATCGCCGACATGCACCACGGAACCGTCGAAGCAATTCCGCTGCGGCAAGGGGTGAAATTCCGGATCAGCGTGCCGGAGACCGTCGGCGGCCCGCCCACCCCAGAACGGACCGCGCTACCCAGCTGACCGGGGGCCGCTGCAATAGCGAACCGTGACGCCACCTGTCGATGCAGACCTGTTGTCGGCCGAGACACGGCGCGGGCATCTCGGCCCTCACCCTCAGGCCATGTATTACGGTGGCAGGACCACCCCAGGATTGGCTGCAACGGGAAGACCATGAAGTACATGCTGATGTTCTGGGTCGATGAGTCCGCTGAGGTGACCGCGGACGACGACGCGGCGATGATGATCGCCGTCAAGTCGTGGGTGGAACAAATGACCGAGCGTGGGGTCAGGCTGTACGGCGGCCCGCTCCGCTCGGCCGGCGAGGCCAGGATCGTCCATGTCCGTGACGGCGAGCTGCTGGTCTCCGACGGGCCGTTCGCCGAGACGAAGGAGCAGATCGGAGGCTATGACGTCGTAGAGTGCGCCGGGCTGGACGCGGCCATCGGGGTAGCTGCCGGGCATCCGCTCGCGCGAACCGCCAAGGTCGAGGTCAGGCCCTTGTGGGATGCTCCCTGGGATCATTGACCTGTCCGCCGGCTCGCAGCTGGCTGCGTGCCGGCAGCTGCTGGCCAGGGAGAAGGAGTCACCCGGCAGCGGGACGCGCTGAACGCCGAGCGGCGCAGGCCGCCCATGACCGAGATCGACAAGCAGTACGCGTTCGAGGGCACGGGCGGCGCGGCTAGCCTGCCCGGCCTGTTCGCCGATAATCGCGGCGAGCTCGTCCCGGCGGGATGGGTCGCCCAGGGCTACGGCGAAACCGTCGGTGCCGTAGAAGGCGTGACACAGCCCGGCGCGCTGCAGAGCGGGCCGCGCGCCCCACTGTGCGAGCAGCGTGTGGACGCGCTCAAGGTGGGCGAGCAAGGTGCCGCCCGGATGGGGGATCCCCGCCGCGCCGCGCGCGGCCAGCGACTCGGCCGCGGCCGCGATCCCGGGCTCCTGATGATGACCGGTGTTCACGGTGCCCCCTCACTCGGGTCCGGCCGGCACCCGCCCGCGATGCTGCTGTGGTCTCAGCGCCGTACGCCCCGGGCCGCCGGATGGCACCGGACCCGGCGCCGCGGGCGGCTTGACGCGGGGGACAGGAGCTGGTGTTCCTGGCCGCTGATGCCGTCCTGAAAGCCAGGCCGGCCCAAGTCAATTCCCGGGTTTTCTTCCGTAGGTCCAAGGATTAGCTTGGGGAGGTGACCCTTGAGGATCTGCGCGTGTTCATCAGGGTGTACGAGACCGGAACCTCAGCGCCGTGGCCCGGACCCTGTGCTGCACCCAGTCAGCGGCCAGCCCCAGCCCGGCATCCAGCAGCGGCCCGTCACCGAGCTTGCCTGGGTACTGGCCGCGCACCCCGGCGACCCGCTGGCGGCGCAGGACTCCATCAGCCCCGGTGACCTGGCCACGATCCGCTATATCGCCTGCCCGGAAGGTTCCGCGTCCCGGCAGCAGCTAGAAGACTGCTTCGCCCGCCTGGGGACCGGCCCTCCCGCGCCCGTCGGCGTGGCCGGCTGGGACACCGCGATCCTGCTCGCCGAACTCGGCATCGGTCACGCCATCGTGCCCGCCCTGCCCCGGCTCACAGATCCATCGCCCGGCCCGGCCCGCACCGTCCGCCAGTGGACCATGCTCAGCCCGCTCGCCACCGAGTTCGCCGAACTAGTCGCGACGCGCTGCTCAGCGAGCAGGGCGGGGGTGCGGCAGTGAGCCCCGGCACTGGCCGGGGCTCACCGTTGGCGGGCTGTCACGCCCACCTGTCTCCCAGCTGGCCACCTTGTGAGTGGGACCCCGACTGTCCCGAGAAAACGTGCGCGGACGCACGCGGTGTGGTGGTGGCTCCCGCGAGGGGCATCATCAGCGCCGCGGCGGCCGCGGCCGCCGCGGCGGCGCGCCTGATGGCCTGCACCGGGCCGGTGCGGCGGCGGGGCTGCGCCAGCCGGCCGGTCCTGGTGGGCTGGGAGCCGCGGGCGGCGCGGGCGAGCCGGTAGGCGCGGGCCTGGGCGGTCAGGTCCTGGCGGTGCTGATCGGCGAGGGCTGCGGCGATGGCCGGGTGAGTGAGCATGGCCTTCTCCTGTCTGGTCGGCCTGGCCGGGCGGGTCCCGGGGGTCACCAGTTACTCTGCGGCGTGGTGGCGCCTGCGCATCAGGGGCGGGATTACCCCTTTCTTCGCGACGGGGTAGAACGACCCACCGCCGCCGGGTCCCGGGCTGGTGCCGAAGGGGCTGGCCCAGGCGGTGGCGGGCTACCGCGGCCGCTCGTCTAGTGCCAGGCGGGTCAGGTCGGCGCGGCGGCGGGCGCCGGTCTTGTCCCGGATCCGGTCCAGGTGCGAGCCGACGGTGCGGATGCTGATGAAGAGCTTGCCGGCGATCTGGCTGTCGGTCAGGCCCTCGGCGACAAGCGCGACCAGTTCGCGCTCGCGTGGCGTCAGGCCGCAGAGCGCGGGCGTGCGGCCGGCGGCGGCCGGGGGGCTGTCTGGCAGGGCGGTGAGAGCGAAGTTGACGACGGCGTCGAAGGGCATGCTTGCCCCGCGCTGGTCGGCCAGCCGGGTGCGTTCGGGTCCGAGCCTGGCCCGGATAGCGAGCGGCGGCCCGGTGTAGAACTGCGAATCCGCGGCGCTGACCGTGTCGCTGACGTCGGTGATGTCGGTGATGGCCAGCCGGATCGTCCCGGTCTGCTCGCCGAGGGCGCGGCCGGCGCCCCAGAGCACGGCGGCGGTCTCGGGGTCGCTGTGCGCGGCCCAGACCGCGGCCGTTCCGAGGCAGTCGGCCAGTCCAAGCCACTCGCCGACCTCGGAGGCGATGCGTATCGCCTCCCGGATGCGGGGTCTCGCCTCCTCCCGGCGGCCGGTCTTCAGCGCGATACGGGCCAGCGATTCCAGTTGCATCGCCTCCAGGGACCGGTCCCCGGCCTTGCGGCACAGATCGAGGTTGTCGTTGAAGATCACTTCTGCCCCGGCCAGGTCACCGTCGTCGGCCAAGGTGCAGGCCAAGGTCGTCGCCGCGAAGCGAGCGGTGTGACCGCTGACCCGGTGTTTGTCGACCTGCTGGGCCGCTTGCGCCCAGGCCAGGGCGAACCGGGTGTCACCGGCGTATGATGCGGCGCAGGCGATGGTGGCGCACGCGTAGCACTCGCCGGCTGCATAGCCGGCCGCCTGGGACGTCGCCAGGGCCCGGGCCGCGGTCGCTGACGCCTCGCCGGGCCGGTCGAGGTTTAGCAGCGCCACAGTCTGGCCGTTGAGGCCGTCCGCCAGCAGGGGAGAAGGGCCCCGGCTGGCCAGCACCTCATCGGCCCGGGCGAAGTGGGCCAGTGCTCCCTCGTAGTCGCTGCTCCAGTGGGCCAGCAGGCCGATCCAGGTCTGGGCCGAGCCCACCAGCTCATCGGGAAGCCCGGACCCTGACATCAGGCCGCGTTCGAGGAATGACCTGCCCTCACCAAAGTGGCCCCGCGTGCGCCACCAGGGACTCATCGCGACGGCCAGCCGCACGGCCCGCTCCGGATCGTGCTGGAGCAGCCATTCGAGCACCTCGCGCAGGTTGTCCTGCTCGGCGTCGCCCCATTGCCCCGCGAACTGATCATCCGGGGCTTCGAAGGTGGCGGCGGCTCGTTCGGCCTCGGACAGGGTCCACGCCGCGACCGCCGCGACCGTCTGCTCGCGCTCCCCGCTCTCGTCCAGGCGCGCCAGCCCGTAGGCCCGTAGGGTCTCCAGCAGCCGGTAGCGGGACCGGCCATCTGGTCCTGCTCTGGGCGCCACCAGCAACGACCGCCGCACCAGCCGCGGCACGAGCTCCGCGGCGTCCGGCCCGGCCGCGGCCCTGGCGGCGCCCAGGGTGAACGGGGCGGGGAACACCGACAGGCGCCGGAACGCCCGCCGCTCCGGCTCACCGACAAGCCGGTAGCTCCACTCGACCGTCGCGGCCAGCGACGCCTGCCGGCCCGCGACCCCGCGGGTGCCGCTGACCAGGACCCGGAAACGGTCATCCAGGCCGGCCACCAGCTCGTCCAGTCCCAGCGTGTCCGCCTGTGCGGCGGCCAGCTCGATGGCCAGCGGCATCCCGTCCAGGCGGCGCACGATCGTCGTCACGGCCGGCGCCGACGCCGGGGTGAGCACGAAATCGGGATCGGCCCGGGCGGCGCGCTCCACGAACAACGCCACCGACTCATACCCGGCCAGGCCGGCCGCCGTCTCGCTGGCCGGGACCGGCAGCGGCGCCAGCGGGAAACGGGCCTCGCCCGCTACCTGCAGGGCCTCCCGGCTGGTGGCCAGCACCCGCAGGTCATCCCCGGCCCGCAACAACGTGCCGCACAGCCCGGCGGCGGCGTCGATGACGTGCTCGCAGTTGTCCAGCACCAGCAGCAAATGCCGGCCGCCCATGACCACGGCCAGCGAATCAGCCAGCGACAGGCCAGGATGCTCGCGCACCCCCAGCACCACCGCCACCGCCGCGGGAACCAGCCCGGGATCATCGACCTGGGCCAGCTCGACCAGCCACACGCCATCCTCGAACCGGGGCACCAGGGCCCGCGCGACCTCGATCGCCATCCGGGTCTTGCCCGAGCCGCCCGGCCCGGTCACCGTCACCAGCCGGTGCCCGGCCAGCATCGCCTCCGGCCGCGCCGACTCCGACGCCCGGCCGACAAAGCTCGTCAACCCGGCCGGCAGATTGTGCGTCCGCTCCGCCGGCACCGGCCCAGTCACAACCTCCCCCACAACCTGAACGTTAGCGCCCCTGCCTCCGTCCAGCCAGGCACCGCATCCACCGCTGCAGGAGGGGCGCGGCGTCAGCTAAGTCCGAGCGGTTTCCCTTGTACTCCGCTGGCGGGCCGGCCTGAGGGCCGATCGCCGGCTCGAACTCGGCGGCATAGGCATCGAAACGCGGCTTCCACGCGTCCGGGTCCGCTGCCAGTCCGGCCAGGAGATCGAGACAGATGTCCCAGCCCGCCGCGTTGCGCGCGGCCGCGTCGGCCGGCAGCTTGTCGATGAGCACGAGGCGTGTCCCGCCGTCGTCCGGCGAGAGCTCGAACCGGAGCGTCTCCTCACCCCACGTGAAGACGAGCAGGTTCGGTTCGTCGACTTCGAGCACCTGACCGGTGAGCGTCATGTCGGCGACCTCGGGCGGGAAGGTAAAGGTGATCGCCGCACCCGGCTCCCACCGCCCCCCGCTCACGGCCACGTCGCAGGGGAACCAGGACCGGAGCCGCTCGCGCTCAGTCAGGGCTTTCCACACGACAGGGGGCGGGTCGGGCAGGTGCCGTTCAAGCTGGACAGCAGGCCGCAGCACGTCGTCGATGAGCAGCTTCGCGTTCGTCATGTCGTCCTCCGTTGGCTGAGATGCTCCTCAAGCCGGTCGAGATGGGTCGTCCACAGCTTGCGGTACGGGGCCAGCCAGTCGTCGAGTTCGGCCAGCGGCTCGGGCCGGATGTGGTAGAGGCGGCGCTGCGCGTCCACGCGCGCCTCGACCAGGCCCGCGTCCCTGAGCACGCGAAGGTGCTTCGACACGGCAGGCTGACTGAGCTGAAGAAGCTCGACCAGCTCGCTGACTGGCCGCTCGCCGTCCCGGAGCAGCTCCAGGATGGCCACCCGGCGGGGCTCGGCCAGGACATGAAGCGCGGCCAATCCATTCACAGAGGCTAACATACCGATCCAGTTATATTCCTGTCAAGGAATATAAAGACACTCGGTGATCACGCTCCTGATCCGGCTGGCGGCCCTCGCGTCGACCTACCGGCGCCGGGAGCAGTTCGGCGAGGTGGAAGAGGTCTCGCAGCGGCAGGTCCGAGGAGATCCCGTGCGGCTTCGCCTTGAGCACCAGGTCGAGGAAGGCAGCCAGAGGTACGTCGTGATGGTGCGGCCCCTGGTAGTTGCCCCAGCAGATGTGGAGCCGCACGGCCTCGCCGGGGATGTCGCGGATCGCGTAGTCGATCGCCGCCAGCCGCATCGCGATCTCCGCCCGGAATTCCTCCATCGTGAGGTCGGGGTCGTTGTTCCACACGCCCGGAATGTCGGGGCAATCGAGCTGGATGGCGATCCCCGCGGCGTGGATGGCGTCGTACTCGGTCTTCATCGCGTCGGCGAGGGCGAAGACGTACTCCTCGGTGTCCGCGTAGAAGGAGTTCGGCATCCAGAGCTCGATCACTCCCGGCGACGCCGCGGACATGAAGGCCGGCCGGTCGCCGGCCGAGTTCCGAAGGTTCTGAACATCCGCGTGGACCCGTTCGGTGCCGCGGTAGGCGACGGGCCCTTCACAGGCGGGGGTTGTGGTGATCACCGACCGCGGCAGCCGGTTCGCGAAGAACTCGGGGAACTCGGCGGCGCCGCGGGGCTGGTGGCGGAGCGGTCGCTCCTCGCCGAAGCCGGAAAGGCGTTCGGTCACGTAGGTGGCGTAGCTGAGCTTGCTCGCCTCGCCGTCGTTGACGATGTCGATCCCGACCTCGATCTGGCGCCGCACGAGCTGTTCGACGGCGGCCTTCACCTGTCGCGCGTCCTCGAGGTCGCAGAGCGCAGGCGGCCTGGGCAGGCTCCCGGTGTGCGTCGTCCTGAAACCGTTTGCATGTTGATTCACGTTCCTGCCCCTTCATGAACGACGTTCTCGAGGGCGCCGAACGGGCCGGCGAGATCGCTCGCAGCGGGGAGTGACCTCGCGCAAGTCGGCCGAAAACCCCTGTTCGACAGCCCTTACCACCGATGAGCCACGATGCTGGCGGCCGAATCTAAACGTTCGAGGTATGCGCGCCGGCATCACCACGAGGGACTGCTGAAGCTTGGATGAACTTCTTGTTTTTGCCCTATTCCTACACGAAGTTGCTGGATACGTCCGGCTCGGGCAAGCCCGCCAGGCAGGAACTCAACTCCGGGAAGGACAGGCGGAATGTTTGGGCCCAAGCGCTGGGCGAGGAAAGGCCTCCGGGTCGGAGCGGCAGCGTTGCTCGCCCTGGCGGCAGGATCGCTGGCCGGTTGCAGTAACTCAGGGACGGCCGCGGCGTCGCACAGCGACGCCGCCAAGCCGCTACTGACGATGGGACTGACGAACTACACCTCGACGCTCAACCCCGCGATCGCTGGCGGCGGTGACCAGTCGATGCCGATCGACCTCGCGTACGAGTCGCTCACCCACCTCGAGCCGGACGGCAACATCGGCCCGGGGCTCGCCACCTCGTGGCACTACATCGCCGCGCCGCGCCGGAGCGACCGCACGGCCTGGGTTCCGGACCGTGCGGTCCTGGTCCGGAACCCCGTCCTACGGGTCGTGATGCGGCGGTGCGTGATGTCGGTACCGCTGCTGTTCGTCGTCTCCGCGCTGACCTTCGTCCTCGTCTCGCTGACACCGGGCAACGCGGCCGAGGAGATCCTCGGGACGTCCGCCACCCCCGCCGAGGACGCCGCCCTGAACCACGCCCTCGGCCTCAACCTGCCGCTCTACGAGCAGTACTGGAACTGGCTCCGCCACGCGCTCACCGGCCACCTCGGGCAGTCGATCTTCACCAACCAGCCCGTGACCCAGGCGATCGGCCAGCGCCTCCCCGTCACCCTCTCCCTTCTCGTCGGCGCGCTGATCGTCAGCGTGGTCGTCGGCATCGGCCTCGGCGCGTTCTCCGCCGTGCGGGGGCGGCGCGGCCGGGCGGGCCGCCGACGTGCTCGCCCTGATCGGCTTCAGCCTCCCGGCCTTCTGGGTCGGCGCCGAGCTGATCGTGATCTTCGCCGTCTGGCGGAACTGGTTCCCCGCGACCGGGTACGTCTCGATCTCCGACTCACCGGTCGGGTGGCTCCACTCGCTGGTCCTCCCCGTCGTCGCCCTCTCGCTCTACGGGATCGCGTCGACGGCGAAGCAGACCCGTGAGGCGATGCTCGACGTCCTGGCCAGCGAGTACATCCGCATGGCCTGGGCGAACGGCATTTCCCCCCGCGCGATCGTCTTCCGCCACGCGCTGCGGAACGCCTCGATGCGGGTCGTCACCGTGCTCGGCCTCCTGGCGGTCGGCCTCCCCGGCGGCACCGTGCTCGTCGAGAACGTCTTCGCGCTCCCGGGTCTCGGCTCGCTGATGGTGACCGCGGCGACCCAGCACGACATCCCGGTCGTCGCCGGATAGCCGTCTACTTCACCCTCATCGTGGTCGCGATCAACATGGTGGTCGACTCGCAGAACGCCGGCGACCTGTTCGGAGCCAACCGGCTGCCGAACTGGTCTCACCTGCTCGGCACCGACACCCTGGGCCGCGACGTGCTCAGCCGCCTCCTCGTCGGCGACCGGGTGACGCTCGTCGGCGTCGTCGAGGCGCTGATCGTCGTCCTCGTCCTGGCGGTGCCGCTCGGGCTGGCGGCTGGCTACCTCGGCGGGTGGACCGACCGGGTCGTCACCTGGCTCGCCGACCTCACCTTCTCGCTCCCAGCCGTGGTGATCATTATCGTGGTCCTCTCGGTCTTCCCGGCCAGCATGCTGGCGGGGATGACGACCTTCGGGGTGATCGCCGCGCCGGGGCTCATGCGAGTTGTCCGCTCCGCGACGCTCCCGATCCGCGAGGAGCTGTACATCAAGGCCGCCGAAGCATCCGGGCTCTCGCGGACATACATGCGCCGCCGCCAGGGTGACTACGGCGTTGACGGAGACTTCCGGGTGATTCCAGCGCGCTGGCAGGCCATGATCGTGGCTGCGCTCGCCGTCGCGCTGGTCGCGCTGACGGTGCGCAACGCCGTGGCCAGCACCCTCGTCGGCGCCGTGGTAACCGGCCTGCTCGCGCTCGGGCTGGTGCTGTTCGTGGGTTCGTACCTGCGGACGACACGAGTCGGTAAGTTCGAGGTGTGGGCGCGTATCCTCAGCGATCTCCGGCTGCGCGGCGACGAGCAGGTACTGGATCTGGGCTGCGGTCGCGGCGCCCTGCTGCTGTCGGTGGCCAAGCTGCTGCCCCGTGGGCGTGCGGTCGGCATCGATCTGTGGCGCGCTGACCAGACCGGCAACAGCCCGGATGCCACCCGGCGCAACGCCGAGCGTGAAGGCGTGGCCGACCGGGTCGAGCTGGATGCCGGTGACATGAGGCAGTTGCCGTTCGCCGACAATACCTTCGACCTGATCATCAGCAACCTGGCCGTGCACAACATCCCTTCCGCCGCCGGCCGACGCGCCGCCATCGACGAAGCCGTCCGCGTGCTCCGGCCCGGCGGGCGACTTGCCATCGCCGATCTGTGGGCCACGAACCGGCACCGCGCACGCCTGCAGGAACTCGGGCTGACCGACGTACGGCGGCGCAACCTCGGCTGGCGCATGTGGTGGGGCGGCCCCTGGTTTCCCACCAGACTCGTCACGGCAACCAAGAACACCTGACGCGAGTCAGCCTGTGGTCCAGGGTCGGAGTTTATCGGGGTTGCGTATGGCCCAGATGTGGGTGATGTGGTCGTCGGTGATGTCGAAGGCGAAGACGGTGACGGTGCTGCCGTCGTGCTGGGCGATCAGGCCGGGCTGGCCGTTGACCGTACGTTCGAGGATGGTCAGGGCTGGTGCGCGGGCGGCGAGGTCGGTCAGGTAGCGGCCGATCTGCTCGGCGCCTTCGATGGGCTGCAGGGCGGCCGTGGCCCGGCCGCCGCCATCGGCGGTGATGGTGGCGTCGGGGTCGAGCAGGGCGATGAGGGCGGCGATGTCGCTGGTTTGCCAGGCATCTTTGAAGTCGCGGATGATGGCGGCCTGGCGGGCGGTGGGGGCCGCGGGGGAGTGGCCGGCGCGGATGCGGCGCCGGCCGGAGGAGGCCAGCTGGCGGCAGGCGGCCGGGGTGCGGCCGACGATGCGGGCGATCTCGGTGAAGGGATAGCCGAAGACGTCGTGCAAGATAAACGCGACGCGCTCGGCGGGGGTCATCGATTCGAGCACGACCAGGAACGCCATGGAGACCGACTCGTCGAGGGTGATGCGGTCGGCGGGGTCGGCCGGGGCGCCGGGGCGGTTGCTGATCCACTCGGCGGGTTCGGGCAGCGGCTCGGGGATCCACTGGCCGACGTAGCGCTCGCGGCGGGCGCGGGCCGAGCCGAGCTGGTCGAGGCAGATGCGGCTGGTGACCGTGGTCAGCCAGGCGCCGGGGGATGCGATGGCGTCGCGTTGGCGCGGGGTGAGGGCATACCAGCGGGCGTAGGTTTCCTGGACGGCGTCTTCGGCTTCGGCCAGGGAGCCCAGCAGCCGGTAGGCGAGGTTGATCAGCTGGCGCCGCTCGCTGATGATCGCGGCCAGGCCCGGGTCGGGCTGGCCGGGTCCTGGCCCGGATGGGGTGGTCATGGCGAGGCTCCCTTGGTCGCATCTGCCCTCACCCCTCCGACGAGACACCGCGCCCGATTGTGAGGCCGGCGCGCCGCCTGACATTCGGGCGGGCTGTGTCGTCGGAGGGTGAAAAGAGCGCACCAGAACTGAATCTCTACACGAAAGAGGATTGACGATGAAGGCCATCCGCACCCACGAACCAGCCGGCATCAGCGGGCTTGTCTACGAAGAGGTGCCCGACCCCCCGCCCATGATCGGCGACGTGCTGGTCAAGGTCGCCGCGTGCGGCATCACCCACAACGAGCTGGACTGGCCTCTCCGAACCTGCCGGAACGGTCACCAGGGGGACTCGATCATTCCCGGCCAGGAGGTGTCCGGAGTGGTCACCGCGCTGGGACCGGGAACGGCCGGGATCGCCGTCGGCGACGAGGTGTTCGGGCTGACCGACCCCTACCGGGACGCAGCGGCCGCCGAGTACGTCGCGGTCGAGGCCCGTAACGTAGCCCCGAAGCCGCAGGCCGTCGACCATGTGCACGCGGCGGCGGTGCCGCGGGCCGGCCTGACGGCGTGGCAGGCCCTGTTCGACCACGGAAGGCTAGCCAAGGGGCAGACGGTGGTCATCCACGGCGCGGGCGGCGCGGTCGGGTCGACGGCGGTCCAGCTGGCCCGCTGGGCCGGCGCCGAGGTGATCGGGACCGGGCGGAGCAGGGCCCGGCAGCTGGTCATGGAACTGGGTGCCGACCGCTTCGTCGCCCTCGACGAGGACAGGCTCGAGGACGCGGCCGGCCAGGCCGACGTGGTGTTCGACATGGTCGGCGGCGAGGTGCTCGCCCGGTCGCCCGCCCTGCTCAAGCCCGGGGGAACGCTGGTCTCGGTGGTCTCGCTGGAGCTGCCCGCCGGCCGGGACGACATCAGGACGGTCTTCTTCATCCAGGAGTCCGGCCGCGCTCAGCTGACCGAGCTCGCCCGCCTGGTCGACGAGGGCCACCTGCGCCCCCAGGTGGGCGGGGTGTATCCGCTCGCCCAGGCAGCCAAGGCGTACAGCGCGAAAGCCGCCGGCGGCATCCCCGGCAGAATCGTCCTCCAGCCCTGACCCAGAGCCCCACGGCCCAGCGCCGCCTTCGCGATCCTCGGCCCGTCCTGGACCTCGGACGGCAGGTCGCTGGCGTTCCTGGCCCCATGGTGCTCGCCGCCGCAGCGTGCCTTCAGCAACACCCGCAGCGATGTCTGCGACCGGACCTGCAGCAGCCGGTCCCCGAACTGCCGGGCCAGGTCGGCGGCATCGCCGGGGCTGACGTCACGGGTCATTCCCGTCCTCTTGGCTGGTCGTGATCCCCCGGGGCATGAACGTGCCGACGATCAGGTCGATGATCGTCGACCTGGTGGAGGCGTCATCGAGTCAGGTCGTAGAGCTCGGCCACCACGGCGGCCAGCTCCTCCCCGGCCCCGCCCGGCGGACGCTGGCCCTCGAGGGCGGCGTTCAGCGCCGGAAGCTCCAGCAGCGCCTTGGTGCGCTCGTCCAGGCGCCGGAGCGTGACCTCCAGCGGTGGCGTGGCCAGCGGCAGCGTCAGGTCCGGCGGCGGGGTCCCTTCGCGCATCATCGAGTCCAGGCACAGCGCGAACAGGCCTTCCTTACCCTCGACGTAGTTGTAAAGGGATCCGGGAGCCACGCCCATCGCGGCCGCGACGTCAGCCATCTGCGTGGCCTTGTAGCCCTTGTCGGCGAAGACCGCCGTGGCGGCGTCGACCAGCTTGGGCAGCCGATCTGCAACTGACGGGCGCGGCGGCATGCCCTGCCGCGCTCGGCCGGATCCACGCCGGCAAGTGGATACCCCTCCCCCCAGGTCGCCCGCGCCAGCCACATCCTTCACCAGCTCCTCGCCGACCGCCCGACGGCTGTTCACCCTCCGTAACAGACACCGTCTGGGTAGCGGACCAGCGGATGCCCAGCCCGGTGGTCGGCAGCCATGCTCAGCGTTTACGCTAGGTGATCGGCATTCAGGGTCGACGAAACGCTTTCAAGCTGCAACTGGACAACTAGTATCACCGCGCAAAGGGAATCGCTCTCCGACGGGTAGGGCGTGATTGCGTTAACGTGTGCTTCGTGGGGAACGCGGTGTCGACGCCGACATCCGGAAGCGTGCTATGCCCCGTGATGGTCGGGCGCGAGCGCGAGTTCGCCGCGCTGCAACTCGCATGGCGGGCGGCCGGGCGGATGGTGCTGGTCCGGGGCAGCGCCGGGATCGGCAAGAGCCGCCTAGTCCGGGAGCTGGCCGAGCGGGTTCGGGCTGCGGGGGGAACCGTCCTGGCCGGGCGGTGCAGTCCCACCGCCGCCGATGTTCCCTTCCGCCCGTTGCGAGAGGCGCTCCTGGCGGCCGCTCGCACCGGGCTGCGCCCTTCAGCGGAAGTCGCGCCTTTCCTGCCCTCCCTGGGGTCGCTGGTTCCCGAGTGGGTCGCGGCGCGTGACGCGAGCCTGGACGGTGGCGCGATCGTGCTGGCCGAGGGATTGCTGCGGCTCATGGTCGCGTGGTCGTCACCGGAAGTGCCCGCGTTGCTGGTCATCGAGGACATGCAGTGGTCGGATCGCGAGACCATCAACGCGGTCGAGTACCTCGCCGACAACCTGGCCGGACACCCGGCCCTTGTTATCGTGACGTTGCGAGGCGGCGAGCCAGGACCGGGTGCCGACCTGATGGAAGCGCTTCATGTCCGCCGTGCGATTCAGCCGGTCGACCTCTTTCCGCTCGAACCGGCGCAGTCCGAGGTCAACGGCGCTCGGTATGCGCTTCCCTGTCGCAGACGCTGGAAGCTCTTCATCCAGGCCTCGAGGGTGGCACCTGCCAGCTGGCCGCCAGCCTCGCCTTCGAGGCGGGCTTGCGCGAGCGTGCCGCTGACCTGTGGCTCGAGGCGGCCAGCCGCGCGATGAAGGAGGGATGGCTGGCTTCTGCCGAAGCCATGGCGCTGCGAGCCCGGGATGACCGACCGCTGAAGGCGGACCGGGTGCTGTTGTCTACCTGGACGCTCGCCGGCCAGCCACGGCGCGCCCTTGAGGCTGGTCACCGCATCCTGGAGTCAGAGGCCGATCCCTCACTGCTGATGGATGTACGGTTGGACCTGGTCGATGCCATGATCGCCGCGGGTCGCTGGGACGACGCCGAGGACTATCTGGAGACTCTGCGCGCCAGCACGGATCGAGATCGGTCGGACCAGGCTCGCCGCGCCGTCGGGGAGGCAGAGGTGGCGCTGGGGCGCAATGACCCCGACGCAGCCGTCACGTCCGCCACGCGCGCGCTAGCGGTCGCCCGGGCCGAAGGGCTGCCGGAGCTGATCTGCCGCGCACTTTGGGTGATCGGCCGAGTCGAGCGTGCCCGGGACACGGGCGCCGCGTCGGCCGCCTTCGAGGATGCGTACGAGTGTGCCTCACGGCACACATTGCCAGTCTTCCGGGTCAAGTCGCTGCAGGAGCTCGGCACGATCGACATGTACGAGACGCTGGCCGTCGGACGGCTGGAGGAGGCCCGCCAAGACGCGCTGACGGCAGGGGCCCTGTCTATCACCGCGATGATCGACGCGGCACTGGCCGCCACCTATAGCTGCCGGGGTCAAGCGGACCTGACGCTAGAGTGCGCAGCCCGCAGTGAACAGGGCTCCCGCCAGTTCGGCCTGGCGTCTCTCCCCATGAGCCTCGCACTCCAGGCAGTGGCCCACGGGTTGTCCGGCAACCGGGAGGCGTTGGAGGCCGCCTCGGCCGCGGCGCGCGCGACGGGAAGCGACAGCGACCAGGTGAACATGGCCGTCCTGGGCAACGGCCTGGCCTTGTATCACCTCGGAGAAGGACGATTCCGCGAAGCCCTCGACGCGCTGGACCACGCCATGGACGTACTGAGAGTCGCGACCGTCGCTGTCCACCCGTTCCCCGGCCGGTGGGCCTTGCTGCGGACCATCATCGACGAAGGCGGGGCCGAAGCCCGGGACGAATGCCGGTCGCTCGGCTTCGACACCGCGATGAGCCGCGCCACCGTGCGGGCAGCCGACGCCGTCGCCGCGGGCCGCGAGGGCGGCGATGCTGACTCGGTCTTCGCCGCTGCTGATCAGGCGCTTGGCCGCTTTGAGGGCGGGTTCCTCCGCAGCCTGGCCCGTCTGCTGGTGGCGCCGTGCGCACTGCGTGACGGATGGGGAGAGCCAGCGGCCTGGCTGCGGGAGGCCCTCGCCAAGTTCGAGGATCTCGGCCTAGCTAGCTAACTTCGCCGGCCAGTGCCGCGAGGCGCTGCGCGCTATGGGCGAGCCTGTTCCGCGACGTCCTCGGACCGGTACCCGCAGCGTTCCTGGTGCCCTCGCCGCTCGCGGCGTCACGCCACGAGAGCTGGAGGTTCTGGCCCAGATCGTCGCTGGGCGCACGAACCGGGAGATCGCCGAGAGGCTGCAGCTGTCGGTCCGCACCGTCGAGAAGCACGTCGAGCGGCTGCTCATGAAGACCGCTCACAACCGCTCTGAGCTGGCCCGTTTGGCCAGAACGACCGGGATCCAGCCCGTGGTCTGACTCCCGGCTACGTACCCGGCAGGGCCGAACTCGCGCTATGTACGCAGCCAGCCGTCGGAAGTGTCGTAGCGCGCTACCGATGGCGGCACGACACCAGCGACGGATCATGTCGGTAGGCTCCTTCAACCTCGTCAGTCCATATGCCTCCTACGGTGCTCGTGTTATCGCGCACGCGCGGCACAGCCTCCATCCAGAACGGCAGAAACGGACGCCAAGGTATGACCATCGTAGATAAGACAGTCCTGGTGACCGGAGCCAACCGCGGCATCGGGCGGGCACTGGTCAGCGAAGCCCTCACCAGAGGCGCCAGCCGCGTATATGCCGGCACGCATCGGCCGCTGGCCCAGCCCGACGGGCGTTTCACTCCGCTGACCCTGGACGTGACCGACGCGGTCCAGAGCCGAGCCGCCGCCGCTCAGGTCGGACCCCCCGACATCCCCAAGTCGCCTCAGGAATGGGTGGCACGGGCCATCTTCGATGGCGTGGACAATCGGCAGGAGGACATCCTCCCCGATCCCCTGTCAGCGTCTGCGGCCGACAGCTGGCGCGACGGAGCGGCCAAGGAACTTGAGTGCCAGAACGCGGCGCTCGCCCAGGTAGCGCCCGGCACCGCGTAAGCGCAGGGAAGGGCGTGATGGGTGAACACTGGGCCGGGCCGAGGCCCTTTCCGGCCAGGGAGCCTGGCGTCATGCTGCGAGCCGCCCGGGGTCGTCCGCTCCGCCGCCATAACGGGCGCGCCGGCGGCCACGGCTACGGTGACGCTCGGTCTCGCTGCCGCGGCCCGGGTCGTCTCCGTCCGGCAGATGAACGGCATGGATATGGGCGTTGCAACCAGGCTCGGCTCGCTCACATCCTTCATCACCGGGACGATCCTCGAGATCATCGGGGGAGACATCCTCGTCAACAATGTGGACTGATGGTCCTCGAGTGGTCGATGTCCAGCACCGGTCGTAACACTCCACGACTCCGGGCGCGACTCGAACGCGAGCCGCTGCACGCGAATAGTTTGCTGGTCATGGACGCGCGACTTTACGCGTCCATGACCGTCTCCGTGCGCGGAGTTAGAAGCTGGTATAAGCCTTTGACAATCACAAGTAATCAGAGGAGGAACCCCGATGGCACCCCACACCATCGGCACTCGCGAGGAATGGCTCGCAGGGGTGCCTCTTTCTGAAAGGCACCTCATTTCTGGGTGTTTCGGGTCATGCGGCGAGGTTGAGTCGCTCGATGGTGTCCTCGTCGTAGCGGGCGAGGTGGTGCTCGCCGCCGTAGCGCTGCTTGTAGTAGCGCATGTAGT
>WNGL01012014.1_pt1 | contig 16521 bp, 17 predicted proteins | sample 5400591 | NCBI WGS metagenome assembly WNGL01 (sample SAMN13153377, study PRJNA577476) | soil metagenome | isolation source: 80 cm soil or saprolite under Garry oak tree replicate 1 | place: USA:California | collected 2016-06-15
CAAAGCAAGTCGATAAACCGAAGGTAAAGCGAGGTTCAAAAAAGCGATTGACGAGAACCTTCTCGGGCTCTTGAAATGATTCTCAAACATATCGGTCAAGCCCTGCTGCTTGTATTAACTCTCTTTACGCTAACCCTTGCGTCCAATTATCCAACTCCGGTTCATGCTGCAGGACCGACTGGAAGTTTCTCTTGGACCCCACAATACATTCTCGCAGGGGGAAATGACAGCTTCACAGCATTTCCATCCGGCGGAACCCCACCTTACCAACTCGTCTGGAAATGGGGGGACGGAAGCACTAACTCATCAAGCCATGCAAGTAGTTCAGGATCGTTCACCGTCAACGCCACGATTCCGTCAGCCACCCACTTTACCACAACTTCAGTAGCGTGCGCCCCTGGCTCTGTGATCGTAAATGTTCCGACGAGCTGCACCGTGACTGTTAGAGACATTTCCACAAGTCCAATCAGCGCAACGGGAACCGTGACTTTTTCCAGTAACAATCCTGGCACATTCAGTCCTTCCCCAACGTGCACCCTTGCTCCGGGTCCCGGGTCCGGAAACGCTACTTGCACAGTCGCTTATACTCCCACTCTAGCCGGCTCAGGGGCCCACGCTATAACCAGCACTTACGTAAATGACACTGGTCACACTGGAATCTCAGCCGGGATGTTCACTCTCTTTGTGACAACGCCGACCTCGGCCCATTCGACCACGACATCCCTCTCATGTAATCCCGGATCAGTCGACCTTGGAAGAATGACGATTTGCACAGCTACCGTCACGGACACTTCTAACAACCCAACAATCCCGCTTGGCACCGTAACCTTAGTTAGCGACAGCCCCGGCTCGTTCAATTCCTCTCCCCCTCAATGCGGTCTATCCTCTAACGCAATAGTTGGCACAGCCAGCTGCTCCATCGGATATGTTCCGTCCCAAATAGGCTCCGGTGCGCACACGATCAGTGCCTCGTACAGTGGGGAAGCTGGAATACAAGTGACCCACATCTTCTCTTCAGCGGGAAGCTACATCGTCACGTTGACCATTAGAGATTCCGCAAACATGGTAGCGACGATAATGAACACCGTACCGGTTCACGGTTCCCCACTTACAATCGACGGCTGGACTGTCAACTGGAACATCACTGCTCACCATGGAATCGAGATTTACAATGTCAGCTACAACGGTATTCCAACAATACGAGACGCGCTCATCAACGGGATACAAGTAACCTACTATCAACAACCTCCAGGATTGTCATGTATATTCTTCGATGACCTCGGCAACGACGATCTAGCCTCGTCCATCGCAGGCCTCACCGTCCAAAACTCCACAGACCCTCCAACCGTTCTACCAGAACGGAAGGTGGGACGCTACGCTGTATGCGGGCCACCTCGGTTGCGGCTGGAACCATACCTACCAGGTCCATTGGCGGATCGATCTCGCCCTCGGAGACAAGAACCAGGATGTCATGGGGCAATACTCCCCGAGCGGAAGCTGGCGGAACCTCATCTGGGAGGGAAACTACACCGACAACGGAACTCGAGACCCATCGCACAACTCGACGCAGTGGCGAGTTGGAGACGGAATAGGCTTCTACTCCGTGACCCCCGTAGTCAACCCATGGGCAAAAGACATGCCGCTGATTCCATCAAAGATCTATCTCGTCAGGGACCATCCAGGCGAACTAGAGCCGGACATTAATCCTCCGCAGTCACCCATGGATCCGATCATCTTCGTAAACAGAGAGCTGGCGTACAGGCAGAGCATCGCACTTTGGTACGTCCCCACCTTCTGGGACCACTGGCTCTCGTCGCCAGGGAATCCTCAAGTTGCGCCTCCGAGCTTCGTCGGCCTTCAATTCTACCCAAGCGGAATCTGAACACAGAAGGAAGAGGGAGGACCAACCTCGCATAAAGCAGGCGCAGGAAATCTCGGAATTATACTTCTCTGCACATGTCTCCTGTCTATAGCAGCCTTTCAGCCTACAGCAGTTCATGCAGTGTTAGGGTTGTCGGTTACGAGATACGCGACTTCCGGACCGGAAATACCGCTCTCCGTTCAGAGACTTGTCAACCCATCCTTCGAAAACGGATTTCTACAATGGACCTCAACAAGCTACAACAACTACTCGTCGAGCGTAGATGTCGCCTCTCCAGGTTATGGTGACAATTTCGCGGCGAACTTGACGATTCTCTCTGGCAACCTATCTGCCGGTTCATATATGACGCTCCTACAGGACATCTCGTCAAACCCCGCCATCTTCGATTACGGTGCGAGCTTTCGGGCGCGGGTCCAGGTGCAAGCGCTCCAAGGAAACACAACCGCAGACAGAATAGAGGTATCGTTGGGAATGGCAACGTCGATGGGTCCAACCATAAGAATCCACTACGTCTTCGCTGCCGGATCATCTCTACCGACAAACACGACCAACGACGCCTACATCAGAGTCGCCGAGCCCGGTACAACCGGCTGGATATCCCTGGACAGGAACCCAGCACTGGACGCCGGGTCTGCATTCCCCGCCAGCTCGTATGCGAGCATCAACTCTGTCCAAGACGTCAGGCTCTCGATCTACGCAATGAGCAGAGGAAATGCAACGTATGATCCGAGAATAAAGTACTACGAAACTGGTAGCGATCCATTTTGGAATACAACAGAGGCGGTCGTGTTCGACCCTGACGGAGATGGAATCTATCACGCCACGACAGACACGATACTCTACTCAGGAAGCGTCACTCCCGCGGACGGGGCGCCGCTCAGCAATGATCGACAAATAAGATTCATCGACACAAACCTGAACGGACGCTGGGACGCCGGGGAACCAATAGTCTACGACACGCTAAACGAAGGAGTCTATGACCAAGTATACGACCCAACCATCAACGGGAAACCCATAGCCGGAAGCCTCCTACAAGACCCGATCCACCATGCGACGAAGGCTCTATTTGACAAGGTCGAGCTCTACTCCAACAGCGGAGGCCACCGCTTCATCCAAAATGGAGGATTTGAGACCGGAGACCTGACCGGGTGGGGCAATACAGCCGGATTCCAAGCAACCATCGGCCAGCACCACTCGGGAACATACAGCGCCGAAGGCATGGCATCTTCGACGACGGTCGCGTTGGCGCAGAGCATCGACGCTCGTCCGCCAGTCGACGGCAACACTATACTCAACATTTCAGCCTACGCGTCACAAATGACAGGTTCATCCTCTCAAGACAAGGTCGATGCCTGGCTCGGACTTTCAGACAGCGGCCCTTCCGCAAGGCCAGTCTGGATCTACTACTGGTTCAAGACAGGAGATGGAACGGTGCCTGTGAACACGACCAATACAGAGAACATTAGAGTAGTTGGTTTTGGATCCTTCAACCAGTGGTTGACTCTGAACGTTGATCTGCTGCCAGCCGTGGGATACTTCGATAACCATGGGTATACACCACCTTACAAGATCGACACAGTGGTTCTAGAAGAGTCAGCCCAGACAGGCTCATCTACCATCGCATTCTTCGACGACGTCTCGCTAAGAGGGCAGGACAGCCCTGCACCTGCCACATCAAAGTACTACGCGATTGACGGTTCAAACTCCACCTCAGCCAGTACACTGTCGGAAACTGGCAGATAACTACAACATCCAAGAACATTCTCACTATCGTCTATGCAACAACCACGGGGTCTAACACAGCATCAACAAGCTTCGACCCAGGCTCATCTACCATCGCATTCTTCGACGACGTCTCGCTAAGAGGGCAGGACAGCCCTGCACCTGCCACATCAAAGTACTACGCGATTGACGGTTCAAACTCCACCTACACCTACGATGTTCGGAACGCTCCGCCAGAAACTTTCAGCATAAACATTGCCTCGGGCCAGTCAGTCCTGAACATAACGTCACCAGAAGGCACAAAGATTCTAACCAATGACTACGCAACACAAACAGTAGGCGAGAATCTTCAAGTAACGATTCCCGACCTGACGATCAGCCAGTACACTGTCGGAAACTGGCAGATAACTACAACATCCAAGAACATTCTCACTATCGCGGTCGCAGGCGTCGCGGCGTTCGGCTTGTTTCTAATCCTGAGACGACGAAAAGCCACTCTCGCTCCCACTGAATACACAGGAACCTCGCGTAAGAGCGGAACTGCTTCCGGAAAAAAGATCAGCAAGCGCCAAGTCTAAGTGTGAACCCGAAGGGAAACTGGGTTCGACTCACCCGGTCTATGATTGAAAGAGGTTGCGTAGATAGTTCTTGTTGTGGGTTATGAAGACTAGATTAGAAGATTACTCGATAGGGCTCGATCATATCCCTTCCCGCTTCTAGACTATTGGTGCCTTGACCTCGTTGCTAGCCTGTTGCCCAATTGAGTCTCCAACATTCTCGAAACCTGCTTTCCGGGTACATCAGTAAAAAACTCGAACTTGTCATCGCCCGTAACGATCGATATACTAGTCGATTTTGGACGGTCATCTATTTCTACACCAATCAGCTCCGGATAGGTCAGATAGAAATTATCCTTGTGTGACTTGAGAGCCTTCTCGGGGTCCAAGCCCTCGAAACGAGTTCTCTGAAGTAGCCCCGTCTTTGGCTTATCCGGGTCCTCGAAAGCCCCACTGTGGCTTCCCACAACAACCATCGAGGCTAGTCCACCCCATCCTTTTTTCGCGCCATGCACAACGATAATTCTCTTATCCGTAATGACCAAATGCAATTGCTCGAATCCAATGCCTAGCCTAGCATTGGCTGGCACAACTCCCTCCACGACTTCAGAGACTCCACTCACATGAACATCATCCACAAACACTCTCCTTCTCCTATAAGAGAAAGACACAAGCATTTTGAAATGTAGGCAAAACCTAACGTTTCCGCGCCCGTCTCTTCCGGTAGTACACATAGACAACTAAGACAAGCAATGGTAAACCAATTGCCGCCGAGACGTCTGCCAGGATGGCAAACGGATCTGGAGCAGGCGGGGTGGGACTCCAGAGGGTGGTATTCGACATTCCCATCGAGAGGACTCTCGATTGATCCGAATTGGCTGAAATGTACCTGCACATGATGCCGGTGTTCTGATCCCATCCTATCCGCACCGTATAGGTCTGGCCATTGACGTATGGATAGAACTCTGTGATCTCAATCTGGCGTGCAGCACCCCCACAACTGATCGTCTGTTCTTCTTTGATCTTGATATTCCATCCGTTATAGATTGGGTCGTTGAACTGGAGCCCTGGGGCTACTGCGAACAAAATCGTGGACGAAGCATTGCGGATCGTCCCGGAGTCGATATCAACCCAATATACGTTCGAGGTTAGGATACCATCAGGGAAGAACTGGGTGAAACCTGCAGTAACATTTGTCCCGGACACGCTGAGTATGTTCAACTGTGTCGATGGCTGACTGAGATAGAAGCCATAGGTTCCGGCGAGAGCATAAGACGCTTGATCGCCTGCCTTGAGATTGGTTGTATAAGTGAGTGCCAGGCCTGGGTGAAAGAGGGATAATATGCTAACGAACAGGACAATTGCCGCGAATACGCGAATAATGCAGCTGCTCAAGCAGGCCCTGGTTATGATCATGGAAAGCCGTAGAACATAACCGTTGTTCCATTCCAGTCAGTTCTTCATTCTACGAGGGCATAGCTATCGAACCTGCCGCTGAGCCATGATGAAAATGGAACCTCGGCCAATTGTCATGGAGCCCCGGACGAGATTTGAACTCGTGACCCTTGCCTGTTTGTACATCGTACCAAGGCAATGCTCTAAGCCGTTTCAGCGCCTACCAGGCTGAGCCACCGGGGCACTGAAGTTGCGCCGAGCCAATTTTGATAATTAACCCTTCCTTCCGATCTCTCTGAGAAGGCCACCTATGCGACTTCGTAGAAACGGCCGACGTTAGCAGATGCCTAAACAGGTTCGCGAAACACTAGGTGATAGGAGACGGGCTGAGCGGCGACCGGCAACGAGATGACCGTGATAAGCGATTCAGGAGATTCTCAAACACCTTTTCGAAAGGAAGGAGCTTACCCTTCAGGTCTGTGCAATGAACACAGTACGGATTATCCGGATTCTGAGCACCGTGATCCATATTCGAGCCCATCGGCCGACCACAGCTCTCACACTCAGTAGCGAGAGACAAACTAGACCACTAATGCCAACCTACCATCAGCCTAGATAACCATACTTGGACAATCAGACCCCGGACAAGGTAACAAGCGGAAACTAGGGCACAGGCTTAACCTTTCTCGTGCCTGAAATGACCCGACTGTCTCAATAACACGGCATTCTCCCGAAACCTCTCAAGCAAACTCTCGAATACGAATTCGCGATTAGACGTAACAACTGTCCTAGGCTGTCGCCCTTCTCCTCCGCGGGTTGCACTTAGTCCTCAAGCGTAGCAGAATGAGCCCGGCGAGGAATAATTCCGCTCAAGAGCTTCGGTGGGGGTGACGAGGTAGAGACCAGAGGCAATCATCAGAAGTGATAGGAGGGTTGCTATTCGATCAGGGTCCTTGGTGTTTTCCCGGTCCGAGCCGTTACACGTCACTTGATTTGTGGTTTGGGGAGCTGTGATGCATTCAATCCAAAAGCAGATTTTGCTAAACCATTAATAAGCTCGGAGCCCAGAAACCGAGAAGAACGCTAGAGGAATGCTTCTAATGCGGAGAAAGGGCCCCAAGGCTCCTTTCGCACTAACCACACTGATACTCCTATTCGGAAAGAAGAAACAGTCAGAGGAGAGGATAGCACCCTCTTCGCAGGACGACCGGAAAGAAGCTTTCCCGACACCCGAGAGTCTGAGGAAGTCAGTAACCGGAAACGATGTTTCAAAAGCCAGAGACCGGCTCCGACTAGCCAGTCTCGAGCGAGACATTATTGGAGACGCCTTAACCAAGATCTACGAAGCAGAAGCCAAAGGACAGATCAACGAGTCGGAAAAAAACCAACTCCTACAACGTTACAAGACTGACCTGAAACGCGTAGACGGAGAGATAGACATTCACAAGAAAACCGTAGATCTATTCGAATTGGAATCGGCCAAGGAGGACCTTCTCAAAAGTTTCCACGAAAAAATGCTTGAGATAGACTTGAAGATTAGCCAGATCAGACCCTCGGTCGCAATCGCCACAGAGACCAAGACAAGCGAGACACCAGTGCCGCAAAAAACCGAAACGATGCCCTCCCCGACAGCAGCAACCCCCACCAAGGAACGACCAGCAAAGGAGAAGCCGAGGAACAAGGCAGAAGAACGTCTCGAAACAATCCGAGAAGAAGTCCTCAAAGCAATGGAACGCCTCGAACAGATAGAGACAGAAGGCTGAGCTTGGAAAATGTCTTGGACAGACAAAGCGCGAATCAGCGCTGCAGCACAAGCAGTCAGAGAACTAAGAGACAAGACGACCATCGGACTGGGAAGCGGCAACACAATACTCCGCGCACTAGAATTGGCAGCGGAACGGATCAAGAAAGAGAACCTCAGAGTCAGCTTCATACCGACAAGCTACCAAGTCGAGATCGCGGCAAAGAAACTAGGCCTCAAGACCACAACGCTAGATGAAAACACTGAACCGGATCTAGCGCTGGACGGAGCAGACCAAGTTCAGTGGCGAACCCTTGATCTAGTCAAGGGAGGCGGAGCAGCTCTACTCCGCGAAAAAATCGTAGACTCGACTGCCAAACGACTCGTCATCGTGATAGATGAAAAGAAACTGGCCAAGACACTTGGAGGATCTCAACCGATACCGGTCGAAATAGCACCCTTCGGTTACGCGTCCACGGTAGAAAAGATCCGAAGAATATCAGAGAAAACAATTCTCAGAGAGTCCAATGGCAAGGTCGGGCCGGTCATAACCGACAACGGCAACCTCATCGCCGACGCATACTTTCGAAACCTCCGGCGACCAGACATCGTCCACGAGAAGCTGAAGAAGATTCCAGGAGTCGTAGAGACTGGACTATTTCTTGGAATGGTCGACACAGCCTACGTGGGACGAAAAGATGGACACGTGGACATTCTACGAAGAAGCTGATACACGAGAATCTCCTGACCTTTGCGTGAAAGAAACTCTCAAGCCGGATCAACTACTGTAAGCAATAAAAAAACAATGAAGTTGAAGGAATCGCAAAGGCGCTCAGTATACAGGCTCGTCAAAGAAGTACGCTCCGGTGGCGACATCTAAGATGTCGACGGTTCCATCGGCTTCGAGATCAGTGGCGGCGTCATACTTTGACGACCCCACTGACGATCCGTACGCAAAGGCCAGCCTTGCAAGATCTATGATATTGACAGTGCCGTCATGGTTCACATCCGGATCCCGAGAGAGGACACAGCCAACCATCGTCCCAGAACCAAGACTGTACAGCTGAACATCATTCCGGCCCTCAATCATGGGGGATCAAAGCTGAATGCCTTCCAGAAAGTGCCGGGGCGAGGATCTCGAATGCACCGGTCTAACGAACCCGACTGACCCCACCTATTTTCATCAAAGCATCATCGTGCACAAAGTCTATGAATACTGCGAATTTCAGATGCTCCGCCGAGGTGGCCTAGCCTAGTTAAGGCGCCGGCCTCGCCCCACGCGAGGGCGATACTCATAATCCTAGGCTAGGGTGGATTCCGGAGTGGAGAAGAAGCTTCCCGGACATCGAGGGTGCGAATCCCTCCCTCGGCACTCCTCCGGTACATTACCTTCGGATCGTGGCTTTGAAACCTACCGAGATGATACATTTTGATGTATGTGTTGTCCTCGTATAGGATCCGCTCGCAAATTTCCCTTTTGCTAAGACCCATCCGTGCAAGCCGAGCCACCCCGGCAGACTGGTCGCCGCCCAATCTAGCGCTAAAAGCATTGGCTCAGAAACATTAAACATTGACAAAAGCGAAGATCAAAATAGCAAAAGGAAAACTCAAAGCTTGTCCACCTACCACTTTTCCACACTCGACGATGTCGAGACAAGCCGCAAGAGAGTCTTCCTCAGAGTAGACATCAACGTACCCCTTGACCCATCAACACACCAGATCCTCGACGACACTAGGATCAGAGCCATCTCTGAAACGCTCTCCAGATTGGAAGACGCGCGTGTAGTCCTCGGATCACACCAGAGCAGACCTGGAAAAGACGACTTCACCAGCCTGGAGCCCCATGCGCAAGTGCTGGCAGAGTACTGCAACCAAGATGTGAGATTCGTCGACGATGTCATAGGCCCGCAGGCCCGCCAAAGAATTGCCAAAGTCGAGCCAGGCCAGGTCCTCGTGCTGGACAATCTTAGATTCTGTGCGGAAGAGAACATCGACGACAAACCAGAGAAGCTCGTAAAGACTCACTTCGTCAAGCAACTCTCACCTCTGTTTGATCTCAACGTCAACGATGCCTTTGCCACAGCTCACAGATCACAACCCAGCATAGTGGGACTAACTGACGTACTTCCAAGTGTCGCCGGCCGACTCATGGAGAAAGAACTCAAAGCGATATCTGGACTATTACAAGAGCCCCGCCGACCGTGCGTCTACGTCTTGGGAGGGTCCAAAGTGGAAGACAAGATTCCCGTTATGGAAAATATTCTCGGCCGAGACAAGGCAGACAAGATCCTGCTCGGAGGAGTTCCCGCAAAAATATTCCTCAAGGCAATGGAGAAGAAAATGTCTCCCCAAGACGAGGAGGACATGGCAGGCCTCACCAAGAGCATCGACATTGCGAGAACCATGATCAAGAAGTTCAAGGACAGAATTGAGGTCCCGCTGGATCTAGCCTACGCGGACGGTCACGGGAAAAGGATCGACCGAGACCTCGACTCTCCCCCGCCAAAAGAGTCAGCCTTGGACATCGGGGAAAACACCCTCGGGAAATATTCGAAGCTTGTCGAGAAGGCATCTACCGTCGTCTCGAATGGCCCCCTCGGAGTATTCGAGAGAACAGGGTTCGACCTCGGAACAAAGATAGTTCTCGAGTCGATGGCCAGATGCAACGGCTATACGATCATTGGAGGAGGACACTTGATCGGGCTTGCTTCAATACTCGGAATCGACCAAAAGTTCTCGCACGTGAGCACGGCGGGAGGCGCAATGCTCTCCCTCCTCTCTGGACAGAACCTTCCAGGAGTCGACGCCCTAGTAAGGGCGGCAGGCAGAATGCGCAACCAGAAGAACAGTAGCTAGGGTTCACAGTCCGATAGAACTTATTTTAGCAACAACCCCAGCCCGCCATCCACAGCCCCGGTAGCTCAGTGGTGGAGCGGCGGCCTTGTACGAACTCGAGAAAGCCGCAGGTCCCGGGTTCAATCCCCGGCCGGGGCTCCAAGAAGATCTACCTACCAAATCTGGATCGAGACCGCAATGCCAAAAGCCCGCCTGCAAGCGTCAGGAAAGGACCGATAGGCCCGAGAGCAACGAAGGGTAGAGTCGAGAAGAGAGTTACTAGAATGACAAACTGGTTGAGGGAGAAAACGATCAAGATCAGACCGTAAACCACGTGGCTTTCAGGTCTCTCGTAGAGCATTCCTGCCACCAGGACGATTCCGAGCGCGAGGATGAAGAAGTTCTCGATGAGAAGATTGCCAATAAAGAAGGACTCGCTGTACCCTGTGAGGTTTGATGAGAAGCCCAGTGAGACTCCTCCACCTATGAGGCATAAAACAAACTCGAAGGTTGGCCTCCTGATCCGTACTGTCTCCGTTCCTTGCTGGCTCATCGACATAGCCAAGGGCAGTATCGAACAGTAATTAGCCTTGCTCGAAATAGACGTATTGATTCCGGTAGAGTAGAGTCCGGATAGAAAATCCGTTGTGAGAGCTCTATGTTTTCGTTGCCGCTGCCAGTGTCATGGATCCCTCGTTGGCGGGGTAGAATACTAGACGGCTACTGTAGACTGGGTCAGCGGGCCCGTATCGAGTCGCAGCGAGAGTCGAGTCCTTTACGGAGTGGCCGCCTGTCATCCATTGCCAGAAGATCGTGGTGGACACGTCAGTCCTGTAGGCTTGAACGACCTGGTCCCAGCTCACATAGACCTGAGCGCCCCTAGAAACGAATGCCTGGGCCATCTCCGAGTTTGTCAGACCAGTGCATCCCATCATCAGGATTATCGAGTTTTGGAAAAATCCCTGCATCGATTCTCTCACGAAAAGAGGAGTTACTCCAAAATATGTAGCGTTTGCAATCCCGAGTTCAACAGGGACAACCTGATTTGTAAGCTGTTCAAACGAGTACTTGCCTTGGGTGTATAGTTCAGATGTCACTAGAGATATCTCGTCGCCTTGGAACCCTGTTGAGTGGTTTCGAAGGACAACGATTCCGTACCCCATTGAGGGAAGTCTCTTGAAGAGGTCGATTGTAACGGTCCTCGGCGGATAGTAGTCCACCCGGTAGCCTGCTGCGGTTAATAGGCTCGTCGTCTGGTTAACGAATGCGGGATCAGGGATGAAGGCCGAAACCTCATCGATCAGCGCCGCGGTAAATGGACGAGTGCGCGTGGAAGACGCAGGGTACCATAGACTGTTTCGGGACGAGTAGACGAGGCTCCCGATCGACACAACTAGGATTATGACCGCTAGGATCCTAGCCGAATCACATCGCTTGAAGCTTATAGTTCCCCCATCTTATTTCCGCAAACTGAATAATAAAGTGTGGGGAAAGTAAGCGATGGACGTACCCGTGCGGTTGTTGTGTTTTGAATCGGTTGCTATCGTGAGGGTTCGAGAGACAGTGATGAGTGGTCTTTCACTCCACCACGGCGAGAAAGACCAGCGGCCAGGGCCAGCGCACTTCCGAGTGCAATGAGGAGCCCAGTAGTTACTGAGGACTGGTAGAGACTAGTCGGTTGTCCCGTCGATCCTCCAAGTATGCCGCCTACGATTGTTAGCGAAACACTAGTCTTGTGAGAGAGGCTGCCGGACGTGCCCGTGATGGTTATCATGAAGGTTTTCGTCGGGCTTGACATGCTAGTTGATACGTGGAGATCCGAAGTTCCGGTCCCACCTGAGGTCAGCGCAACCGTGGATGGATTTGCGAAAGCTGTGACGCCTGTTGCACCGCTGGGAACTGATACGTCAAGGCTGATGACTCCTGTGAATCCTTGGCTTGTCAGCGTCACGATGAAGTCCGTGGGTGCTCCTGCGATTACGACGGCGGATGAAGGGGCGGCGTTGATCGAGAAGTCTGGGGAAGCTGCCGACGCGGTTGTCTGAGACAGAAGGAGCCATGAGCCGAGAATCATGAGTGTGGTCAATACTACTATCCGAAGGTTTCTTTGTTTTGTCATTTTCGCAGGCTCGATCTCTCTTCTAATGTTATAGCTTTATCGGCTTGACGTCCTTAGCTGTGGTTTGACATGTCTATTGCTTGGATTCTACAGGTGACACTAGCTGTCTGTCATTTTCGATGGTCAGACAAAGCAACGGAAGTGACTACCAGCGCATGTTGCAACTAACATCGACCCCAGGCCGCATAACTGTAGAATTCTCCCAACCTAAGCCTCGTGGCCTAGTCTCGGCGAATTCTATCGAGTCTCGTTAGGATAATCCGATTGTTTCCTCTGCTCTGTTGCAGATCCTCGCAACAATGAGAAGACGGCTGAGACCAGGATCAACGCTGATAGAACTAGGAGCGAGTGCTGAAGCCCAGAGAGGAACGGGGCCAAGTCGATGTCAGCTATCTGACCTGCTGAGAGATTGTTCACGTTCCCGATTATGTTGATGAGCCTGTCGTACGGGATGTCGGCGGTCATCAGCGCGAGTGCTAGAGGAATACTGGCTACGATGCTGGTGTTGATGATCGTGCTCCTGACTCCCGAGGAGATCCCTCTCTTATTGCTAGGAACTGATCCCATCACTGAGCTTGCGTTGGGGCTCCGGAAGAGACCTATTCCCAATCCCACGAGGACTAGGCCTACGGCTATCTGGAGATAGTCTGTCGTCGTGCTGAACGTGGAGAGATATAATACGCCGGCCGCGGCCATTACTAGCCCGATCGTGCTTAGACCTCGAGCACCCCATCTGTCAGAGAGGGAGCCGCTGATTGGCCCGATGAGTATTAGTGTCGCGTCGAGGGGTATGAGATAGATACCGGCGTGGAACGGATCATAGCCTCTGACCAGTTGAAAGTACAGGGTCATGATGAAAGCCAGCGCCGCGAATGCCAGCCCGCTGAGGAGGTTCGCCAAATTCCCGGCCGTAAAGAGTCGAATACGAAACAGGGAGAGGTCCAGCACTGGAAACTTTGCTCTCCGCTCCAAAACAACAAATGATGCCATCAGCAGAAGGCTCAGCCCAACGAGGCTAATGGTCAACGGACCAGTTAGGCTGCCCAGAGTCAGACCGAGAAGAAGCAACGTGATAGAGGAGGAGAATGTGACAGCGCCGAGAATGTCGAACTTCTCACCGCGCGCAGGCTTAGAGATTTCTTTCAGCCTCTTCCTCGACCAGTAGGTCCCGAAGACCCCGATGGGAACGTTGACGAGAAAAAGGGAGCGCCAGGTGAAGAGCTGGATCAAAATTCCGCTCAGAGTATAGCCCGTGATCGTCCCGGCGTTGATGGCCACCTGGTTTATTCCGATCCCTTTGCCGAGCTCGCCTCCCGAGAACGCGTCTGTGACAATGGCGACGCTGTTGACGAAGAGGAGAGCGGCGCCGACGCCTTGGACGAGCCTGAAGACCAGTAGCTCTTCTGCCGTGATTGATAGTCCGGAGAGGAGTGAGCCAATGCTGAAGACTGCGAAGCCCCAGTTATAGAGTCGGACCCGGCCGTAGAGGTCAGCGATACGACCAATACTGACAAGCAGGACCGTGATCATGAGCCGGTAGATCGTGATGAACCAGACACCAACCACTAGGTTGGTGTGAAGCGCCGTGACCACCTGCGGGAGACCGACGACGATGATACTCGAATCGAGAGTGGCCATGTAGATCCCGACGGTCGTGACGGTGAGGACGACCCACTTGTACTCCAAGAGCAACTCGCCAGTTCGTCGGGAAAGCTTCCGCCCTTCCGTCCCAGAGAACTATAAAACGCGCACTGCTGACAGCGACCGGAATCCGCAAACAGGCGACGATCCGCGAGATTCGCCCAGACTCAGCTCGATTAGAGATCCGAACAGGCGACTGTAACCATCTCACTTGTCACGCTGATCCCACCCCAATCTGGGATTCCAAGGACTAGCGACTAGGGCATTTCCCTCCCCGGTCCGCGACTTTGCAATAAGGAAGAACAACTTAGAGAAGGCGCAGAATGAAGCCTGATCAAGACTCCAGGAGGGGTGTGCTGTTTTCATACTCTTTTCTTCCGTTAAACCAGCACTTCCAGCCAGCCCGGATAAGCCGACTACAAGCCATAATCGGCAAAACTCGCCCAGAACAGCCCCAGTGAGCGTGACGTCTCTCCAAAAAATCTAGGCATTAAGTAATCCTCGCGACACAGACTGCTTCTTCGGGAACCGGCACGCATTGTCAAGGCATTCCTTTAGATACCATAAACCAGCCGAAGGTCGTAAGCCTTGAGCAGACCCTTCACACGCCTCATCGACGACCTTTTCGCCCTAGACCCAAGAGTCCGCTATGTCGCAGTGCTCGACCGGAACCACCGCCTCGTCGAGTCGAGAATGCGGACACATGTGGCAAGCTTCACCCCGGAAGACTATGACAGAAAATTCATGGGAAGCGTACCACCATTGATACTGGACACTTTATCCCAATTGGAAGGCCAGTGCGGACCCCTCAGCCATATTTCAGTACAGTACGAGAAGGTAGACCTCATCTTCATACCACACAACAACCAGATCATCGCGATAAGCCTGGAAACCGGACCCCTAGAGCCCATACTGAGAAAACTGCGAGACTCGCTCGGAGTACACATACACCTCTAAACAAGAATTAAAAGAAACAGACCCCAAACAAACGCTCGTCAATCGGAAAATTGCGAAGACCGCCGACCGGAAAGAGTCAGCTGGCAAAACTAGCCCACGCCCACAAACCCACACCCCGCCAACAGACCCCTCGGAAAGAAGACTATATCGAAATAATCTACGAACTAATCCGGGAAAAAGGATACGCTAAACCAGTAGATATCGCCAGCCACCTCCACGTGAGACCGCCCACAGTCACAGGAATGCTAAGCAAACTAGGAGAAGAACAACTACTCGTCCACGAAAGATACGGCGGAATAATACTCACAGAGAAGGGAAAAAACATGGCAGACTCGATAGGAAAACGCCACGCGCTCCTAGTGAGCTTCCTCAAACTCCTCGGCGCAGGAGAAGCAACCGCCCAAAAAGACACAGAAGGACTCGAACACTACATCGACACAGAAACCCTCGACCAGCTATCCAAACTAGTCGACTATGCGAACAAGAACCCTCAATGGTGGAACCAGTTCCAGAAACAGAACCAGCCCTAGCATAGAACGCAGAAAAAAAAGAGAGGGATTCTTCCAGTCTTAGGATATCGTCATCGTTCCATCCACGCTCAGGAAGAAACTGCTCGCAAGCTTGCTCTGCGGAGAACCGAAAGCGACGCTGAAGCCATTTCCAGCTCCTTCTCCAGTCAAGGTGGCGGTGACTCTCCCTACGAGGATCATATGTCCTGCATGAAGGACGACGATCATACTGTGCTGGTTGAATATTCCAGAACCGTTGGTTACAGTGTAGGTTGTGGAACCAATCGTCAAACTGGTTCCAGTAACATTGAACAGCATCGTACCATTAGTAGTGCGGATCACGGTCGCTTTGATGGTGACGCTTGCGGTCACCGTCGCCCGATCAGGCGGAGCGCCTAGAGCCGGGCTTGAGGCTGCAGTAGAATCGGCGTGATTATGCGTAGAAGGCGCGGTTCTTGTCGAGTTGCCGATCTTCGTCGCATTGCCGGAGACAGAAATGGATACAGACGCGTTTGTTGTGCTCGAAGGCGAAACGACTGGCACGTGAGCTTGATTGTGCATAGTTCCGACTGCGGTGTATGCTGCGACTGGAACGAGTGCGAGCAGAAGTACTACTAGGATCAGTCTTTGTACAGACACGGTGTTTCCCGTGATATAGCAGGGGCTGTGGGTCTTAACCCAACAGTTTTGAACGCTCTGTACAAGCTTGTTCAAGCAACGATTCTTTCCGTTTCCAGCCCTCCATGGACCGTCAAGGATAACCATTTTCTCTTTCGTATCCAATCTTGAAACAGCGGCGAGCCGTGGGAAGAGGCTAGAACCACTGGCCAAATGTTATACAACACCGCGAATCTGGAAGAACACTGACTCACCATGGATCCTAGGCAGTCTTACAATCATGTTTTCCAGTTGTTGGAGCAACACCATCAATGGTTCGCCAACTCTCTACCCTTGATCGCCAGCGAGAATATTCCCAGCCCAGCCGTCCGAGAGGCTGTACTCTCGGACTTTGGAAACCGGTACGCTGAAGGATGGACTGGAGAACGAGTCTACGCAGGCTGCAAATACATCGACCAAGTCGAACAAGTCTGCATCGACCTCGCCAAACAGCTCTTCAGAGTAGACTTCGCAGACGTCAGACCCATCTCAGGAGTCTGCGCGAA
>WNGL01004595.1_pt1 | contig 16520 bp, 29 predicted proteins | sample 5400591 | NCBI WGS metagenome assembly WNGL01 (sample SAMN13153377, study PRJNA577476) | soil metagenome | isolation source: 80 cm soil or saprolite under Garry oak tree replicate 1 | place: USA:California | collected 2016-06-15
AACGCCTGAATTGATCGCCGCTTATGATGATACCGAAGGCCGCTACTTCGAATGGCGAGCCCGGTATGGCCACCAGTTTTCCGGCGCCGGCACCGGCTTTTTTACCGAAGACCCGAACTCATCGCACCGGGATACGGACTGGTCGCGCAAGGACGTGGTCGTGTTGTCGTCGGGCGGCGGTCTGGGGCGTCTCGTCAACGACGAGGGGATTCTGAGCGCGCGGGCGCTGACGCTCGAGGTGACCGGCGATATCCTCGGCCAATATCTGAGAAAGGCCGCCAAAAGCAATCTCTATGATGCCGAAGTCGAGGTGGAGCAGTCCAAGGCGTCGATTCCGAAGGGCTTGTTCTGCAGGATTCCAGTGCATCCCTACATGCTGATGTTTCATCTCGAACTGCACCATCATGTCTGGGTCCATGTCGGCGACATGTCGCCTTACGTCTATCAGCCCGACCTGAAGCAAAAGCTGATCCTGCCGGAGGAGCAGACCGACCTCATCGACATCCTCACTGCCGAGATGGATGTTCTGATGGACGACATCGTCGCCGGAAAATCCGGTGGCACCACGGTTCTATGCGCGGGGCCGCCCGGGGTCGGCAAGACCCTGACGGCCGAGGTCTACGCTGAAATCATCCAGCGGCCGCTTTACCGGGTACATTCGGGTCAGCTCGGGCTGAATGTTGCCGCTATGGAAAGTGCGCTCAAGGCCGCGCTGATGCGCGCGCAGCGTTGGGGTGCGGTCATGCTGATCGACGAGGCCGACGTCTATATCAAGCGCCGTGACGACGATATCACGATGAACGCCGTGGTCGGCGTCTTCCTGCGGGTCCTGGAATATTTCAATGGTCTGCTTTTCCTGACCACCAACCGCATCGACGATATCGATGAGGCGATCGTCTCGCGCTGCATCGCGCTGATCAAATTTGTTCCTCCTGATGACGCGGCGCGCCGGAAGATATGGACCGTCATGACCGGGCAATTCGGGCTGGCGGTTGATGGCAGGCTTCTAGATGCTCTGGTCGGAACCTTTCCGGCGGCGTCGGGTCGCGACATCAAAGGGTTGGCGAAGCTCGTTGCCAAATATTGCCACCACCGGAAGGTGCCCCCAACCCTGGAGGTGTTCGAGCGCTGCGCGATATTCCGCGGTATCGATCTCGGCCCCTCGGTCTCCGCCTGACCGTGCCGGCGGCAGAAAGCCGCCCTGTAGGAAACCTGACACGCGTCGCAAAGGCGACAGGGGAATACCAAAAACGGCTTTATCATCAATGATTTGAGGCGTGGCATAAGTCTTGCCAACTCATTGCGCAAACGGCCTAGCAACGAGGGCGAGCAATGATCAATCTGACCGACAGTGCGTTGAACGCGGTACGCAACGCGATCTCCGGGGCCAACAAGCCGGTCGACGGCCTCCGCATCATGGTCGAGGCGGGCGGCTGCGCCGGTTACAAATACATGCTGGGTCTCGTCGACGAGGTCGATCCCGATGACACCGTGATCGAGCGCGACGGCGTGCGCGTCTTCGTCGACAACAAGAGCCACGAATACCTCGCGGGCACGACGATCGACTTCGTGATCGCCCTGGAGGGATCGGGCTTCACCTTCGAAAATCCAAACGCGAAGAATAGCTGCTCCTGCGGAAAATCGTTCGGTTGAGCACCCGAACGGAGCAAGTTTGGCCCAAGGAAAGAAATCAAGATCATGCTGGTTGAAACCGAACATTCAAAACAGTTGCCGAACGCGGAAACGGATCGGGCCGAGATCATCAAGGCGGTGATCGAGGAGATCCGCCCGAACCTGCAGCGGGACGGCGGTGATTGTCAGCTGATCGAAATCGACGGCAACAAGATCATGGTCAAGCTCACGGGCGCCTGCGTTTTCTGCAAATTGAGCAGTGCGACGCTCGAGGGCATCCAGGCGCGCCTGGTGGAAAAGCTCGGCGAGTTCGTGCGTCTGATCCCGGTCGCTGGAGCTGCGAAGGCGCGGCATTGAAAGAGGCATTCCGTGCGGCCGATTTACCTCGACAACAATGCGACGACGCGCACGGATCCCGCCGTCGTCGCAGCGATGCTGCCGTTTTTCTCCGAGCAGTTCGGAAATGCCTCCTCGGCCCACGCTTTCGGTAGTGAAGTCGCAGGCGCGGTAAAGCAGGCACGCAAGAACTTGCAGGCCTTGCTCGGCGCCGCCTTCGACCACGAGATCGTGTTCACGTCGGGCGGCACCGAATCCGACAATGCCGCCATTCTCTCTGCGCTTGATACCCAGAGCGGTCGCGACGAGATCGTCACGACGGCGGTTGAACATCCCGCCATTCTCTCGCTGGTGGAACATCTCGCGGCGTCGCGCGGGATCAAAGTCCATTTCGTCGGGGTCGATGCGCGGGGCAGGCTGGATATCGAAGCTTATCGACGCGCGCTGGGGCCGCGCACCGCGATCGCATCAGTGATGTCTGCGAACAACGAGACCGGGACCTTGTTCCCGGTCGCGCAACTGGCTGCGATCGCGCGTGACGCCGGCGCGCTGTTCCATACCGATGCGGTGCAGGCGGTTGGCAAGATCCCGCTCGACCTGAAGGCGACCGGGATCGACATGCTCTCGCTGTCCGGACACAAGTTGCATGGGCCGAAGGGGATCGGGGCGCTCTACCTGCGCAAGGGGACGAAATTCAGCTCGTTCATTCGTGGCGGACCGCAGGAGCGGCGGCGTCGCGGCGGCACGGAGAATGTACCTGGGATCGTGGGCTTGGGCAAAGCGGCCGAACTCGCGTTGAGCCATATGGAGCAAGAGCAGACCCGCGTCCGCGCTCTGCGCGATCGTCTTGAGCGGGGCATCCTCCAGCTCGGCCATTGCTGTGTTCTGGGCGACGTCGACAACAGGATTCCGAATACCTCCAACATCGCTTTCGAGCATCTCGAAGGCGAAGCCATCATTCATCACCTCAACAAGGCAGGCATCGCCGCGTCCCTGGGGTCGGCCTGTGCCTCCGGCTCCATGGAGCCGTCGCATGTGCTGCGCGCCATGAATGTGCCGTTGACGGTGTTGCGCGGCGCCATCCGTTTTTCGTTATCTCGCGACAACACCATTGATGATGTTGTCTGTGTGCTGAGTTTGCTGCCGGACATCCTTGCCAAATTGAAGGGACTGTCACCCTCATGGCAGGAGCGCGCGCATGTCGCGGCGAATTCATCCCGATCCACGGAGCTGACCCCATGAAAGTGATGATTCGCCGCTCTCCGGAGACGGGACTTTCAATCTACGTACCGAAGAAGGATCTCGAGGAACCGATCGTCGAATCCGAACACGAGACGCTGTGGGGTGGCTGGATCCGCATCGCCAACGGCTGGGTGCTCGATTTGCCGGAAATGGCGGCGGGAACCTCGCTCCCGATCACGGTCAATGCGCGCAAGCGCGGCCAGGAAAGTGAAGACTAATGAACGCCCCCATCCCCCAAATCGATTTCATGACCCATGCCGATGCCGAGGCATCGCTGAAGAAGGTGGCGGCGGGACTGCGCGCGGGAGCGATCATCCCCTATCTGGGTCCGGGACTCGCTGAACTTGCAAAGCCCGCCATCCCGATGAATCCAGAGGCGTTGGCAGCGTTCTTCGGTACCAAGGTGGCGCTGCCGCGGCGCGCCAAGGGCAACGCCTGGGCTGCCGCGCAGCATATCGAAAGCATGAAACACCGCTCCACGGTGACTGCCCTGATGTCGGAGGCGTTCGCATCGCCGGTCGCGCCGACGCGACTGCACAACTATCTCGCCTCTTTACGCCTGCCGATGATCGTCGACACCTGGTATGACGGCGCGATGCGCGCGGCGCTCGGCGAGCGCAAGGACTGGGGCGAGGTCCAGGGCATCACCCGCGCCGGCATCGGTGAAGACCGCTGGTACCGCTTTTACGACGCTGCCGGCGCGGAAGCCGATCGTGCGGCGGCAGCCGCCTGGTCTACCTTGCTCTATAAACCTCACGGCAGCGTCGCGCCGGCAAAGAATTTTCTGATTTCCGACGCGGATTACGTCGAGGTCCTGACGGAAATCGACATCCAGACTCCGATCCCGGATGCGGTCAAGGACCGCCGCACCGAGCGTAGCTTTGTCTTTATCGGCTGTCGCTTCAACGATCAGCTTCTCAGAACCTATGCGCGCCAGGTCACCAAACGATCATCGACATTGCACTATGCAATCGTCGAACCCGCGACGCTGAGCAAGAACGAGCTCCGATTTCTGCTCAGCCAGGGTCTGACGCCGATCGCCATGCCGCTCGCGCAAGCCGCGGAAATCTTGATCTCGGCCGCCTGAGATTGTCAGTCTGGTCATGCCAAGCGGCCCGCGATGGCGCAGCGTCGCCGGGCCGTGCGCGACGTTGCAAACCGCAATTCGCGAGTGCCTGGCGCGGCACGCAGCCACATCCCAAATCTGTAACGTTTCTAACATATGTCGAGAGCATGCGTCGTTGCGTGTTGGCAACGCGACACCGGCCACTCATTCCTTAACTCGTTGAAATATTGCGAAGTTGTCGCTTGCTCCGCGATGGCACGCGAGTTGCTAATTGTCTTCCAGCTAGTTTGGGATTTTTGGATTTTAGCCAGCAGCGAGGATCGCACATGCAAGCTTCAATACACGAAGGTACCGCCGTTCCAAGCGCCGCAAAAGTTGGCGAAGTGATGCAGGCGATCGCAGACCACAAAGGCTGTGGAACCAGTGGTGGCAGCGGTAAGGCGAGCTGCGGATCTGCGGCGGGGCAGGGCGACCTGCCGACCGAGATTTGGGAGAAGGTGAAGAACCATCCCTGCTACAGCGAGGAAGCCCATCACCACTACGCGCGCATGCATGTGGCGGTTGCGCCGGCCTGCAACATCCAGTGCAACTACTGCAACCGAAAATACGATTGCGCCAATGAATCGCGGCCCGGCGTGGTCAGCGAGAAGCTGACCCCGGAGCAGGCCGCCAAGAAGGTGCTCGCGGTCGCATCCACCATTCCGCAAATGACCGTGCTGGGGATTGCTGGCCCCGGCGATCCGCTCGCCAATCCCGAGAAGACCTTCAAGACCTTCGAACTGATCAACAAGACTGCGCCAGACATCAAGCTTTGTCTTTCGACCAACGGGCTCGCGCTGCCCGACCACGTCGACACGATTGCCGGTTTCAACGTCGATCACGTCACGATCACGATCAACATGGTCGATCCCGAGATCGGCGCGAAGATCTATCCCTGGGTGTTCTGGAAGCACAAGCGCTACACCGGCGTTGAGGCCGCCAAGCTTCTGACCGACCGCCAGCTGCAGGGGTTGGAGATGCTCACCGAGCGCGGCATCCTCTGCAAGGTCAATTCGGTGATGATCCCCGGCGTCAACGACAAGCACCTTGTCGAGGTCAACAAGGCGGTGAAATCGCGCGGCGCCTTCCTGCACAACATCATGCCGCTGATTTCCGCCCCCGAGCACGGCACGGTGTTCGGCCTGACCGGTCAACGCGGCCCGACAGCGCAGGAATTGAAGGCGCTGCAGGATAGCTGCGAAGGCGAAATGAACATGATGCGTCACTGCCGGCAGTGCCGCGCCGACGCAGTCGGCCTGCTCGGGGAAGATCGCAGCGCCGAATTCACTACCGACAAGATCATGGCTATGGAGGTCAATTACGATCTCGACACGCGCAAGGCCTATCAGGCCAAGGTCGAGGAAGAGCGCGTCGCCAAGGTCGCGGCGAAGCAGGAAGAGCTTTCGACGCTTGCCGGCGAAATGAGCGACATCAAGCTGCTGGTGGCGGTCGCGACCAAGGGCTCCGGGCTGATCAACGAGCATTTTGGTCACGCCAAGGAGTTCCAGGTCTATGAACTCTCCACTTCGGGCGCGAAATTCGTCGGCCACCGCCGCGTCGACCTCTACTGCCAGGGCGGCTTCGGCGACGAAGAGAGCCTGGAGACGGTGATCCGCGCGATCAATGATTGTCATGCGGTATTTGTCGCCAAGATCGGCGGCTGCCCCAAGGCCGATCTGCTGACAGCGGGTATCGAACCGGTCGACCAGTTTGCCCATGAGTTCATTGAGAAATCGGCAATCGCCTGGTTCAAATCCTACCTCGACAAGGTCAACAGCGGCGAGATCGAGCATAGCGAGCGCGGCGACGCAGAAATTCGTCAGGGCGCGCTGATCAGTGCGGCCTGAACGTCCAAACATTTGACGAGCCTGAGGAGTAAGCGATGGCGCTAAAGATCATATCCTCGCAATGCACGAGCTGTTCGGCGTGCGAGCCGGAATGTCCCAATGTCGCGATCACGGAGAAGAACGGAACCTTCGTGATCGACCCGAAGAAGTGCACCGAATGCCTCGGACATTTCGATGCCCCGCAATGCGCGGCCGTGTGTCCGGTCGATGATACCTGCGTCATCGACAATTCCTTCCCGCGCTACCAGATACCGGCCTAAAGGAGAGACCGATGAATTTCACTATTACGCCGGCGGCTTCCAAGTTCATTCGTATGATGATCCGTGCCGACGGGGATGCAACGAGCGGTTTCCGGCTCGCGGTCAGCCCCGGCGGCTGCTCGGGCTTGGCGGCCGATATCAGCGTCCGCCGGGAGCCGGCGGCCGGCGAGGCCGTGGTCGAGCGCGACGGCGTCAAGCTGTTCCTACCCGCGGAGAGCAGGATCCTGCTCGATGGCGTCACCATCGATTTCGCCGATACCCCTTCGCAAACCGGGCTCGTGTTCAAGGATCCGAAGCAGGTTTCCTGCTCGAGCCACTAGACAGGAGACGCCGATGATGGGAGCTGCGGATCGAGGCGAGCCGCAATCCGTCACGGACGCGGCAGTTCTGGCCAATGCGCTTCTCGGCGGCGGACTTCCGCCGGAGGCGGAATTCCATCTGTGGGAGGCCGGGCTCTCCTACCATCTGGATGACGTCGCCGAGCATCATTTGCGGGAGGCCCAGGCGCTGTCGCCCGGACACGCGGCGGTGCTGATCGGGCTCTACAGGTTCTATTTCTACAAGGGCCGACTGGCGGATGCACTCACGGTCGCTCAACTGTGCTTGGAGAAGGCGGCGCACGAGAACAGGTTGGTGGCGGATTGGCACAATGTTACGGCCGGTGATGCCGAGTTCGGTCGCTACGAGAACATGCTGCCGCGCTTCTACCTCTTCACCCTGAAGGGGTACGCCTATTTGCAGATGCGGCTCGGTAACCTCGAAGAGGGCCGTGCGGCTGTCGCAAAACTACTGGAACTCGACCCAAGCGACAAGGTGGGTGCGCGCGTATTACTCGACGTTCTCGAACGGGTGGGGCAGGACGATGATTGATGACATCGACGAGGCCCGGGACTGGCGGGGGGACGAGATCGATTGCGCCGGCTGCGCTCATCAGGATCTGGCAGACGCCGGACTCTGTCGCCTGAAGCATGCCTGCGTCCATGACCGGTATGCTCGGCGGATCGATCGGTTCTTCAACTGGAATCCGCAGCTGGCCAACTCCTATATCGCCCATGCGCATTTCGAAGTGCGCGCGATCGCGGCCAAGCACGCCAGCGTATTCCTTCTGCCCCCGTTGCTCGACGACTCCGAGGAGACCGTGCGCTGGAACGCGGCGCGGCGACTGCCGAAGCGCCTGGTGCTCCGGTTGCGGACCGACGCGCATCGTGAGGTCCGGATTCGCATAGCCTCGCTGCTCGACGATTCCGAGCTGATACCGATGATGGGCGATACCGATTACTACGTTCGGCTGGTGATCGTGCGGCGCATTGCGCCGTCCCTGCTCTCGCGCATGGTCGACGATGAGGAGGCCGAGGTCCGCCGCGTCGTGGCGCAGCGCATTCCGCGCGACTGGCTGCTTCATATGGCAAGCGATCGGGACGCTGGGGTACGGCTGGAGATCGCGCAGCGTCTTACGCCAGACATGCTTTCACGCCTCCGCGACGATCCCGACTGGCGTGTGCGCTATGAAGTCGCGAGCCGGATCGCGGTCGGGGAGATCGCCGAGCTCGCATTCGATAGCGACGGCTTCGTGCAAGACATGGCGCGGTCGCGCGCGGCCGGCAGACAGGGGCGGCTCGGGGAGTTTCCAACATGAGTAACATCGTACGTGACAGTGAGGTGGTGGAACTTTCCGCGCCGCCCTATTTCGCCTTCGGCGAAAAGGTGAAAGCCAAACGCACCATCCGCAACGATGGCACCTATGCCGGGAAGGAGATCGGCGAAATTCTCGCGAAGAAGGGCGAGGAAGGCTACGTCGTCAGCATCGGCACTTTTCTGCAGCAGTTCTACATCTACGGCGTCGAATTCCTTGAGAGCGGAAATCGCGTCGGAATGAAACGCAAGGAGCTTGATCCGGCGATTCCGCGCGATGAGATGACGGATATTCCTTTGCCGGGAGGCACCGCGGCATGATGTTGGAACCCAGAATTCCAAAATATCAATGGGGCCAGCGCGTGAAGGCCCTGATCGACCTCTTCAATGATGGATCGTTTCCCGACACGCCTGTTGATGCCAGGCTGGTTGGCGTTGGCGACACCGGCGAAATCGTCCAGGTCGGGACGCAGACTGAGGCAAACCTGCCGATCTATCTCGTTGAATTCGGCGAACGGCTTGTCGTCGGATGTCTCGAGGAAGAGATCAGCCCTCTCTAGGGAGAGACGTGATGCAATTGGCTAGTCAGACATACACCGTGGTCAGGCCATTCGCTCATCCGAACGATCTCGATCGCAAGCGGATCGAGCGCGCGCTGAAATCGCGCAAGCGATATCGATACGTCACGCCGAGCGTAACGACGGCGATCGGCGGCTATCGGATCGAGAGTCCGTGTTGCTCGAGGAATATCGATCGGGACGGCGGCGTCGTCGACGTCGCGTTACTGCTGCATGACGCCGAAGGCGCGAGATGGCAGCTGTTTCGAAAGGACCATAAGAAGGGCCTGTGGCAGCTCGACAGCACCCATGAGCGACTGCCGTCGGCATTGGAGCGATTGAACGTCGATCCTGAACGAACGTTCTGGCAATGAACTTGCATAAACCGAGATCGTACAAGCTGGGATCGCAACCCTCCAACACTGAGCAACAGGCATGGCGTTAGGCGCGGACGAGTTGAACGAGATCGACCGGGTACTTTCCGAGCCGGATGTTGACGCGCGCGTCGTTACCGAGTTACGCCGCCGGTTTCCGCATCTGTCTTGGACGAAATGCGACGCCAGTGACGTCCATGAAATGCCGTTCCGCAGCTATTCGCGTGTTGAAATTCACCTCGTGGACCGCACCGATCACTGCCTGCAGATCACCGCGGATCCGATGCGCGCGAGTGGCATCGTTCTGGCGGAGAGGAATGTGACGCCATGACCGAACTTGCCGTCGTGCAGGATGCCGATCGAGAAGACGACGACGTCGTCGTTGTCGACGCGGACGATAGCTTCATCCCGCTTTCGGATCCCGACATCACGTTGGCCGAAATCGAGGCCGTCGATTCCGCCATGAGGTCTCCGAGGTTGTCCTCGGGAGCGACGGTTGAGGCGTTCGAGACCGCCTTCGCGGCCTATGTCGGACGTAGATATGCGATTGCGGTTCCAAGCGGAACACTTGGACTGCTGTTTGCCATGAAGGCTTACGACATTGGTCCGGGACAGGAGGTCATCGCGTCATCCTATTCGTTCCGGGAAACGGCGCATGCCATCAGCATCATCGGTGCAAAGCCGGTATTCGCCGATATCGACTACTGGGCCGGAACACTGGTCCCGGACAAGGTCGAAGCCCGCATTACGGCAAAGACGCGCGCCATTGTTGCCTGCAACAATAACGGCCATCCCGCGGAGTGGTCGGGGTTGCGCGCGGTGGCGAAGAAGCACGGCCTTGTGTTGATCGAGGACTCCACCGAGGCCATCGGCTCAAAATACAAGGGCGCGCTGGTCGGAACCTTCGGCGATGTCGCGGTGTTCGATTTCTCGCAGCCCTCCGCCTTGACTTGCGGGGAGGGCGGCATGGTGGTTACCGACGATGTCGACGTCGCCGTGGCCCTGCGGCGCCATCGCGCCCACCGTCCGGAAGAGCGTGCCTCCGTGGTCGTTAGCGCGACACCGCCCTATCAGGCGACGATGAGCAACATCGCGGCCGCACTTGGCCTGGCTCAGCTGCAGCGGCTCGACGAGATTCTGGAACGCCGCCGGCTGATCCAGCATCTCTACTACAAGCATGTCCAGTCGTTCGAGGGGATCAAGGACCCCTACATCGCTCCCGACGTGACCGAGGTGAATTGGTTTCTCTACGTCGTTCATCTCGGGACGCGCTTCAGCCGCTCCAGCCGCGATGCCATCGTGGAGGATCTGCGACTGGAGCAGGTGGAGGCTGCGGCCTACAGCAATCCGCTTCATCTGCAGCGTCATTATTTCGAGCTTGGCTATCGCCGCGGCGACTATTTCGTCACCGAAAAGGTCGCGGATCGCGCCGTGGCGCTACCGTTTCACACGCACCTGACGGAAGCTCAGATCGAATTCATCGTCGGTACGATGAAGGACGCTTCGGTCAATGTCGGGGCGGGTGCCGCAATCTATTAGGACGTGCAACAAACGAGGAACCGATCAATGTCGATACTTACTGTCAAGCCGTCAGGCAAAACGATCGAAGTGGCTGAGGGAACGAGCCTGCTGTCAGCGCTTCTAGGCGCCGAAATAGGTATCCTCCACAAATGCGAGGGACAGGCCAAATGCGGAAGCTGTCATATCTTCGTGCAGGAAGGACGCAAGGGCCTTTCGAAGGTAGCGCGCGAGGAAAACGAGAGGCTCGATGCCATCCCGGGCGTCGGCTCGAAGTCGCGCCTCGCCTGCCAGGCAAAGGTGCTTGGCACCGAGAATATCACGATCGAATTGCTGGGCTTCGGCTCGGGCATCTAGGAGAGAACAATGGAATCGCAGAGTGTGCTCGTTCACGTTCGCTTCGCTCCCAACGGTCTTGTCGTCGAGATCAGCGAGCGGCCGGCTGCGATCAGCCCGCAGGAATGGTTCAACTGCCTGTGCGAAAAGGCCAGCGACGTCTACCAGCCGCTGGCTGGTGGTCGCGGCGTGTTTCGGCTGACGCGGACCGTGGTGGATGGGCTCAAGGCCGAGAGCACGCCCAACGCCGCATGAGGGGAGAGACGCGACCGCGAATGAGATGCCTGAGTGCGTCTCCTTCGCGGTAGCCAGGGCGTTCATTTGAGAAATTGAACTTGAAACAAGGTCATCTTTTCCGGCGTATCCAAGCCGCGCTGCGTCGGCCATTTGTTCTGGAAGAAGAATGTGTTTACGTCTCGCGTCACGTCTTTGCCCCTGACATACCAGCGCTCGACCCCGTTAGGGGAAATCACCGCCGGCCCGTCGCTCCGGTGAACCTGGCCGTTCTCCAGCCAAAGCCTGGTGTCGGTGTAGAGATAGCAGCCCGCCTTGCGTGACATGTCATCTTGATTGCGATCTTCCACGACGATCATTTCTGTCATAGGGCGTCCTTCACTCCCGTCGTCACCGATGCAGTGGTGCTGCAAGAATCGTGCGCGGAGGTCGGGCGCGACTAGCCGACGGCCAGATCTTGACGAGATGAGTACCTGCCAAGGGATTCCGTGTTGTAGCCTTCCTCGCGCAACACCCGTTGGACCGCGGGCCGCGTCAACATCAGCCTGTAATGCGCGATAAGGTTCTCCGGGAGTGCAATGTTGGTCTTGTCGGCCCAGAACTCGACATAGAAGAGGACGGGATCGGCCACCGAGTAGTCGCCAGCCAGATAGCTTCCGGTCGTGAGCATGTCGTTCAGGATCGCAAAGCCCTTGGTGACGATGTCGTGGCCGAGTTCTCGCACGGGGGTATGGTCAGCGGGATTTCTGGAAAACGTGCTGGTGGCGAAGATGCGGGCGAAGCCCTGGCCGTGGATGGTCCCTACGATATAGGCCATGGTTTCGATCAGGCGGGTCTCGCTCTCGGCGTCATCCGGCCAGAGTTTGGCTCGGGGGTGACTGCGCGCGAGCCAATAAGCGATCGCCTGTATTTCGGTGAGCGAGGTGCCATCCCGCCGGACCAATGTCGGAATGGTCGATTTCGGATTGATCGCGACATAGTCCGGCTTGAAATGGTCGCCGGCGGGCAGGTTCACGACATGGGCCTCGAATACCTCTTCGAGTTCTTCCAGGACGATGTGAATCGCCGTCGAGCAGGATCCGGGGGTCATATAGAGCTTCATCGCGGCCATGTGTGGTTCCCTCGGCGCCCTCGCAAGACAGTCGGCTGGGGGCGCAGGCGCTCGCCCGGCACGCTTCATGCAAATATCGGGTCAGCGAAGATGCGTGGGCTCGTCTATGGAGTGAGTCCGACGGCAATGTTGTCTTTGTGACAAGGATGGGTATGGCAATCGATCTCAAAGGCGACTGGACCGCGGCAGACGTGAGCGCGCTGCTCGCCTCCGTTGAAGACGACCGGAGCTGGCGGCTCGAAGTCTCGGCGGATGGACTTGCCAGGCTCAATGACCTGAGCACGGTGCCGGACGCCGCCTATGAAGAGGCGCTGCACTGCTTTTTTGAGATCTGGGACCAGGGGACCGACTTCGTCGGCCCGGGCGCCGCATGCGACAAAAGCCTGTGCAACAAGATCGAGAAAATCCTGCGAGAGAACTATCCGGCGCTCAAGGGAGCTCCGACCCTCTCGGCGCTCTGAGCGGTGCGAGAAGGGCGGCAAGACATGAACGGCATGCAGCTCGCGGATCGGGGTCAAGAGATGGCGTCAACGAAAGTTGAGGTCTTTGCCGTTTGCGGCGCCGACGACATCGAGCGGGGCGATGCCAGGCCGTTCAGCCTGTCACGGATCAACGAGGCCGGCGAGAGTCGACCGTTTCCGATCGTCATCGTCCGGACCCACGGCAACGACTATTTTGGCTATGTCAATTCCTGCCCGCATGAAGGCATCTGGCTCAATTTCGGGGAAGGAAACTTCTTCACGCCGGACCGGGCATTCCTGAAGTGCGGAAGGCACGGCTCGATCTTCGAGATTGAAACCGGGCTCTGCATCGACGGACGGTGCAAGGAAAAGAGCCTGGAGCCAATCGCGCTTGCCGTGGTCGATGGCGATGTCTGCGTCTGCGGCATCGCGTTGGTCGAGGACGACCGAATGCCCCGTCCGTTCGACGAATTCGACGACACCATGGAAATCATGATTCATCCGGATTGACGAAAGCGGACACTACGAGGCTCGATGAATGACGGAGGATATCGATCAGGACTGCCGCTTCTTCGTCTCCTACAGCGGCGTCAAACTGCCGTTCAACCTGGTCAATCCGATCCCCTCCGAGGGGCTTTCGCACCGAAACACCTTCATTCGCGCCTATTTCGACAAGGCGGGCACGCTGAGCGGATTCGACAAGGTCGTCTACGGGGAAGTGGAGCTCTCGCACCGCTATGAGTATCACGACAATGGCGTCCTGAAACGTGCCGAGATCGTGATGCTGGACGAGGAGCCGGCCGAATTGATCTTCGACAATGCGGCGGTGCCGGTTTCGGGCACATGACATTGCAACAGGACAGGAAGGCCAATGACGGTCGCAGGACTACTTGAAGCGCTGTTGAAGATGCCGAAAGATGCGGTCGTGCTGATGGAAAGCGGCGGCGGACTGTCACTTGTCGCCGGGCTCGATTTCGTTGAGGAGCAGGGGGCCGGCGCGCCGGCCGAAGTGATCCTGCTGCCCAGCATGGATGAATGATCTTTGTATCAATCGTCGCCGCCCTGCGCGGCGACCGCGAGGTGAATGATGTCTGAGGTCGTAACGGAAATATCGATGTTCGATCGTGTCGGCGGGACGGTTACGATCGATCGGCTGGTGGAGGCATTCTACCAGAGAATGGATACGCTACCCGAGGCGAAGACGATCCGGGCCATGCATGCGCCGGATCTCGGTTCGGTCAAGAATGTCCTCAAGCGATACCTGAGCGAATGGACCGGCGGCCCAAAGCTCTATTCGCCCGAAAAAGGCCACCCGCGGTTGCGGCAGCGGCACATGGGGTTTGCGATCGGCAATGCCGAGCGCGACGCGTGGCTGCTCTGCATGCGCGGTGCACTCGAGGAGACGGTGGCTGACGATAACGCCCGGCGGGAGCTTGATGCGGCGCTGACCAAACTGGCGGACTGGATGCGCAACCAGGCCGGCAATCCTCACGACGCCGGAGCGGGGCGTCCCTGATCAGAGCGGGGTCCCGAAAAATTCTTCTTCGGCGCCGCCCCAGGCCTTGTGCAACGCCAACGCGTTACGCCATCTCGCGGCTTCGGAGTCGTCGGCGTTGCGATGGGTGATCTTGCCGGCGGGATTGTCGGCGAGCAGGTAGGCCTTGCCATTTCGGATGAAGCGATTGAGATCCTTGGTGTCGGTCGGTCGCACGACGCATCGCGGCGCCTCGTCGATGACAATGGTGGTCGGAAGCATCTCTTCTCTCCTTTCCGTCGTGTCTGGTCGCTAAAACCCGTCTTCGGGCCGACCCCAGGGGTGTTCACCGGCAACGAGCGATGCCTTGATGCCGGCTCTTTCGATGTCCGCGACGCTCTTGTAGAACGTACCTTCGTGCACCAAGGTGCCACCCTTCGTGGTGACCGCCACATAGCGGGCGACGGGATCGGTCTCGCAAAGATAGCCGCCGCCAGGATCCAGCGTTGAGCGCGCATTGCCATCCCAATCGACAAAGAAACCCGCTGCTACCGACATCGAAAGGCTCTCCTGATTTGACTTGTCATTGGTGCGATCGGAATCACCGCTGATCCAGCCGCTTCACGCTGATTGCGGATCTTCGGCGTCCAGTGCCAGCCTCTCCAATCCATTCTTGATGATGGCAAGGCAGGCGAGATAGCGATCGAATTCTGCCTTGCTCACGCTGATCATTTCAGATGAGGTCGGTGGTGCCGATACAGATGTAGCCGCTTCAGCCGCCTCAAACAGGAGTTTCTCGAGCTGGAAGATTCGCTCGCTCGCCCGCTCCAGATAGGGCAGGGGATTGCTGCGAATATTCGCCTCGTGCAGGGCGCCCAACTCCAGCAGCGTCCGTAGCCGTCGAGCCGCCCGGCGGTCCTCGCTGCCAAAATCGTGCTTGATGACGCTCACCGCTTTCTCTTTACACGGCCTGGCGAGTGATCAAGGACCTCGGAGCGGTCACAGTCGGCGCTGCGTGTCGGCCTTTCGCCCCGCATCGTCGTCCCATCACTCCATCGGCGGTCCGAGGTCGTCGGCGCCCTCTTTCTTTTTCTTCTTCTTCTCGACCTTGGCCTGGGCGTAGGCGCCGGCATTCTTCAGCAGAATCGGGGGTTGACCTTCCACATATTGAGAGATCCACATCAACGTCCGCCCGAGCGCTGCCTCTGCCGCCTCGCCGTTATAGCTGTCGCGGTCGTCGCAGTTGAATGCGTGCGCTGCGCCCGGATACGAGAATGCGCTCACGTCCGGCCGGTGGGCGCGAAACTGTCCCACTTCCTCGAAGGGGATACGCGCGTCGTCCTCGCCAAAATGCAGCAGCGTTGGAACCCTGCGCTTCTCTCGGGGGTCGTCGACGATTCCATCGCCATAGTAGCCGACGGTACAGGCTACACCATTGACTCGGTTGGCGGAGAGGTAAGCCAAATATCCGCCCCAGCCATAACCGACGATCGACACCTTGCCGGCGTTCTTGACCGCATCGACCGCCTGCTGAATGTCGCCGATTGCGCGCTCAATGCCGACCTGCTGCGTCAGCTCCACGCCCTGGGCCAGGCCATCTTCATCGTAGCCCAGTGCGACGTCTGGCTTCACCGCGTCGAATAGCGACGGCGCAATGGCGATATAGCCCTTTGCTGCGAATTCGTCGGCGATCTTCCGGATATGCGCACTGACGCCGAAGAAATCCTGAACGACGACAACAGCGCCTTTGGGTGTCCCCTCCGGATCGGCACGATAGGCGGAGAACTTGTGTCCGTCGCCAGCTGTCAGCTCGATCATAGCGTCCTCGTTTCTCGGTCTTGTTGCGATAAAGGCGGATTTCAGATGAGGCCAAGTTCCAACTGAACGTCTTCCGACATGCGCGACTTGTCCCAGGGCGGATCGAACACGAGATTGACGTCCACAGTCCGGACGCCTTCGACGCCGCCGACGGCAGTCTCCACCCACTTCAGCATTTCGCCGGCGACGGGACAGCCGGGGGCAGTAAGCGTCATGTCGATTTCGACCATGTTCTGGTCCTTTGGTTCTATCCGGTAAATCAGCCCGAGATCGTAGATGTTTACCGGTATCTCGGGATCATGCACCGTGCGTAGCGCCGCGATGATGCGCTCGGTCAGGCTGCTTTCGCCGGCTATGGAGGACGCCGCTGCGTCATCGTCCTCGAGTGTCGATGAGGCGACATCTGTTCTGCGATCAACCAACACTGTCATTCGCTCGCCTCCGTCGTGCCACCATCGCCCCAATGCACTCTTCGCGAGTCGTTCTCTGCAAGGTCGATGCCAGTGACGTGCATTTCAACCGACGCCTTCGGCGAGCGCCGCAACGACCGGCCATCCGACAGCACCTGTGGGGTCCAGCCGTC
>WNGL01004597.1_pt1 | contig 16517 bp, 18 predicted proteins | sample 5400591 | NCBI WGS metagenome assembly WNGL01 (sample SAMN13153377, study PRJNA577476) | soil metagenome | isolation source: 80 cm soil or saprolite under Garry oak tree replicate 1 | place: USA:California | collected 2016-06-15
ATCCCCTTCAAAGTCGCTCAGTTGGTTTCCGGCCGACGTTGCGCGCGAAAAAGGGTTTTACCGAATCGAAGGACTCGACGTGGATTTTGTGATCATGAAATCCAGAGGCTTGTTCGCGCCACGTTGCGGGGGATTCAATACAGCAAGAGCAATAAACGACAGAGCGTGCGCATGATTGCGAAATGGGCGGAGTTGGATCAGCCGCTGGCCGAGGGAAGCTACGACATGGTGCAGCCAGCCCGCAAAGCATTCAAGTCGCGCTGGATGAAATCAAAACCGACCAGAAACTCGACGTGTCACCGGATCCGTCGAAGGCCTTCGAATGGAGTTTCGTGGAGAAGTAAAACCCGGCTTGTGAGATCCGTTTTCCTGTAAGACTCCACGCTCATGAACGCTCTTGCAGGTCTTTCACTTTTTGGAGTAGGTCTCTAACCGAAGATTTTGCAATCACACGCTCGAATTGCGCATGGTAGTTATTGACTACACTAACATGCGCAATCACAACATCGTACACTTTCCACTGGCCATCGACGTCATGCAGCCTGTAGTCAATCGGCAAGTCCTCTCTCCCATTGCTGACGACTTTGGTCTTAACTGTCACCTGATTGCCTTCCTGAACTTCACCCTGGAATTGAACTGTCTCGCCGTTGTAGGAATGCATCGTCCTGCCGTAAAACACCAGTAGTCGATGGGTAAAAGCCTCGATAAACTCACGCTGTTCCGCTTGGTCCAACGATTTCCAGTGCGAACCCAGCGAAAGTTTCGTCATTTCACCAAAGTCAAAACGGGCAAAAATCAATTTAAGCGCGCGCTCCGGCAATCCGTTCGCCCGCAATTCCGCTACCGGGGTGCTTGTCAATATAACGACGAAGTCATTAATGGTAGCACTGAGTTGCTGGGTCGGCTCACCGGCTTGGAGCAGAGACGGTCTTGAAAACACGCACAAGAAAACCGCAACAAGTAATCCAAATCTCAACAATTTCACGCTGCACTTCTCCCAATGCATTTGCTTACATGGTCTAAGTAGATAATACTCGCTAGATGTGTCAGACCGGCAAAAGATGCGTAGACTTCTACGTTGTCAGAAAATTGATCAGTGTTCAAGATACCTGACGGTTTAGACCCCGACATATACTGTGCCGGTCGCTTGCCAGCATCCGGGTCTTCCCGTAAGATCGGGCCACCAAAAAAGCCGGGAGGTCGAGATTTGAACTACTTTGCTTACGGATCGAATATGAACTGGCAACAAATGCAGCGACGCTGCCCCTCCTCGCAATTTGTCTGCGTGGGGCGCCTACCGGATTACCGCTTCGCCATCGCCCGCCATTCCCGGCTCCGCAAGTGTGGAACCGCGAACATATTTCCCGAGACGGGAAGCGAAGTTTGGGGTATCGTCTACCAAGTGAGTGACCAGGATCTAATTCTGTTAGACAGTTTTGAAGACGGTTATCAGCGAGAGCAGATTCTCATTCATCCGATTAACGATGGACATCGCCCGCTGGAATCCCTGGTCTATATTGCGCCCAAAGAAGACGCCCCACCTCCGCCCGACGCTGACTACAAGCGCTTGATGCTCGACGGCGCGCTGTATTGGCGTTTGCCTGACGAGTACCGCGTCATGCTCGAAAAAATCGTGGTCGCAGTTCCCTAAAAGCGAACTTTTGTATTGTCCTGAAGCGAATTACTGACTGGTAATCTCGCCAATTGGGTGGACACACTCCCATTGGGGCGATATGATCCAGCCAGTCAACCCAAAACATCTACGCTAGAGCAGTATGGCACTAGACACTAAGAAACTCACTGCCCGCGCGAATGAGTTGGCGCGTCACCCGCGTACGCGGAAGATTGCCATTTGGTTCATCTCCATAATGATCGCCATCGGGGTCATTGTCGGGTTAATTACGCCGCCCATTCTACGCCACGTGCTATCCAAACAACTCACGACCCAGCTCCATCGCGACGTGTCGATCCAGCAGATTCGCATCAATCCTTATGCTTTGAGCGCCACCGTTCGTGGCTTTCTAATGAAAGATCGCCAGAGCTCGGCCACGGCAGTCTCCTTCGACGAGCTGTACCTGAACTTGGAGTCATGGTCATTGTTCCGCTTGGCAGCGGTGGTCAAGGAATTCCGTCTGGTGCGTCCTTACATCAATTTGGTCCGCAATGAAGATCGAACCTACAACTACCAGGATCTCATCAAGGAGTTTACTTCCGCGCCGTCACAGCCCCCGGCTCCCTCGGGACCGCCGCCCCGCTTCGCGCTCAATAACATCGAAATCATCGATGGCAAAATCGACTTCGACGACCGGCCCGAGCAAACCAAACACACGATCTCATCCATTCGCATAGGTGTACCGTTCATCTCTAGCTTGCCGTCTCAGGTGGACATCAGAGTCCAACCTTCCTTCTCTGCCAACGTCAACGGCTCGCCTTTTGCGATCGGCGGCGAAACCAAACCTTTCAAAGAAACACACGAAAGCACCTTTCACTTGAATATCGATAAGCTGCAGATTGCCAAATACCTCGAATATTCTCCGGTAGAGCTGAATTTCAAAGTCCCTACTGGGGCGATCGACGGCAGGCTCACTGCGACCTTTAGGACCGCTCAGGGCAAACCGTCGGTGCTTACGATTACCGGCAACGTGGCGGTGCAAAACTTCGCGATGCAAGATAAGAACGAAGCGCCTTTGGTGGACTTACCTTCTCTGGAGCTGGTTGTCGACGGGATCGAGGTGATAGCCGGCAGAGCAAATATCAAAAGCATAAAAGCGCAGGGGCTGGAAGTCCACGTGAGCCGGAACAAAGAAGGCAGGATGAATCTTGCAAACTTGGCCGAATCATCCGCGCCGCCAACAACGGCCGAACCTAAGAAGCCTGGCGCACCGTTCATCTACCAGGTTGGCGAGCTCGCGCTGGATTCGGGCAAGCTTTATTTCGCCGATGACAGTCCAGAACGCCCCTACCAGACGCGGCTCAACAACGTCCGCCTCGACGTTAAAGGACTGACAAATGAGTCGGAAAAAAAAGCGACGGTGAAAATCTCGTTCGACTCCGACAGCCAGGAACGCGTTAATCACACCGGCTCGCTGCAGCTCACGCCTCTACTGGTCGAGGGCAAACTGGAAATCGAGGGCTTACGGCCCGGAGGATTCCGATCTTATTATCAGAATACTCTTGCAGCGGAGATTCAAGAAGGCTTTTTTGATCTTTCCACGCTTTACTCTTTAGAACAAAAAGATGACAAAACAGAGCTGAAATTCTCTGAACTAAACGCTGCCTTGCGCAATCTGCGTCTCGACCAAGCTGGCCAGAAAGAGCCGCTCTGGCGCTTGCCTTCCCTGGCGGTAAAAGACGCGTCCGTCGATCTCACCAACAAAGTAATCGCCATCGGCAGTATCGAGGGCCGGGAAGGAAGTGGTTTCGTGCTGCGGAACCAGGATGGCAGCCTGAATTACACACATCTCATCAAAACAAAACAGTCTTCGGAGTCCGGGGCTCAAGAGCCAAAGAAGAAACCAGAACCTGGCAAGAAAGAAGAACCGGGCTGGAAAATCGAGGCGGGACAGGTCGCGCTCGAGCGTTTCAAGATCAACTTCGAGGATCGCGGCAACAAAACACCGTCCAAGATCAATCTATCGGAACTTTCTCTGCGCGCCGAAAAATTCACCAACGCCCCGAACCAGCGTGCCAAGACCACTCTTCAAACGAGAATCAACAACAACGGACTGCTTAGATTGACAGGCTCCGCGGGCGCCAATCCGGCGCGCGCTGACTTTGCTGTCGAAGGCCGTGATATCGACCTCGCCGCGTTTCAGCCATACTTGGAAGAGCGGCTCAACTTCGTTTTGACCGGCGGCCGGTTGGGGACCAAAGGCACGCTTCGCTTTGACGGCAGCGGTTCAGGTCCGGCAAAAGTCAGCTATCAGGGAGCCGCCCAGGTTGCCGAGTTCGCCACCGCCGAAAAAGACGGCGTGGCCGATCTGCTCAAATGGAAGTCGCTCGCTCTCGACGGACTTCAGTTTGCCTCGGCGCCGATGAACCTACGAATAGATGAAATCACTCTGGGGGGGTTTTATTCTCACCTTGTGCTGGGGGCTGATGGCAAATTCAACTTACAGAAATTGACGGTTGAGCCTAAAGACACTAAACCGGAACCGACTGACAAAGCAGGGAGCGCGGAGAAATCTTCGGAGGCAGCCGAGTCGGCGGCGCCGGCCGAAAGGCCGGTCACGATCGGCAAGATCAATCTTAAAGACGGCGAGATCGCTTTCGAGGATTTCTTCATCAAGCCGAATTATTCCGCGCATCTCAATGCCGTGGAGGGAGCTATTTCTGAGCTCAAGCCGGAAACGCCCGGCGATCTCGTGCTCGATGCCAAACTTGACGATGCCGCGCCCGTGGATGTTCGCGGTAAAATCAACCCACTGGCAAAAGACCTCTATTTAGATATCGCGGCCAATGCCAAAGAAATCGAGCTCAGCCGTTTCACACCCTATTCCGTGAAGTACATCGGCTATGGAATTCAGGGCGGCAAGCTTTCTTTCAACGTCAAGTACAAGGTCGAGAATCGAAAGCTGACGGCCGAGAATCAAATCATTTTGAACCAGCTCATCTTCGGCGAAAGAGTCGAGAGTCCGACCGCGATCAAAGCGCCCGTCTTGCTCGCCGTCGCCCTGCTCAAGGATCGAAACGGCGTCATTGACGTCAACCTTCCGATTGGTGGATCCCTCGACGATCCCCAGTTCAGCGTCGGTGGCATCGTGCTCAGGCTTTTCCTCAATATTATCACCCGGGCCGTGACCGCTCCCTTTACCTTGATCGGATCGCTTTTCGGCGGCGGAGGTAGCAGCACCAGCGGTGAAGAACTGAGCTATATCGAATTCGACCCTGGGCGGGCGACCCTCACGCCGGCGGCCGAAGCGAAGATTAAAACCCTGGCGACGGCGATGAACAACCGGCCGGCCTTGAAGCTGGAGATCAGCGGCCAAACAGATCCGGTCAATGATTTGGAAGGGCTAAAAAAGGTTGGCCTCGAAAGAAAAATGAAAGCGCAAAAATTCAAGGAACTGACCAGACAGGGGGCTGCACCGAAATCGGTCGACGACGTTTCTATCGGCAAAGAAGAATACGAAGGGCTTCTTAAAGCAGCCTATGGTGCGGAAGACTTTCCCAAACCGCGCAACGTTATCGGCTTGGCCAAGGATCTGCCGGTGCCGGAAATGGAAAGCCTTATGCTCAAATATGCCAAGGTAACTGACGCTGACTTGACTGAACTCGCTAACCGGCGTGCCCAAACCGTGCGCGATCGCCTGCTCGCCACGGGACAAGTGACCGCCGATCGGCTATCCGTTGTCTCTGGGAAACAAACTCCAAGCGAAAGCAAAGAAAAAGAGAAAGCAAAGGCCAGCCGAGTCGATTTCGCTCTCAGATAGGCTCTTCTCTACCGCGCGTGACTCCGAAAACCCAGGGCTGATCGGCAGCTGGCGACGATGTTGTAGAACTGTGCGGTTCTGATATAAGTCACCATTGAGCAGGAGGCGGTTCATGACCCAACCGAAAAAATCCACCAATCCAAAAGTTACGATAATCGCCAGCAAAGGGGCCAACCAGGCGATCAATTACCTCTTAGAAGACCGAGACGAGCTCGAATGGCTGGTTGCCATCGGGCGCAACCACAAAGGGGATATTTTCTTTTACGACACCGGCGGGGACATCATTCAAGACCTAGGCGCCCTGGAATACATCAAAGAGAGAATCATCAGAGACTACTTTGGAGAATCGGATGAATAGGCTTACCCATGCGCCAAACCGGCATTGCCCACCTTCCGTTGCATGGCGGCAAAGCGCCCGCCTGGCTCTTTCAAAGAATGGTCAAACTAGGGCGGGAAATCCTTCGGCTCATCATTGAAGATTACGGCCCTGAAGAAATCCTAAAACGCCTCGCAGATCCTCACTGGTTCCAATCGCTCGGCTGCGTTCTTGGTTTCGACTGGCACTCTTCCGGCGTCACGACCACCGTTTGTGGCGCGCTGAAAGAAGGCCTGAAAGGCCGTGAAAGAGAGTTCGGTCTGGTCATCGCCGGCGGCAAAGGCGCGACGTCGCGCAAAACGCCTGGCGAGATCCTGCATGCCGGCGAAAAGTTTTCTATAGCGCGCAATCCCGACGAGCTCGTCTACCTAAGTCGGCTCACTGCAAAGGTTGACAACAACGCTCTCCAGGACGGCTTTCAGCTTTACCATCACAACTTCTTTTTCACTGTGATAGATCAAAATCGAGTTAAGAAAAAGGAATAAAGCGATGCCCTGGCGGTGGCGAAATGTGCGAAAGGCCAATATTCCGAAGCATGAGCGGGATACGTTTGAGCGCTACGGAGAGTCCATCATCGGTGCGATTCTCGTTGGCGGTCTAACTCCGCGAGCACCCGATCTTCAGGCCGTATATCAGAATGAAGAGATTATTAGCCATGCTAGGGATTGGCTCACTGAACGGGGCGACTCGCGTGAACGACATGAAAATCGACTGGAAACGGTTGAATGGGCTATCCTGATTTTTGTTGTTCTTAGTGTCATCCTCGAACTCTTGGCGAGATTCTTTCCACCTAGCCTTTGACCCTAACCGTGTCAACCTCGGCGCGGGGCATACCATTTGCTTTAATCCTTAGATCGTGAAGACAAGAGATCTGGTTTCTAAGCTCATCGGCTCATTCCTCAAATCTCCCGATTTTACTATCGATTCCTGCAACAGGGAGTGAGAGTGGCTGAAAAGCGCCTGAGGGCGGCCCTCATGGTCGAGGTAATGGAGCGGATTATCCAGATAGAGACACATCTCACTCCGTCTCAATTCAAGTAGCGCGGTTTAGAAAGGGCGTTGAGGCTGGCCTCCGTAAGCATTGTTTAAGGAGGGCAAAGGGGAATGAGCGAGCTAAAAAGCGATCGAAACTTCTACGAAAGGGTATGGAGGCAACTCAAAAAATTGCGCTACGATGAACTTGTCCGGATGGTGAGAAATCTGACTTTTATAGGAAAGCGATCGAGGGTAGCGACAGAAGCCGGGCCGAGAAATGTCAAAGTGACAAAGGGCGGCACACGGGAGCCCCCAAGAAAGACGAGAGGAAATTATGAGACAACTGATTACTGCGATTAGCCTGATTTGTGTTTTCACGATCAGCGACGTGTCGGCTCAGATGAAACAATGGACCGACGAAAACGGTATCCTCCATTTTGAGAATAAATCGCCGACGGTGCCGGAACGCCTGGCTCAACACCCCACAGCCCAGGTGAACAAGCGGCTCGAACGCACCTATGCGGGGTTTACCTTGGGAGACGACGCATCCGCATTTCGCGCGGCAAGGCGGGGCTTCTCTTCCGGTGCCGACAAACATGGAGGCGAGATCTTCCTTTTTTACCCTAAATTTTTACCATCGAGAGCCACCAAGGGTACAGCTCTTTTCATCGACGGCAGACTAGCGTTGATGGAATTTGTTTACAGGGACTATGCGCTGGACTGGGATTCCACGGTCAAAAACACTGCCGCCAAGTATGGCGAGCCGCGTCGCGTTGTAGACAAAGCTTCCTGGACGGATGGCGAAACGGGGCTGGTTCTAAAAAAAGACTACTCGGGCAACATCAGTGCTTCGATCGGCGACCGCGGCGTTATGTCAAAATACTCTGAGCGTGGAGCTAGCGCGCCGGGGTTCTGAGAAGCAGTCGGGACCGCCTAAAATAATCTGCCTATGTTTGGAATCTTGATACCGTAATTTGCCTCGGGCTCTTTAATCACCTCGTAGAAGAGATGTCGCCTGGAAGGGTCATTGTCTATTGAAGCCCGACCCCCGCTCACGCTAAACTTTCGCTTCAAAGGAAGAAAGATGACAGACACCGAAAAGAAGGACACGATTCCTGATCAACTCCCAGTCGTGTCTTGGGTTGATTTTCTCCAGGAACAACCACCTGGGAGCATTGTCACGGTTTCAGAGGCCGTCAAGCGGTATTTCCGATACGACCATGCTCGCACCGATCTCGTTGCGCCCGAACTTCAACTCTTCTGTCCCGAACCAACATGCAACGCCAACATGTTCTTCACGTCCGAGGATGGCGGCGATTCATTGAACAAGGATATCTGGACGAAAACGTTCCTTACCTACCGGTGCCGCAATTGCCGCAAGTACTCCAAGAGGTTCGCCATTACTGTGCGCCTCAAAGATAAGGACCTTTGCGATGCCTAAAAGTTTGGCGAACTACCCGGTTTCGGGCCTCCTGTGCCTGCCCGTGTTCTCCGTCTGATTCAATCTGATCGTGAACTCTTTCTCAGTGGACGGAGGCGAAAACCAAGGTCTTGGGATTGGTGCATTTACCTACTATCGGCGGGTTGTTGAGAATCAGTGGAGTCGACTAGTCGACGAGATCGTCAAGGTTGCGAAGACTATAGGGGCGCCCCAACAGACGATCGATGCTCTCTCTGCATTACGAGACGAACAGCAATTCAGCAAAGCGATAAAAGACCTGAAGCACGCGATTCCGCCGTCACTCCTCATTAACGGCCACAATCCACTCGTTCTCCTTCATGGCGCCTTGAGTCAGGGAGTTCACGATCTCCCGGATGCCGAGTGTCTTTGCTTGGCCACCAGTATCCGCGTCATTCTAGTCGAACTTGCCGACAAACTGGCGCAGGCACTTAAGGATGAAAAAGAACTCACTGATGCCGTGAGTCCCCTTCTTCAGGTGAAGGCGGAGAAGACAAATAGGAAAGCGAACAACTGAATAGATAGATTAAAACTTCGATCGTTTTACGTTTTAAACAAAATCGACCCGAGGTCTCCGCAGTTTTTATTCATGCCTATTTTTTAAGCGCTAATGAAATCAATGGCTTTGACTTGCACTTGGATGACACGATTTATCTAATTCGTGTCACCTTGCGCACTACCCTTGCGCGGGCCAGGTTGGAACAGACGGAAAAAGACCAGGCGCTTAAACGGCTGCTTGAGCTTTTTCCTTAACCGAGCTTTCAGCTCCTGAAACCCTCTAACTCTTGATGCCGGGAATCTTTGGCTTGTAACGCAGCGGCGGAGAATTTTCAGGTAAGAAATCTTCCAGCTGAATCGTTTCCCAACCGACCGGTCGCAGCCGCTCGAACTCAAAGCGACGCTTGGGATCGCACTCCGGTGGTTTAGTCGCGTCGATCAGAACCTTTCCGCCGATGCGATGCCAACCGGGAGCGCCCGGCGACCCGAACTCCGGGCATGAGGGATCCATTGCGTGGATTTTGGCGCCGTGAATCACAATGATGTCTTCCTGCGGATTGACGCGCGTATTGATCGCCCAGAGAAGTTCCGCGTAATTAAAAATATCGACGTCTTCGTCGACCGCAACGGCGACCTTGGGATGCTGATACTCACTGGAGAGCGCCGCCAATAACACATTTCTCGCCTCGCCGTAGTAGCGCGAGTTCATCTGGACTACGACGCCGAAGATTCCCGGCAACACCAACACGTTCTTCACGTCGGCGAAGCCGCCCACGGTTCTGATGCGGCGAAGGATTTGCGCGGACATCGGAACTTTGTGATAGACGCAGCCTTCGACTTCGGTGCCGTTCTGAACGTTCTTGAAGATCGCATCGTGACGCATCGTGACGGCTTTGATGTTCACGACAGGATTCATGCCCGCGCCGGTGAGATAGTAATCCTGGAATTCGCTGAAGGGTCCTTCCGGCTCACGGACTTTCGGTGGAATTTCTCCTTCCAGGATGATCTCGGCATGAGCCGGGACTTCCAGATCGACGGTCTCGCACTTCACGAGCTCCACCTCTTCCTGCAGCAGCGCGGAGGCGATCTCGAGCTCGTCCACGCCGTACTGCGTGGTGGTCGCCGCGGCAAAGTAGTACATCGGATGATGACCGATCAATATGGCGACAGGCATCGGCTTATCCTGAGCTTCATACATCTGATAATTCGCCCAGGCGTGGCGCGGATAGAGGAGAATGCCGAATTTCTGCGGACCTTTCATTTGCAGGCGATGAAAACTGATGTTGCGCCGGCCGGTCTCGGGATTCTTGGTGATCATCAGCCCGGACCCGATGTAAGGACCCCCGTCACGGATACCCGCCTGATGGATCGGCATCTTCGTGATGTCTACTGGATCACCGACTGTAACTTTCTCCTTCACGGGCCCGGTCTTGACCATGCGCGTTGTGCCCAGCCGCTCCGTGCGGCGCACAAATTCCGGGACCATCTCGTCGCGGTGAGTCCCAAAGGCGAGAGGCGCCAGAGACACATCACCGGGAGCTTGTCCCAGGCAGCGCCAACCGGGAAAGCCCGGCAGATTTTCGAAAAGAAGCGCGCGATCTCGCGCCTGCCACAGCAGCGCTCCCATTTGACTACGGGGATCGACGGGCTTTTTTATCCGCGCCAGAAGCCCGGCTTCATCTAATAGATTGATCCATGAGCGCATATCTTGGGCCATAAGCCAGTCTCCTTTTTTCTAACGTGCTCGGCGAATTTTTTCGGACCAATTCATATCACGCTAGCGCTCCCGCCACCACAAGAAACAGCGTTGGAATAACCAAACTGAGGCGATGGAGGGCTGGCCATCGAGGCACAGGCCTATTTTGCTCAGACCGGAGACTTTCTTCCCGAGATACGCAATCACACTTTTTGAAGAAAAGCCGAAATAAAGCGCGGTGGAAATGAGCGAAACGTCAGCGCGATGCGGCCCGGAGGCTAACGGGACACCGGTTCAGAAAAAATCATTGACTGAACAGCGATATTCATTTAGCGTCCGGCCTATGCGCAAATTTTCTTTGACATCAATGTTCGGCCTCGGCGATCTGGCGCCTGAACGGCGCCGCGCGCTCAGCCTCGTTTACGCGACCAGCATGGCGCTGGTTATGGGCGTGAATTTCATCCAGCCGGCCTTGCCCGCGATGGCCAAGCCTTTCGGCATCCCGGACGCGGCGCTGGGACTGGTCATGACTATGTTGACAGCGCCCGCTATTTTTCTCGCGCCACTCTTCGGGGTCGTCGCCGACCTCTTTGGGCGCCGGCTACTATTGGCCTGGGGACTTATCTTATACGGCATATTCGGCGCGGCAATGGCACTTGCGCCGACATTTACCTGGCTGCTCGTCTTGCGCGCCATGCAAGGGGTCGCATACAGCGCGGTGATCCCGCTGACCATCGTGTTGATCGGCGATCTCCTCGAAGGAGACCATGAGATCGGTGGGCAAGGACTGAAGGTCTTTCTCGACCGCGTCGGTTACCTGATACTTCCGCCGTTAGGCGGCCTGCTCGCGACGATCGCGTGGTACTGGCCCTTCACGTTATACATCCTAACCGTCCCGCTTGGCATCGCGGCATTTTTCTGGATGCCTGAGACGAAAGGAGAACGGCGGAGCGGCACCAGGGCCTATTTGGGTGACATTCTCCGCCTCACTCGCCATCCGAGACTGCTCGTTGCCTTCTCCGCGGGCTTTTTGAGGTTTTTTCTCGACTATGGTTTTCTCACCTATTTCCCGCTGTTTCTCGTGCGCACGCATGGCATTTCGACGGCCACGGCTGGATTGCTCTACACGTTCTTTTCGGCCGGCGCCATGATCACGTCCAGCCAGGCGGGTCGCCTCGCCGCGGGTCGCGACAAGGCACATCTTCTCTTTGTCGCGTTCCTGATTAGTGGCGCCGCGGTGATCGCGGTGCCGCTCATACCCGGCGTTTGGCTGGTGGGATCGGCGCTCTTTTTCTACGGTTTAGCGAATGGCGTGATCTCGCCGATGCAGAAGAGTTTGTTGACCCAAAACGCGCCGGCGGAATTACGCGGCGGCATCGTCTCGTTCGACCGCCTGATTCAGCAGGTTTCAAAGACGACCTCGACATCCATCGTCGGCATCCTGCTGGTATCTGCAAGTCTGCCGACGATTTTTTGGTTTCTGGGCGTTCTTTCAGTCATCAGTGTGCTTTTAATGGCAGCCCTGTTGCCGAGCGCCAAACAACTAGCCACCAAGCCCGTTCCTAGAACAAACCCCACACAACCCTAACTGTCCGGAGCAGCCACGGACTCGATCAACCCGAAAATACCATTCAACGTCAGAAAGCCTTGAACTCCTTCTCTTCCCGGCTCTCGGTCTCCAACTGAATGGTCGTGTGCTCGATGTTGAAACGCTGCTTGAGTGTATCTTCGATGCAGTTAAGAACCGCGTGAAAATCCCCGCCGTTCTCGACCACGGCATGAGCGCTCAAAGTGAAGATATCCGATGTGACCGCCCAGACGTGAAGATCATGAACCTCGGTGACCCCTTCGACCGCTTCAATGGTCTCCCGGACTTCGTCGAGCCGGATACCCTTGGGAACCGACTGCATGAGTACACTGAAAGATTCCTTGACCAAACTCCAGGACGAATGGAGAATGAGCAGCCCGATGAGAATGCTAATCAGCGGATCAGCCACATACCAACCGGTCTGGAACATGATCAGACCGGCGGCAATGGCTCCCACCGAGCCCAAGGCATCGCTCACGATGTGCAAGAAGGCTCCGCGCAAATTTAAATTATGATGGTGTGAACCGTATAGGATGACACCGGCAGCGATATTCACCACTAAACCCAGCATAGCCACAATCATCATGCCGTAGCTTGCAACCTTCGGCGGATCGAAAAAGCGGTTATATGCGGCTGCAAAAATGATCCCGACAATCAGCCATAACGTCAGGCCGTTAAAAAGTGCCGCCAATATTTCTACCCGATGATAACCGTAGGTGCTGCTCAACGTCGCCGGCCGTTTGGCGATCCGAAAGGCAAACAGAGTCAGCGCTAACGCCGCGATGTCAGAGAGCATGTGTCCGGCATCCGACAAAAGAGCCAGGCTATTGGTCAAAAAACCACCGATCAACTCGGCAAAGAAATAGACGGAGCTGATGCCCAGGGCCAACTTAAGTCGCCGCGATTCGGAGTGTCGTTCCACAGCTGCTCCTTCGAATAAGGTATCCTTCCGGTAGAATTCGCTCAAGAGCTGACAGTCGCTGACCTAGGACAGGCGCTACGCGCTATCTTGGCCTTGGCTGAGACCCGGACGGGCCTTTCAGCGACAAGAAGTAGAGTTTCCCCTGACTGTTCATGAAACCCGCCGCAGCCTCGGCCTCGGCGCCGCTCCCGAAATAGAGATCGACGCGCCGCGGCCCGAGAATGGCCCCGCCCGTATCTTGATTCAAAACAAAACGCGAGAAGGGCTGCCAACCGACTAACTGTCCCGCGGTGTTGATGATCGGCCTTCGACTGACAATAAAAGCCAGAGCGCCCTTGGGAAAGAGTCGCGCGTCCGTGGCGATCGATCTATCCGGAGTCAGCGGAACTTCAAGATTTCCCAGCGGGCCTTCCGGAAGAAAGCGAAAAAAAACATAGCGTTCATTGTAGGTTAAAATCTCGCTTCGTTCATCCGGGTGGTCGGTAAGATAGAGACGCAGCCGCTGCATCGACATTTCTTCTCGAGGAATCTTGCCCCGGTCGATGAGCAACCGTCCGATGCTCCGATACGGTCTCCCATTCGCGCCAGCGTACCCAACTAAAAGTCGCCGGCCATCCTGGAGCTGCAGTAGGCCCGAGCCCTGAATGTGGAGAAAAAAAAGCTCGATGGGATTTTTCACCCAGGCAATCTCGTAACCTCGGCCCCGCAAAGATCCTTCCTCATCAATTTCCCGGCGCGAGTAATAAGGCTTCCAACTCTCGCCCTGAACTCGCCCCACTATTTTCTCCTTTGTCGGCGTCGGCGTGAGGGTCACCTGCTCCGCCGTGATGAGGTCGGACGGCTTCCCGTATATCGGGTAGGCGTATTCGGCCGTGGGAACCAGGCTCGCCTCGATCACCGGCTGGTAGTAGCCGGTGAACAAGACCGTTTCCAGAGCCGGATCGCTCGATGACGGAATGAGTTCGAACCGCGCAATAAATTCCTTTGTCCAACAGGCATGACAATCCCATCGGCTCAAAAGCGGTTCGAATGCGCGGAGAGCATCCAGGGCCTGCTTGGCTGTGAATCGCCGCGGCTGCTCGCCGACGACGGTTTCCGGCGGTAATTTTGACAAATGCGAAATGCTGCGTTGTAGCGCGATTCGGAGCGACTCGCGGTCGAGATCATCGGCAAGGGTCGGTGTTGTCGCCGTCGGCGACTCGCTGCGGATGACCGAGACCGGCAATAGAAGAAGGAAACCGAAAACGATGGCCAACGGTTGAAGCAGGGCGCTGTGTCTCTTGACGGCACTCGCTACTTGGTACAATCTCATTGCCGTTGAATCACAATGAACTCAGAGAAGAAGTCGCGCGCGTCCTCGATAAACTTCCCCGACGCTTTCGCCGGCAGCTGCGCAATCTGGAAATCGTCGTCGAGGAGAAGCCCGACCCAGAACTGCTTCTCTCCGTGGGGCTCGATCCTCGCCACCAAACGCTCTACGGACTCTACCAAGGCGTCCCACTTCCCGATCGCTCCGCCTTTTATCCGCCGATTCTACCCGACAAGATTACCATTTTTTCAGAGCCTCTGCTGAGGGATTTTCCCGACCCGGACGGGTTACGTGAGCAAATCAGAACCACCGTGCTGCACGAGATCGCGCATTACTTCGGAATGGACGATGACGAGATCGACAAGCTGGGCTACTGAATAGTTTCGGGTCTCGGGTTTCGCGTTTCGGGTTCCGCTTCGAGTCCGTGATATTAACCCGAGACTCGGAACTCGAAACGGCTACGGCCTAGTCCCTGATATCCTGCAAAAACCACTCCGTCGGTAACTCCCGACCCAATCCTTTCTCCTTGGCCAACTGGTAAACTTTACCGGCGCAAGCGGCGAACTGTAGCCCTTGCGTCCCCGCATTGATGAAAAAGGTTGTCTGCTTCGGACTGGTTCTTCCCGGAACTTTACCGGCTCTCACATCCATAAAGTACTTGAAGTAGTTGCCCCGATAATTATCCACCGTAGGATTGGGAATCCGGCTTCTTTCTTCAGGCTGGCCGGCGATGTAACCGACGTTGCCATGGAGCCGAATCATTCCTTCATCCATCGCCTCGATCGTATTCTTGCCAAGCTTCACCGACAGATCGCACTTCTTGATCACCTTGGGGCCAACCTCGCAAGCGCGAACGCACGTTATATGCGCCCCTTCCTTCAGCCAGTCCGGCTCATCAAAGACAGTTTGGGTCGAGTCCGTACAGGTCGCCACGATATCGGCTTCGCGCACCACCTTTTCAGGGTCATCCACGGCGATAACTTCAATGTCTAATTTACCGGTCATCTCCCTGGCGTACGCCTCGCGGTTGGTCTTCGTCGGACTGTAGACCTTTACTCTTTTTAGTTTGCGTACCTCATAGAAAGCTTCCAAGTAGCTGCGCGCCATCCCGCCGGAGCCAAAAATTCCGACAACCGAGGCGTCTTCACGAGCGAGATACTTCACGCCCAAGCCGGCGCAACCGCCGACGCGCAAATGCTGGATCAAACCGTCATTGATGATGGCAAGAGGCTCTCCGTTGCGCACGCTGAACACCATCACCAACCCACACCATGTTCCCGGCTGCATGCAATACTTTTCTTCTGTTTCACCGTTAGGCCAGTACACGATGTCGGACTTCATGCGAATGGCAAAGACGCCGATCTTGCGGCTCGCTCCTTCCATCGTGCCCCAGCGATAATAGCCGTCGGGCCGGTCGCAAGGCACCCAGACATCCAGCCGCGGCCGGTAGACCGCGTCGCCCTTGAGGAGATCGTCATAGCCATCTTCCAACGCCTCCAGACAGGCTTTCATATCGAAAAGCTTTTCCACCTCCTGATTGTTGATGAGCAGCATGTTCACCTCCCTTCACTGAATTACAACAACAGCGACGATTTGGAAAGGCTCAATGCCATGAATTGGCTCACTTGACGAGGACAAAGTTCAGTTTGACATTAGTCCCCTATTGTCGCAAAGATAGGCGCAAATTTGACGCCCGGAGGAGAAGACCGTGAAGATTCTACGATTCAACGATGACAGGATCGGCGTAATCAAGAACGATAATACGGTCGTGGATGTCAGCGATACCGTCAGCGCCCGCAAAGCTAAAGGCCCGCAAAGAGTGATGGAAGAAATCATCGAAGGCTGGCGCAAGTACCGCCGTCGATTTGAAAAGATTATGACGCAACAGGACGGCGTGCCGTTGAGCGGCGTTCAACTCCTGTGCCCGCTCCCCCGACCAAGCAAATGTCTCGCGGCTTTCGTCAATTATGTGGATCGGCCGGACCGCAGCCCCGATAGCCTCCCGAACGAATACTTTTACAAGTCCTCCGACCTAGTCGGACCGGGAGGTACGGTCGAATTGAGGGATATTCCGGCCGCCGTGGTCTATCAGCCCGAAGCCGAGTTCGCCTTTGTGATCGGCAAGACCGCCAAAGACGTTTCGGAATCGAAGGCGATGGATTACGTTTTCGGCTACGTTCCCTTCTTCGATGTTTCAACCCGAGGACTGGTGCGACGCACGCAGTTCATCCCCAAAGGTCAAGATTCTCATGGCTGCTGAGG
>WNGL01006234.1_pt1 | contig 16511 bp, 13 predicted proteins | sample 5400591 | NCBI WGS metagenome assembly WNGL01 (sample SAMN13153377, study PRJNA577476) | soil metagenome | isolation source: 80 cm soil or saprolite under Garry oak tree replicate 1 | place: USA:California | collected 2016-06-15
GAGTCGAACCGGCGCTCGAGTTGAGCAGGCGAGGTGGGCATCTCTGGATTTTTCTTGCGAGGCCGCTGTTGGCGAAAGATTGCCGTGTCTACATTCACGACATTGCGTTGCGTTTGGGAGTACCGGTGAAGGGCTCGGGTCTAAGAGAGGGCATCGAGGTGTTTCCCAAGCACGACTCCATCGAGCCTAGCGCGTTTGGGAGTGCCCTTCGCGGCCCGCTCGGTATTCACCGCGACGCCAATCGTCGGTTCTGGTTTCATGGCGCGGACTACACCGTCGATGCGCAGATCGCATACCTGAATCGTTTTCGGAAGCTCACGGAGCATGAACTCGAAATGTTCATTGCCGGGAAGGAAAGGCCGAAGCCAGACAATTCTCCGCAGGAGAGGAGCACGGCATCCGGGCGCCGAACCAGAACTGCGCACTTAGAATTCCGGATACTGGAGTACGTTGCACCGCTGCGGAAGGTTGGCCGCAACTATGTCACGCGTTGTCCATCGTGCGCGGAATTGGGTCATGATCGGAGTGGGGACAATTTGGCAATCTTGATTCGGGACCCTCGCTTTTATAAATGTTGGGCGGGCTGTGCGAAGGAGATGATTCGCGCTGCTCTTGGCCGTCCGACTCATATGTATATCGCTTAAATGTCGAGCACTTAAGCCACAGGGACACCGCACGTAGCAGCCTAGACTTACAATCGGGCTAATCGATGATTGTCTTAACAGAAGGGTTCCCCCGCAATGGTGTGCCATGAGTGTGCGCGTCTTTTCAACACCGGTGCAAAATGCTTCCGTGCGGGCCTTAGTTAGTCCGTGTAAGTCGTCCAGCATGGCTGATCCGGCCATTTGCGTCATCTCAGATCAAATACTCTGTATCGATCCGCATGCTCCCGGCTCCAGTGAGCTCGTCAACAAATTTGGCAGGGGGGCGACGATTGGGGTCGGTCGTTCCTTATGACGTGATGCGCTTCGTTTGCCATCTACCTCGACGTTGCCGGCGAACACAAGCAGGCGACCGTGCACGAACCGTGCACTAATGAGCGAGATTCAGTCCATTTGGGTTAGCTTTGAACGAAAAGCAGATTCCCCAAATTGTTGAAAACAAGAGAAATCAAGAAAGGAGATGGAGCTTTTGGAATGAATAATCCTGTGCCCAAGGCAGGTGCGCTACCAGGCTGCGCTACGCCCCGACTAGTTCATTTTAAACTAAGTTGGCTTGAGTCCTGAGGGCTTCGAGATGGGGTCACTGCAGGGACACCGCAACAGTTGAGCTTACCTACACGGACGTACAGCGGCGAAGCGATTATAATCTTGGCTGTCGTGATGGCGCAGAAGCAGCGTTACGCCCTTGTGGCCTACGTGCGGAACCCGATTGGAGACTTTGTCGAATCCCTGCGCAAAGAGCTCCATCCCGAACTGCCGCATCTGGCGGCCCATGTGACTCTGCTGCCGCCGCGCTTCCTGCGAAGTGATGAACCCGCCGCTCTTGAGACCCTGGAACAAGTCTGCAAAGGGGTTGAGCCGTTTGAGGTTTCACTGGGCGAGGTGGAGACGTTCATCCCGGTGACCCCGACCGTCTTTATTCGTGTGGCACATGCGGCTTACCGAATGCGCGAACTTCACGACCAGCTCAACGTCAATGGCCTTGCCTGCGCAGAGGAATGGCCGTACATGCCGCATCTTACAATTGTGAAAATGGGGGCTGAGGACCAGGCGCAATTTGCCTATCGCGTAGCCCGCACCCGTTGGGCGGAATTTGACGAAAGCCGATGTATCGAGATTCGCGACCTGGTGTTCGTCCGCGAAGAGGCACCCAACCGCTGGGCCGACCTGGCCGGTATTCCACTTGGTGACCGGCTGGCCAGAAGCTCAAGTTCCCTGCGGTGAAGCATTCAGCATTCAGCCAGCATTCAGAAATGCTCGAACATCGGGGTGTGTGGATCGGCTGCCGGTAGTCGAGTTGAGGTTCAGACGCCTCCAGGTCGAATTTGCTGAATGCTGAGTGCTGACTGCTTAAGCTCCTGTAACCACTCGCAATAACTCCCTCCCTCCCATCCGCCACAGCGGTTACCTGTCCTTTTTCGCGCGATACATGTCCCTCCCGTACTCTGCCCATCCGGTGCAGGGGGGAGTAAACAAAGGATAGGAAGTGCGAGCTGTTTCCAACCTTCGGGAGGAATAATGCAGATCGGCGTGTACGGAGCAGGGTATCTGGGCACAGTAATTTCGGCCTGCCTGGCGGATTTTGGCACCCCAGTCACTTGCTGCCATCCTGATAGCTCCCGCATGGTGGAGATGGCCCAAGGCAAGGTACCCTTCCACGAAAAGAACTTGTCGGAAGTCATCAAGCGCAATGTGCGCTCTGGCCGGTTGGCGTACTCGACCGATGTGGAATCGTTTGCCCGCAAGTCAGGCGTGATCTTTCTTGCTGAAGATAACCCGCAGCATCTTGCCGATCTCGTTCTACGTATCTCCAAGGCAGTGTCGAAGCCTCCGATTCTTTCTATCGTCACGCCGGTTTCCGTGGGAACCGGGGCTGCACTTGAGAAGAAGCTGCAGGACGCGGGATTGAACGCTGTAATTGTTTCGCAGCCGATGTTTTTCACCGCCGGATGCGCGGTCGAGGACTTCAACTGGCCCGACCGGATCGTCCTCGGCACTTCATCGAATGACGCTGTACAAGCGATCAAACAGATTTTTCATCCCCTGGTGATGCGCGGTGTTCCGGTAATTGTGACCAACCACGCTACCGCCGAGTTGATTCGCGAATCCGCCACCGCGTTTGTTGCGGCGAAAATTTCTTTTATCAACGAACTCGCGGGACTTTGCGAGCGGGTGAATGGCGATGCCGTCCATCTGTCCCTGGCGCTTGGGCTAGACAAAAAGATCGGCCCGCGCTGCCTGCAAGCTGGCGCTTCCATGGGAGGGCTGTTTGCGCAGTCTGATATGGACTCGCTAGTTCAACTGGCAAAGCAGAACGATGTGGAGTTGAAGGTATTGGGCGCGGCTCGCGAAGTGAACCTCTCGCTCGCCGACGGCCTGGCGGAGAAAATCTCCGCGTGCCTGAAGTCGCTGCAGAACAAAGATGTGGGTATCCTAGGGTTGGCGTTCAAGCCCAACACCAACTCGGTTGCGGGATCTGCGGCGGTGAAACTGGCGCAGAGTCTGGTAGCGCGAGGCGCGCGGGTCAGGGCCTATGATCCGGTCGCAATTCCGGACGCGAAACTGGAACTGAATGGCAGCGTTCACTATTGCGAGTCTCCTTATGCCGCGGCCGAGGGTGTGGAAGCCCTGGTCGTGGGCACGGGATGGCCGGAATTCCGCAGCCTGGATTTTTCGCGGATCAAGAACCTGTTGCGTCGCCCCCTGATTGTAGATACCAAGAATATTCTCGATGCCGTCCGCATGCGTGCGATGGGGTTTGAGTACGTTGGCGTAGGGAGAGGGTAGGGTTGTTAGCAGTTACGAATCAGCGCTCAGCCACCGAACGATTTGGTTCACCGCATCGCTTGGTCCGAAGACCGAATGCTGCTCCCCGTCAGCGCCGACGGTCCTTTTCAAAACACGTAGCAAACCTTTAGACCAATTCCGAGAATCTGAGAGCAAACCAGCTCAGGTTTTTGGACGGTGTGTCTGGAAGGAGGCATCACTATGGCAAAGGCGCCCTCGCCGTTGTGCTTTTCTGTGCCTTCCTCGTCAGTTGCGGAAAGGCTCAACTCGTCATCCCGGCTTCTGCGCAAGGTCCGATCGTGGTTCATGGTGAAGGGCCTTGCCCCGGTGGCGCGATAGGCTGTGTGATTCAAGAATCTCCGGGACGTTATCTGGCAATCCGTTTGGGCCCCGAGCCTATGACCGCAAGTCAGTTCATCTATACCTTGCCCTACGATCTGAATGTAGGGTTGAATTGATGGATGGATCGGCACCGCCGCGGGCACACAGCCGGTTGAGTCCGAATCGCGTTTGCAAATTCAATATGCAGACGGAAGCTGGGAGGAGTTTTACATTGAAACGGACAAGCACACAGATGTGCAGGGTGAGAAGCAGCGTTCCTTTAACGTGAATCGAACGCTGCGTGCGGGCACGGTGCTGATTGTGCATCAAGGCGGCGGATATACCACGGTTGCCAATTGCTTAACCAATCCATGCCAGGACACCATTTGGCGCCTCTACAGCCCGTCCTGATTCCCGCCGAAGCCGAAGCCTGAAGCCCGATCTTCCGCTTGTTATAATCGAAAAGCCTGGTGGGAGTAGCTCAACTGGCAGAGCACCGGACTGTGGCTCCGACGGTTGCGGGTTCGATTCCCGTCTCCCACCCCAGAATTTTTCCATCTTGAATTTCCCCTCCTAGTGACGGATGCTGACCATTCTCCCCTACTTTCCGTTTCGCTCAGAGCCGATAAACTTCCGTGGCGGTTCTGCCCAAGATTTGCTCTTGCTCGTATTCGGATAGTTTGGAGATACCGCGCCGAACTATGTCCACCCAGCGCTTATAGGAACTTCCGAGCAGCATCACCGGCCAATCCGACCCAAACATGATTCTCTTTACTCCGAAGGCTGTCAGAACAGCTTGCAAGTAGGGATCGAGATCCGCTTCCGTCCAGGACTGCCAACTTGCTTCTGTGACCAGGCCTGAAAGCTTGCAAAAGACATTCTCCCGCCGTGCCAGCTCCGTGATGTTCTCTCTCCATGGGGATATCACGCCCTCCCTTATCCGGGGCTTCGCGATGTGATCGACAATAAAGATCTGGTTGGGATGGCGGTCAACGAATTCAATCGTCTGCGGCAGATGACGCTCGAATATCAAAAGATCGTAGCGCAGACCAAAGTTCTTCAGTAACCTGATTCCGCGGTTGAAGTCCTCCCGGAGGATGTACAAATCATCCGGTTCATCCTGGAGCGCATGCCGCACACCCTTCAACTTCGCATGCGTGGAGAAGTGTTCCAGATCGCGGTCAACTCTCGGATCAGCGAGCGCAACCCATCCAACGATACCTCGTATAAAGTCGTGATGGCGTGCAAGCTCGACCAGCCATCGAGTTTCCGCTAGTGCCTGCCTGGCTTGTACGGTGACAACGGCGTCAATCCCAGACTCTGTAAGGACATCCACCAAGTCTTGAACCAGGAAGTCGCGCTGAAGAATGCCCATGCTCTCCGAAATCCAGGGATATTGGGGAGCGTCGTATTTCCATAGATGATGGTGGGCATCGATCCGAGCGTATGGCATTCGGCTTCCTACCCGATTCAAGAGCCGCGGCAAGTATCCGGTGAACTGAGGTTCACTTTGGCTGAGCACACAACGCCGCGCCTCCGGCAATGCCGGAATCGGCGCCATAGCGAGCGTGAAGAATAGGAACCTCGGCAGCGAACGGATTCAAGGTCAGCGTTGGTACTAGTTCACGGAGGTGCTCTAGAAAGGGTTCGAACAGTGCCGCCGCGCCGCCGCCGATAACGATCACTTCCGGATCAAGTACATCAATCATGTTCCCGAGCCACAGCGCGACCATTTTTGTGGTCTCGCCGACAATCTGATTGGCGAGTGCGTCGCCGGTGGCACAGGCTTTGCCAATGATTTCACCGGTGATTGCGTCAAGATTTCCCCCCGCCAATTCGAGCATCAAAGACTTCTCGCCCGTTGCGACTCTTTCTCTCGCCCGTTTCGCCAACGCCGTGCCCGACGCTAGAACTTCAATGCATCCTGGCTTGCCGCAACTGCATAGTGGACCGCGATAATCAATGCTAACGTGACCGCCTTCTCCAGCCGATCCAGTACGCCCGTGATAGATCTTGCCGTCGAGCAAAATGCCGGTCCCAATTCCCGTGCCGATGGTCGCATAGAAAACATTGCAATAGCCGCGTGCCGCTCCCCATCGGGCTTCGGCCAAGGCGGCAGCGTTTGCGTCGTTATCCACTTTGACAGGCACGCGGTACATTTTCTGCACCGCCGCAGCCAACGGGAAATTTCGCCAGCAGGGAACATTTGGAGGGTTAAGGATTACCCCGGTTTTAGGGTTAAGCGGACCGGGCGCGCAGATTCCGATTCCCGCAATCTCGGAAGCGCCGCGTTGCAGGACCTGGTCAATTGCGGACAAAACGGCATTCAAGCCATCGTCTGACGACGAATTGGAGATCATGGGGACGCGCTTGAACGAAGAAATTTCGCCCATGGCGTCCACCAACCCAGCGGCAACTTTTGTGCCGCCAATATCCACGCCGACAAACAGGCGACTCTCCACGCCTAAGAACGCGCCTCCGCGCGACCATAGCGTTCACTGTTCGGCTTGGACCCGCTCACCGCGTAAAAGAGAATATATAAATAGCAGATAGCGGCCAGGATGAGCGCGTAGTGAATACCCTGTCCCCAACTAAGCTCGCCCTGAGTCATTGTCGGATAAGAAGCCCGGTTGATCATGTCAGCCACCTTGAATACGATCCACGGAATTGCCGCCCCGCCAACGATAGCGGTGTTCAAAATGCCCGAGCCATCACCCGTAAGTTGTCCGAGCTCGGCGATGCCACTCGTGAAGATGCAAGGAAACATGATCGAGTTAAAAAGCCCCACGCATAAGATGGACCACACGGCCACAGGCCCACTTGTCAGAACTGAAACGGTCACTAGCAGTGCCGTCATTACCGAACAAAACGCAAGGACGTGTGACGTTTTGACTTTCTGCAGAACAGCTGATCCGATGAAGCGGCCAACCATCGCCCCGCCCCAGTACAGAGAGATGTATCGCGCTGCAACGGCTTTCGCGGCTAGGTACCGCAATGCAGGATCCGCAACATTGGAAGCGAAATGCCCAATGTTGTCGAGCGCGAGATAGTTCGCGATCGAGCTTCCAATGGCAACCTCGGCGCCCACATATACGAAAATTCCTATGGCGCCAAACATGAGGTTCGGATGGCTCCATATCGAATCGTTGATTTTTTCGCCGATGTGGTGCTCGGCGGTTTCCATTTTGGGGAGTTTGAAGACCGCGAACAATACCGCCAGGAGTACGAGGACAATGGCAAAGAAATAGACGTAAAGCCTGACCACTGCATCCTGCGATGCGCTTTGCGCCGCCGCACTGACCGATTCTTTCAGGATGAGTGTGGCCCCAACCCAAGGAAAAACAGTGGTTCCAAGAGAGTTGAACGCCTGTGTTAGAACCAGCCGGCTGGACGCGGTTTGTGGCTTGCCAAGAACAGCTACGTAGGGATTGGCGGCGACTTGCAGCACCGTGATACCGGCGGCGAGGATCACAAGCGCGGTTAGGAAAGCCGCGAAAGAGGGTACCTTTGCTGCTGGATAAAACAACAGACAGGCGACCACCATCGTGCCGAGTCCCACGATGATGGCTCGCTTGTATCCGATCCAATCAATGATCTTTGCGGAAGGAATCGAAAAGAAGAAATACGCAGAAAAGAAAGCAGTCTGGATCAGTGCGCTCGGTGCAAGGTTGAGGCGAAAGACATTTTGCACGAAGGGAATCAGCACATCGTTTAGTGATGTGAGTGATCCCCAAATAAAGAACAACGTGGTCAGTACAGCCAGCGCGGGGCCGTAATTGTTTGTGGACGAATTCTGAACCGCAGTCGCACTCTTTACGCTTGTCATGGCCATAGGTCGGACGTGGACCTCGCAGTCTGATTCGAAAAGATTTCTATTTCTATCACGAACCGAGGCAAAAAATCGTTTTTTTATGAACCCCCGCACTAAGCGCGAAGAGCAGGAAAACAAAAAAGGCCAGCCGATTTCCGGCTGGCCACTTAGTTGGGGGGAAAGATTACTTGGCTTGAAGGCTCCCAAACAGACCGTCAGCCTCGTCGTTCGGACCTGCGGTGAATAACAGGGTGTTCGTCGGGCCGGCGGCAGCGCCGTTGCCAAACGCCAGACCCCAGAGTCCATCAATTGCGAGCGTTCCTCCGTTGGGACGCAACATGTGGCCTCGCGCCGCGCCGTCGTCGATCCGGAACGCGTTGATGTGCCCGTTTCCGAAATTGCCGACTAGCAAATCACCGCTAAATTTCCCGAAGTTTGGCGGAGCTAGAGCAAGTCCCCAAGGGGAATTGAGCTCGCCGTGGGAAATCAGCCGCTTCAACTTGTTTCCGTCAAGGTCGAAGACGTCGAGGAACCCATGTCCAGGGCCGGCGACATCGTCATGCTTGTCGGCATCCTGCAGGGCGAAGGTCACGTAGAGCTTGCCATTGATGTTTTGAATCCCGAACGGGGCGTAGCCAGGAGGAAGATCGGTGTCGGTGAAGTTCTTCACCCATTGGAAATTCGAATCATAGATTTCCACCCAGCCGCTGTTGAAATTGTTGGCATAAATGAACCAGCCCTTAGAGCTCTGCCCGATGGCGAGTCCCTTATAAACCGCGCCGGTTCCAGAATTGTCCACGGCCAGAATGGCATTATGCAAGTCCACACCCGGGCTCCAACCGCTGATGGTGCCGTCTTCGGTATCAAAAATGAACGCGGAGTTTCCGGTAACGCCGTTTGCGGTGACTTGAAAAGCTGCCGCGCTTCCGCTGAACACGATTCCAGTCGGAGCAGAATGACCGGTCGCGCCCTTCGGTGGGGGCACGGTCACCACGAGAGGAACTACGCCGCCCGCGCCTGTGTAGAGTGTGGAAAGGCCCGAGCCATTATCGGCAATCCACACTGGGGAAGTTTTGCTGAAGGCGATTCCCCAGGCATTGATCACGGCACAACCCTGCTTGCTGGGAGGGTTGGTACAGTTCGGATCGGTGGTTGCGGCCAGGCCTGGAACGTCAGAAACAAGGTTGGTTTGCACGTATTTTTGCGCTGAGGCGATTCCACATAGCGCGAGGCTGGTGATGACACAATAAAGCCAAAACTTGGAACGAGCGCGCTTATCCACAAACATGACTTTCTCCTGGAATTCGACGATTTACGTGAACGAAATCCGGGCAATTCCAGGCGCAGGAAGATAAATAGAAGGGTGCCGGTGAGGTCCGGAATCCTGCTACCAGGAACGGGCCGGGCAATTACCCGTTCACGATGAACTTAGGCTAGGTGAGCGCCTCTGGGCGCATGTCAATAACTCTTAATGCAAATGTAAATTTTTTGTCAGGTGGGTTGTTGCTTCAACGCCGCTCGTAGGCTGGACTACTTGGAGCCGGGGGTTCGTATTCCATTCCGTACTTATTCTTGTGCTGGCTCGCCGACGGGCCGGCAGGCACCTGCAGCATTCCCAGAGTCGAGCTGTTTTCGGTGACACGGATTTCCCTGGTCAAGGCATTGAGCGCATCCAGCAACGCGGTTTCGTGCCAGATTCTCATGGTGTAGCGGCCCGGGGGCACACTCGGAATCACCAGTTCACCTTTGCGGTTCGAGATGCCGAAATACGGTGTATCCAAGGCCACCACCACGGCACTCATCTCCGCGTGAATGTTGCAGAAAATATACGAGATGCCGTTGCGGTCGAAGATCACATTGCGGGTGCTTCCGGCTTCATAGAGTCCAAGATCGAACTTCTTACCCTCGAAAAGAGAGAAGACGTTGTGGAAGAAAGGATCACGGTTGGGAAACTCCACAACTGATCCGACGGGCACCACCAGAACGTGCGGCTCGAAGCTCTTGTTGTGCTGCGTGAGACGGAGAGACTGCTTTGAAGATGGTAAAACCGGAACGCCACTCTCAATCGGCGTTAGCCAAACTACGACATTTTCCGGGTGCGGTGAATCGGTGTTGTGTTCCCGGTTCTCGATCGCAATCCTGGCCGAGAGCGTGACACCTTGGGCGCTAGCGCGCACACACAAAAAGAGAGTCACGGTCCAGACTAACGTTCTAGAAACCCGCAGGATCATCAGAACAATACTCCCATCATCAGGTTGATCTGGTCCGCTGTGTAAAAGGCACCGACTTCCGAGGTGCGTAAGTGGCGGTACTCTCCCGAGAACAACAGATCAGAGCGTGGGCGGTAGATGAAATTCATCATTTCACTTTTATTGTTCGTTAGGACTGACTGATAGATACCAACTGGAGAGGCGAAGGCAAGGGTGTCGCGGGCGAACGGATTGTCCATGCCGAACACGCCATTAAACTCGAGGCGCGGTGTTGCAGAAAATTTGACCTGCGACCAGCCGCCGGCAGAATTCACGGGTCGGAACGTCGAATACGGGTTGCCCGGGTTACCACTGAAGAGTATGGATTGGCCAATTCCGCCGCCCAATCCGCCAACCGCCTTGCCACGATAAACCTCGCCAGAAAGCTCGATCTTCGAGGTAATCGGCACACGCCAATCGGTGGTTGCCGCCCATCCATCCACATCCCAGCTGAAGCCCCAGTGTTGTCTGGAGTAGTATCCGCTTCCGCCGACGGAAAACGGCCTTCCGTGTAAAGTGCGGCTCCATGCAGTTCTGAAGGCATACGAGGGTTGACCGGACACTTCCCCTGACTGCGGCTGACGGTTCGAGGTGCGGGCCGGTTCTCCTGTCAGGTTGTCGAGTATGCCGCCCTGGACGGTTACACTTTGACCATCGCTGAAATCAAATCTGTGCTCAATGCGGACTTGCGGTGTCCACGCCCATAAATTCCCGGAATACCCGAAGCTTGGAATTATCAGCGATGCGAAGGAAGTGGGGGATAAAGGTGAGGTGAAAAGGCTGTCCTGTCCCACGACAATGGAACTCTTTGCCCCGTCCAGCCGAGCGCTAGCGATGCGTAGGCGTACTAGGCCCGAGTTGATCCCGTCCAAGGCGGCTGAAGGGAATCCGCCGCCAAAGTCCACCTGGACTTCTCCGCTTGTCCTGGCTCCCGCCAACTGTGGCCCGAAAACTTCCAGACCGAGTTCGGACTGCCGAAGGGTGGCCCCGAAGGCGCCTTTTGCACCGTACGCGCTGGACGGGGCTGCATAGGTTGGAATATCCAGATTATCTACGGAGCCGCGATTATCGAACAAATTCAGGAGAGCCAACCCGGAGAGCCGGAGCCGATACTTGGAGGCACTTTCAACCTTGGTTTGATATTGGGTCCGAATTTCATTTTCCAGAAGTTGGGTTGTTTCTTCGAGAGATGAAACCCGTGCTGGAATTTGGCTATCAGGGGTTGCTTGTGCAGCGACCGCAGCGCTCTGACCTTCGCCCGCGGTGGCGCGGATATTCTGCAGTTCCTTTCGGAGTTCATCACTCTGCGCCCGGTATTCCGCAGCTTCGGATTTCATTTCAGCCACGGCGGTGCGCAGTTCCTGAACCTGCTGACGTAATTCCTGTACAGATTCCGCCAGAGTCCTGTCTGTTGGATCGTTGGCAACGCCACCTGATTGGGCAGATGCCGGAAGGCTGATTGTTAGCGTCAGGCAAGCAATAAAGAATTTGGCGGCGTGACTGCAAGAACTGTTTCCCTGGTTCAAATTCCCCTCCCGAACAGAAGTGCGGTCCCCGCCCGCAGAAGGGCTGAATCGGGGTCACACGTGTTTTGTAGAGTTTACGCTGTCCCTGGTGGAAGGCGAGGACTCGTCCGCGGCCAGAGTATCGTTCGCCGCTCCGGCAGGCGCGGGTCTAGGGAGTGTGATGCGAAAGACCGTCCCTTCGGGTGAGGTCTGCGCCACCGTCACATCGCCTCCGTGGTCTTGAACGATTTTTTGGACGACGGTCAGGCCAAGACCAGTCCCGTTTTCCTTTCCATGACTGACAAAAGGTTCAAACAAACTTTCCCGAATAGAACTCGGAATGCCGCGGCCATTGTCAATGACTCTGATCTCGATCCCCTTGGGGATCTCGGAAATTTCAACTGCCACTTTCGCCGGTCGCGCATTTGCCGATTCACATGCGTTCAGCAAAAGATTGAAAAATGCCCGCTCCAGCTTGCGGTGATCAAACCAGCCCTCGATGTTGCCCGCATGGTGCACAAGCACGGGGAGCTCGTGAAACTCAGGATTGGACTTAACTGCAGCGATGGCGCGTTCCATGGTGCGCATCAAGCTGCCGTAAGTAGGCCGAAGCAGGGCAGTGGTGCGGGAGAATTCGAGCAGCGAATCGATCAGTTCGGTCATCCGACTGACCGCCATGCGGACTTCGTCGTACAGTTCTTCGCGCTGCGCTGACGAGAGGTGAGATTCGCAGAGGAATTCAGCGTTCGCAACGATTGCCGCCAGGGAATGCCGGAGGTCGTGTGAGATGGAGCTCGCCATGCGACCGATTGTTGCGAGCCGTTCTGATTCGATGAGGTTCTGTTGGGTCTTCGCCAGACTCTCGCGCATGCGATCGAAGGCGCGGGCTAGTTCAGCGACTTCGTCGCCGCCCTGAGAATTCAGCGCATACGTGAAGTCACCCTTCTCCAATGCGGAGACTCCGGCCAAGAGGCTGGACAGTGGCAGAGTAAAGGCACGCGAGATGAAGAACACTAAAGCGCTACCCACGCCAACCGCGATCAATCCCAGTGCCAGCAGCAGGCGATTAATCTTTTCCAGGAATGCGGTAGCCCGATCGTAAGACTTAAGTACAGTCAGCCGGACGCGGGGGTTGCTGCCTTGGGGCGCGAGCTCGAGAGTTGTCCCCAGGAACCGCTCATCGCCCAACTGCAAAAACGCCGCCTGAGAAGTTCCGGCGGCAGGGAGCTTTTGTTGTGCGAGTTCAGCGACCATCGCGGGACTTAGGGTACTGGTCACGATGTTGTCTCCATAGCGGAAAACAACTTCGCTACTGGCGATCCGTCCGATTTGCGAAGCCACGCGACCATCAATCTCGTAACCGATAATCAGAAAACCCAGCAGCTTTCCATCCGCGGCGGGACCGAAGTAGATCGGTTTCCGGAAGACTTCGTATAAATGGTCGGCGCCCAGCCACCAGTGCTCCTGCTGGTCCGAAGACAAAGCCAGTGACTGCTGAGCCATTGCACGAGTGAAACCCGGCGTCGTGGTGTGCAGCGCCACAACCTTTCCACTGCGGTCAGCCAGAACAAAAAGGTCGCTGCCTGCCAGTTGCCACACCGGTGCGGAGCCATCCTGGATGGTGGCTTCGTGATTGGTGGTCATTAGCGCGCGAAGAATCGGGAGATCAGCCAGCAGATCGGCGGAATGGCTGAGAGTCAGCTCTTTTTCGCGCTGAAAACTTTGAAAGGTGATGACCGAGTTTCGCAGGTCGGAGAAAATTTCCTGCCTGGCTTCCGACTGTACGCTCTGGCGGACAATAAGCAGACTCAACGATGTGAGCCCGGCAGTGATCAGAACCATGGAGAGCAGGAATTTGGTTCGTAAGCGGATTCTGACCATACTGCTCCCTTTCATCCGGTCGGCGGTCAGCCTACAAACTTATACCCTACGCCGTGGACCGTGCGGAAGTGCACGGGATTGGCGGGATCTCGTTCCAGCTTTTGCCGTAACTTCAAGATGTGGTTGTCCACCGTGCGGGTAGAAGGGTAATTGTGGTACCCCCACACTTCGTTGAGCAGTTCGTCGCGGGTGATGACGCGCTCAGGATTCTGGACCATGAATTTGAGCGTTTTGAATTCCTGGGCCGTGAGCGCGATGGTTCTGCCGTCTCGGATAATCTCCATCTTTGTGAAATCGATGAAAATGTCATCGAAAGAAAACTTCTCCGTCACTGATGGCCGGGTGGTGCGGCGCAAGGCAGCGCGAACCCTTGCCAGCAGCTCGCGAGGGCTAAAAGGCTTGGTCACGTAATCGTCGGCGCCCAACTCGAGGAGTAGGACTTTATCGGAAACGTCGCTGGTCGCACTAAGGACAATAATGGGGAGAGACGGCGAGTGTTGCTTGAATTCGCGGCAAACTTCCCGGCCAGAGAGACCGGGCAAGCGCAGATCAAGCACCACCGCGGAGGGTGCCGCGGCGCGAAATACCTCGACCGCCGCATTTCCGTCAGGTGCAATCTGGACGCTGTATCCTTCCGCCTCAAATAAGCGCTTCAGAGCTTTTTGCACTGCGCGATCATCTTCAACCACCAGTATCCGGTCCACCGGCAAGGCGCCCAATCGTTGCGGGAGTTTTTGTGGACTATTCTGGAACGGTGGAGGAACTAGGTTCTCTGCCAATCGAAGCATCTTTTTTCCCCAGTCCCCCGATAATCATAGCTGGAGAACTGTTTCAAGGTTACTACTACTCGGCAGCGAAATCCCCAATCCCGCGATGACGGTAGCCAGGAAGAATCCAGTCCGCCCCGGCTCCTTCCAGTTCTGAATCAGATGATGTAGTTCGCAGAGCCATCACCAAAGCGCCTGCTGCTTTTCCAGCACGTATTCCTGCCGGTGCGTCCTCGAAAACGACACAATCGGTCGCCGGAACGCCGAGGAGGGCGGCTCCTTTGAGATAGGGTTCCGGATCTGGCTTGCCATGGCGCACGTCATCGCAAGTGACCAGTTGTTGGGGAACCGGTAGTCCAGCAGCCTTCAATCGCACTTCCGCCAACTCGCGCGCACAGGAGGTCACGATCGCCCACCGATTACGGGGAACCGAATGGAGCAGCTCACTCGCCCCGGGGAGAGGAACCACTCCGGCGGTGTCTTCAATCTCTCCTCGCAATACCAGTTCGTTCTCTGCTACGTGATCGGCATTGGGCAGGAGCTCACGAATAGTCGCAAGACTGGGGCGGCCGTGCGCGCGGCGGACGGTTTCTTCCGGCTCAAAGCCATGGGCGACAGCCCAGCGCGTCCACACGCGGGAGACCGCCGGCGTAGAGTCAACCAGCACACCATCAAGATCAAATAGCAAACCGCTGCAGCTAACCTCGACCATGGTTAACCATAACAGGCTAGCTCATCCGGGCAAAAAGCGGTTTGAGAGCGGGATAGAGCTGACGATAGTTTCGGTACTGTTTCGCCAGTGCCTGCACCGCACGCGGATCAGGACTGACCCGTTGTTGCACCTGCACAACCGCATCGCAGGCCGATTCGACGGAGTCCCAGAATTTCGCGCCGACTCCGGCCAGCAGTGCCCCACCGTACGCGGCACCCTCTTCCGCCGCGAGAATCTCGACCTCGCGGGCATACACGTCTGCCTGAATTTGGCGCCAGAGTTGGGACCGAGCGCCGCCTCCGCCTAGCCGAATGTTGCTCACCGGAACCTGCATCTCGTCGAACAAAGAGAATGTGTCTTTCAAACTAAACGCCACCCCTTCGAGCACCGCACGCGTGACGTGAGCACGAGTGTGGCTTGCTGCAAGTCCAGTCAGAGTACCGCGAGCGTTCGGATCGAGGTGCGGAGTGCGTTCTCCCATCAGATATGGCGCCCAGAGGACGCCGTCCGAGCCAGCAGGAACGCGCGCTGCGTCGCGGGTGAGGTCGTCATAGGAAAGATTTGTGGAGGAATCGCGCAGCAGATCACGAAGCCACCGAAATGACAGTCCCGCCGCCTGAGTCACTCCCATCACGTGCCAGCGGCCGGGAACGGCATGGCAGAAGGTATGCACTCGACCTTTCGCATCCATTGCTGGATTGGCAGTCGCGGCAAACACTACGCCAGAAGTTCCAATCGTCGCGCTGACTGCGCCCGGTCGGACGATGCCCATGCCAACCGCGCCTCCGGCCTGGTCTCCAGCCCCGGCGACCACCGGCGTACCCGCTTTGAGTCCGGTATGGGCCGCGCCAGCCTCCGAAATGCGGGCGCACACCTCTGGCGATTCGTAGAGCTTTGGAAGGCAGCTCATAGGCAGGCCGGCAGCCGACATCATTTCTTCAGACCATCGGCGCTTCGCAACGTCCAGCATCAGGGTTCCCGACGCGTCGGCGACGTCCATCGCGTGTTCGCCGGTGAGCCGGAACCGCACATAGTCCTTGGGCAAAAGAACACGGCGAAAGCGTTTCCAGATTTCTGGCTCGTTATCACGTACCCACAATAGCTTGGTCAGTGTGAAATTTGTTAAAGCGGGGTTACAGGTAAGCTCGATAATCTGCCGCTCGCCGATTTTGGCGTTCAGCCAGTCACACTGCGCCTGAGTGCGCTGGTCGCACCATATGAGCGCGAGCTTAAGGACCTCGTCGTTCTCATCGAGCAGCACGGCTCCGTGCATCTGACCGGCAAGGCCGACCGCGGCAATTTCAGAGGGCGAGACGGCGGCCGAAGAAGTTGCCTGCCGGATTGCCGAACCCGTAGCTTGATACCAGTCACGCGGGTCCTGCTCGGCCCAGCCAATTTTGGGTGAGGCGAACGGGACGTGTTCCGCGGTTGCAGAGCTAATGATGGTGCCCTTGCGATCCACAACAACCGCGCGAGTCCCACCGGTTCCGACATCAACTCCCAGGATGTAATTCATAACCAAGAATCTGCGCCTCTAAAGCGAGACAGTGTACCAGATGCAGAAGAGCAGGCCCGGCCGCAGAGCAACCTCGCTGCCCGGCGAGGCGTCTCAATTTCCATTTTGGAGGAGCTTATGCGCACCAAGTTCATTGCTATCTGCAGCACACTGGCGGTCCTGATTGGTTTAAGCATCTACTCTGTCGTGCACGCACAAACTGCCCAAATGGCCCGGCATGAGCCGCACATGAGCGCGGCAATCGGACATCTGCAGCAGGCGAAAGCTGAACTGGAGAAGGCCATGCCGAACAAGGGTGGT